>Ga0208787_1000941_pt1 | contig 13249 bp, 18 predicted proteins | sample Wag4_2014_7_11_FD_187362 | JGI IMG/M metagenome (GOLD analysis project Ga0208787, IMG submission 187362) | Fresh water microbial communities from Ohio, USA - Utica-2 Time Series HT 2014_7_11 (SPAdes) (version 2) | ecosystem: Environmental > Aquatic > Freshwater > Water tank | place: USA: Ohio... | reverse complement strand
TTTTGAGTTGCCCCAATAAATCCACCTAATGATCGGACTGGACCCGAAAAAGTTGTTAGTGCCATAGTTATATTCTCCTAGTTAATCTAATCTAGTCTCTAGGCCGTCGACTATACTGCGTCTAGATCAGAAAGTTATGTATAGTGTTTTATTTATAGCATAAAAAAAGGGGCGAAGTAAGACTCCGCCCCTTTAGAATAGTAATCTAATTTAAAGATTAGCTAGTTGGTAAATTTCCATTACCAAATACGCATCTAGGATCAGACCAACCGAAGCTGTATCTTTCTCTAGCTTTAAATCTTACGTTACCTGTATCGAAATCACCTTCCATAGCAGTTTTGATTGGACTTCTAATGAAATGTTTAAATCCATTAGGACAGTCAGTCAAAATAAAGAATGAATCAGTGTCAGTTAAGAAGTTATTCACTCTATAACCTTCTGGAATCATTCCCATGCTTCTGATAGCGTTGATGTCGTTATCAGCTGTTGCTGTTCTCTGAGGAGATGCCATTAATCTTTCAGCAGTAAATTGTAATTCTTTTGGAATTATCATTTTTCTACCTGTAAGAGCAATTTTTAATCCTCTTTCATCAACAAAACCAGCGATATCAATCAATGATTGTTCTAGTGATGTTTCGTTAAGGTCAGCCGGTGTTGAAAGCACGTTTGAAAAAGTACCACCAGTAGCAAGTGGGTGTGCTGAGTTAATTAAAGAAACTCCGTCACCACCTTTTACTGTAGTTACTTGTGCTTGGTTCAAAACCGCCGCAGCTTTAACTTGTTTAGTATTTGACATAGATCTTGCTAAAGCTCTAGTGTATCTAGCTGCAAGTCTGTCATATAAGTTATCTTCAATAGCCTCTTCTGTGATAGAGAATGCTAAAGCGATAGTCTCGTGTGTATATCTAGCTGTGAACGTTTCGTTCGCTTGATCAAACACCACTCCAGCACCTTCGTTTTTAACTGGTGCTGAACCGAAACCTGATAGCATTACTTCTTCTTCAAAAGCTCTTTCTGAAGTCTCTGCAGGGAAAATCTCCGCATGTTGATTTTCATATCTGCTGTACTCAAGACCGAATAGTGCATTCAATCCTGGCTCTAGTTCTTTGACTAGCTGTGCTCGTGATATAGCCATATTTTTATTCTCCTATTATAGTCCTGTGCCAGTTCTAAAGAAATGGCGATTTATTCTAACAAGAATATTTCCGTTAACAGCTGCAGTATCAGAATTTGATGGATCTTGCGATATATCAATTGCCTGAATAACAAATGTGCTAGCAACTCCTGTAGCAGATTTGTCTAACTGAACTTTAGATATTCCAGTTTGTACATTACCCGTATTATTAGTAATAGAGTAATTAGTAAACAGATCAGCTCTTGTAAAAGCATCATCTGAATCAATTAAAAACACCGCATCTGGGTCATCGACAACAGCTGCAGTAATATCACCTTGAGATGGTGTTACGCCACCTGGGTAATAGTTTTTAAATGTTGGTTTTCCTGTAGTAGGATCATTGTAGAACACTCCGTTGAATACTCCAACAACAGCCGCAGAAGAACCAGCAGTCGCTCTTTCAATGTTTCCAGTGGAAGTTGGTACTACCAAATCCCCTTGAAATATTGCCGTTGCGTAGCCAGCCTTAATTGTGTATCTGTTTTGAGCTCCAACCAATGGTGTTCCGTCTAGTTTTCTGTACGGTCTTAGACCGAACTTTTCACTTACGTTTGCCATATATAGTTTACTCCTATGTTTATTTTTAGTTTACAAAATTAAGAGCTTCTATTGGTTTAAATGGTTATTGCTAAAAATCTTAGCCCTTACGACCGCCACCAAAAGTTACTCTTGACTGCCTCTCAATATTGATTGGCATGTCAGGGTTCTGTTCCTTCATAAGATCATTATCGACTGCGTTCATTTGATCACTTGTGATCTTCCGAAAATATTCGGAGCGAGCCTTTAATATCTCCAAAGGTATCCTTGCCAGAACAAGGCCTCCAATCCCAACACATCCTGCATACTGACCTTGATTGATGACTGGAAAATTTTGAGCTTGATCTTTTAATTCTTCAGCTCTTACAAATTCCCAACCTTCTCTTAGCTTCTTAGTCACGTTACCCATGTCTTCGAAGCCTTGAATAGATGTTCTTATCCATCTATGTGCAAAGCCATTTGGTGCAGCAGGTGCATCCAGACTTGACGGTGGAGCCCATGTAGTTTTTTTCATTTCTTTTTTTCTAACATCGGACTCGCGTGAGGTTCTTTTTATTTCACTCATATTAATTATTCTCCTTCACGTATTTTGCATATTCCTCTAGTGGCACCCCTAGTTTTTTAGCGATAGCTATTTGTGACTTGGTGAGTTTCACACTACGGCGTCCGGCTTGGTTTCTTTGTGCAGATGCAACAGTTTGGACGGGTTTCTTTTGCTCCTGTTTGTTAAATCTTTGAGGGAACGTATCTCTCATCAATTTATCAATCTCATTATAATACTCATCACTCTCTGCGTCAAACCCTTGACTAATTAAATCGTCATGGAAGGTAAATGCCGCTCCTGTTAGGATTTTGTCATTACCGAACCATTCGTTCTTTTCAGCCCAAGATTTAGCCTTTTTTGAAGGTTCTACGTAGGTTTGTTGCGTTTGAGGTTGTTGAGTTTGACTAGGTTGCTGAACAACTTTAGCTTCTTTTTCTGCTTCAGCTTCGGCTGTCATTTTAGCTTTTTCAGCTTCAATAGCTAAGTGTGTAATTCTTGCATTTGCGTCTGCAATCTTATCAGCATCTTGAAGTTCAATTGCTTCTTTTAATGCACCTCTTGCTTTCTCTTGTTCTGCATTAACTCTAGCCGTAAATTGTTCAATATAGCTTTTACTTGTTTTGCTATATTTTTGTTTTGCTTCATCTAGTTGTTTTTGAACTCCCTTAGCAAATTCAAGAGCAGCCTTTTCTCTTCTTTCATGCTCTCTAACTTTGTAAGTTAGTCTATCGATTCTTTTTTTAACCGAATCAGAATATTGAGATAAATCATCTTCATCATCAGCTTTTGGTTTAACTGTTGATTCTTTTTTATCTTCAACTTCTTCTACTTTGATTCCTTCGATTCCAGGTTTTAATGGTTCTGTATAACCTAGATCAACTTCTTGTTTAGGAAGTTCTTCTTTACTTTCTACTTTTTTTTCTTCAACAGATATTGTTTGTTCTTCAACACCATCTGTATCTAACTCCACTTCTGGAGATTTTTTCTTTTCTTCTATCATGTGTAGCTCCTGTTATTGCGTAGTTAATACGTATGCAAAATATCCTCCGGGTTCTTAATTCTAGCAATGATTTCATCGTCATTTAGAATTCTTACTTCGCCGCCTTCTATTTTGAATCTTGCCCCTGAATAACGACCAAATATTACCCAATCTCCTTTTTGACACCAAGGTCCATTAGGAAATCTAGTTTTATCTGTGTATGCAAGGTCACCAACTTTTAAGACATATGCACAAACCGTTGTTACTTGAATTGTTTCCGCAGTTTGATCGGATAGGTATACTCCACCTTTAGTTTTTGCTGGGCCTGCCCAAGGCAAAACTAAAATTCTCCAACCTGTGGGTTCTGGAAGTCTTTCAAGTAAAGATGAATTTTCTTCAACAGCTTTTGCGTCTAGAAAAGTTTGAGTTTTTTCTTTCTCTTTGTATGCGTCTATTAGTCCTTCTACATGTGCAGGGATTTCATTATTTGAAATCTCCGTCGTCTCCGTCGTCATTTACTTGCTCCTGTTTTTGTTGCAGGTCTTTAAGATCCTGTAGCAGAGTTTCTAAGGCTCTGATTTGTCCTCTAATATATTGAAGTTGTTCTAAAGAGTCAACGGTATAGGCAAGGTTTTCTTTTAGATCAACGATACGTTTCTTTATAAACTTAACTATAGCAGAATAGTCCACTACTCAATAACCTTTTTTTCTCTAGAAATATGACCTAAAACAATGCCTTTGTGAGAACCTTCTTTGATTGTATAACCAGAAGTTCCATTACCATTAATTTCTACTTCTTTTCTACTTTTAAGAAGAATATTATTTTTCTTCTGTATTTCTTTATCAGAATAGTTTTTAGCTATAAGGTCTTTTAATCTTTCAAACATAATTAAAATATAGTGTATTACTTATAATAATACAAGGATAAGATCTACCCGTTTTCTTGTTCTTTTGGCTGAGGTTTATTAGCCATAGTTCTAGCAACTGACTCCGCAGAGCGTCCCACAACGTAACCTCCCAGACCAATTTGTAAAAGTGTCCATACATCTCCTGGAAGAGTTATAGTTATAACAGCTTTAAAAAAGAATAAAATTACTGGTCCTAATACATAGTTCCATACTAATATAAATATTAATACGTACATTAATAATGGTCTCCAACTAGATGCAAACCATCCAGCTTTTGCTTCAGCTTCAATAATTTTAGCAGCTGCTGTTAATTCCTGTGTATGAGATTGCATCAATTGAGTTTGCAATTGTGCTTTTAATTTTTCTTGTAAATCTTTATCTGGTACTGATTTCTCGATAGTTGAGAAAAGTATTTTAGCTAATGGAGCAACAGCATTTAACACTGGCAACATTAGAATGTACCTTTAAAAGGAACTTTTTTTACTTGAACAGGATATTGACCAAGAAATCCACCTTCTGACATACCTAATGTATCTTGAATCATTTTTGTATCTGGATCTACTATATTTGGTTCAAACATTGTTTTACCACTTGCAGTTCCATACATAGTTGCTGGAGTTATTGGTGGTTGACTTGGTTGATTATAAAAACCTTCTTTAAATTCATTACGACTTACGTAAGGATCTATACCTTGAGGGTTTGGGCCACGCTTTGGTGGTGGCCCTGATCTTTTGCCAGAATTCTTTTTTTTATTTTTTTCCATTTTTATTTTTACCTTTTAATCTTCCCATTAAAACATCTGCGTAAGTAGTTTTTCCATCTTCATTTAAATCTGGGAAACCACCTTCACTATAATTCATCATTCCGCCACCCATTTTTGATTCAACATCTGTTTCATTAATAACTGTATCATAATATCCAAGACCTGTTCCTGCTGTTCCTATTGCAGCACCTTTAGTACCTTCACCAACTGGTTTACCTTTGATTGTAGGTTTTACTGTTAACATCTCTACTGTTTTTCCAGACATAGCTCTTTTTGTTGGAGGAGTTTCACTCATGCTTAATTTCATAGCACGTTTTGAAAATTCCGATGATGGTTTCTTTCCAACTGCTTTTGCAATTCCCATTGCAATAAATTTTCCGATGTTTGCTTTTACTGGATAAAGTTTTGCATATTGACTTTCTAAACCTATTTTTTTAGACATGTTATTTTCCTTTTGTAATTCTGTTTCTATCTTGCATCAACTTTTGTTGTGCAAGAGCTAATTTTTGAGCATCTGATTTTTCTTGTTGCTCTAGCTTCATCTTATCAACATCAATTTTCTCTTCAAATTGAGAATCTTGATTCTGAATTTTGATAGCCGCTTCTTGAGCTTTTCTTTGCATATCTAATGCTCTTAAATCTAGCTCTCTCTGTTTTAACATAACTAGAGGGTCTTGTTTAGCCCCATCCATCTCGGTCTCAGCCTGTGCTAATTCATTAGTTAATTGTGCAATACGATTAGCAACCTCATTATTAAACATAACTTGATATTGTTCTGGGTTTTGTTGAGCAAATTGTTGCATTTCTTGGTTTTGGCTTATTTGTTGAGCCACTTCTATGTTTGCTTTAAATGATACATGTTCAGAAATATGTCCTTGTAATAAGGCATACACTTGTGGGTTAATTTGAACCATTCTAGTTTTTAAAAATGCTGCATGTGCTGCTATATGAGCATCATGAGATTGTTCTGGAAATGCTTTTGGTATAACCATTTGTAATCCTTCCATATTCTCAATAGCTGGATCTTTAGGTTGAGGTGTAACTTCTGGATTTAACAATTGATCAATTTGTTTTGTACCTAATGACTCATAAACTCTTTTATAAACTTCATACATATTATGCAATTGAGGATTAGATTGAGCTATTTGTAATTGTGTTTGTGCTAAAGTAATTCTTTGTGACATTGAAAAGATAGTTGGATCTGCAACTGGTAAAATATCTACCTTGTCATCAAAATCCATTACCTTAATAACTCTATCTGCATTGTAAACAGAGTAAGGATATTCCGGTGGCAAGTATTCAGCGATAACTTTAGCTAATAATTTAAACTCAATACGCATTGCATAGTACAATCTCTTGTGAATAGCTGACATTACTCTGCTTCCACGCTCAAGAAGAGCTATAGTTGTACCAACCGCAGCTTGTTGATTAGCATCTCCTACTTGCATATCTGCAGTTGAAGCAAATCTTTGACCTGATTGCACACAATAATCCATTAATTGATACAAAGTTGCACTTGGTTCTTTGAATGGAAGTAATTGAAATTGATCTTTTATGTTTCCACCAGGGGCATCTACATCTCTAAACTCACCAGGTTGTATTGGTTGATCGTCATCTCGCACACGCATGCCTCTTGATTTAAATCCAGCAGGTAAATTTGACAAAGTACCAGCATCTAATAGCTGTCTAAGAGCTAAAGTTGCTGTTCGAGACAGGCCACCGATCATATGGATCAGTCCAAAACCATAAAAACCTAGTCCAGGTAAGAATTTAAAATGTGAAAAATATTCTTTTTTAACAAATTTAGGATCATCTTCCTTATAATTTCTATAAATTGATAAAATTTCTTTAGAATCTTCTTCAATTGTTACGATGTAAGGAATTTTTATATTGATTTGATCTTCTTTGTTGTCAGTCATGTACTCCGACAAGTCTAAATCAATATGCATTTCTAAAATTGTGTATAAAGTTCCTCCATCTGAAGGGTTAACACCCTCTATTTTGTCATATTTGTCTTGAATTTTATCTTTGTTTGTTTCTACTGGTTCTTTTAGCTCTATCTTTCTATAAAAACCACTCGCCATTTTTTTATTTAAATCATTTTCTGATTGTTTAATAACATGTGTAATTCTTGCAGCATCTTTTAGATCAGTTGCATAGTAAGGAACTACTAAATCTTCAGCAGGAATAAATTTTGATACTGCTCTTTCTAAAATTGCATCATAATAAACTTTTTTAAATGCAGATCCTGCAAGTGGAAGATAAAATAACATTTGATCAAACTCTGGAGTGTATTCTTCCATCTTCTCCATAATCATATAATTCATAAAATCTTTTACTCTTTGAGCTTGTTGAGATATTTCATCTGTTTCTAATCCAACAACTTGAGTTCTAACTGGTCCTTCGGGTGGTAATAATTCTTTGTATGCTTGTGCTTGGAATTGTGTAACAGCTTCAGCTAATAATGGATGAGTGACACCGGCTGCACCTTTAAATGGTCTATTTTGTTCTGTGTATTTAAATCCTAGTAAATCTAAACCTTTAATGTAAGCATCTTCCCAATCTTGTCTAGACTCTCTGTCTTTTTCGTAATCAAAAATTAAATCGTTTGCTATTTGAGAAAGTATTCTGTCATCCATATCTTCCGCAAGATTGGCATAGAAATCTTGTTGAGACTCTTCCTGCATTGCTTCTTCAGTATCACCAGGAAGAGTTACAATTTTTTCTTCTTCGACAGTTACTTCATCAGTAACGGGATTATTTTTATCAATAGCCATTTAAAAAAGTTTAGTTGGTCTTGTTCTTCCTAATAATAATGCAAAATAGACTATAAATCTACTTTGCTACTGTCTTTTCTTTTAACTCTGTTGTTGTTTGATCTTTCCATATCTGGCCATTTACATTGTATTGTAATTTTACCTGTATCTGCCCAAATAACTATATCATGACCATAAGGCTTGGTATGAATCCAATGTTGCCTATAAGAAGGCAAACTAATTATGGTGTCTTCTTCTCTAGACATATTTTATTTTCACCTTTATCCAGTTCTTCAAAGCCATAATACTTTAAAGAATCTGCTATTAGTTTCATATTAAATTTTTGATAATCATCAAAAACAAATCTTGTATTTATAATGCTTCGTTCTGCAAAAAATATAGCTTCGTTTAAAACATCTTTAGTCATGTGAGGACCATCGAAGTGTACAAGTATAAATGGACCATATTCTGGATAACGTCTTATAAATTCTTTATCTGTCATATGAAACAATTTAAATTCTTTGTAATCAGATAAATCTTTTTCTAACTGCAATCTCATTTCATTAGTATAATCTGCAGTGTAAGACGGAGAGTAGTCATAGTGTTGATATTCTAAATTGCCATAAGGATCAATTCCAATATGTTTATAATTTTGTAAACGATTGGCTCTCATACCGTCCATTATAACTTTAGAACCAAGTCCTTCACGAACTCCTATTTCACAAGTTAAAACATTATCTGATTTTAACTTTATCATTCTTACCCAATTATCTAATAAGTTATAATCTTTGGAGTCTCCTCGTATCGTCACGGTAATATTATATGTTTAAATTTTTTTGATATATTTTCAAACCTGTTCTGTACCTCATTTTGAGTTGTAGTACAAGAACAAAGTAATAGAAATAAAGATATCTTAAATAATCGGCTTGAATATATTAGTTTCATCAACAAATCCACCTATACTATAATAGGCTCTTTGTGGCAATAAGAATTTTTTTAAAATGTTATTATCTGCATACAAAGTCATTGCATCATAGTAATTTCTAGCATCATCTATCTTAAAGTTTTTAACTTTAGAGTTTTCTCCAAATGTACGAGCAAATATGTTTGCTTCTTTCTCTGTGTCAAAAGCAGCCACATGGTCATCAAAGAAATAACTATTTCTACCTTTAAAATCATAGATAGCTCTTTTTGATTCAACAGCTTCTCTAGGAACTTCTCTTTCAATAATAACTTTCCATTCTTTATAAGGATTGCTTCTTGGAACTTTCATTTGTTTATAAACAGCTCCATAATCTTTTGCTATTTTACTTAATGTTTTATTATTAACAGAAAGTTCGGAAGATTCTTTTACTTGTCCTGTTTTTTTATCTTTTAAAAGAGCTTTACCACTATTTAATCCATAATTAATTTCATTTCCAAATTTATTTTTATCAAACATTTTTATTCCACTATTAACAGTAGAAGGAGTAATACTGATAGCGTTAATATTTTTCTCAGCCATCTTTCTCATTAAATTTTTAATTACAAAGTCTGCATATGATCTGCTTAAAGGTGCACCTGTGGTTCCATCTAAAACTCCAGCTCTACTAAGTCCTCCTAAAGAAGATCTATCAATTTCAGTTAACTTATAATTTAATCTTGCAAGATCTTGTTGTTGTGCTCTTGTTAATCCAGTTTGTCCTCTACCTAATTCTAAATAAGGTTGTAGCTTATCAGTAATTTCTTTTCTTTTAGCATTTAATAATTTTAAACTTATATCTTGATTATAAGGATTTATTTTTTTGCTAAAATAACTTTCTCTAGTATCTGCATTTTGAGAAAATTGTGGAGAATGAATATCTGTTTGTAATTCATGAACACGCATATGTCTTTTGCCGTCTAGCATTGGATTAGGTAAATCATCATAACGAACAAAAGCTATTTCATTTTGAGTATTACTTAAATAATGCGGACTTGCATCTAAATAATCAAATTTACCACGTCTAGTATTAGGTATTTTCCCTGGAACATACAAAACATCTTCAGCATAATTTTCTCCTCCAGATAAATGATAACCTCTCTTATCTCTATTTTTTGGATAGAAAGAAGAAATATTAGGAGCTATATCTGGATCTGTAGGTTTAGTGTTTAATTGATTATACTCTCCTGTTGCTTTATTAAATTCTTTTAAATAATCAGCTAACTTTTGTTTTGTAGTAGGATCTTCTATTCTTCTAGAAGCATCTACAATTCTTCTTTGAATAGTATTAATATCTTCCATTTCTAATGGACGATTTGTATTTATTGATTTGTTTATAAAATTTCTAAAACTACTAGCCATATAATCAGCATCTTCTGCTGGAATAGCTTTTCTAAGATTAGGATCTCCATCAAGTAAATCTGAAAATTTAGTATACAAAGATGTAAATGTATTTTCTGGACTTCCGGGTACTTCTAATCTTAATGTTTTAATTTTGTTAACTGGATTTCCTCTTATAACTTCTAAAAGCAATTCTCTTGGGACTGACATATTAGAATCTGCAGCATATTTTAAAAAACCACCAATAGGTTCTTTACCACGTTCAATTAATAAATTAGCATCTTCTAATTCTTCTGGATTTACTCTTCTTGAAACACCTGTTAGTGGTCCTGATGAATATTTTAAATCAGCTCTGTTTGCATCTTTAAACCATTTAATCCAATCTTTAGCTTGAGCTGTTTCAAATGGAGCTTCTAATGCTCTATCATAAGCAGAAGATCCTTGAATGACAGGATTAACAGTTTGATTGTAGGGTTTTCCAAAATTAAGTGGATTGTTAATTGCTTCACCCATCCTACTTCTAGCTCTTGGAAGTTGAGGAGATTGAACAACTAATTCTGAAGATTGTCCAGTGGCCGTTGGTATGTTGCCAATTTCAACTTCCTTATTCACCATTACTTCTGGTGTCTTCTTAGTTGCTTCAACTACTTTTTTTGTTGTTGGAATTAACTCTTTAAAATATTGTCTTACGCCAGGTATTCTTGATAACCCCGCAGCTGTCGCTAGTGTAACTCCAGCCAACGCTGCCAACCCGCCAACGGCCGATGGATCACTATCCTTTTTAGAATCGACTACTGGAAGTTTAACTGGGATGTCTTCGCCTTTTTTAAGAGAATCGACTAAAGGCTGTATCTGAATAAGATCTGCCATTTACTTCCATCCACGTTGTGCAATTCTTGGTTTGCCTTTTATAATGCCACCTTTACTTTGTAATAAAGGTTTTTGAATATCTTTATCAATAATTGCTTTTGTAGTATCTACTAATTTTTTACCATACTCATCTAATTTAGTGATTGATTCATCTATTCCAATATTCTCTTTTTTAAGAACTGGATCTTCTTTTCCTGATTTAAGAATTTTTTTATAATAACTGGCTTTTTCTCCTTTTGATATATTTCTTGCTAAATCTCTAGTAACTTCTGGTCCCAACTTATTTTCAACTGAAAGAAATTTTTTTGGATCATTTTTAATAATTTCTTTACCAGTATTAATTAATTTTTCATTTTCTATTACTCTTTCACTAAGTTTTGGTACTCCTGATTTTTGTCCAGCTGAAACTAATAATCGCATAGTTTTTGTTAATAATCCGCCTGGTAATAATTTTCTAACTTTAAGTTTTTTCATTTCCAACCTCTCAATGCAAGTTTTGGTTTACCCTTTATAATTCCGCCTTTATATTTTCCAATAGGAATAGTATAAGAAATCATTCCTTGTTTAGTTTTACCTTTTCTTAATTCGTTTTCAGATTTTCCTAAAGAAGCTCCAGCAGTAAGTGTACCCTTACCAATTTCTTTTTGAATATCATAACTTACAGATTTTGTTTTTGTATCCATTTTAAAATTATCTGGATATCTATCAGTGTCTTTATCATAATGAACACCGACTCTTCCAGCAGGAGTGCTTAAATATAAACTTGCTCCTTTTGTTTTCTTTTCAATATTTTGATCAAAAGAAGTAGAACCTCTTACTTGTGGTTCAAGAGAATATCCTCCTTTTTGTGGAGGACCTTGAACTTCATCTCCTCCTGCAAATTTTTTTACACAATTAGGAACAGATCTTCCGTTTTTCTTTTTAAATCCTTTTTGCTCGTAGCCTTCCCAGCAAGTACCTCTAGCCATATTATCTCCATCCCCTTTGTGTTAATTTCGGTTTACCTTGTATAATACCACCTTCAAATTTTTTAGCAAAGGTAGCAACATTAGTTGGCTTTGGTCCAGTGTTTCCTGCTGCTCTTTTTCTCTGAACTGCTGATCTTCTTTGACCTTCTGACATAGATCTAGCTTTAGCTAATGGAACACATTTTGGATAACCTTTTCTTTTTTCACCTTTAGATCTTCCACAAGGAGCAAAAGATCCATCTTTACGTTTGGATCCAATATCTACCCATTTCTCTGCAACCCATTTACGTAAACTCATATTAATAATATTTTGTTATCTTTACTTTTTCATCCATTATTTTTCCACAACCTCTAGCTCTTTTAGCTTTAACAATTCCTCCACCTTTCTTACCACCAGGTGTTATTTTTCCAGAACAAACAGCTGAAGCATACATATTTGCATATGCACTTGGATAGACTTTAAATTTTCTTTTAGCTGCAGCTTTTCCTCTTGGACAAAGTTTTCCCATATAATTACACTGAATAATATTTATATTCTCTTTCAATTTTCATAGGCTCTGGTTCGTCCATATAAGTGCCTACAAAATTACCTTGGCGGTATCTTAACACAGCCTGTGTCATACTGTCGACATAGTCATCATGAGCTCCATGTGGGAAAGCAGCACATTCTTCAATAACCTCTTCAGCAAAATGTTCATCAGGAGGATAATAAACATTGCCTGATTCAAAGACTGGAGAACAAGCATTTGCTCTAGCTACTTTATCCTTTCCTCGTGTAGGTATAAAATCCATAACAGGAATACCCATTTTTCTCATTTCTTGAATTAACGGTTGGCCAGTAGCCTTTGCTTCTACAATAACTGACTCTGGTTCCCAATACTTATAGGACTCTAAAGCTTTTTGTTTTAACTGTGGAAAGTCCCAACGACCTCTTTCTGCATCTAATAATATTAATCCATTTACTCCAGGAGTAGGTTCAAATACACCCCAAGTAGTAATTGCAGAGTAATCGGCAGATTCTTTTGCAGAGAAAGCGGTATCATAACTTTGAATGACATGTTTAAGTTTTGGTATCTCACCTTTCCATACTTGCCACCATTCCCTTTTTATAATTGCTCCTTCATCAGCAACTGGGTTTTGCATGTACTGTGCATTCCAGTGGCGAATAGAAATAGATGCTTTAACTTTTTCTAATTCTTCAAGATCCCAATACTCTGGCCATACAGGTTTACCGCTAGGCATGATTGCGGGAAATTCTATTAGTTCCCATTTATCTGCTTTAGGTTCAGATTGTGCTTTAAGCAGTCTTCCAGTCAAATCGTCTTCTGCCCATCTTGTCATAACTAATAAAATAGATCCGCCAGGTTGAAGTCGCTGACGTGGACCAGATGAATACCATTCGTAAGCTCTGTCCATTGCATTGTCACTTAGTGCATCTTGTTCAGTAT
>Ga0208787_1000939_pt1 | contig 13272 bp, 12 predicted proteins | sample Wag4_2014_7_11_FD_187362 | JGI IMG/M metagenome (GOLD analysis project Ga0208787, IMG submission 187362) | Fresh water microbial communities from Ohio, USA - Utica-2 Time Series HT 2014_7_11 (SPAdes) (version 2) | ecosystem: Environmental > Aquatic > Freshwater > Water tank | place: USA: Ohio... | reverse complement strand
TTGGATCTCCTGATTTCACGAGGGATTCACCTACAAGAATTGCAGTAGCTCCCGCCTTTTGGGCCTGAGCCACATCGCCTCGGGTTGAAATCCCTGACTCGGCAACGCGAATCACTGAAGATGGAATTGTCGGGATGAGCTCTTCAAATACTGATGCGCTGACTTCGAGAGTCTTTAGGTTGCGAGAATTTACTCCGACCATTCGGGGTGAGATTTCCATTGCGCTCTCGAGTTCTGATTGCGTATGCACTTCAACTAAAGAGGCCATTCCCAGTTCGGTGGCAAGGTCATAGAAATCCTTGAGCTGGCTCTTGGAGAGCGCTGCCACAATTAACAGAACAATATCTGCGCCATGTGCACGCGCTTCTAGAAATTGATATTCATCAACCATAAAATCTTTACGTAGTACGGGAATGTCAATAAGAAATCGCACTGCATCGAGATCTGCCAGTGATCCGCCAAATCTGCGTTGCTCAGTCAGAACACTGACAGCTGCAGCGCCAGCCTCTTGATACTTCTCAGCGAGTGCAGCGGGATCAGAGATTGGGGCGAGGTTTCCCTTGGATGGGGATGAACGCTTTACCTCTGCGATTACATTCATCTCATCGCGCGATAGAAAAGAGTGAGCATCGAGAGCCGGCGCCTGTGCATCAATGCGCTCGTATAACGCGCCCATAGAACCTCGGCGTGCTGCTAGATCTTCGCGGACGCCTTCAATAATGGAATCGAGGACGCTCACTTCTTCTCCTCAGTTGGATCAATACCTTTATCGAGCGCAGTCCACGTATTGAGTTCGCGTGGAGCTCTCTCGTAGCGAGCAGATAAACGAAGACGTCGGCTGATTGAGATCGCGATAACCGCGACAAAGAAGAGAGAGATTGCCAGCTTCATGGCCGCTGCAATTCGTGAGCGGCGCTAATTGCACCAAGAACGGCAGCTGCCTTATTGAGCGTCTCTTCATTTTCAGATGCTGGATCTGAATCGGCTACAAGTCCGGCGCCTGCTTGTACATATGCAGTACCGCCGTGAAGAAGCGCAGTTCTAATTGCGATACATGCATCAATGTTTCCGGTGAAGTCGAAATATCCAATTGCGCCGCCATACAACCCTCGTCGTGTTGGCTCGAGCGATTCAATGATTTCCATAGCTCGTGGTTTGGGCGCTCCCGAGAGAGTTCCTGCTGGAAAGACGGAAAAGAGCGCATCAATAGGAGTTGAGGATGGATCCAACCTTCCGATGACAGTAGAGACAATATGCATGACGTGCGAGTAACGTTCAATATGCATAAAGTCGATTACTTCAACTGATCCAGGTGCGCAGACGCGACCCAAATCATTACGACCTAAATCAACTAGCATCAAATGCTCGGCGCGCTCCTTTGGATCTGCCAGCAGCTCTTCACCTAAGCGAATGTCTTCTTCAACTGAGGCGGAACGCTTTCTAGTGCCAGCGATTGGGTGCACCATTACCTCGTCGCCAGTAACTTTTACGAGCGCTTCGGGGCTAGAGCCGACAATTTCAATGCCATCTTCAAAGCGGAATAAGTACATATAGGGACTTGGATTATTCAGTCGCAGCATGCGATACACATCGAGGGCATCAGCGCTGCATGGCATGGCAAATCTTTGCGACAAGACAATCTGAAAAGCTTCACCCGCGCGAATTTCTTCTTTTGCTATCTCAACCTTGGCCATAAATTCATCGGCCGTCATATTGCGAGAGAACTCTGGTGCTTTCTTGGAAGGAATAGCGGTGACATCTCCAGCCAGGGGTGCCAGTAGTTCGGCTTGCATACGATCAAGTCGAGAGACTGCATCGGCATATGACTCATCGATGCGCTCGTCAGAACCATCCCAATTAATCGCGTTGGCGATGAGGGTGATCGTTCCTTCAGCGTGATCCATAACCGCTAAATCGCTAGTCAACATAAAGGCAATTTCAGGAAGAGCAATATCTTTTTGAGCAAGCTCTGGTAGCCGCTCCAAACTGCGGACGCAGTCGTAACCCATATATCCAACTAAGCCGCCGGTGAGAGTAGGAAGGCCGGCAATCTTCGGAGATTTTAAATGTGAGACTGATTTACGGAGCGCATCGAGTGGACTCATATTGACGGGCACTCCCGCTGGTGGTCTACCTAACCAGAACGCTGCGCCATCTTTTTCGGTCAAAGTGGTCTGGCTATGCGCGCCGATAAATGAATAGCGTGACCAGACTCCCCCGTGCTCTGCCGATTCCAACAAGAAAGTTCCAGGCAAGTTCTTCGCCAACTTTTTATAGACATTGAGCGGTGTCTCGCCATCGGCAAGGAGCTTTCGATAGACCGGGATGACGTTATGGTTCTTGGCGTAGTCGCGAAATTCTTCGAGCTTCATGGCGCCAACTCAATATTTGTATGGAAGCAAGTGCGATCACCGGTGTGGCAAGCAGGGCCGCTCTGTTCAACTTTTAGTAGTAAGGCATCGCCATCGCAATCTAAAGAGATGGAGTGAACCATCTGGGTGTTGCCCGAAGTGGCCCCTTTCTCCCAGAGTTCGCTGCGACTACGTGACCAATATGTTGCGCGCCCTGTCTGGATCGTCAGCGCTAAGGATTGGGTATTCATATATGCCAGCATTAAAACTTCACCGCTTGTGGCATCCTGGGCAATCGCTGGAATCAGCGTGGTCGGATCTTTGAGGAGCGCAAGCACTGACTCGGGAAGTTGGCTGCTCATAGACCTATTCTGCCTTACGAAGCCTGTGCGTTGCGAACTGAATAACCTTGGCCTTGCAGGTACTTCTTCACATCAGGAATGCGGTGAATGCCAAAGTGAAAGACGCTTGCTGCTAAGAGCGCATCTGCGCCAGCATCGAGGGCGGCGGAGAAATCTTCCAACGTTCCTGCCCCACCACTTGCAATCAATGGAACTCGCGAAACGGCGCGAACAGCTGTGATCATTCCAATGTCATAGCCAGCACGAGTGCCATCAGCATCCATTGAATTTAAGAGAATTTCGCCAACTCCTAGCGCGCACGCTTTCTCAACCCACGCCAAGGCATCTACTCCCGCACTCTGTCGTCCCCCATGCGTTGTTACCTCAAAACCAGATTCAGTGCGTGCGCGACGCGCATCAACAGAGAGGACCAAAACTTGCGAGCCAAATCGATCCGCAATTTCAGCAATCAACTCTGGGCGCGCCAGCGCTGCTGTATTAATAGAGACTTTATCTGCACCTGCGCGCAGTAGTTGATTGACATCTTCAACAGTACGTATTCCCCCACCCACCGTCAGCGGAATAAAGACTTGTTCGGCAGTTTTTCGCACAACATCAAGAGTTGTCTCTCGTCCAGATGCGCTTGCTGAGATATCTAGAAAGGTAAGTTCGTCAGCGCCTTCGCGTCCGTAGAGCGCAGCCATCTCAACAGGATCTCCGGCATCGCGTAGATCTGTGAAGTTAACTCCTTTAACAACGCGACCATCAGTGACATCCAGGCACGGAATAATACGAACCGAAAGACTCATCTCTTGGTCAACTCCAACGCCTCTTGCAGAGTGAAAGCTCCGGCATAGAGAGCCTTGCCGACGATTGCACCCTCAACTCCCATAGCGTTGAGAGCCATTAGGGATTCGATATCAGCAAGAGATGAGATTCCACCGGATGCAACAACAGGTTTCTTAGTAACTGCACATACCTCTTGAAGAAGCTGCACATTTGGTCCTTGCAGAGTGCCATCTTTTGTTACATCTGTAACGACATATCGTGCGCACCCATCACGTTCCAGCCGTTCGATTGTTTCAAAGAGATCTCCGCCCTCTTTGGTCCAACCGCGTGCAGCCAGAACATGTCCGCGGACATCAAGACCCACAGCGATGCGATCACCAAATTCTGAGATTATCTTCGCAGTCCACCCAGGGTTTTCTAAAGCTGCAGTTCCAAGGTTGATGCGAGTGCAGCCAGTGGCTAGAGCGCGGCGCAGCGATTCATCATCACGGATTCCTCCGGAGAGTTCGACTTTGATATCGAGCTTTCCGACAACTTCAGCTAAGAGGGCGCTATTTTCGCCGCGACCAAAAGCAGCATCGAGATCCACTAGATGTAACCACTCTGCGCCAGCTGCCTGAAACTCAAGAGCAACTTCTAGCGGATTGCCATACGCTGTTTCAGCAGAGAGTTCACCTTGTACAAGACGTACAGCGCGACCATCTTTCACATCGACTGCAGGAAGTAGTTCTAGATAACTCATAGCGTTTGCACCCAGTTCTTGATCAAGCGTAGCCCTGCATCTCCAGATTTTTCAGGATGAAATTGCGTAGCGGCAATAACTCCATCTTCGATCGCCGCTAAGAACTCTTCGCCGTAGTGCGAGAACGTTGGGATTGCTCCAACGGCTTGCTTCACAGCGTATGAGTGAACAAAGTAAAAGGACTCTTCTTCAATTCCTTTAAAGAGTTGTGAGCTCGCACCTGCCTTGACGGTGTTCCACCCCATATGCGGCAATATGGGCGCATCTAACTTTTCAACTGTGGCGTTCCAGATGCCGACTCCAGTGTGGTTGCCATGTTCGACTCCGTAAGCAAAGAGAATCTGCATTCCGACACATATTCCTAAGGTAGGTCGACCGGCTGCCATTCTGTCGCGAACAATCTGATCACCACGTACATTGATGAGCCCATCCATGCAGGCGGCGAATGCGCCAACACCTGGAACTACTAAACCATCAGCGTTGAGCGCAACTTCATAATCCGAAGTAATTACTACTTCGCACCCTGCAGTTTCGAAGGCTCGCTGCGCTGACCTTAAATTTCCAGAACCGTAATCAAGAATTGCAATCACGAACGTTAGAGAGAGCCCTTGGTGGAAGGGATTCCAGTAACACGGCTATCGATTGACACTGCATCTCGAAGCGCACGTGCGACCGCCTTAAACTGCGCCTCAAAGACGTGGTGTGCATTACGACCTTCAAGCACACGCACGTGAAGGGCGATACGAGCTTCAGCGACAATCGATTCCCAGATATGTTTTCCGAGAGTTGTATCAAAGGTACCGATGAGCTCAACGATCTCTGGCTGACGATGTACTAAATATGGGCGTCCTGATAAATCAACAGCTGCCTGAACGAGGACTTCATCGAGTGGAACCATCGCATCACCGAAGCGACGGATACCTGACTTATCTCCAAGGGCTTCACGAAGAGCTTGTCCAAAGGCGAGCGAGGTATCTTCGACAGTATGGTGTGAATCAACATCAACATCACCTGTTGTCTTTATAGTGAGATTAAATCCAGAGTGCTTTCCTAATTGGCTCATCATGTGATCAAAGAAAGGAACTCCAGTCTCGACTGAGATTTCACCTGTGCCATCTAAGTTCAGTTCTACAAGAACGCTAGATTCTTTTGTTGTGCGTTCAACGCGTGCTGTTCTGCTCATTATTCTCCCAGGCAAGCCGATAGTGAGTCGATAAATTTCTTATTTTCGGCCTCGTTGCCAATGGTCACTCGTAAGTAATCCAATAATCCCACATCTCTGATGAGAACTCCTCTTTCAAGCATCTCCTGCCAGAGTTGAGCTGCTGGCTTAGCGAAGCCACCGAAGAGGAGGAAGTTGGCATCGCTCGGCACCACGGTGAGTCCGAGTGCGGTGATCTCTTGCGCCAATGTATTCCGATCTGCGCGAAGACGAGCAACGTTGGCGAGGAGTTCTTCTTGATAATCCAGCGCGACTTCACCAGCGGCTTGGGTCAGCGCACTCAAGTGATAAGGCAGGCGTACCAAATACATTGCGTTGATAACAGCCTCATCTGCAACTAGGTAACCCAGGCGTACGCCCGCAAAGGCAAATGCCTTACTCATCGTACGAATAACAACAACATGTGGATACTTCTTAATCAGAGTTACTGCCGATGTTTCTTCCGAAAATTCTGCATAGGCCTCATCGATAACCAACAAACCTGGTGTCGCTTTAGCCAACTTCTCAATTTCATCAATGGAGAGTGATGAACCCGTAGGATTATTTGGAGTAGTGATGAAGGTAAGTGCTGGTTTCTCGCGTTGAATCTGTGCGAGGGCAGAGTCGTAATCGAGGTTGAAATCTTCGCGACGAGAACCATTAATCCAAGAAACTCCTATCACCTTGGCAATTAAAGGGTGCATTGAATAGGAAGGTGTGAAACCAAGGGCGCTCCCACTTCCAAAGGCCATGAAGAGAGATTGGATGATTTCATTGCTGCCATTTGCCGCCCAGATGTTCTTTTCGTTCAATGATGTTGCAGAGAGCGAATTGATAAATTGTGCCAATTTGCTTCGCAGAACGGTGGCATCACGATCGGGATAACGATTGAGGTTCTTGGCCGCTTCCAACACTCTGGCCGATATTGCTGCGGAGAGTTCTTCTGAAAGTGGATATGGGTTCTCATTTGTATTCATCACTGCATCGGCAGGGACTTGCGGCGCCCCATATGCTGAGAGTTCACGTAAATCTTGGCGCAGTGGCAACCAGGTTGGCCATTGGTTCATAGATTCTCCAATCGCGCAGTCATTGCTTCGCCATGAGCGGGAAGATCTTCAGAGTTAGCCAAGGTGACGACGGTCTCGAGAATTTCGGTAAATGCTGCTTCGTTATATTCAATGAAATGCAGACCGCGTAAGAAAGTTTGCACAGAAAGACCGCTGCTGTGGCATGCACAACCACCAGTTGGCAGAACGTGGTTCGAGCCCGCAGAGTAATCACCGAGTGAGACTGGTGAGAATCGTCCGATAAAGACCGCGCCGGCATTGCGAATCTTCTTTGCATCAATGGCCGATTGTGAAGTCTGAATTTCAAGATGTTCGGCGGCATAAGCATTGACGACATCGAGTCCCTGCTCAATGGAGTCGACAAGTGCAATCGCAGATTGGACACCTGAGAGCGCAGTACGAATTCGTTCTGAGTGCTTTGTTGCAGCAACTCTCTTCTCAAGCTCAGCTTCGACTTCGCTGGCTAGCTTTGTTGATGTTGTCACGAGCACAGCTGCTGCAATGACATCGTGCTCTGCTTGGCTAATCAAGTCGGCAGCAACATCGGCGGCAATCGCTGTGTCATCGGCTAGAATTGCAATCTCAGTAGGTCCAGCTTCAGAGTCGATTCCAATAACTCCACGAAGTGCGCGCTTGGCAGCAGCAACATAGATATTGCCAGGCCCGGTTACCAAGTCGCACTTTTCGCAGAGGTCTTTCATGCCATAGGCAAAGAGCGCAATGGCTTGCGCTCCCCCAACTGCATAGACCTCTGTGATTCCCAAGAGGGCGCATGTTGCCAAAATAGTTGGGTGTGGCAATCCGGCAAACTCACTTTGCGGAGGAGAAGCAACTGCGATGCTGCGCACTTGTGCAATCTGCGCCGGAATCACATTCATCATGACGCTACTTGGATAAACGGCGCGACCACCAGGAACATAGAGGCCTACGCGATCCACAGGCACCCAACGTTCGGTAACAGTTCCACCATCGACAACCTTGGTGGTCGTTTCGTCGCGGCGCTGATCTTCATGCACCTTACGAATTCTCGCCGCTGACTTTTCTAACGCTGCTCTGATATTTGGATCAAGGTTCTGTAACGCATCATCGAGAGCTTGCTGTGGAACACGAATTGTAGCCGGAGTGACCCCATCAAACTCTTCTGCCAACTTGATTAAATCGTTTTCGGTACCAACTTTTACTCTTTGCAAAATGGGGGCGATAGCAACCATCGCCGATGCCACATCAAGAGTGGCGCGCGGAAGTAGCTCTTGATAACCAGCTTTATCAAGGGACTTACCTCGCAGATCGACGGTACGAATCACATAATTATTCTACTTTGGGCAGGGTTTAGCGTGAGACCCAATTTCTAAGATACTGATGGGTTAGATGCGCCCCATTTAGATACGAACGAGGCAGTCAGGGCCCAGAATTGCCTTGAGGTCTGCGCTCAAACTTGGTGAAGATGTCACAAGTGCATCAATTTTTAGCGTTGTTGATTTTTCTTGATCAATGACTTGGAGATGGACCTCTCGCTTACCGGGATGAGAACGCAAGATCTCTTTCATTCGTTCGACAACAGGTGGAGTCACTTGAGTCGCAGGAAGTGAGATAAGAAGCGGACCTGTTGGTGTCGCGCTGATATCTGGCATCTTCATCTCGAGCGCAGTGAAGCGAACTTGCTCGTCGGTACGCGAGAAGCGTCCTCGCACGACAACTACGCGGTCTTCGGTGAGTGAGAGCGCATATTGATTGTAGGTATTCGAGAAGAAGAGAACTTCTATGGCGCCTTCGAGATCTTCCACATTTACAACAGCCCACGAGGCACCTTGGCGAGAAACTTTTCGTTGAATACCGGTGATGAGTCCCCCGATAGTGACCACACCATCTTGCGGGCCATCTTCCAGGAGTTCTGAAATCGACATATCTGTATGAGAACGCAGGACATGTTCGACGCCTAAGAGTGGATGATCTGAAACGTAGAGCCCAAGCATCTCTCGTTCGAAGGTAAGGAGAGTTGATTTATCCCATTCAGTGTTTGGGATCTCAATATCAAGTCCTGCGACCTGCGAGATGGTGTCGCTACCGAAGAGATCAAACTGACCAATAGCTTCAGCGCGTTTGGTCTCGATGACAGAATCAATCGCCTCGAGGTGGATTGCCATCAAACCTTTTCGGGGATGAGACAGTGAATCAAATGCTCCAGCTTTCACCAACGATTCGATGGTCTTCTTGTTGCAGACATTGGCATCGACCTTGGCTAAGAAATCTCCAAATGAGGCAAATGTTCCCTTGCTCGCCCGCGCTGCTTTAACCGATGCAACTACGCCTTCTCCTACATTTCGAATTGCGGCTAAGCCAAAGCGGATATCAACACCGCGTGGGGTGTATTCAGCATCAGATTCATTGACATCAGGTGGCAACACCTTGATTCCCATGCGACGACATTCAGAGAGGTAGAGCGCTGATTTATCTTTATCATCACGCACACTCGTTAAGAGCGCTGCCATATATTCGGTTGGATAATTTGCTTTGAGGTAGGCGGTCCAGAATGAGACAACGCCGTAACCTGCGCTATGTGCTCGGTTAAATGCATAGTCAGAGAATGGAATAAGGACTTCCCAGAGACGTTTGATGGCGGCAACTGAAAAACCATTTGCCTTCATGCCAGCTTCGAATGGGATGTACTCCTTATCGAGAATCTCTTTATTCTTCTTACCCATCGCTTTACGAAGTAAATCTGCGCGTCCCAAGGTAAACCCAGCAACCTTTTGGGCAATCGCCATTACCTGCTCTTGATAAACAATGAGTCCGTAGGTATCGCCAAGAATTTCATTAAGCGGCACAGAAAGTTCTGGGTGAATTGGTTCAACTGGCTTTCGACCATTCTTGCGATCGGCATAGTTGTTGTGTGCATTCTCGCCCATAGGACCTGGGCGGTAGAGCGCAATCACCGCAGAGATATCGGCAAAGGAATCTGGAGACATGCTTCGTAGAAGTGCGCGCATCGGCCCACCATCGAGCTGGAAAACACCGAGAGTGTCACCGCGCGATAAGAGCTCGAAAGTTTTCTGATCGTGCAGTGGAAGATCTTCAAGCACCACATCTATGCCCTGATTTGCCTTGATATTGAGCAGTGCATCATCGAGTACAGAGAGATTTCGTAGCCCCAAGAAATCCATCTTAAGAAGGCCAGTAGATTCGCAGGCACCCATATCGAATTGAGTAATGATTGCGCCATCTGCTTCACGGCGGTGAATGGGAATTACATCGAGCAGTGGTTCACGAGAAAGAATGACGCCTGCAGCATGTACTCCCCACTGACGCTTAAGACCCTCTAAGCCCTTAGCTAAATCAACTACGCGCTTGGAATCGGGGTCGCTCTCATAGAGCTGCCTGAATTCGCCAGCTTCACCATAGCGAGAATCTTTTGCATCAAAGATGCCTGAAAGAGTGATGTCTTTACCCATCACTGAAGGAGGAAGCGCCTTGGTAAGTTTTTCACCGATTGCATATGGGTAACCCAGAACGCGAGTGGAATCTTTAAGAGATTGTTTTGACTTAATTGTTCCGTAGGTAATGATCTGCGCTACGCGATCTTCACCATACTTTTCAGTGGCGTAACGAATCATTTCGGAGCGGCGACGTTCATCGAAGTCGAGATCAATATCCGGCATCGAGATACGTTCTGGATTTAAGAAGCGCTCAAATAAGAGACCATGTTCGATGGGATCGAGACCGGTGATTCCAAGCGAATAGGCAACGAGTGAACCTGCGGCAGATCCACGACCAGGGCCTACTCGTATTCCAACTTTCTTGGCATGGCCCACCAAGTCAGCAACTACGAGGAAGTAACCAGGAAAACCCATATTGGCCATGACATCGAGTTCGTAGTTAAGTCGTACGCGGTATTCATCAGTGGCGCGATCGCCTAACTTTTCGAGTAAGCCTCTTACGGATTCCTTACGGAGCCAAGAATCTTCAGTTTCGCCTTGCGGCACTGGGAAGGCAGGAAGCAAATTCTCATTTTCGCGAAGCTTGACGTTACAACGCTCTGCTATGAGGAGGGTGTTGTCGCAACTTTCAGGGATCTCTTTAAAGAGCTCACGCATCTGTGCTGGTGTCTTGAGATAGAACTCATCATTATCGAATTTAAATCTCTTCGGATCTGCCAAGGTTGTACCTGATTGCACGCAGAGCAGCGCAGCATGGGCTGCTGCATCCTCGTGATGTGTGTAGTGCAGATCATTCGTTGCAAGGAGTGGAAGTTTTAACTCCTTACCGAGTTTGAGAAGATCTGCCTTGACGCGGTTCTCGATATCAATGTCATGGTCCATGATTTCCAGGAAGAAGTTATTTGCGCCGAAAATATCTCGGTAATCGCTGGCAGCACGTAGAGCTTCACGATAATTTCCCATGCGGAGTCGAGTTTGAATTTCTCCACCTGGGCAACCAGTGGTTGCAATCAGACCATCTGCATAGCGAGAAATGAGCTCGCGGTCCATGCGGGGCTTGTAATAATAACCTTCTAGAGATGCCAGCGATGAAAGTCTAAAGAGATTACCAAGTCCCTGGTTGTTCTCGGCGAGAATCGTCATATGGGTATATGCGCCCCCACCAGAAACATCATCTTCGCCACCATCGGCCCACTGCACGCGCTTCTTATCGAAGCGAGATTCCGGAGCGACATAAGCTTCAATGCCAATAATTGGCTTTACGCCAGCTTTAGTTGCTTGCTTATAGAAATCAAATGCGCCAAAGACATTGCCGTGATCTGTCATCGCAATCGCGGGCATTTCTAGTCGAGCTACTTCATTGACTAGATCTCCGACGCGCGCGGCACCATCGAGCATCGAGTACTCGGTATGCACATGTAAATGTACAAACGAGTCTTTCGTCGATGCCCGTGAAGCTGAAAAATCTTCAGATGACATGGTGGCGCAACATTAGCGCCTAAGGCAGAACTGCCTCGGATAGCAACGCCAGAGAAGCCTGAAGGTCAGGTGGATATGGAGCGCTGAGAACTAATGGAAGCGCGCTGACTGGATGGTTAAAGCGCAGCTCTAGGGCATGTAGCCAAGGGCGAGACATCCCCATCTTCTTTCCAAGTACGGGATCTGCGCCGTAAGTGGTGTCACCAACAAGTGGATGCCCGAGCGCCGAGAAGTGAACTCGAATTTGATGAGTGCGCCCAGTTTCAAGTTCTACCTTTACGAGAGAGACAGAGCGGTAATACTCAATCACTTCATAATGCGTGATGCTCTCTTTACCAGTGGCAACAACGGCGAAGCGATGGTCTTCTTTGGGGTGGCGATCGATAGGAGCATCAATTGTTCCCGTCGCCGGATCCACATGTCCTTGCACCAGTGCGTGATAGGTCTTCTCTATCTCATGGTTGCGAAACATATCTTTCAGCTTCAAATAAGCCTTATCAGTCTTCGCGACAACCATTAAGCCTGAGGTGCCCACATCGAGGCGGTGAACAATGCCAGCACGCTCTGCTGGACCTGATGTTGTGATGGTGTAACCCGCTGCCATGAGCGCGCCAACCACAGTGGGACCCATCCATCCTGGACTTGGATGCGCCGCACACCCGACGGGCTTATCAATAACAACGATATCGTCATCGTTAAAAATGACAGTTAAGCCTTCGAGAGGCGTTAGGGGAATTGGATCCTGGTTAACTTGCGCAGGCATTAAAACTTCAATCAATTGTCCTGCTGCAACACGATCTGATTTCTGCATCGCTTTACCACTGGTGGTGATGTCGCCATCCTCTAATAGTTTGACGATTGCGGTGCGAGAAAGACCTAATACTCGAGTAAGCGCGCTATCGATACGTTCGCCGGCAACGCCTTCTGGAACGCTCAGTGTGCGCAATTCTCTTGTCATGAGTTCCTACTGTACCTGTGTAATGGGAGGGACATTTCGCATCGTTTGGATAAAGGCGAGAAGAGCAGCAGTCGAGATAGCGATATCTGCGATGTTAAAGATGGGCCAATTCGGTATCTGAATCCAATCAATGACATGTCCAAGAAAGAATCCAGGTTCGCGGAATACGCGATCTGTGAGATTTCCGAGCACTCCCCCGAGAAGCAGTCCAGCGCAGGTCAACCAACCGCTAGATGAAATACGCCCTGCAAATCTGATGATCGTTGCAACGACGGCGACTGCAAGGAGGGAGAAAATAATTGTGAATCCACTGGCAAAACTAAATGCTGCCCCTGAATTCTTGAGTAAGGTGAATTGCAAGAAGGTTCCAATTACTTGTTGTGGGTCGGAGGAGAAATTTGAGAGCGCCCAAGTTTTCGTTGCGTAATCGATGAGCCAAATAGTTAGCGCAATCAGCCAGATAGAGCGAGTCTTGCCAGAGTAGAACTTGGGGCGCACCTTAGCGCCGCTCTTCCTTCTGCTTACAAATCATGCAGAGCGTTGCACGCGGAAATACCTGCAGACGAGCTTTGCCAATTGGCGAACCACATTCCTCGCACATGCCGTAGCTTTTATCATCGATACGAGCAAGTGCGCGTTCGGTTTGCAAAACCATATCGCGAGCATTAATCACAAGTGACATCTCATGTTCGCGCTCGAAAGTTTTTGTTCCGGAGTCAGCTTGATCATCGCCTGCTCCTTCGCCTGAATCTGCGATGAGTTCATTCATCTCTGCTTCAACGTTGGCAAGTTCGGCGCGAAGTCGTTCAAGATCAGTTGCAATCTCAGCGCGAATCGCCTTCAGCTCAGCAGCAGACCAAGGCGCTTCATCGCTGGATGCTGTTACAGGAGTAGGTGCAGCCTTTATAGG
>Ga0208787_1000936_pt1 | contig 13288 bp, 7 predicted proteins | sample Wag4_2014_7_11_FD_187362 | JGI IMG/M metagenome (GOLD analysis project Ga0208787, IMG submission 187362) | Fresh water microbial communities from Ohio, USA - Utica-2 Time Series HT 2014_7_11 (SPAdes) (version 2) | ecosystem: Environmental > Aquatic > Freshwater > Water tank | place: USA: Ohio... | reverse complement strand
TAAAACCAATGAATGGTTTTTAAGACCTTATGCTGCTAATCAATATCTACCTAAAGGCAGGCAGGCAGTTGTTTATCAGGTAGATAAAAAACGGGGTTATTTTTATATGTCTTCGGGATATACTTTGAACAAGCCTTATTTTGAAGATGTGGAAAATTTGGATTTAAACGATGTCTGGAGGTTTGACCTGAACACAAATAAATGGAAACAACTTGGGTATATAAACGACGAAAGGAGAATTAGAAATCTTCGGTTTCCTTTCTTTGCAGGGGAAAATTTCTACGCGATTGAAAAAGGTCCAACTAATGCTGTCGTAAAAATAAATATAGCTAAAAATTCATTTGAAAAATTTAAAACAGATCACCTTGTTGATCAATCTTTAGTAGAATATGGAACGATATATAATACCAAAGATGGAAACATTCTATTGGTAATAAAAGGTAAGGACCTAAGGGATAACCCTGCTTTTATAGTAAGTATAGTTCCGCTCAAGGAATTAGAAAAGAACTTAATTATTTCCAAAAAGTATTATTTCACAGTATTTGATAAACTATGGCCCTTTTTCTTAATGATTGCAGGACTTGTGAGTTTAGTCTTTTTCAATAGAGCATTTAAGAAAAGAAAAAATAATCAACGAAATGAAAAGCCGGTCATTCATTTTAATCTAACTGAAAAGGAAGTTACTTTTAGTGGAAGCAGGATTCCTTTTGAGGAAGAACAGATTCAGTTTCTAAATTATCTGGTAGAAAACGGGGGAGAAATTTCAAACAATGATTTATTAGACTTTATAAAAAAGGGGCAGGAATCATTAGATACATTAAAGAAAAGGAAGCTAAAGTTAATAATGGATATAAATCAAATTTTTAAAATTTCCACTGGATTGAGTAATCCGTTTTTGCTTGAGCTAAAAGATAATAACGACAGGCGGTATAAAGACTATCTTATCAACCCAAAATATGAAGTGAGGGTATAAAATACAAAAAGCCAACCCTTTCAGGTTGACTTTTTGCGCCTCAGGTAGGGCTCGAACCTACGACCTACGGATTAACAGTCCGCCGCTCTAACCGGCTGAGCTACTGAGGCAGGTTAGATGCACCTTAAGATAATTTCAAAAGGCGACTGCAAAAATAGAAGGATTATTAAATAAATTGCAATATTTACACAATAAATTTTAAAAAAAAATCACAATGAAATTATTAACCGTTGGTACTGTGGCATTTGACGATATTGAAACGCCATTTGGCAGAGCTGAAAAGGCTATTGGTGGCGCTGCAACTTATATATCATTAGCCGCTTCTTACTTTGCTGAACAGGTTAGAATCGTTTCTGTAGTAGGTGACGATTTTCCAGAGAGCGTTTTACAAGACTTAACAAGCCGAAATATCGATTTGGCAGGTCTGGAAGTAAAAAAAGGTGAAAAGTCGTTTTTCTGGGCGGGACGATACCACAATGACATGAATTCCCGGGATACCCTCGAAACACAGCTTAATGTTTTGGCCGATTTTAATCCTATTCTTCCGGAAGAATATAAAAGTTCAGATTTTTTAATGTTAGGAAACTTAACACCAGACATTCAATTATCAGTTATTGAACAAATGGTGAGTAAGCCGAAATTAATTGCATTGGATACCATGAACTTTTGGATGGATATTGCGATGGAAAGTCTCAAGAAAGTCTTAAAAAGGATTGACATGCTTATTATCAACGATGAAGAGGCCCGGCAACTGGCAGGTACCTATTCGTTGGTGACAGCGGCGGCAATAATCCATGAAATGGGACCTAAATTTGTTGTGATTAAAAAAGGAGAACACGGAGCCCTTTTATTTGAGGGAGAAAATATATTTTATGCTCCGGCATTACCATTGGCGGAGGTTTTTGACCCAACAGGTGCCGGCGATACATTTGCAGGGGGATTGATGGGGTATTTAGCTATGACTGGAGAGGTTTCTTTCGAAAATTTAAAAAGAGCTATTATTTACGGTTCAGCAATGGCTTCTTTTTGCGTTGAAAAGTTTAGTACAGAAAGACTGCTGAACCTTTCTAAAGTTGACATTGACGCGCGGATAGATAAGTTTGTTAAACTGGTTAATTTTGATTCTATTCCGGTGTAAATTATTCCTGGTTGGCTAACTGTCCGCATGCGGCATCAATATCTTTTCCCCTGCTACGGCGGACAGTTACCATGATTCCTTTTTCCCGTACAGTCTTTGCAAAAATATCTATTTTATTGCCACTGGCTTTTTCAAAAGGGGCATCAGGGATGGGGTTATATTCAATAATATTTATTCTTACTGGAAAATTTCGACATAGTTTAACCAGGTTTAAAGCATCGGCAACGGAATCATTAAATCCTTGGAAAGCAATATATTCATAACTAATTCTATTCCCTGTTTTTTCATAATAATAGGAAATAGCTTCCATAATAGCCTTTAAGTTGTTTGATTCATTAATGGGCATTATCTGATTTCTTTTTTCGTCATCAGCTGCATGAAGAGAAAGAGCTAAATTAGTTTTTGTCCCATCATCGGCTAATTGCCTAATCATTTTACCAATTCCCGCTGTACTGATAGTAATTCGTCTGGCTGCCATGTTCCAGCCTGTCGGCGATGTTAGCTTTTCAATACTGTCCATAACAGGTTTGTAAGCTAAGAGCGGCTCGCCCATACCCATATAAACAACGTTTGTTAGTTTTTTATTAAAATGCTCGAGGCATAAATTATTTATAGCATTAACCTGACTTACAATTTCTCCTGCGGTCAGGTTTCTTTCTCTTTTCATTTTTCCCGTTGCACAAAAACTGCAAGTTAAACTACAGCCAACCTGACTGGAAACGCAGACGGTAAATCGGTTTTCATCCAATACAGGAATAAGTACGCTCTCTATGTTAAATCCGTCATGTAATCGGAATCTTGCTTTTATTGTCCCATCTTCACTAATTTGTTGTTTGTCCAACGCAATGTTATGGAATATATAATATTCATTTAGTTTTTCACGAAGAAGAATGGGTAGATTAGTCATTTCCTCAAATGACTGAGCGTTATGTTGCCAAAGCCAGGCATATATTTGTTTAGCACGAAAAGATGGCTGCCCCCAAGAGCTTAGTAATTCTGATAAACCGGGAAGAGAAGCCTCTCTAATATCTTGTTGTTTCATAAAAAACGAAATATAGCAATGATAGGGGTATTTAAATAGGAGAACACTGTTGTTGCAGCCATACTTTTTCATCATCGGAAATAAACGGGGATAAACCATTCCAAACTAAACGATGATAATTGTTTAACCATTCTTTTTCATCCTGGTTCAATAGAGATGAATCAATTAGTTGTAGAGAAATGGGAAACAGGGTTAAATCTTCAAAAGAAAGAAAGCCATTTTCAAGATCTTTACATAGCAGTATGTTTTCAATGCGAATGCCATATTCTCCTTCCAGATAAACCCCGGGTTCATTGGTGGTAATCATGCCGGGCTTTATAGGGGTAGTTCCCCGGCTGGTTGTAGGGTTTGTTGCAAATCCCTGTGGACCTTCATGGACTGACAGAAAAAAACCTACACCATGGCCAGTGCCATGAGCATAATTCAAACCTTGTTTCCACAAGGGTATCCTTGCTAAAGTATCGAGTTGCATACCCACGGTACCCAAAGGAAATTGAGCAGAGGCTAAAGCGATAAATCCCTTTAAAACTAAAGTAAAGTGCTTTTTTATTATTAATGGAGGATTATTTCCAATAAATATGGTTCTGGTGATATCGGTTGTTCCGTCAAGGTATTGTCCACCAGAATCCACTAAAAGTAATCCACCTTTTTTAATGATAGCTGCATTTTCAACAGGAGGATGATAATGAATTATGGCACCGTTACTTTTAAAGCCAATAATGGCATTAAAACTTTCTCCTCTGTAATTGGCCTGTTGTGATCTATAAAAGGCACATTTTTCTGCAAAATCAAATTCTGAGACAGCATGGCCACTGTCTATTTCACTTTCTAACCATCTAAAGGCACGAATCAGTGCTATGCCATCTTTGAGCATTGCCTTTTGAATATGCGTTATTTCATTTTTCGTTTTAACCGCCTTGAGTTCCATAATCCAATTGGGGTGAGTCAGACACCTTTCAGGAGGTATAATCTTGTAAATGGCAGCATTTATCGATTCAGGGTGTACGATAAAGGTGACATCACTTCCTAAATGAGCTATTGACTCCATTATAGTCTCATAAGGTAAAATATTGATATTTTCATTTGATAAAGATTCCTTTATTTTGGGGGATATTTTTTTTTCGTTGACAAATAAAAGACAAGATTCTTTTCCCACTAATAAATAAGCATAAAATAAAGGATTAAATGGAATATCATCACCTCTTAGATTTAATATCCAGGCAATATCATCTAAAGTGGATAGGACAAGATAATCTGCATCTAAAGAAACCATTTTAGTTCTCAATAAACTCATTTTATTCTCTCTGCTAATAGAGGAAAAATGAATATCATGTTCAAAAATCATGGAATCAGGCAAGTTAGGTCGGTTTACCCATAGTTTGTCAAAAGGGTCATATTGTGGAAGAAGATTTAAATGATGTGTTGTAAAAAGGGCTGAAATATGGTCAAGCTGCTGTATGGAGAAGAGGCGGGAATCTAAACCTACCTGCTTACCTGGTGTTAGTTGATTAACTAACCAGGGTAAATGTTCTGGTGCATGGGGTACTTTTTGTTTGTGAAGGGTTATTCCTGAGCCAGATAACTCAATGTCGGCTTGTATAAAATATCTGGGGTCTGTCCAGAGTGCGGCATAATCTGCCAGAACAATCAAGGTGCCAGCAGAACCTGTAAAGCCACTTATCCATGCTCTTACGGCCCAATGATCTGCAATATATTCACTTTGATGTGGGTCACCGGAGGGTATGATCACCGCATCAATTTTATTTTTTTGCATGTCAATCCGTAGTGATTGAATTCGGTTCTTTATAATATCGTTCATTCTGGATTAATTTTTTTTACATAAAATTAATCAAAAGAACCCAATGTAATGTTTAAAGTAGAGATGTGTTTGTGTCCATATAAGAACACATATAATAAAAAATAGTTATATTTGCTTAACAAACAAATAATTCGGAACAACAAGGTATGCGGACAGGGTTAAGTCAGAAGCAGATACAGATTCAAAAGCTTTCACCTCAACAGATTCAACTTATGAAGCTGTTGCAGGTTCCTACTGCCTTGCTGGAACAAAGAATAAAAGAGGAGATTGAAGAAAATCCAGCGCTTGAAGAAGGGGAAAATATAGTTGAAACGGAAACACAGGATCAAGACCCTGAAGAATCTGTGGATAGTGACATAGAATCAGATGACGAGCCTGTCATTGATGACGAAATGGAGGTAGTTGACTATATCCAGGAATATCTTGATAATGAAGACGATACTCCGGACTATAAATTACAGGGGGACGGGTATAATCCGGAGGAGGAAGAAAAATCTATGCCTGTAGTGCTTGAAAATTCTTTTTATGATTTTTTAGAGCAACAAATAGGTTTGGCTACTTTTTCAAATGAAAAGGAAAGGATTATAGCCAGGCAGATTATCGGGAGTATTGACGAAGACGGTTATTTGAGAAGAGATACCTTTGCTTTAGTGGACGATTTAATTTTTTCGTTAAATGTCATAGTAACGGAATTTGAGATCGAAGAAGTATTAAAAAAAGTCCAGAGATTTGACCCACCGGGTATAGGCGCCCGTGATTTACAAGAATGTTTGTTGATACAATTAGCACTGCGTATTGAACAAACAGGGAAGGAAAGCCAGACAAAAGACGCTTTGATATTGGCTTACAAAATGGTGGATAAATATTTTGATGCATTTTCAAAAAAGCACTACGAGAAGTTATTGAAATCTCTCAATATATCTGAAAAGCAGTTAAAACAAGCTGTAGAAGAAGTGTTGAAATTAAATCCAAAACCATCGAGTGGTTATATTGGCGACACCAAATCGAGCAATAATCAATATATTATTCCAGATTTTATCATAACAAACCGCGATGAAGAGCTTGAAGTTATTTTACATTCCAGGAATGCCCCTGAATTAAGAATCAGTGATCATTTCAGGGAAATGCTCAGGACTTACGGTGTTGATAAGTCGAAAGGTCTAAGTGCTCAGTCTGACAAGGAAGCCGTTAAGTTTATACGACAAAAAATTGAATCTGCCCGCTGGTTCATAGATGCTATTAGACAACGTCATGAAACCATGTATAGAACGATGTATGCCATTTTGGAATACCAATATGAGTTTTTTCTAACGGGTGATCAGAAGAAGCTAAAGCCCATGATATTACAAGATATTTCAACGGCCACTGGACTAGATGTTTCAACCATTTCAAGGGTAGCCAACAGCAAATACGTACAAACAGAATTTGGTACCAAACGATTGAAGGAATTTTTCTCTGAATCTATGCAAATGAGCGACGGAGAGGAAGTTTCTACTATTGAGGTGAAGAAGATATTAGGGGAATTAATAGTTGGAGAAGACAAGAGATTTCCATTGTCTGATGATAAACTGACGCAGGTTTTGGGAGAAAAGGGTTACCCAATAGCTCGTAGAACGGTGGCAAAATATAGGGATCAATTAAATATAGCTAAGGCATCATTAAGGAAAGAACTTTAAGGAATTACCTCATTCAGACATTCCATCAAGATAGAGCAAGCCTCGTCAATTTCCTCAAAGGTAATGGTCAAAGGTGGAGCAATCCTTAGAGAACGATCATTGAACAGAAACCAATCGGTTATTAATCCCTTTTCAATGGCAAGGTGAATTACTTTTCGAACCAAGGATGCGTCATCCAGATCTAATGCCATAAGCAGGCCGGCGTGTCTGATTTCCTTAATGAAGGGGTGTTTTAGGTTAGAGATAAATCTATTTGATTTTGCCTGGACTAAAGGAATCAGGTCACTTTCTATTAAAAATTGAAGGGTAGCGAATGCAGCTGCGGAACTTACAGGGTGTCCACCGAAAGTAGTTATATGGCCCAGCACTGGATTTTCAGAAAGCCCGGACATTATTTCTTTTGAGGCAATGAAAGCACCGATAGGCATTCCACCGCCTAAACCTTTGGCCAGTAGGAGAATATCAGGAATAACATCATATTGACTAAAAGCAAAAAGACTTCCCGTTCTACCCATACCTGTCTGAATTTCGTCAAGAATGAGCAGCGTTCCCGTCGATTTGCAACGGTCTGCAACTTGTTTTAAAAAATTTCCATGGGGAAGACGCACCCCAAATTCAGCTTGTACCGTTTCAAGAATAACCGCTGCGGTTTTGTTGGTAATACGTTCCAAACAGAAAAGACAATTAAAATCGATATGATTTATGTTAGGAAGTAAGGGAAAAAAGGCTTCCGTAAAGGTTGTTGGAAACATAAGGGAAGCCGCACCTTGAGTGCTGCCATGATAGGCAAATTTTGCTGAAATAATTTCAGAACGGCCCGTATATTTTTTTGCGAGTTTCATAGCTCCTTCTGTTGCTTCGGTGCCGCTATTAACCAAATAAACGGAGGATAAACTTTCAGGTAATAAAGAGGTGAGCAGAGACACCAGTTTAATTTGTGGACTTAATACAAATTCACCATAAACGAGGGTATGCATGTATAAATCTACCTGGTTTTTAATGGCATCAATTACTGCGGGGTGTCTGTGGCCTAACACACTAACACTTATTCCAGCAATAACATCCAAATATTTTTTATCATCATTATCATACAGATAAACACCTTCTGAACGGACAATTTCCAAGGCTAATGGAGCAGGACTGGTTTGGGCAAGGTGGTTGAGAAAAAGCTGTCGGTTATTCATAATTTAATAAACTTAAGCAAAGTAAATAAAATTTGATTATAAATAAGGATATTTGAATAACCCTAAAAAAATGAAGAAGATAGGTCTCTTAGTCATATTGATTTTAGTTTGTTTATTATTTTTTTTTCCAAGAAGGGAGATAATAAGCAGAATTTACCCTGTAAAGGGAATTGATGTTTCTCATTATCAAGAGGTCATAGATTGGAAAAGTATTTCGGAAAATGGTATTTCTTTTGTTTTTGTAAAAGCATCGGAGGGTATGTCATTAAAGGATAAATTATTTGCCAGAAACTGGGAACGCATAAAACAGGAAGGTTTAAGAAGAGGTGCCTATCATTTTTTCCGTCCAACGATTTCTGCTGAAAGGCAGGCCGCTCATTTTAGCAGGAGTGTAGAACTTGAAATGGGTGATTTTCCTCCGGTACTGGATGTAGAGGTTTTGGATGGCGTGTCGAAAAGGGAACTGTTAATAGGGGTTTACGCCTGGTTAGTGCTCATAGAAATGGAATATGGTGTAAAACCAATTATTTATACAAATCAGGATTTTTACAATAAGTATTTACGGAATGCATTTGAAAATTACCCTTTATGGATTGCCAGGTATAGTTTGCGGGAACCAAAATTAAAGGATGACTCGAAATGGTTATTTTGGCAATATACGAGTACTGGAAAAATTAAAGGTATTAAGGGCAGAACCGATTTTAATGTATTTTATGGTACTTTAGAAGAGCTAGATCGCTTTTGCCTGCAACCAAGAGAAATATTGAGGTAAAAAAAATGAAAATTTCTTTGGAAATAAAGAAGGTATTACTATATTTGCATTCGCTAAGAGAAACGGGTGATTAGCTCAGCTGGTTTAGAGCACCTGCCTTACAAGCAGGGGGTCATAGGTTCGAATCCTATATTACCCACCAAAAGCGTCAGTATTTTATACTGGCGCTTTTTTTTGTTTTGGAACATTGGTTTAAATACCATATCTTAGCAAGATGAAAAAGGTAGTATCTATTTCATTTCTTGTCGTTTTTTTACTTGCCAATACTGAATTACACGAAGTATTGAAATTCCCTTTTTTATATGAACATTTTTTACTGCACAAACAAAACGAAAGAAACCAATCTTTCGTAACCTTTCTGTATATGCATTACGCATCCGGACAGGAACATGAACATCAGCAAAATGAGCATGAAAATTTACCTTTAAAAACAAAGGACTGCATAAAATATAGTCCTGGCATTGTTTCTTTTCTTTTAATACCTTCTGTCCGACTCCAGGAAGCTCCATATCAATCAAAGCAGCGTATATTTTTCAAAAAGGTATTTCTCTCCAATGTAAATCAAGGCAATATTTGGCAGCCGCCGCAGATTAGCTGATAAATTTTAACGTATTGTTATTTTATCACTAATGAATGATTATGCTAAACAGAATAATTGCTTTTTCAATTAATAATAAATTAATTGTAGGTCTTTTTTTAATAGCGCTTATCGCTTACGGTAGTCTGCAGTTTACCCTCCTTCCAATAGATGCCGTTCCTGACATAACCGATAATCAGGTTCAGGTTATCACCGTAACTCCATCATTGGGTGCACCAGATGTTGAACGACTTATTACTTTCCCCATTGAACAGGCCAATAGTAATATTCCTGGCTTAAAGGAAATAAGAAGTTTTTCTCGCTTTGGGCTATCATTAATAACGATTGTCTTTGAAGACGATATTGATATTTATTGGGCGCGTCAACAAGTTACGGAGCGGTTAAAGATGGCGGAAACTTTAATTCCACAAGGCGTTGGTTCACCTGAACTAGCTCCTGTCACTTCGGGACTTGGTGAAATATACCAATATGTGGTTAAACCAAAATCAGGGTATGAGGAAAAGTTTAGTCCTATTGAATTAAGAACTATTCAAGACTGGATTATCAGAAGGCAGTTAATTGGGGTGAAGGGGGTTGCAGATGTAAGTAGCTTTGGAGGCCGTGTGAAACAGTATGAAATAGCTATTGACGTAAATAAACTGAACGCTCTTCACATTACCATTCAGGATATATTTTCCGCTTTAGAAAAAAACAATGAGAATACGGGGGGCGGTTACATTGAAAAATCCTCTACCGTTCTTTATATCAGAGCAGAAGGGCTTATTGGAAGTATAGAGGATATAAATGGGATAGTTGTAAAAAATATTGACAACGGAAATCCTTTGTTAATTAAAGATGTAGCAGAGGTTCGCATCGGAAATGCTACGCGTTATGGTGCCATAACGTATAACGATGAAGGTGAAGTGGCCGGTGGCATTGTTATGATGTTGAAGGGCGATAATAGTAGTCGGGTAATAGAAAGTGTAAAAGAGAAAATTCTACAGATAGAAAAAACATTACCAGAGGGGGTTATGATTGAGCCCTTTTTGGATCGAACGAAGATGGTCAATAGCGCTATAAGTACGGTCTCAAAAAATTTATTGGAAGGTGCTCTCATCGTCATTTTTGTTCTGGTGTTATTTCTGGGAAATTTTAGAGCAGGAATCCTCGTCGCCTCAGTGATTCCTTTATCTATGCTTTTTGCGGTGATAATGATGAATATATTTGGGGTAAGCGGAAATTTAATGAGTTTAGGTGCATTGGATTTCGGATTAATTGTTGATGGTGCGGTTATCATCGTGGAGGCGGTAATGCACGGATTGGTGCATAGCAGGCGTTTGACGGGTATTGTAAGTATAAATCAGGCGGAAATGGATAAAGAGGTTCAACATTCTGCCAGTAAAATGATGAATAGTGCCATTTTCGGACAAATTATCATTCTGATTGTTTATTTACCCATTTTTACACTGGAGGGTATCGAAGGTAAAATGTTTAAGCCAATGGCCCAAACGGTAGCATTTGCCTTATTGGGTGCTTTCATTTTATCCTTGACTTACATACCCATGATGAGTGCTATCTTTTTGAGTAAAAAAGTTTCGCACAAGGAAAATTTTTCAGATAGGATGATGCATTTTTTTGTGGGTATTCATCAGAACATATTAAAGAAAGCGATTCATTTTCCAAGGTTGATATTGTCAGTAACTTTGGGCTTATTCCTTTTTTCAATTTTTATTTTGTCCCAATTAGGCGGAGAATTTATTCCAGATCTACCTGAGGGGGATTTCGCAGTGGATACCAGAGTTTTAACTGGAAGTAATTTAAACACCTCAACGGAAGCTTGTTTAGCATCGGCACATATTTTATTGTCAAAGTTTCCTGAAGTGGAGAAAGTGGTCAGTAAAACAGGTAGTGGTGAAATTCCAACCGATCCAATGCCTATGGAAGCTTCGGATATGATGGTCATTTTAAAAGATAAAAAGGAGTGGACTTCAGCAAAAACATGGGACGAATTGGCCGAAAAAATGAGCGCTGCTTTACAGGATATTCCTGGTGTAACCTATAGTTTTCAATATCCGGTTGCTATGAGGTTTAATGAATTGATGACGGGTGCCAAACAGGATGTAGTTTGTAAAATATTTGGTGAAAATTTAGATTCTCTTTCTAAATATGCAAAACTTTTAGGTGGTGTAGCTAAAAATATTGAAGGAGCCCGAGATATTTATGTTGAACCTATCGATGGTCTTCCCCAACTTATCATAAGGTATAAAAGAGAGACTATTGCTCAGTTTGGTTTAAATATTCAGGACATAAATAAAGCAATTAATACCGCTTTTGCAGGCCAAAGCAGTGGGTTAATTTATGAAGATGAAAAAAGGTTCGATCTTATTGTCAGGCTTGCTGGGGAACAAAGACAAAATCTGGAGGATGTTCAGCAATTACTCATTTCTACACCTAATGGAAGTCAAATACCTTTGCATCAGGTAGCTAATGTAACGATTGAAGAAAGTTTGAACCAAATACAAAGGGAAGATGCAAAACGAAGAATAATTGTTGGATTCAACGTTCAAGGCAAAGATGTTCAAACTATTGTTCAGGATTTGCAAGATCAGGTAGATAAAAAAATAAATTTACCAACAGGATATTACATTACTTATGGTGGTTCCTTTGAAAACTTGATTGCAGCAAAACAAAGACTTTCACTGGCTGTGCCCATTGCCTTAGTGCTGATATTCTTGTTTCTTTATTTCGCATTTGGCTCATTTAAGCAAGGTTTGTTGATTTACTCTGCCATTCCACTATCAGCCATTGGTGGTATCTTATTCCTAGCCTTAAGAGGTATGTCTTTTAGTATTAGTGCTGGGGTTGGTTTTATTGCTTTATTTGGTGTGGCCGTTTTAAATGGTATTGTACTGATTGCTGAATTTAACAGGATTAGAAAAAACGGAGAAGAAGACCTTAAGGTAATTGTTTTAACGGGAACGAAAACCAGGTTAAGGCCTGTATTAATGACCGCGTTTGTAGCCTCCCTTGGTTTTTTACCCATGGCACTAAGTAATGGAGCGGGGGCTGAGGTTCAACGCCCGCTGGCGACTGTAGTTATTGGAGGCCTGCTTATGGCCACGTTTCTTACGCTCATTGTGTTACCTATTCTTTTCATTTTATTTGAAAAAAATCAAAACATGATTAAAAAATCTAAAATGCCTGTTTCTGTTATTTTAATTTTTTTATTCTTTGGATTTAACGCGGTGGCTCAAGATACTTTGGATGTGAAAAATGCGGTGCAAATAGCTATTAAAAATAATCTTAGCTTAAAAAGTGAAAGATTAAGAGGGGAGTACTTAGAAAAAATGATTGCCAGCTCGAAAGAGATTCCTCCTACAGAGATATTGGGCGAATTTGGACAAATAAATAGTGCTTATCAGGATTCCAAATTTACCATTTCTCAAACCATTCATTTTCCAACCATCTATAAAAGACAAAAGGAGTTAAATACTGAAATTTTTAAGGAGAACACTTTCCGGGTGGCTTTCAAAGAAAATGATTTGATTAAGCAAGTCAAAGAGATTTTTTTTCAACTGGTCTATTTAAAGGAAAAGGAAGAATTATTAGAACAGGCTGAAGCAGTTTACCGGGCTTTTTTAGAAAAAGCTACTTTTCGATATACTAAAGGAGAATCGACCATATTGGAAAAGATTTTTGCAGAAACCGCTCTTGGCAAATGTCAAATGCAGTTGAATATGCTCCGAAAGGATTATATGATTGAAAAGTTAAAATGGCAGGTGCTTTTAAATCAGGAATCAGACATTGTCCCCGATAACCAGATGGTAAAATTACCGATGGAAGAGGTGCCCATTCAATTTATCCCAGGTTCAAACCCTCAGGTAAAAATACTTCAGCAACAGAGTGAAATTGCTAAAGCGACCACTCAGTTAGAGATAACCAAAAAACTTCCCGACCTGACCATTGCTTATAGCAATACCAGTATTCAGGGAATTGGTGCCGACGACGTATTTTACAAAAAATCAAATCGATTTAATTCATTGCAGTTGGGTGTGGCCGTTCCGTTGTTCCCTGGGGCACAAAAGGCAAAAATTAATGGCTTAAAAT
>Ga0208787_1000934_pt1 | contig 13317 bp, 16 predicted proteins | sample Wag4_2014_7_11_FD_187362 | JGI IMG/M metagenome (GOLD analysis project Ga0208787, IMG submission 187362) | Fresh water microbial communities from Ohio, USA - Utica-2 Time Series HT 2014_7_11 (SPAdes) (version 2) | ecosystem: Environmental > Aquatic > Freshwater > Water tank | place: USA: Ohio... | reverse complement strand
CCTGGTGCCTTCAGCAAGGTCAAAGCCAGTAGATCAGTTGCAGCAATAACTAAGGCATCCTTTGAATGTGCGTAACCAGCAAATGATGTGTAATCAATAACTGTTCCTGTTGTATCTGGGTATTGCAGCAATGCTCCGAAAAACTCTCCATCGAAACCATCGCGAACCACATGACCCGAATCAACCTCTACAACTGTGATTCCCAAGGGCTTTGCACGAGTTAACACGACCGCTTTAGTTTGTGGATGCACATGTTCTTCAATTAAGAAAACCGCATCATCACTGAGCTTTGAAGCTCGACGGGCCAAGGTCATAGCTTCAGCTGCAGCGGTTCCCTCATCCAACATCGATGCATTTGAAATATCTAACGCTGTTAATTCACAGATCATCGTCTGGAAAGCAAAGAGAGCCTCTAAACGACCCTGAGAAATCTCCGGTTGATACGGGGTGTAGGCGGTGTACCACGAAGGATTTTCTAAAACATTTCGCTTAACTACTGGCGGAACAATCGTTCCGTAATATCCAGTTCCGATAAGTGAGCGGAAAACCTTGTTCTCCGATGCAATGGATCGAAGTTCAGCAATTACCTCAACCTCGCTCTTGCCTGAATCCAACGCCGCTTCAATAACTCCATTGATTGCGATATTTGATGGAACTACATCACTGATGAATGAGGACAGATCTGAGTAGCCAAGTGATTTAAGCATTGCCGCTTCATCAACTGAGGTGGGGCCAATATGACGATCCTCAAATGAACGTGACACACAAACCCCTGTCGATAGTTAGTAGCAACTACTACAAGGCACAAATACTACTTACAAGGGTGTTATTACGCCCCTTTAACCTTGCGGCGAAGCGAGAGTTCATCCTTACCTTCGCCACCTACAGGCTGACCATTTACTTCACCCTGAAGGACAGATAGAGAGCCCTCAACCTCATGCCACACCTTGCCTACTGCGATACCAAAAACACCTTGGCCACCCTGCAGTAGATCGATAATCTCATCAGGACTTGCACACTCATAAATTGATGCGCCATCACTCATCAAGGTGATGCGCTCTAGCTCTGTTACTCCCCTGCTGCGCAGATGATCAACTGCGGTACGGATATTTTGAAGTGACACTCCCGCATCCAATAAACGCTTAACAATCTTTAACACCAAGATGTCGCGAAAGCCATACAGGCGTTGAGTTCCGGAACCACTTGCAGTTCTAATACTTGGTTCAACTAATCCAGTACGTGCCCAGTAATCTAATTGACGGTAGCTAATTCCAGCGGCAGAGCAGGCTGTAGCGCCTCTGTAGCCGATTTCCATCTCTTCTGGGGACACGGGGAATGCTCATTTCTCTTGGGGAGTGAGATAAATGTAAGGCTAGGTAGAGGGGGAAACAATGACCGACACGAAGCAAACCTCTACTTGAGGTTGAGGGTTTTGCGCCTTACCCCGCGAAATCCTCTGGGTTGATCTGATTCAAAAACTCACGGAACTTTTCAACCTCTTGGTTCTCGCCCTCGCCCTGTGGGATCTCGACCCCTACCTCGTTGAGCAGCTCCTCTGTAGCCAGGATGTTGCTATGGGTTCTGACCGCTAAAGCGATCGCATCAGAGGGTCTAGCGGTAATCGATAGTGCCTCGCCTGAGGCATCACGCAGGTTCAGGGTTGAGTAAAAGACCCCATCCTTAAGTTCAGTCAGATGCACAGCGATCAAGGTTGCATCAAAGAGTTCGACAAGGTTTTTCATTAGATCATGGCTTAAAGGACGAGGTGGCTCTACCCCTTGTTGAGCAAAGGCGATCGCAGTTGCCTCTACTGCCCCCACCCAGATCGGTAGGAAGCGGCTGCCATCGATCTCCTTCAAAAGGAGGATCGGTTGGTTGGAGGGCATCTCGACGCGAACGCCGATTACCTCCATCGGTATCAACATGGTCTATCGAAGACGGTTGAGGCCACCACGAACAAGTGCGGCATGTAAACGAATTGAAAGAGATGCGATCTCCTTTTGAACCTCTTCGGCACGTGCCTTTGATTCAGCGCTCTTTTGACGTGTCAACGGTGTGATGACCTGCTCGATTAAACCGATCTCACGATCTGCAGCAGATTTAAATGAACGAAGGTGACGGGCTTCAATTCCAAAGCCACCCATCTCGGTCACAGCCTTAGCAATTGCTAACGCATCTCCATCGTAATGTCGGCCGCGGGGTGCGATTAATCCGTACCCTTCCAGCTCAACTAATTGATCCTCTGCAAGGCCGCTGTTCTTCAATAGCTCCTCGCGAGATAGGCGCATTTCGCTGACTTCACCAAATGCACTTGGTGCCATCTCGCCATCAATTGTTGCAAGCCCGATCGTTGGTCGAGGTGAAGGCACTCCACCAACAGCGGCTGGTTGCAAACCACGATCAATCGCATCAAGGTTTTCCTTGATTACCTTTAATGGCAGGTATTGATCGCGCTGTGCAAGTAGTACATAACGCAAACGCTCAAGATCTGAACTTGTGAACTTTCGGTAACCAGATGGAGTTCGTTGCGGTTCGATCAATCCTTCAGATTCAAGAAAGCGAATCTTTGAAATTGTGATGTCCGCAAAATCTCCACGCAAACGGTTAAGGACTTCACCGATGCTCAAATATGCGCGTGCTGGAACTGCCATGACTACTCCCCTAGTTGGAACCGACGAAAAGCAAATGGAACTTACCTATTTGAAACTCATCACCAGAAACAAGAACATGTTCTGTGACAGAAATATTGTTGATGTAGGTTCCATTGAGCGAACCTTCATCCTTAAGAACAAAGCTGTTGCCTTGCTTTGAAATTGTTGCGTGAGTACGTGAGACCGTTACATCATCGAGAAAAATCGAACTAGATGCTGAACGACCAACACTTACTCCTTCAGCGGTTACCAAGAAACGTGATCCCTTATTGGCGCCACGAGCAATGAGAATCATCGCCTTCTCGCCTTTAGAGCCTTGAATCTCAGCAACAACAGCGCGATCCTCTGGGGAAAGTAAGGCGAGCTGTTCCTCTAAATGTTTCTCCGAAGAGTTTGAAACCTCACGGAGACCTAGGTGAATAGTGGTAGTGAGTTCATTCTGAGATTGCTCTGCAGCCACTGCCCTACCTCCTCACCGTCAACTTAAGGGTGACACTAGAGAGTTAGGCAGATAAGGTCAAGCGGTAATTTCGCCGTACTGAGCAGCGGAAAGAAGGTCGCTTGGTGCTGCTGCGACCTCGATCTTTGCCAACCACCCTGCTCCATATGGATCGGAGTTGATTGTTTCTGGAGAATTAGATAAGGAATCATTGATCGCAACTACTGTTCCTGTAACAGGTGCGTAAATCTCTGAAACGCTCTTCGTTGATTCCACCTCGCCACACACTTTGCCAGCAGTCACTGATTCGCCAACCTTTGGAAGTTGCACATAGACAATGTCTCCCAATGCAGCTTGTGCATAATCGGTAATTCCCATTGTGTAGGTCAGGTTTTCAGCGCTCACCCATTCATGTTCCTTGGTGTATGACAACTCATTAGGAATTAATGACATGGTTTCCTCGAATCTGCGAAATACCTTCGCGTGCGTAACTGATACCTGTCGAAATGTAGAGGGCAATACCCCAGATAGCAAAACTCCACCCCGCGACAAAGGCGATGCTCCCCCATGTGCCATCGGATTGAGAAAGTAAAAGGAATGGGAAAGCGTACAAGAGGTTGAAGGTTGCGGCCTTGCCTAAATAAGTCACGGTGAACGGTGGGATACCTCGACGGTTCATGATGATTGTGATGATGGCAAGGATTACATCGCGTCCGATGATGATCGCAATCATCCAAACCGGAACTATGTCACGAATCAAAAATACGATCAGGGTTGCCAGGATGTACAAACGATCAATCGCAGGATCGGCTAACTCACCAAAGCGGGAGGTTTGATTCCATGCACGAGCGATCTTTCCATCAAAGTAATCAGTTGCTCCCCCGATCGCTAGAACAACAATCGCCCACCCATCTGCTTCTAGGGTCAGGGTGAGGTAGATAAATAGGGGAATGCCGAGAAAACGTAGAAAGGTGAGAGCGTTAGGAACGCTGATCACAGATGAGCTCATTCCTTGTCGCGCTCCTTGACTCGAACCGCTACCTGAACTGGGGTTCCAGGGAATTTGAACTCCTCGCGGAGGCGACGCTCAATAAAGCGACGGTATGAGGCTTCGATCCACCCGCTGGAGAAGACCACAAACTTGGGAGGTGCGATTCCAGCCTGCGTTGCGTAGTAAACCTTTGGCTGCTTTCCGCCACGAACAGGTGGAGGTGTCGCACCAATAAGTGCACCCAGGAATGAGTTGAGCTTTGCAGTTGGAACACGACGTTCCCAACTATCTAGTGCGGTTCGTAGAGCTGGTGCCAGACGATCTCGATGCCAGCCGGTTTTGGCCGCGATGTTAACTCTCTGTGCCCACTCGACCTGGTCGAGATGTCGATCAATTTCACGATCCAACTGATTGCGGCGATCCTCATCTACAAGGTCCCACTTATTCATAACGATCACCATCGCCTTACCAGCTTCTTCAACCATGGTGATTACACGCAAATCCTGTTCAGTGATTGGCTCTGATGCATCGAGAACAACGACTGCAACCTCGCAACGCTCTAGCGCTGTGGCTGTACGCAAAGATGCATAGTAATCAGTACCTGAATCTTGGTTGGCACGCTTTTTTAACCCAGCGGTGTCGATAAATCTCCATGTTGATCCACCGAAGGAAAGTAATGAGTCAACTGGATCACGGGTTGTTCCCGCTGCATCATCGACGATCGATAACGATTCTCCGGCGATTGCATTAAACAGAGATGACTTACCAACATTTGGTCGACCGATTAAAGCGACTTTGCGAAAACCATCTTGGTTCTGCGCTCTTCCTACTTCAGGCAAAATATTAACGATGTGATCTAAAAGATCACCGCTGCCTCGACCATGCAAAGCAGAAACAAAGCGAGGTTCACCTAAACCTAAGCTCCACAAACCGTGTGCTTCAGCCTCTTCACGTTCTCCATCAACCTTATTTCCGATCAAAATCGTTGGCTTCTTCGCCTTCCGAAGATGCTGCACCAAGGTGTCATCCTCATCAAGTGCGCCAACTTGTGCATCAACAACAAAGCACAAAACATCTGCTTCCTGCATAGCAATTTCAGATCCTGCGCTTACTTGTACCGCAATTCCATCTGGCTTAGCTTCCCAACCACCTGTATCCATAATGATGAAGCGTCGACCGCCCCATTCACATTCATACTGAACTCGGTCACGTGTTACACCGGGAGTATCTTCAACAATTGCTTCACGTCTACCTAAGAAGCGATTAATCAAAGTTGATTTACCAACATTAGGACGACCCAAGATTGCAACGATCGGTAAACCCAGCAGATTACGCTTCTTTAACAGCTCCCAAATACGTTCAATGGTTTCATCTAGATCTAAGTAGGTTGAATCAACTTCAACCGCATCGGCGGCCATTACTAATGGTGAAACAGCGCGGGTTGAATCAACAGCATCTCGGTTATCCAAAGATTGCTTTACATCAACGCTCTTATCTTCCGTTTCATTTTCACGTCTGGTTGCACGTGCATCTAAATCAGCGGTCAAGTAAATCTTTAATCCAGCTTCGGGCGCTACTACAGTTCCAATGTCGCGACCTTCTACAACAATTCCACGCTCTGCAGCATCGATGATGCGATGTTGCAGATTCAAAAGCTCTCTGCGAATTTCAGGCATTGCACTTATTCGAGAAACATTTTCAGTAACTGATGTTCCACGGATCGCATGGGTAATCTGAGTTTCACCTACAAAAACATTGGGTGATGTCGGATCTGCAATGAACTTAATTGGATGATCTTTAATCGCTTGCAAAATTGAAAAAGCTTCTTCGCATTTGTATTCAAGAGCAAGCCATGTAACTGCGCGATACAAGGCACCTGTGTCGAGATAATCCCAACCAGCTCGAGTTGCTATAGCTTTTGCAGTGCTTGATTTACCAGCCCCGCTTGGGCCATCAATTGCTACGACTATGCCCATGTGATGAGCCTACTTCTATTTACGAATCGGATGAACATTCCATCCGATCGAGCTTAGATGTGATGAAAGTTTGTCAGCATCGCTGTGTGATAACGCCAAAGTAATCAGCGCACTCAATTGTCCCGGCGAGTGTTCAATGTTCAGATCTTCTACGTTGACATCCATCGCAGCGCACTCATTAAAGATCGCACCTAACTGACCTGGTTTGTCATCAATAACAATCGGAAGAAATGAATACTCGCGGGCCTTTCCGCCATGTTTTCCAGGAATCAAAGCTCGTCCTGCTCGTCCTGCAGCAATTAACGCCGCGATCTTTTCTGGATCATCCAAGGAATCGATCATTGAACCTAGATCGTTGTGTAGATTTCTTAGCAATTGCTGCAGTTCAAGGCGATTGGAGTAAATAATCTCCTTCCACAGCGCCTCATCTGAACCTGCGATGCGGGTTGTATCCCGCAGCCCCTGCCCCGCTAACTCCATCCACTCCGCTGGAGTGCCGGATAACTGCTTGGCGATCAGTGAAGCTGCAACCTGAGGCAGATGAGAGATCTTCGCTACCGCTCGATCATGATCTGCCGCTGAAAGCTCAATAGGTGTTGCACCCAAGAGATTGATCAGCTCTAGCACCAGATCCTTTGAGCTCTGCTCCAGATCCTGGCTAGGCGTAAGTATCCAACTGCGCCCCTGGAATAAATCCGCCCGTGCCGAGGCCGCTCCGCCTATTTCACGGCCCGCCATAGGATGGGTGGGCAAAAATCGTCTAGAAAGCTCTGAAAATGTCTTAACTTTCACTTCAACTTCAACTTTAACACTCCCAACATCTATAAATGTTGAGTTTGGGTTTAGTGCAATCTCATCCTCAATGACCAGGGATAGTTGGGAGGTCGGCATTGCTAAGATAACCAGCTCTGGATCAACGACCTTGGCTCCACCCACGAGATCATTAGCTAATGATGCTGAAGTGGGATCGGCATCGATCATTTCAACCACTACCCCACGCTGGATTAAGCCCAGACCGATAGAGGTTCCGATTAATCCTGAGCCGACAACCCTGACCTTGGTGAGCTTTTCGGCAGGCATTATTGAGCGATATCTCTGCGCAGGGCGGCGGCACCATGCAGGTAGATATGGCTTATCTGATCTGCAGCCTTTGTGCTCTCAACATGAAACATCGCTCGAATAGTTCGATTGAGAGCACCAGGGACATCTACCTCAACTGAGCCAATCAATGGAACATTGGCAAAGCCCATCTCACGGCAGGCGGCGGCTGGAAAGGCGGCGTTGAGATCCACTGTTGAGGTGAAGAAAACGGAGATCACATCCGATGGAACCAGCTGATTGGCATCAAGGATCGCAGAAACCAGCTCCTGCACACCCGCCGCGATATCGGCAGCGGTGTTAGCCGGCACTTGAATAGCTCCTCGAATTGCACGCAAACTCATGGGATAAGGGTACCTTTCCTCACCATTATTGGTGTGTATTTAAAACTGTATATGTCGATAAAGCCTTTAAACCGTTAAACCTGTTTACTACAATCTCACTACTTTCAATAGTAAAGATCTGTGCACTCTCCACAACTCTTATTATCGATAAATCTACAGCCGTCGCGATATCTGAGCGTATGATTATCGATAAATTGGTAATCATTCCGATAATTAGCGATAAAACAATATACAGTTTTTTTGGTGAATAACCGATTTATCGTAAAAAGGTTAAATATCTAAAGCCTTTCGTAGATTCATTAACTCTGTGTCATTGAGATCTCGCCAACGTCCTTCGGGGGTATCTCCCAAGGAGATCGGTCCAAACTTAGTTCGGATCAATCGAAGGACATCCACACCAACCGCCTCCATCAGCCGTCGGATAATGTGATATCGACCCTCATGAATGGAGACCTCAATCCATCGAGGTGAGAGCTGCTTAAAGGTAAGGACTCGACCCATTCCATCCTCTAGCTCAACGCCCTTAAGAAGCACCTTATCCACCCCTGTCGGTAATTGGCCATCAAACTCGATGATGTAGGTCTTCTCCAGACCAAAGGAAGGGTGGGTTGCTCTAAAGGTGAGATCCCCATCATTGGTGAGCAAGATAAGCCCCTCAGAGTCCTTATCTAAACGCCCCACATGGAACAAACGCTCCTTGCGAAGGTCGATGAAATCATCCAACGAAGGTCGCCCCTCCGGATCAAACATCGTAGACAAAACACCCTTTGGTTTATGAAGTGCGAGATAAGACTTAGTCAAAGTACGAGCAATTGTCTCACCATCAACCATGACTTTATCTTTTTCAGGGTCAAATTTACTGCCCATCTCACGTACGGTGATTCCATTGACGGTTACTCGACCAGATTCGATCAATTCATCAGCACCGCGACGGCTTGTGATTCCAGCATCTGCGATGATCTTATTAAGCCTCATTTGGGCCACGGCTATCCTCCCGACAGTCAGGAGATAAGGGTAGCGGACGAGCTAGTCGGTTAGCGAATCGAGAATCTCATCCAAGCCATCGAGATCAGGTAGGTATGGAGCAAGCGCTGGAAGATCCTCAAGTGAGTTCAATCCAAGCCGTTCCAAGAAGTAGCTGGTTGTTTTGTACAAAATCGCTCCGGTCTCATGTTCAAGCCCTGACTCCTCCACCAGACCACGTGTTACCAGGGTCTTCATAACCGCTTCAACATTAACCCCGCGGATTGCTGATACTCGGGCGCGAGATACAGGTTGGCGGTAGGCGATTACTGACAAGGTCTCCAACGCCGCCTGGGTCAGGCGGGATTGCTGGCCATCTAATACAAACTTCTCAACCGCCGCTGAATAGGCAGGGTGGCTGTAGAAACGCCATCCCCCATTGATCTTACGAAGAGCAAAGCCGCGTTCTTCGTAGGAGCCTTCTAGCGTTGCTAGCGCCGCTTCAATCTCCTCAACGGGACGCTCTAGAACCTGAGCCAAAACAAGCTCGGTGACCGGCTCATCCACGACCATCAGGATCGCCTCGATGGAACGTTCAACTTCTACATTAGACATTTTCGCCACTTTCTGTCGAGTCTTCCATCTCTAAAACCACGGGTATATCAAACTCATCGGTGATCTCAACCTCGCCCTCCAGGGAGCCGGTCCATCGAATATGGAGCTCGCCCAGGGCTACAACCTGGTCAAACCTCAAAACACCTTGACGGTAGAGATCCAGCAGCGCCAGGAAGCGTGCCACAACAACCAAGGTGCTATCGGCATCTGAGATCAAATTTCTAAAGCTCAAGGATTTGGAGTGGCGCAACGCCTCAACAACCCGCTTTGACTCCTCTGTGACGCTCACAAGCGGCATATGGAGGTGCTCTACCGCGACGACCGGGGAAACCTTAGGGGTCAACACACGCTCTGCGATAGCGGCAAAGCGCTGGGCGCCCACGCCGATCAGCACCTCAGGCAGCAGACTGGCCAGCGCTGGATCCAGCGCCACAACACGTGGGAAGGATTTATCAGCGGCCACAATGCGCTCGCCAAAGGTCGCTGCGATCTCCTTGAAGGCTCGGTACTGAAGTAGTCGGGCAAAGAGCAGATCGCGGGCCTCAAGGAGTGCTAGATCCTCCTCATCCTCAACCTCTCCGCTTGGCAGAAGTCTTGCCGCTTTAAGATCCAGAAGGGTTGCAGCGACAACGAGAAACTCAGTTGCTTGATCTAGATCCCAGCCCGCACCCGATGCCTCAAGCTCGCGGATAAAGGAGATGAACTCATCGGTGACGATACTTAGAGCCACCTCAGTGACATCCATCTTGTGGCGCGAAATCAGCTGGAGCAGTAGATCAAAGGGTCCATCAAAGTTAGCTAGATGAACGGAGAAACCACCCGAGGAAGGGTTTACATCGCTGTTTTCCTCGATCGCGGTATCTGGAGCTAAAGCCATGAGCGCACCTTACTTCACGCTTGCCTGTTTTCTGTGTACCGCATAGGCTCTTTGCTATATCAGGAAAGAGGTTTGAAGATTGAACGCTAAATCGACAATTGCAGAGGATGTTGCAACGACATCAACCCTGCTGGGTACCGCTGCAAAGAGCTTTCCTACTCCAGCTGCGTTAACGGAGCATGGCAATGCCAAAGTCATCTCAATCTTCAACCAAAAAGGTGGAGTTGGAAAGACAACCAGCACAATCAACCTTGGTGCAGCTCTGGCTGAAATGGGCCGTCGAGTTTTGCTCGTCGACTTCGATCCTCAAGGTGGTTTATCACTTGGTCTTGGCGTTAACGCTCACTCGCTTCCATTGGAACAAACTGTTTACTACGCATTGATGACACCAACAGCAAATGTTGATGAGATTGTTTTGAAATCCTCAGTTCCTGGATTGGATTTTCTACCCGCTAACCGCGATCTTGGTACAGCAGAAACAACCTTGGGTGCTGAAATCGGTGGGCAGCAATACCTCAAGCGAGCATTGGCCCCACTTCGCGATTACTACGATGTGATTTTGATTGATTGCCAGCCAACTATGGGCCAGTTAACGATCAACGCTTTGGTTGCATCTCAAGAGGTAATTGTTCCAATGCAGTGTGAATACTTTGCATTACATGGATTTATTGAACTCAAGGGCAATCTAGATAAGGTGAAGAACTTCCTGAACCCAGAACTTCGTCTTATTGGAATTTTGGCAACAATGTATGACAAGAAAACCTCACATAACCGTCAGGTATTAGAACGCATCCTTGAACAGTTCCCTGAGGATGTTTTTGAAACAATTATTGCTAAGACAATTCGTTTCCCAGAAACAACTGTTGTTGGCGAACCAATCACAACATATGCAACATCTTCAGGTGGCGCAGCTTCATACCGCCGTCTTGCCCGAGAACTAATCGCCAGAGGAGGCGCACGATGACACGTAGGGCAAACCTTCCAGGTGCAGATGAACTATTCCGTTCAACAGCACCAGCATTGAGTGCAGTGCCTGCACAAAGTTCTCAAGAGGTTGCAGCACCACTAGTGCCACCTGCAATTGCAACTCCTAAAGCCGCTTCTTCAAAGAAGGGTGTCCGCACAATTGCACGCCGTCGTGTAACAACTGTTGACCGCTCCCCTTCAGGACGTGAGCGTCACGATGAAAAAATCACTGTGTACTTATCTCCAGATGAGTTATTTGATCTTGATCAGGCCCGCTTACAACTTCGCGGTGATCTTGGTTTAGCTGTTGATCGCGGTCGTATCGTTCGCGAATCAATCGCAGTGATCATTGCTGATCTTGAGGCCAAGGGTGATCAAAGCATCTTGGCTCGCAGACTTCGCGGTCAGTAATCTCTACTTGGCGCGAGGATGCGCCATTGAATAACTCTCGCGAACTTTGTCGATTGTAATCAAGGTGTAAATCTGAGTTGTTGTTACTGATGCATGCCCCAGTAACTCTTGTACAACACGAATATCAGCCCCACCATCCAATAAATGTGTTGCATATGAATGCCTAAATACATGGGGCGAAACATGATCAGTGATACCAGCAGCAGCTGCCGCATCTAACACCATCTGCCAGGCAGATTGGCGCGAAATTCTTCCACCCCGAGAGTTAAGAAAGAGAGCCGCATTGTTCTTCGGATTCTTCGCTAATAAATCGGGACGAATTCTCACGCAGTAATCATCAATCGCCTTTGTTGCAAATGACCCAAGTGGAACGATGCGTTCTTTAGAACCTTTTCCACGTAGCTTTAGCGTTGTAATTTCTCCATCATCGCTTTGAACTTTGCTCAGATCATTCAAATTGATTCCAATTAACTCACTTACTCGTGCACCACTGCTGTATAAAAGTTCCAGCATTGCTTGATCGCGAATTGTTATTGGTTCGCTCGCTTTGTGCGCAGCTTCAATCATAGAAAGTATTTGAGCGATAGTGAGTGCTTTGGGTAATCGTCGGGCAGATTTACTTGCAGCAATTTCTAAGGTCGGATCAGCGTACCCATGCTCTTGTTGTAAATGCTTGAAAAAGGAACGCAAGGTTGAATCGGCGCGGTTTACCGTTGCAACAGAAAGTTTTGCTTCACGTAATGAACCTTCAAAGGCGGTGATTAACTCCGGGGTTACCTCACGAAGATCTTGGCCGTTGAGAAAAAGGCCAAACTTCTCTAAATCACGACGATAGGCGGCAATTGAATTTCCAGCCAATCCCCTCTCAATCTGAAGATGATTGAGAAAGGATGAGGCAGCTAGATCAAAGCTGAACGCTTGCGTAACCATGTGCTTCTGCGACGGCGGAGTAGTAAATCTTTCCGTCATGCACATTCAAACCCTTAGCAAGGTTTTTATCCTTGTCACAGGCTGCTTTCCATCCAAGGTTTGCCAAAGAAAGGGCAAATGGAAGGGTTGCATTAGTAAGTGCATACGTTGATGCAACAGGAACCGCACCTGGCATATTTGCTACACAGTAAAAGACAGAGTTATGAACTGTATATGTTGGTTCAGCATGTGTCGTTGGCTTTGAATCCTCAAAACATCCACCCTGATCAATTGCGATATCGACCAATACAGAACCGCTCTTCATCTGAGCAACCAATGCATTTGAAACCAACTTTGGTGCCTTTGCTCCATGAACAAGCACAGCGCCAACAACAAGATCTGCTTGCTTTACTTCACGTTCGATAGCGTGCTTAGAAGCGACAAGGGTCTTGATTCTTCCACCGTAAACAGTGTCGATGTACTGCAAGCGATTAATAGAGCGATCAAAAACGATGACATCTGCGCCCATTCCAACGGCGATAACAGCGGCGTTAAGACCTGCAACTCCGCCACCGATAACGACAACTCGACCAGGTGCAACACCAGGAACCCCACCCAGCAAAACTCCGCGACCACCGTGTGGCTTTTGGAGAGCTGTAGCACCGACCTGAGTTGCAAGACGACCAGCAACCTCACTCATAGGTGCAAGTAGTGGCAGTGTTCCATTAACTTCAACGGTCTCGTATGCAATCGCTGTTGTTCCTGATTTAACTAATGCATCTGTGCAGGCCTTTGAAGCTGCAAGGTGTAGATATGTAAAGAGAGTTTGCCCCTTACGCATCTTTGGATACTCAGGCTCGATCGGCTCCTTCACCTTCAGCACTAAATCAGCTTTTTGCCACACATCATCAGCGGTTGGAACAATCGTTGCACCGGCTGCGATGAACTCATCATTTGTGATTGATGAAGCCACTCCTGCCTTGTCTTCGATAATGACAGTGTGCCCTGCGTGAACAAACTCAGAGACACCTTCAGGTGTAATCGCCACACGGGATTCGTGAACCTTGATCTCTTTAG
>Ga0208787_1000933_pt1 | contig 13336 bp, 14 predicted proteins | sample Wag4_2014_7_11_FD_187362 | JGI IMG/M metagenome (GOLD analysis project Ga0208787, IMG submission 187362) | Fresh water microbial communities from Ohio, USA - Utica-2 Time Series HT 2014_7_11 (SPAdes) (version 2) | ecosystem: Environmental > Aquatic > Freshwater > Water tank | place: USA: Ohio... | reverse complement strand
TCTTCCAATAAAAAAGAATTCAAACTGACTGCCGAATATGCAAAACAGAAATTTAATCAATCTAAAATGAACGCACTTAAGGTTGCCTAAGCATGAAAGAATTGATTGATCAATTGATGAAAGAAGTCGGACTCACCGAAAAGCAATCGCTCGAAGCCATCCGCATCATCAAAGAGTTTGCCAAAAGAAAGTTTCCTGTATTTGGAGGTGCCATTGATAAACTATTCGACAAGTATGCTCCTAAACAGGAGGACGACTTTTTGGATTAATGGCCATAAGACAAATAAGGCGCAAGTTTATCCAAGACCAATTTATCTAGTTGTTCCACTTTTTGTAAGTCGACTTGGTTAGAAAAATTACCATGTACTTTTCTATAGGCCAACACAAGTTTTATAAAGCTGTTATTGGTGTAGGGATGTTTTCTTAAATCTGTATACTCAGCCTTGTTGATATCAATTTGCTTAGGTTTAAAGTCTTTCCCAATTTTCAACAATGGAAAAATAATTTGATAGGTTGAATCAGACAAACCATACACTTCTTTTAACTGCGATAATTGCATGAAACCTCCTAAGCGGTCTCTGTAGCGTACAATTCTGGATGATAATTTTTCACCTATTGCTGGAAGTTTCTCCATCGATCGACTAGCATGTTGGTTTTTACTCGTGGGTGTTTGAATAGTCCAATTTGAATATTTGGCCTTGTTGTAAGCTGTCTGCTTTTTGATTAGCTGTTCTCTTGCACTGTCAATCTGTACGTACGTAATTTGAAACACGTCTTCTATACTATCATCAGTAGCGAAAAAGAAAGGGATAGCCCAAACCATAAGCGTTATAAAGGATAGGATATATACCCCCCATCTTTCTCTTTTTGAAAAAACAAAATATTCCTCTACAATGTCTTTGATCTTCACCTAGTAAAAATAGACACAGAGAAAAAGACGTCCTTGAGAAAAAAACGAAAAAAATGGAGATTAATCTACATGAATGACCAATCCATCATATGCTAAAAACATGCCTGCAGGCAACTCCTTTGACACCTCATCATGAAGGCCCAATTGATGACTGATGTGTGTGAAATAGGTTGTTGGTACTTGTAACTCGACTGATAAATCAATTGCTTCTTGTAATGTGAAATGTGAGAGGTGCTTTTCTTTTCTAAGCGCATTCAAGACAAGCACTTTCGAGCCTTTTATTTTTTGCTTTTCCTCATCACTAATATAATTGGCATCGGTAATATAGGTGAAATCGCCAATACGATAACCAGTAACATCCATATGGAGGTGTTTTACTTGTATTGGCTGGAACTCAAGATCACCAACAGAAAACAATTCCTTTTCCTTTATGTGCAGCTCAAGGGATGGCACACCAGGATATTTCTTTTCAGCAAATGCGTAATAAAAATCTCGCTTTATGGCATCTGCAGTCTCTTTACTTGCAAAAAGCGGCATTACACTTTGGTGAATAAAATTGAATGCTTTTACATCATCTAATCCTGCAATATGATCTTTGTGTGCATGCGTAAATATTACACCATCTAATTGTTCAATTTCGGAACGCAACATTTGGTACCTGAAATCTGGTGTAGTATCAATGACAACACTAGTAGAAGGTGACTGGATATGTATGCTGCTTCGTAATCGTTTATCTTTGGAATCGGCAGATTTACAGACTGCACATTTACAAGCTACCATAGGCACGCCACTACTGGTTCCTGTGCCTAAAAATTCAATGGTGAGTCCCAACTAGTAAATGTATTAAATGAACTAAATAACTTCTTCAGTTGCAGCAAGTACCTCAGGCTTGGTGATTACTTCTTCATAGAACTTTTTGCTGTCCACACTGATATGATCAATTTCAATTTTCAATACAGGAATTAAATCAATCAAGGTATTGATTCTACCTTCAGTTTGTAAAAACTTATTAAGAACAACAACTTTCTTAGATTCTAATATGCAGTAACCACTCTGAAAAGTGCCGCGCTCGTATCTCAAAATATAACCAGCTTCGGAAATGATCTTCTCCAACTTCTCAAGAAAGGCAGGTGTGAATTTCAGCTTCATGGATCATTTTTTACAAATTTACTGAATGAGTATTCTCTTCACGATGAGCCCCATGATTAGTTGTGAACATTTTTACTATTTATTGTGAATAATCCTATCCTTGCTTGCTTTCCAATCGTACCACTGGAACAATCATTTCTTCCATGGAAATACCTCCGTGCTGAAATGTATTTTTATACAGATTTACAAAATGATTATAATTATTGGGATAGCATAAAAAATCTTGTCCCCCTGCAAATACAAAAGAACTATTGACGGTGTATTTGGGTAAGCCAGCTAGGGCAGGATCTCTATAGGCATGTACTGCTCTTGCATTAAAATCTAGGTTTCGTCCAGTTTTATAGCGGAGGTTATTGGTGGTGTGCTTATCTCCTGTTATTTTAATGGGATTTTTTACCTGAATACTGCCATGATCAGTACAAATAATTACAGTGCATTTCCGTTCAGCAATTGTTTTCAGAGCGGTCAGCAAAGGAGAATGTGCAAACCAACTCTTAGTGAGACTTCTATAAGCTACTTCATCAGAAGCCAACTCTTTGAGTACATCGAGTTCATTTCGGGCATGGCTCATCATATCTACAAAATTATACACGACAATAGACAGCTTATGATTGAGCAGAGAATACGCATTTTCTGCAAAGGCAACAGCATCTTCGTGAGAAAGAATTTTTGTATAACTAAAGTCGAGGTCACACAGATTGAGTTGTTTTAGCTGTTGTATAAAGAAAAACTCTTCATGATTGTTCTTGCCTTCTTCCTCATCATCTTTGACCCATTGCTGGGGGAATTTTTTTTCAAGCGCAACCGGCAATTCGCCAGCAAACAATGCGTTTCTGCAGTAATGAGTAGCTGTTGGCAATATGGAATAAAAACAATCTTCTTCTACCAGTTTAAAACTCTCGTTTAGAAGAGGCTCAATCACCTTCCATTGATCAAAGCGAAGATTATCCAATACCAACCACACTACAGGATTCGTATCATTCAAGTAAGGCAATACCTTCTTCTTGAATAATTTATTACTCAACAGCGGCACATTCTCATCATTGATCTTGATCCATGAGCTATAGTTTCTAGAAATGAACTTGAAAAAGGCATGATTGGCTTCTTTCTTTTGCGCCAAATGAATTTCTTTCATTTCAGGGCTTTCACTTTTTTCCATCTCCAGCTCCCAATATATAAGCTGCCTGTACAATTCAATCCACTCTTTATAATCTGGATCACCTTCTAGAGAATCAAGCATTGTTCTGAACTGCATTTGATAAGATGCAGTCGTTTTTTCAGCCACCAACCTTTTGTTGTCTAAGAGTTTTTTAAGTGCCAACAACACCTGATTTGGATTGACAGGTTTGATGAGGTAATCTGAAATCTGAGAACCAATCGCTTCATCCATGAGGCTTTCGGTCTCATTTTTTGTAACCAATACAATAGGAAGGTGAGGATGAATTTTTTTCACCCTTGATACGGTTTCTAATCCACTCATTCCAGGCATGGATTCATCAATGAGCATCAGATCAATATCATGAACACTTAAGTATGCTACAGCATCAAAACCATTGGTGAATGTAACCAGGGCATAGCCTTTCATTTCCAGAAAACGCTTGTGCGCTTCAAGGATTTCGATTTCATCATCAACCCACATGACCTTTGCTAATGCCATTCAAAAAAATTTGTGAAACCTGCGTAGGATTTGCAATAAAGTTAGCGAATACCTTAACGGGTTCATACCTTTGTCGTCTCTTAGTTTCATTTTTAACAAAATAAAATATGCCATTTAGGAAGATCATCAACGACCCTATTCACGGGTTCGTTACCATTAATGACCCACTGATCTATGAGATCATTTCTCATCCATGGTTTCAGCGCTTACGCAGAATCAACCAGATGGCCATGTCTTATCTTGTTTATCCAGGTGCAGTGCATTCGCGCTTGCACCATGCATTGGGAGCCTACCACCTGATGCACAATGCCATATCTGAATTAAAACAAAAAGGAGTTGAGATCAGTGAGGATGAAGAACAAGGAGCAAAAATTGCCATTCTGTTACACGATGTTGGTCATGGTCCTTTTTCGCATGCTCTAGAATCTTTGTTGGTGAAAAACCTAGGTCATGAAACATTGTCCATGATGATTATGGATGAATTGAACAAAGAGCTGAATGGCCAGCTCAACACAGCCATTGCTATATTCAAAGATACCTACCACAAGAAATTTTTACACCAACTCATCAGCGGACAACTCGATGTTGACAGAATGGATTATCTCGCTAGAGATAGCTTTTTCTCTGGTGTAATTGAAGGAATGATTGGCTGTGATAGAATCCTAAAGATGCTTACCGTGCACAATGGAGAGCTCATGGTGGAGGAAAAAGGTATTTACAGTATTGAAGAATTTCTAGTTTCAAGAAGACTGATGTATTGGCAGGTGTATCAACACAAGACAGTACTGAGTGCTGAAATGACCTTGGTAAAGATTCTTGAGCGAGCAAATTGGCTTTACCAAAACGGACATAAAGACATCGACCAAAAAGACGACTTGAGCCATCTTCTTTTCGGCAACCTCAATCAAATTAATCGTGCAGAATTGGAAAAGTTTTGCATGCTTGATGATAGCGATGTAATCAACAATATCAAAAAATGGAAGAATCATCCTGATCCTGTTCTTTCCATCTTGTGCAATGCATTACTCAATCGTAAACTTTTAAAACTACGCCTTCAAAATACCCCAATAACATTGGAGGAGGTGCTAGACAAAAGAAAAGAAATTGCTGATCAGCTTGGCGTTAGTCAAGAAGACGCCAACTTCCTTGTTTTTACTGGTGAAGCAGAAAACAGCTTGTACAACCCAAACAATGAAAGAATCAATATCCTTTTCAAAGATGGGGACGTGAGAGACATTTCTCAGGTAGATTCACCGCTCATCCATCAAAACCTATCACATCCTGTAAAAAAATTTTACATTTGTTTTTACCTATCTCCATTAGGAAAGTCTAAATAAAAAGAACCAAAACCAAACCTGCAGTATACATTTTTGTTACGAGGTAACGCAATTCATATTTATGCAATTCTCAGCCGAACAAATAGCCACACTCATACAAGGAAAAATAGAAGGTAATACCAAAACCTTGGTAGGTGGCTTTGGAAAAATAGAAGAGGCGGGACCGCAGGATTTAGCATTTTTAGCGAATCCCAAATATGAAGATTTCCTCTACATTACCAAGGCTGGAATTGTGATTATTGGCGAAGAATTGGAACTGAAACAAACTGTTAGTGCCACCCTTATTAGGGTAAAAGACGCCTATTCTTCATTTGCTACACTCATGCAATATTATCAGCAAATGAAGGCCAAGCAATTAGTTGGAATTGAAGAACCCGTTTTCATTCATCCATCAGCAAAGATTGGAGAACAAGTTTATATTGCAGCCTTCTCTTATATCGGAGAAAACGCGGTAATTGGCAATGAAACAAAGATTCATGCACAGGTTTATGTTGGCGCCAATACCACCATTGGTGAAAGAACTGTTTTGTATCCCGGAGTAAAGATTTATCATGACTGCAGTATTGGAAATGATGTTACCATACATGCGGGTACTGTTTTGGGAAGTGATGGATTCGGTTTTGCACCACAACAAAATGGCACTTACAGCAAAGTACCACAATTAGGAAATGTTGTGATAGAAGACCATGTTGAAATTGGTGCTAATACTTGCATTGATAGAGCCACTATGGGATCAACCATCATAAGAAAAGGAACAAAATTGGATAACTTGCTTCAGATAGCCCATAACGTTGAAGTAGGTGAGCATGGGGTTATTGCTGCTTTAACAGGTATTAGCGGAAGCACTAAAATTGGGAAAAATGTTATGATTGGTGGCCAGGTAGGTATTGTTGGTCATATAACTATAGCTGATGGCACGAGAATTAATGGTCAGACTGGCATCAGCAAATCGGTTGTCGAGCCTAATACAGCATTAAATGGCAAACCCGCCATGGAATTTGGTGCATCCATGAGAGCTCAGGCAGTCTACAAAAAGCTTCCAGAATTGGATAAAAAAATCAAAGAATTAGAGGCCTTAGTAACTGAATTGACCAAAGCAAGAGACAGTATTTCATCTTAGTAATTGAAAACCACTATTTTACAACCATTTTTCACCTCCCAAAAATGGTTTATCTTTGTATTCAATTTGTTCTATGAGTCTTAAACAATTTAATCCTGATAAACAACATACGATCAAGCAGTCGATCAGTATTTCAGGCACGGGTTTACATACGGGTATTTTGGTGGATATGGTTTTGCATCCTGCCAACCCAGGTTTTGGCATTCAATTCAAGCGAATAGACCTTCCGGGTCAGCCCATCATTAAAGCTGATTGTGATCTAGTTACTGATACCTCTAGGGGTACAACTCTAGAAGACAAGGGCGCAAAAGTGAGTACAGTTGAACACATTCTTGCGGCGTTGGTCGGAATGGGAATTGATAATTGTTTGATTGATATTAACGGACCAGAAATCCCTATCATGGACGGTAGCTCTCAACCATTTGTCGAGATCATTGAAGAAGCGGGAATTGAAGAGCAAGAGGCTGCAAAACATTGGTATACCATCGACACTAATATTTCTTTTTACAATGAAGAGAAAAGAGTGGAAATGGTAGCAATGCCTTCTGTTGAATACAAAATAACCACACTAATTGATTTTAACAGTCCTGTTTTAGGCACCCAACACGCAGGACTCAAAAGCATAGCTGATTTCAAATCTGAGATCGCACCTTGCAGAACCTTCTGTTTCCTGCATGAATTGGAAGCTTTATTGGCCCATAACCTTATCAAGGGAGGCGATATCAACAATGCTATTGTTGTTGTTGACAAACCAGTTTCTGAAGAAGAAATGGCTAGATTGGCAAGTGTCTTCAAAAAAGAAAAGATTGAAGTGAAAAGCGAAGGATATCTCAATAACCTTGAGCTCCGGTTTCCCAACGAACCAGCAAGACATAAACTTCTAGATGTTGTTGGTGATTTGGCCTTGATTGGGTTTCCCATCAAAGCACATATCATTGCCAACAGACCTGGACACTATTCAAATGTTGAGTTTGCTAAACTCATCAAACAATACATCAAGAAAAACAAGCACGTGAAGAATGTGCCTGTTTATGATCCCAACCAAGCACCGGTTTACAATACCACGCAGATTGAAAAAAAACTTCCCCACAGGTACCCCTTCTTGTTGGTAGATAAAATCATTGAACTTTCAGATACACATATTGTTGGTATTAAGAACGTGACTTTCAACGAACCGTTTTTTGGAGGTCATTTCCCAGGCAATCCAGTAATGCCGGGTGTATTACAAGTTGAAGCACTCGCTCAGACTGGGGGAATCCTTGCTATTAACTCTTTACCGCCAGGAGAATATGATACCTATTTTGTAAAAATTGACAATTGTAAATTCAAGCATAAAGTTGTTCCAGGTGATACATTGATCATGAAATTAGAGCTAACTGGGCCAATTCGCAGAGGACTTTGTGAAATGATTGGTACGGTTTATGTAGGCAATAAGATTACTACAGAAACCATGCTCATGGCACAATTGGTAAAAAGAGAAGGCAGCTAATCAAAACAATTCAAATGATTCATCCGCATACGTATATCCATCACAATGCTAAGATTGCAACTAATGTGAAAATTGATCCATTTTCTGTCATTCACCAGAATGTTGAAATTGGTGAAGGAACATGGATTGGTAGCAATGTGACCATCATGGATGGCGCTAGAATTGGCAAAAATTGTAGAATATTCCCAGGTGCAGTTATTGCAGCAGTCCCTCAAGACTTAAAGTTTGAGGGTGAATTGACAACAGTTGAGATTGGTGATAACACTACCATTCGTGAATTTGTGACCATTCACAGAGGAACAAAAGACAGATGGAAAACAGTGGTAGGAAAAGATTGTCTTGTAATGGCCTATAGTCATATTGCACACGATTGTGTGATAGGAGATCATTGTATCATGAGTAACAATACCCAGCTGGCAGGACACGTGGTATTAGGCGACTACTCTATTCTTGCGGGTATGACGGCTGTCCACCAGTTTGTAAAAATTGGACAACATGTATTTGTTGCAGGCGGATCATTGGTTAGAAAAGATATTCCTCCTTATATTAAGGCTGGAAGATCTCCATTAAGTTATGCTGGTGTTAACTCAGTTGGATTGAAAAGAAAAGGATTCACCGTTGAAAAAATCAATGAAATCCTGGATATATACAGACACATCTACAACAAAGGAATGAATACGACTCAAGCAGTTGATTTCATAGAAGAAGAATTTCCTGTGACAGACGAAAGAGATGAAATTGTAACCTTCATTCGCGAGAGCAGCAGAGGTATCATCAAGCGTTTCAATAAAAATACCACTGATGAAGATCTTGGTGAATAAGGCCGGTAAAAGATTCAACAGAGAGTGGATCTTTAGAAACCGTGATCTAGCATTTACTTCTCCCAATCATTATGCCATAACCGGACACAATGGATCTGGTAAGTCGACTTTAGTCCAATGCATTGCAGGTGCCCTACACCTCAGTGAAGGAAGTATTGAATTTGAGTTGGACGATAAAAAGATAGCTCCTGAGCATGTTTTCAAATACATATCCATTTGTGCCCCCTATTTAGAGGTGATTGAAGACATGACCGTTGTAGAATTCCTCAACTACCATGCCTCTTTTAAGCCATTTCAGTCGGGTTGGACCACAGAAAACATCATAGAAGAAATCGGACTAACCAAAGCCGCAAACAAAAGAATTCGGAACTACAGCAGCGGTATGAAACAAAGGGTAAAAATGGCCCAAGCCTTTTTTTCTGACACTCCTGTAATTTTATTGGATGAACCCACCACCAATCTAGATAAACAAGGAATAGCATTATACCACCATCTCATCAAAACACTCTGCAACAATAGGTTGGTCTTGATTTGCAGCAATGATACCATTGAATACGAAAGTTGTTCAACAGTAGTAAGCATGAGTGTGTAAAACTGGTGTTCTACAAGATTTTTTCATTCATCCCTTCGGCGTTAATTTTGCACAAATAGCAAGCAATGGCACAAGATCAATTGGTATTCGATTTATTGAACAAAGAACTGAAAAGACAAAGAGAAGGCATTGAACTTATCGCTTCAGAAAACTTTACCTCCCTCCAGGTAATGCAAGCGATGGGCTCCGTAGCAACCAATAAATATGCAGAAGGATACCCTGGAAAAAGATATTATGGGGGTTGTGAAGTGGTAGATGAAATTGAATCTCTTGCAATTGATCGTTTGAAAAAAGTATTTAATGCCTCATGGACTAACGTGCAACCTCACAGTGGTGCACAAGCCAACACAGCTGTTTTCTTGGCTTGTTTAAAGCCAGGTGACAAAATATTGGGATTGGATTTGAGCATGGGTGGACACCTAACACATGGTAGTCCCGCTAACTTCAGTGGCAAAACCTACCAAGCCTTTTTCTATGGCGTAGACAAGGAAACAGGATTGGTGAATTATGAGCAATTGGAAGCAACGGCAAGAGCAGAAAAGCCAAAAATGATCATTTGTGGTGCATCTGCTTACAGTAGGGATTGGGATTATGCACGTATCAGAGCCGTTGCAGATGAAATTGGCGCCTTAGTTTTAGCAGATATCGCACACCCAGCTGGATTGATTGCTGCGGGTGTTTTGAATGACCCATTTGACCATTGCCATATTGTAACATCTACTACTCACAAGACTTTACGCGGACCAAGAGGTGGTGTAATTATGATGAGAAATGATTTTGACAATCCATTCGGTATCAAAGATCCTAAGGGCAACATCAGATCAATGAGCTCGCTGCTCGACCTTGCTGTTTTCCCTGGTATGCAAGGAGGTCCACTAGAACATGTGATTGCTGCTAAGGCAGTCGCTTTTGGCGAAATCCTTGATCCTTCATTTAGGGTTTATCAAGAAGATGTTCAAAAAAATGCCCAGACCATGGCTGCAGCTTTTGTTGCAAAAGGCTACCACTTGATCAGTGGAGGAACTGAGAATCACTTGATGTTGATTGACCTCAGAAATAAAAACATCACTGGCAAAAAAGCACAAGAAACACTTGATAGAGCACATATAACCCTAAACAAGAATTCAGTGCCTTTTGATGATAAAAGTCCTTTTGTGACATCTGGAATCAGAATTGGTGTTCCAGCAATTACCACACGTGGTTTAAAATCGGGTCACATGCAGACAGTAGTTGATATGATTGACAAAGTATTGATGAATGCAGACGATGAACAAATTGTAGCGCTAGTCAAGGATGATGTAAAATCATTCATGCAACAGTTCCCGCTCTACCCAGAATTAGGTTAAATTATTATTATGATTCAAAGAATACAAACATTGTGGCTATTGATCAGCACAGCTTGTGCTGCACTGTTTATTTTCATGCCTGTTTATAAAGGAGTATACCTCAATGGAACACTGCAAGCGGTTAGTATTCGTGAAAACCTTTTTTTACTTGCAGGTTCTACTATACTTACAGCCATAAGTTTCTTAACCATTTTTCTCTTTAAAAACAGGAAAAGACAGAAGCGTTTGATCATATTGAATGTCCTACTTATAATCGGTGTATTCTTTGCGCAATACTACCTGATTGAAATGTTTAAAAAAGACAATGGAATTGTACAAGGTGATTGGCAAATGATTGCCATACTTCCACTCTTCATGTTGCTATTTCATGTATTTGCTTACAGAGGAATTGTAGCTGATGAAAAATTACTTAGCAGTGCTGATCGCATGCGTTAACCATGAATGTTCAACAGGCATATAATTTCCCTATACAATTTGAGGATGTTCATTATATAGCCTCATTGTTTACATCAAATAAAGAAAAAGTAAATAATTTATTAGAGGGGACTGGCCTAAAAGCCGGTCTTCATTTTTTGGGTAAACCACTGATTGCCCTTGGATTAATTCAATACAAAGTATCGGACCTCGGCTCCTACAATGAAATCATTCTTGCTATTCCTGTAATAAGAAATAATGAAAAAACAGGTTTGAAAAATTGGTTTGACCTATACGCTGATTTCAGCAAGAGGAAAGGCGGGCAATACATTATTCATATACCTGTAACAACCCAACAATCTGTAGATGCAGGCAGGAATCTTTGGGGCTATCCAAAGACTTTGCTCCCCATTACACATCAATTCAGCAAGAATCACATATATACCGAACTATTAGATGAAGACAAACAACCATTGATTCAAGTGAAAGGAGGTTTAGGATTTGGTGTTCCCATTCCTGCAATGCAATTAATGACCTACTCTTTTCTCAATAACGCCTTGCTCAAAACCACTGTTGATGTATCATCAAAGATGAAATGGAGAATTGGTGCTCAGCTAAAAATAAATGTGAACAGTTTAAAGCATCCCATGGGAAAAGACATTCATGAGCTTGGCATTGAAAATAAAAATCCGATTTTTACCATTGAATCGACGCACTTTAAAGCGAAGTTCAATGAGGGGCAACAAATTTCTTGATAGTAGCCGCTACATCATCCCATCCTGTTTCTAACATCAAACAATGTGAAGCATTTTTTACTATGTGTGCTTCTAATCCATATCTATCAGCCATTCGCTGAGTATCCTTAACTGAAATCAGATAATCCTTTTCAGCTCCGATGATAAGTGCTGGGACAGGTAACTTTCTAAGTTTGGGTAATCTTAAAAAGACCATTTCTAAAAAAGCAAGAAAAGATTCATCCTGCAATGAAGAGATTACTTCATCTATTTTTTGCATAGGAAAATCATTTCTAAACATCACGCGCTTCAAGCGCTTTCTATTTTTCATCACAGGCAACCAACTCATCTCAAGGACAGATTGAATGAAGTATAGAGGATAATGCATGATCAACTTCCCCATCAAATGCCATAACCCATGAGATGGAGCAGAGCACAGTAAGGTAGCACCAACAACATGTTCAGCAGGATGTGTTAAGTAATGCTGTATTGTAAATCCCCCCATTGAATGACCAATTAAAAATACCGGACCTTCAATCTGATCTACTACATGACCTAGATCTTTCACGTAAGTAGTAATACTTGTCCACTTTAATTTTCCTTCTCCTTTACTTTTACTGTGGTGAGAAAGGCTCAATGCATATACATCATGTCCAGCTTCATAAAAATAGTCAAAGAAATTCCCCTGCCAGACCCATGCACCCATGCAGGCTCCATGTAAGAAGACAATACTTGGTTTACCGGATGGTAACTCGTGTTTTTTACTGATGAGCTCCAACGACATTGTTGCTATAGTTTTTAGGCAGCTGACCCAATAATCTTTTTCTGAAACGATGGTAGTCGACTGTTATCGTATGCCTTGGTGTATCAATCTGATGAAAATCTGGATGCTTCATTTCGTCAGCAATCAGCCTTTTTATATTTGTAGGTCGCGACCATTTACCTGCTAATTCCCTTGCCATGATTTTGCTCTGCAATTCAGATCCTGGCCAAATGCAACCCAGGGGTTGGAACAAACCAATAAAATAAAGATTAGATATTTCAGGATGCATCATTCTTAACCACAATGGCACTTCCCCTTCAGAATAGTCAATCAACTGCTTATCAAAAAATGGATGAGCAATAATATATCCTGTACAAGCTACGATTATATCATACTCGCCTTTTGACCCATCTTTAAAAACAACTTCTTTACCATGAAGAGAAGCAATATCACCACGAGGTTTTATTTTTCCATGCCTAATCGTAAAAAATAAATCTTCATTGATGGTGGGATGATGAGACCCAAGCGGACCATCAGGTTCTGGTAAACCATAATCAGTGTTCTTGCCATTTCGGATGTACAAACTGAAAGCAGATAATTTTTGCCATAATTTCCTAGGCAACCAATGAATTTTTGTACTAAATACATCTGCAGGTTTCCCCATCATGAATTTCGGTGCAATCCAATATCCTCGACGCCAGCTCATGTCTACAGAGGCGGCAACGCGACTGCTTTCCACAGCTACATCGCAGGCAGAATTTCCACCACCAATAACCAGTACTCGCTTTCCAGCAAATCTGGAGAATTTCTTTACTTCATGTGAATGAATGAACTCTCCATCAAATTGTCCGGTATACTGAGGCATTCTAGGCAACCAATGGTGTCCATTACATACAGCAAGTGTGTCAAATTGATGGGATGATGTTTCGCCATTTTTTTCAACTGTTACTGTCCAAGTCCCATCTTGGTTTCGCTCACAGTGTTTGACCAATGTTTTGAACTGA
>Ga0208787_1000932_pt1 | contig 13343 bp, 9 predicted proteins | sample Wag4_2014_7_11_FD_187362 | JGI IMG/M metagenome (GOLD analysis project Ga0208787, IMG submission 187362) | Fresh water microbial communities from Ohio, USA - Utica-2 Time Series HT 2014_7_11 (SPAdes) (version 2) | ecosystem: Environmental > Aquatic > Freshwater > Water tank | place: USA: Ohio... | reverse complement strand
TGGTAACCCCCAGCCGCAACGCCCTGCTTCACCAACGCCTCAACAGCGAACGGGCAATCCACCCCAACAGCAGAGAAATGCTCCTCCTCACAATCAGCAGCGACAGCAGCCGCTTCCCCCCGGTGTATACAGGGATAGATATGGTCGTTTACAAGGCCCAGGGCATGGTCAACCGCGACAAGGGGGGGGGCAACAGCAACGCTCTCCAATGCCGCCCCAAGGACGGGGGTATGACCAGCGTCCCGGTAATCCGCACCTATATGACCAAGAAGCTGGTAAGTTTGATCGTTATGAGGAGGATTATATTCCTAACGCACCAATGGAGGATGATGAGTACGATATGCCAATAGTGCCGCCGCCGTCGGGGCCAGATGTGTTACATCCAGAGCGACCGGTTGAGCCACAAGAAGTAATGCCGGTGATCGTAAGAGAGAAGTTTGACGTTGAGCTTGATGGTATTATTGAAGGCAATGGAACCTTGGAAATGATGTCTGATGGATATGGTTTTTTAAGGTCTCCTGATTATAATTATATTTCTAGCCCTGATGATGTTTATGTATCGCCCTCCCAAGTAAAGTTATTTGGATTGAAGACAGGAGATACTGTTTCGGGACCAATGCGTCCGCCGAAAGAGGGGGAGAAGTATTTTGCGCTATTAAAGGTCACTAAAATTAATGGACTAGAGCCCAAAGATGTGCGAGATCGAATACCGTTTGACTATTTGACACCGCTTTTTCCAACCAAGAAGTTCAATCTACTAACTAGTCCAACCGGGAGGGATTTCAGCAATAGAATTATTGAGTTGTTTACCCCAATAGGTAAAGGGCAGCGGGCACTTATCGTTGCCCAACCAAAAACGGGAAAAACCTTCCTGCTTAAAGACCTTGCCAATGCTATTACGAAGAACCACCCCGAATGCTATGTAATCATTCTTTTGATTGATGAGCGTCCGGAAGAGGTTACAGACATGAAGCGCAGTGTTCGTGCTGAGGTGGTTTCCTCTACATTTGACGAAACAGCCGAAAACCATGTTCGTTTAGCAAATATTGTCTTGGAAAAGGCAAAGCGAATGGTAGAGAGTGGTCATGATGTTGTGATTTTATTGGATTCGATTACGCGTATGGCTAGAGCCTACAATACTGTGGCCCCTGCTTCTGGCAAGGTGTTGTCAGGGGGCGTTGAAGCAACGGCATTGCAAAAACCCAAAAAGTTTTTTGGTGCGGCACGTGCAATTGAGAATGGCGGCTCATTAACTATTATTGCTACAGCGTTGACGGATACGGGCTCCAAAATGGACCAAGTTATTTTTGAAGAGTTTAAGGGTACAGGTAATATGGAGCTTCAATTAGATAGAAACTTGGCAAACAAGCGTATTTATCCAAGTATTGATCTTACAAAGTCAAGTACGCGGAGGGAGGACCTACTTTTAGACAGGGATACATTACAGCGGATGTTTATCCTCCGAAATCATTTGGCAGATATGAAGCCAGAGGAGGCAATGGAATTTATGCGTAAACACCTAATGCACACCTCCAATAACGAAGAGTTTTTGGAAGGTATGAATCGCTAATCCTCCATACGGTTTATTGTGGTAGAAGGCGGATAGTGGGGTGTTGATCTCCGCTATCCGCCTTTCATTTTGATGATTTAGTTTTTTAATTAATATCAAACCTTTGGACTATGAGAAAAGAGTTATTGACTGTATTGAGCTTATTGGTTTTTGGTGTTTTAGTGAAGTGTCAAAGAAATCCGTACCAAGAAGGTGGTCGTTTATATTCTGTTCATTGCGCTAATTGTCATGGAGAGGATGGTAAGGGTTTGGGGTCTTTAATTCCTCCGCTAGCTGGGGCTGATTATTTAGTTTCTCAGCGATCTAAACTTATCTGTGTCATTACCAACGGATTGTCGGATACAATTACCGTAAATGGGATAGTGTATGGTGGTCAAGCTATGCCTGCCAATCCACAATTGACAGATATCCAGGTAACAAATGTGCTGAATTATATTAATCATACGTGGGGAAACAACCATCCTGATTTTACACTCCAAGAGGTGAGAGGAGCGCTTCCATGCAGGGATGGCATTGAATAACCGGATAAAAGTGCAAGCAGTTCGGCTTTGACAGGTATGAATTTGGCAAAAAACAACTTGTCGATGCCAATTATACGTATAACTATACGATATTTGTCCCGACCTCACGGCTATTGTATATTGTAATATGAAAAGACTATTTATACTCACGGTTCTGTTATCAGGTATTTGGATTAGGGTGTTTGCTCAGGCACCAATTAATGATGATTGTTCAACCGCCATTGATTTAGGTGTTGCACCAGCCTGTGATACCAGCATTGTTTATTCAAACGAGGATGCCACACTTTCTGTTATTGGGGATGAGAATAACCCGTCGTGTTTTAATGGAGGTATACCCAATAGGGATGTTTGGTTTTCTTTTGTATGTCCAGACACCTTATTTGATTTTAGAATTACGCTCACTGGTGTTGGGACAAATAGCATTGTAAATCCACAATTTGCTGTTTACAGAGGGGATTGCACCTTTAATGACCTTGCAGAATTAGACTGTGGAATTGCCGAGGTGGGTACGACTGGTTTGTTTCTGGATTTACAGGGTCTGACTCCTGGCATTACCTATTACATAAGGGTGTCCGACTATTCGTTAACGGCGGCGCCAAATTCGGGTACGTTTCATTTATGTGTAGGCCCAATTCCGCCAGTCGTTACTATTGATCAAGTGAGTTCTTCGCTATGTTCTGGTGTAATAACGGATAGCGGCGGAGCCAACGGAGATTATGGACCAGATGAAGACTATGTTTTTACCATTTGCCCTAATCAGCCGACATCGTGTATTAATTTCACGTTGGATTACTTTAATATTGAGGCTGGTACATTTGGAAACTTCACGGACGTGTTGACGATTTATAATGGAAATAGCACCTCCTCACCGGTATTAGCTCAAATTAATTCTTTTTCTATTGCTGGCGGTGGCGGCGTATGTTTTCAAGTTCAGGGCACCTCCCCCTGCATGACGTTACAGTTTACTTCTGATAGCAATACGGAATTAGATGGCTTTTTAGGTCATTGGGAGTGCAGTGATCAGCCTTGTGCCCCGGCACCGATACTTTCAGTTGTCAATCCGATTAGTAATCAGGAGATACTCAATGCCGTTGAAAGTCCAGCTACACAGGTTTCCATTACCAATATTATTTGTGATGAATCCGCTTATGGTTCATTTAGTTATCCTACTGCCGAGAATGATTTGCAAATGGGTAAAGGGATAATATTATCCTCTGGTCGTGCTGCTGACGCTCCTGGATTAGGGAACCAGTTTGCAAGTACTACTCTATTTACACCGGGGGATAATGATCTTGACATATTATCTGCGCAGCAGGGTGGGCAAGAGTCATACGATGCTTGTGTGGTAGAAATGGATGTTTTTGTCGCTACAGATCAATTAAGCTTTGAGTATGTCTTTGGTTCGGAGGAATATCCAGAGTTTGTGTTTAGTCCTGGCGGGTACAATGATATTTTTGCATTTTTGGTATCTGGACCTGGAATTGTTGGGGATCCTGGGCTTGGCATACAAAAGAATATAGCTGTTTTACCAGGAACAGCTACACCTGTAGAGATCAACTCCGTTAATAATCAGCTAAATTGGGAATACTATAGGAATAACCAAATTGGTAATCAAATTAAGTATGACGGTTTGACTTCGGACTATCTTGGAATAAAGAAGAGTTTAACCGCCAGTACAAATGTAATTCCTTGCAACACGTATCATTTAAAATTAGCAGTAGCGGACAGAGGGGACGGATCTTTTGACTCGGGGGTTTTTGTATCTGAGATTAAAGGTGGAACACCGGGACTTGCTGTTCAGTTTGCAAGCGGCATTGATTATTTTATTGAGGATTGTTCTGGCCAGGATGATGAATTAATCATTACGTTGCCAGAACCATTGACCCAGGCTACTACATTTCTTACAGGGATTTCTGGAACAGCGACCTTAGGGGTTGATTACAGTTTAAACTTACCCACTACAATTACATTTGAGCCAGGTCAAACTTCTCTTTCGTTTCCTATTTATCCAATTGCAGACGCTATTCAGGAGGGAACCGAAACGATTATTATTTCATTGTCAAGTAATTTTGGATGCGGTACTGTACTGCTCAAGACTATTACGGTGAACCTAGAAGACAATGTATTAATCAGTGTAAATGCCGGACTTGACACACTGCTCGTATGTGCTGGTACCACCTATGAATTAGATGCAACAGGCGCTGTTAATTATTTTTGGACCCCCGTTTCTCAGGTTAGCAATCCCCTTATTTCTAATCCAACCATTAGCCCAACCCAAGATTTTTGGTTGAGTGTTGTTGGAACCGTTGGAAGCTGTTCTGACGAAGACTCTGTGTTTATTAAAGTAATTAGTCCCAGCGTTGAGGTACAGGCACTATCGGATACCTTAATTTGTCAGGGGACAAGTGTTTCGCTGTTAGCAAACACCAATACTGGAGGACAGGGCTTAGTTTGGTCGCCAGCGCTTGGGCTTGATAATCCACTCTTAACTCAGGTTATTGCTACACCGCTGGTTTCTACCACCTATACGGCGTCTGTAACGATATCTGGGTGTACCGTTACGGATGCCATAACGATTTTAGTAGATACTCTTTTTTTACCAGTATTTACGACGTTTGATACGACCATTTGTCAGAATTATTCGCTGGTCCTCGGTACTTCTGTGGAGGAGTCAACATCTTATCTGTGGAGCCCTTCTTTGGGCTTGAGCGCGGATACGATTTCAAATCCTGTTGCACTTCCAGCCCAGAGTACGTCCTATACATTGGTTGCTACTAGCTCAAATGGCTACTGTTCTGAGTCAACTACTGTTGAGGTTAATGTAATTAGTGCGGATATTGATATTGCTGGGCCGGACTACTATGAAATTTGTTTAGGTAACACTATTCCATTGCAGGCAACGGCAACACCTTCTGCCGGGATACCCGTTGTCTGGTCGCCTTCTTTTTATGTAACGAACTCAACCGGGCCAACGACAACCGTTCAGGCGGATGAGAGCGTCACAATTACTGCTGCCTACAACGTTAATGGCTGTGTTGTTTTTGATTCTATTCGGGTTCGAGTCGATTCTTTGCCTGATCAAACCTTATCCTTACGTCCTGCAAAGGAAATTTACTGCGTAGGGGATACAGTTACCCTACTTAGTCCAACGTATGAACCAGGCAACTTCCCTGATCTATCGATTCGATGGTTGGAAGATGCACTAGGTCAAGTAACTCCAGATTCTTTTTGGAATCTTGTTATTCGCGCGCAGCTAACAGATACGTTTTACCGGGTTGTTTCAAATCGAGCCTGTTTAGACACCTCCTTTATTTCTGTCCCAGTTGACTCATTCCCAATTGTGACAGCAATGGCATCAAAGGAGTTAGTTTGTCCGGGAGAGCTAGTTCAGCTCACATCGACGGTTTCGCCTACTCAAATGGTGGAGTGGACACCTACCTCTGGTCTTTCTTGTACAGACTGTTTAAGTCCTGTAGCAACGATTAGTGGTCCTGTAACATTTGTGGTAAACACACCGGAGGCTAATTGTCCGGCAACGGCACAGGTAACAATCAATGTTGCGTCTCCTCCGGCCATAGAGTTGCCGGGTAGTATGACTATATGTCCAGGGGATACTGTTTTGTTGAATAATTTACCAGAGGAGCCTTTAACAACGTATTTGTGGACGTCTGAACCTGTTGGATTTAACAATTCAAGCGCTCAGCCAGAGGTTACACCAACAGCAAATACCACGTACGCCGTTACAGCGACGAATGAGGTGTGTTCTGTAGTTGCGACAACCTCTATATCTGTTGCACAGGCACAAGTGACAGCGGGTGCTGATGAGTCTATTTGTAATGGTTCGATTGCCGCGTTAGCTGCCGATGCTGGCGGGGTACTAGGTGCCTATGAATGGATTGCAAACGATGCTCAAGTAGTTGGGGTTACGCAAAGCATCAATGTTTCCCCCAGCTCTTCAACGATCTATCGGGTAGTTTTTACATATAGCCCAGCCAACTGTCAAGTTTCGGATGAGGTGTCGGTATTAGTTAATCCCTCTCCGGTAATTGAAGGACTTTTAATAAGTCCGGAGGATGGGGATGTTTGTGAGGGTTCGCCAATACGAATAAGTACGACCGTTAACGGTGGTTTACCGCCCTATACCTTTACTTGGCAGCAAGATGGGGTGGTAATCAATTCGGGCATGGTGGATTCTATTCAGCTTTCGCTAAATGGCAGTGATGATGGTATTACGTATCTGTTGGGAGTAGAGGTTGAGGATGTAAATGGCTGTATTGCTGGTCCGTCTACGGGCCAGATCAAAGTCCTTCGGTGTTTTGATATTCCCAATGCGTTTACACCTGATGGCGACGGTACTAACGACTCTTTTGGAGTCGTTCAGTACGATGAAGCGAATATAACAGTGCTTGATTTTGTAATATATAACCGTTGGGGGAAAAAGGTTTTCACGGCAACAGATTCAAAGCCCCGTTGGGATGGCTCTGTTGATGGTGCTCCAGCCCCTGTCGATGTATATGTGTATCAATTATTAGTACGTCGCCCAGACGGTACTGAAGAGCGGTACTCTGGGGAGGTGACACTATTGAGATAGGAAAGAATAGTAGGTAAAAATAAAATGGGGGTCTCAAGGCATAGCGTCTTGAAACTCCCATTTTTATTTATTGCGCTGGAGCATTTGGAACACTAGGCTCAAGCTAATAAGTGTAAGTATTGCAGCCATTAGGAAGGGGGCTCCCGGGAACTGTACAGGAGTGGATGGTCCAGTAAACCAAGCGAAAAGGTTCGTCATTAGTAATGGTCCGATTATGGATGTCACACTGACCAGACTTGTTAGAGCTCCTTGCATTTCGCCCTGCTCATTTGCTGGGACCTGATTTGAGATCATTCCTTGTAAGGCGGGCATTGCTAATCCGCCCAAGGATACAGGGATCATAAAGGCGAACATCATCCAGCCTTTGGTTGCAAATGCAAACAAGAGAAATCCGAGTGCATAGGAACTGATACCAACATACACAGCGCGGTTTGTGCCCATTTTGGGGATTAGAACTCTGGTTAAGCCCCCTTGTACAATGCCCGTTAATAGTCCAACAAAAGCGAGTGAGAAGCCAATCATCCGAGCATCCCATTGGAACTTATTCATGGTGATATAAGACCAAGTGCTATGGTTTGCATGAGAGGCGATATAGAGAGTGACGAGGGATCCAACTAATCCACTAACGACGGGGTATTTTCTTAAATGGAGTAATGATCCAATTGGGTTGGCTCTTTTCCAGTTGAATGGTCTCCTATTTTCAGGTGCGAGGGATTCTGGTAGAATAAAGTATCCATAAATCCAATTTGTAAGCGCAAGGCTAGCTGCAACGAAAAAGGGTGCTCGGACGCCCCAGTAAAATGAAACAATTCCTCCCAGGAGTGGTCCAATAATAAAGCCTAGGCCAAAAGCGGCTCCGATTAATCCGAAGTTTTGGGCTTTTTTTTCTGGTGGTGAAATGTCTGCAATATAGGCTGTTCCTGAACTGAATGTTGCACCCGTAATTCCAGCGATTATCCTGCCCAGAAAAAACCAGCTGATGGAGGGGGCAAGGCCTTGTATTATAAAATCAATTCCGAAGGCAAAGAGGGCAGCAAGGATGATGGGGCGTCTGCCGTATGCATCACTAAGTGCACCAATTATTGGGGAGAATAGAAACTGCATTCCAGCATAGGTGAACATCAGTAGTCCTCCCAATTGAGAGACTTTACTCAAGTCTTTTCCTGTAAGTTGTTCAAGTAGACTCGGTAAAACGGGTGCTATAAGACCGAAGCCGATAACATCGATTAGAAGAGTAATAAAGATGAAGAGGAGGGCAGGAGTTTTAGATGTAGCCATTTAAACAAAGAATAATATCCAAAAAGAAAAACAAAGGTAATTGAATTAAAGGGGGCTATATTGGTGCTTCCTTGGATTAACGGTTCTTTTGTACTTTTGCCTGATGTCTACGCTATATTTAATTCCTGTTCCAATTGCTTTAGATTCCAATTATACCCTTCCAGATGCGACGGTTGAAATTGCTCGGATGCTCGATATTTTTATTGTTGAGCGAGCGAAAACGGCCCGGCAGTTTTTGAAGTCAATAGCTATTATTAAACCTTTTTCGGAAATAACTGTGTTGGAGATAGACGAGCAAGAGCCGGAAGTGGTGGAGCAGGCGTTAAAATCAGCTGTTAAAGAGGGTCGAAATGTTGGTATCCTATCTGAGGCGGGTTGTCCGGGTGTTGCCGACCCTGGAGCAAGCGTTGTGCGTTCCGCGCATAAGATTGGAATGAAGGTTTCTCCACTAGTGGGTCCTTCCTCTATCTTATTGGCCTTGATGGCGTCAGGAATGAACGGTCAACGGTTCACGTTTCACGGGTATTTATCACCTAAGCGTCCAGAACTCCTTCGGGATTTACAGCGTTTAGAGCAACAAGCTGAACGTAGAAAAGAAACACAACTTTTTATTGAGACTCCCTACAGGAGCCAGATGGTTTTAGAGGTGGCGATGGAAGCCCTGCGCCCGGACACCCGTTTTTGTGTTGCGCAAGATTTGACTGGAGTACAAGAAAAGGTAATCTCTAAGAGTATTAGAGACTGGAGAGCGATGGGGATTTTTGTTTTAGAAAAAGCACCAGCAGTTTTTATCGTGTACAGAGACTAAGGCCCTACACTTAGGTCATGCACTGTTTTTGCTAGTAGTTGCAAAGAGTTTACTAGTGGCTCTCTTTGATCTCCCTTTGTCATGATAGTTAGCAGGTAGGGGTCATTTTTAATATAAACAATACCGGACTCATGCAGCTCAAAGGATCGGTCATTTGCTTTCCACTCGCCGAATTTATGCCACATTTTTGTGTCTTCGGGAAATGCTGTTGCAAACCCTTCTTGAAATGAGCAGTTACTTAGTAGTTCTGCTGCATATTGTGAAAAAGCGGGGCTCAGATAGGAGGAGTTAAATAAGGCTTTAAAAAAAGAAGCATATTCTCTGGTGGTAATCGTGTAGTTTTGGTTTTCTTGATCAGGAGGAGTTAGGCCAAAATTAGCAAAAAGTTGTTTCACTTGTTCAAAGTTTTGCCGACGAGCAAGTAGCCAGGTAGCTCGATTATCAGAAAATGCTGTCATATAATATAGCAGCTCGTGAATGGTATAGGGTTTTCCCGGTTCTATCTGGTTGTAGATATAATATTGGGGGCCAACGCTAGATAGGTCACTGGGTTGTATAGTGAGTTGATGCTTTAGTATCTCCGGCTGCACTTCTGCCATTCTGAGGTAAACCATAAGAAGGGGCACCTTAAGTAAAGATGCTGGGTGGTATTTTACTTGGTCATTGACGGACATCCATTCACTATTTTTAAAGCTCCAGAGATAAATGGAGGCATCTTGAATGGAACCTTGTTCTTTCAGTTGTGTGAGTTGTTTGGTAAGTGCTTTTTTGAGATAAAGATAATTTTTTGATTCGCAAGCGGGCTCAACGGAGAGCATAGGCTTGACCAAGGTGTGTTCTTCAAGCCGTTGTATGTTATAATCACAAACCTTCTCTTCTGAATTATTGAATCCAAATAGCATGGAGGGGAGGGTACTAGGAAGGAATAGTGGAGAAATAAGGCTTCCTAATATGAATGAAATCAGCAAGTAAAGCCCTAAGGATTTTAGGGACAGAGATATAAACCGTTGGAGGGTCATTAGAGCAACTTTATCTAAAAAAAGGTTAGAAGGTTTATAGGTGTAACTTCAGGGTCTCAAAGTTAAATTGACTAGAATATTCCGCCCTTGTTTGTTAGTGTTTTGTTAAGACAGTTTACGACATAGGTATGTTAAAGACCTGTATGGCGGTGTGTTTAATCAAGTTATATTTACTTGAAATAAAAGAATGCATTTCTTTTAAGCCTGTATGTACCTTTGTTCTTGAAGATGGCAAAAGCACGAACCATATTTTTTTGCTCTAATTGTGGAGCCTCCTCCCCTAAATGGATAGGGAAGTGTCCGCATTGTAATGAGTGGAATACGTATCAGGAGGAGTTGATTCAGAAGGAAACGACAGCAGAGGAAAAGCGTCGCTCTTGGTCATCTGGCCAGAAAGCTGAACATACGAAGGCTGTACCTATTCAAAAGATTCAGTCTGGGAAAACACAGCGGTTAGTAGCTCCGGATGGTGAATTAAACAGAGTGTTAGGAGGAGGGATAGTTCCTGGTTCACTTGTACTTATTGGGGGGCAACCTGGTATCGGAAAGAGTACACTAATGCTTCAGGTTGCACTTCAATTAAAGGCAAGAGTACTGTATGTAAGTGGAGAGGAGAGTGAGGAACAAATTAAGATGCGTGCAGATCGGTTGTGTGATAGCGGATCGGAATGCTATATATTGACAGAGACTAACACATCAAAAATTCTGCAACAGGCACAAGAGCTTCAGCCGCAGTTGATGATAGTTGATTCAATTCAAACAATGAGTACCCCTTTTCTGGATAGCGCTCCAGGGGGTATTGCACAAGTAAGAGAATGTGCTGCTGAGCTGTTACGTTTTGCTAAGGAAACGAATATTCCAATTTTTTTGATTGGGCACATTAATAAGGATGGCGACATTGCTGGTCCCAAGTTGCTAGAGCATATTGTCGACTGCGTGTTACAGTTTGAGGGTGATCGGCATCATACCTATCGAATATTACGCACATTAAAAAATCGATTTGGTAGCACGGATGAGTTAGGAATATATGAGATGCAAAGCACGGGTCTTCGAGAAGTTAGTAATCCATCGGAGCTACTGCTTAGCCAAAAAGATGAAGAGTTAAGTGGGTGTGCCATAGCGGCAACGATGGAGGGGATGCGCCCAATGCTAATTGAGACACAGGCCTTGGTTTCTAAAGCAGTTTTTGGCACTCCACAAAGGACGGCCACTGGATTTGATATGCGTCGCCTTTCGATGTTATTAGCTGTTCTGGAAAAAAGGTGTGGGTATTATTTTAGTATTAACGATGTCTTTTTAAACCTTGCTGGAGGGATTCGAGTGGAAGATCCTGCGATTGATCTTGCAATCGTGGTATCACTAATCTCTTCGTTGACCGATGTCAGTGTTCCGACAAATATTTGTTTTGCGGGGGAGGTTGGCTTATCAGGAGAGATTCGTTCCGTAGGAAGAATTGAGCAACGTATCGCTGAAGCCGATCGTTTGGGCTTTAAGGCAATTTATATTTCGAAATACAATGTAAAGGGAATCCCGACGGATAAATACCAAATTCGTGTGCAGACGATTGGTAGAGTGGAGGAGCTAAAGAATGCTTTGTTTTCATAACGTTGAAATAAAGCAGAACGTTGTTATCAAGAGCTGAGCAGGCAGATGACCTGCTCAGCTCTTGATAAATCTTAATCTAGTGGATTTTGTTTTTTTAGCTGAAAAACCCTTGAGAGATTAAATCCAAACTGTACTTGTCCCCTGAAAAAATTGCTATTGTTGTCCACAATAAATGCACGTTCGTTCATCCCAACAGCATTTGAGAAGTGAAGCTGGAAAACGTGACCACCTGTTTCAATATCAAGTCCAATGGATAAGGGGTTATATCTTACATTTCCAGGGAAACGATTGAAAACATGGGAGTAGTCCCAAATAAAAGCAATACGTTTATTCAACTTCATTCGACCACCCCAACCAAGAGCGTATAGGGTGTTGGGAGAAACTTGGTTGGCTACGATGTTTTGATGGACGATGGTTGGTGAAAGCTGAAGGCTCAATCGCTCATTAAACTTTCTTCCAATAATAAAGGAGTAAAAATAGGCAAGGCGCCTAGAGAATGTCGTTTCTATAGCGGGGTTTCCTACGGCATCTTTGAGTCCATTGACGGTGACTCCACCGAGGGCGATTACCGAGACAGGAATATTTTGCTTGCCTTTAGACTGCCAAAGGAGTCTATATTTAATCAATCCGTCCACTTCTTTTTTCGTGGTGCTTCTTCCAATTCCTACCATAAGATTCTTGGTGAGACCAAAGTCGAATCCCATCCGCATGCTTGCTTGGTCTAGTCCGAATAGTTGGTAGTATCCTTGGTCAACGCGCCCAAAGCGGTGTAAAATTCTGAAATCCATTGTTCCAGGGTGTAACATTTCCATGCTTTGGGCATTAACGACCCTTGTTCCTTTAAAGGAATTGGTAGCATAGATGGTGTTTTCATCCTCTCTCAACAGATCTAGAAGGTCATCTTGTGCCCGAAGGCTTGTACTGCTAATTAGCGCAGCACAGAATAGTAGTATGTATTTTTTCATAACAGAAAAGACCAAGTAGTTTTAGCAAAAGTAGTAATATTAAATCTTAGTTATTGGGTGCTCCGGCTTGAATCCAGATTCGAATTTGGTCAAGCTCGCATTGGGGTAGCTTTGCTCCCCCTGCAGGGTATGGCATGGGCTTATACCCTTGTAGGTGGTTCACAGAGCCCCAGAGTTGTTGGCTGATTACTACAGATTTTACGTTTGCGTAGTTAGAAAGGCTGATTCCTCCGCTTGCGTTGCTCCCATTGTGACAGCCAAGGCATTTTGCGTTGATTAGTGGCTGGATCACGGTACTGTATCGTATGTTGGTAGTATCGCAGGAGGCGTCACATGTTAGGTTTTGGGCACCCTGTTGGATCCACTTCAGAATTAACGCTTTCTGTTCAACGGATAGTGGTGCTTGAGGTGCAGGGGGCATCCGATCATCAAGATCAGTTTCTGTTATCGCCTCATAAAGTTTACTATCAGAAGGGTTGTTGATTTTAATTCCAGCTGTACTTTTTACATTGGAATAAGAGTCTAAAATCACCCCGTCTTCAGCAGAAAGGGCATCATGGCATCCACTCATGGCACAGTTAGACCGAAGTAAGGGGAGAATCTGCTGGTCAAAATAGACCGAATCGGGTGAGCATGGGTGTGTGTTTGTAGGGTTGGTTGTAGAATCTGTAGGGTCTGGCAAATCGCCAAAGTACACAGGCTCCCGTTTGCAAGAGGTATATAATATTGAAAGCGAGAGTGCTGTAAATAGTGTGAATGTAGATATTTTAGTAAGGCTCATATTATTGACCGTTTTTTAGTTGTCTAGGGCTCCAGAGTCAATCCATTTTTGAATAAGCGCAATATTGCAGCTATTTAGCTTATTGCCCCCTTTGGGCATTGGTGAGTAGGCCGCATCGTGTGCAATTGATCCGAGTAGGGCTCCAGAGTTCACGTATTTTTTAACTTCGTTATAGCTTGTTAGATCAATGTCACCTTGGGGTGCT
>Ga0208787_1000931_pt1 | contig 13370 bp, 15 predicted proteins | sample Wag4_2014_7_11_FD_187362 | JGI IMG/M metagenome (GOLD analysis project Ga0208787, IMG submission 187362) | Fresh water microbial communities from Ohio, USA - Utica-2 Time Series HT 2014_7_11 (SPAdes) (version 2) | ecosystem: Environmental > Aquatic > Freshwater > Water tank | place: USA: Ohio... | reverse complement strand
GCATTGGCTTTGATAAAGCAAAAGTAGAAATTCCCGCTATTGAAAATAAACTGGGAACTGATGAACGTAAACGTGGATGGGGTTTGCAGCTCATCCAGGAATTAATGGATTCCGTTGAGTTTGAATCCGGCAAAGATGGTACCACCGTAACAATGACAAAAAATAAAGAAGTATGAGCCAGTTTAAAGTAAACACTGAATTCGAAAACGATATCGTTATCCTGATTACCGAAGGGTATCTCAATCAGGAAGGTGGACAAATGATAGCCAACATTTGTCTGGACAATATTACCAATGGTATAACTAAAATTTTATTGGACCTTGGCCAAACCAAAGTGGTAAACAGTATCGGCGTTTCCATTTTAATTGAAATCATTGAGAAATTACAAGACGTAGAGGGTAAATTAGGCTATTTTAACCTAGCTCCTATCGTCGACAAAACTTTCAATATCATGGGATTGACCAAGTACTCCTCCGTTTACTCAACCAGGGAGGACGCCATCGCTAATTTTTAAGCGTCTTTGAGGTTGGATAGAAATCAAAAGGAGTCGTATTAAACTTTCTTTTGATTTCCGTCTAACCTTAAAATTTTAGTTATGAACGAAAAGATCTATTTCAGATATTTAACAAATCGAAATAAGTAGTTTGGTTAAATATGAGAATATTATGCGTTAAACTATGATAATCCCTTAAAACAAAACAACAGAATTGGGCGGAATGCCTCCTTTTGTACCCAAACCTTTAATCATATCCCTAATGTTATAAGCTTCTTTAAAAACAAATATTCAATTAATTTATGGTTATTGTTTTGGGCTTTTTAAATCAAGATTGAGCATCATTATTTGTTGAATTCGTCCATACGGCAAAAAGGGTTGAAAAAACAATTATACTTCTGTTTCTACATTTTATCCTTCAACCCATAAATCATTAAAACTTGCATTTTTTACAAGTTTTAATGATTTATGGATTATTAGGAAGAAAAAATAAAAGATAACTATCCTAAATATCTACTCACGACAGATGGATTTACCCAAGACCGTAACGGAATTCGACATTTGAACGTATATCATTGGCTTCTTAACCACAAAGAGAGCCACGAATAATCAAATTCTCTCAATCGTGTCATTAAATACCTATATTATTCTTTCTTATAAACGACCCCGTCTTTCATCACAAATTTTACCTCACGAATCTGTGAAATATTATCTAATGGATTACCTTTTACGACCACCAAATCAGCCAGAAATCCTTCTTTAATATGACCCAGTTTATCTTGCCAGTTCATAGCCCTTGCATTTACGGAGGTTGCTGCCTTTAAAATATCCAAATTAGGCATGCCATATTCTGCCATCAATTCCATTTCCATCACATTATCCCCATGTGGAAAAACGCCCACGTCGCCCCCCATGCCAATGGTTACGCCCGAAGCTAAAGCCGCTTTAAAGCTTAATTTCTTACGAACTACATTTTCCGGATCGGGATCGATGCCTTTTTTCCAGCCTCTGTACTGGGTTATTTTATCAACTGCAGCAATAGTAGGCATAAAAATGACCTGATGTTCTTTCATCAATTTTCCAATCTCTTCATCGAGAAAATCACCATGTTCAATCGTTACCGCCCCGGCCAAAACGGATCTACGGATGGCTTCTTTCGATTTTGCATGACAAACCATAACGCGCCCACTGCTCGTTGTCACTTCATTAATCAGTTTTAGCTCATCGAGCGTAAAAGTAGGTCTGTCTTCTCCCATAAGTCCCCAGCGATAATCGGCATATATTTTAATAAAGTCAGCACCTTGCCAAATTTGATCACGCACCACCCGAACTAACTCATTTCCGTCGGCAGGTTCAGCACCCAGCATTATTTTTTGATCATTATCATATCCTTTCGGGCCGTAAGAACCTGTCGAGACAATGGCTCTTCCTGCAACCATCATGCGGGGACCTTCAATAATTTTATCGAGAATCGCTTTTTTGAGCGAAACATCGGCATAACCTGCACCCTCCGTTCCCAGGTCGCGGACTGAAGTAAAGCCAGCCATTAACGTATTTTTAGCGTGCACCGACGCCCTGATGGTTCTCAATGCATCGGTTTCTTTTAGCACCTGAGTATCCCAGTCAGTTATGTTGTAAGGATATAAAAACAAATGTGCATGACCTTCAATTAAGCCTGGCAGTAGGGTTGCATTCTTAAAATCGACCACTTTTGCACCTGGAGGAACAGGGACTGATTTTTCCACCAATGCCTGTATTTTATTTCCTTTTACGATGACGGCTTTACCCACCAACATTTTCTCTCCATCAAAAATGCGATCGGCGGTGAGATAAAAAACATCTTGTGCCATTGATTTATTTGGGCTGAAGCAGCTTACATATAAAATCAAACAAATAGCGAGCTTAAACAGATATTTCATTTTAAATAGGGTTTGCGATGAGAGAAAAGGGTTTCCATTCTAAAATTAATTAATTTTGTTAAATTAACTATTATAACCCGATGATTCACTTCTGCCTTTTTAGTTGGTTCACCCTTTTTACTTTCATTTCTGACGATCCAAAAGAAATACTCCAGCCATTTCTGGACAAACTGGGTCAACCGGAAGAACAAGTGCGCATTGCCTGGTTTGGTGATTCAGGCATTGAAGCTGACCTCATTACCCAAACTATTCGGGATAGTTTACAAAAATGGCATGGTGGTAAAGGCGTTGGTTATATGCCCGTTCTTTCCCGAGCGCCTGGATATAGAAAAACCATAACACATAAATTTTCGACCAACTGGCTTTGGGAATCACTCGAACCAGCTGCCGCCTATAAAAGAAATCCAGGTATTTCCGGACATGGTTTTTACAGCTACCGTTACACTACCAGTAAACAAGAGGCTCCTTGGGCATTATTTAGGGCAAATAACACATCGCCACGAATAGATTCCTTCCCTCAGGTTCGTCTGTTTTATGGAAAAAACAGATATGGCAGCCTAAATGCTAAGGTGAATTTTTCAACAGATAGTATTTCTGGAGAGGTTGGATTGCGCGATACTTTTTTGGTCAATGATCTTTTACTTTATGAAAATCCAACCAAACAAATCAGGATTAGTGCTCAGATTCCACCTGAAATTCCCTTATATGGTCTGAGTATGGAAAGCAAGGAAGGTGTTTTACTTGATAATTTTAGTTTGCGTGGATTAGATGGGCCCCGATTGACTAAAATTCCAGTAAATATGTTGGCAGGATTTCAGGAAAAGCTGAAATACGATTTAATTGTTTTCCAGTTTGGATTAAATGTTTTAGGCCCAACCCAAACGGATTACCGCTATTTTGAGATCAAAATTTTAAAATTAATACAGCATTTCCAACAAGCATTTCCCGGTGTACCCATCTTGATTATTGGCCCACCGGACAAATGTAATGGTCCTGCTGGTGCAAAATATTCCAATCCTGGTCTCCCCTATCTTACTGCCAGTATGCAGAAAGCAGCAAAACAAGGAAATGCCGCTTTTTTCAGTTTAGCAGAAGCCATGGGCGGTCCAGGCAGCATGAAACGCTGGGTAGAAAAGGAAAGACCCGCATTGGCAGCAGGTGATTACACTCATTTTACCTTTGCAGGAGCAGAAAAAGCAGCCCATCTTATACTGCCCTTATTTCAAAAATAGGCATAGTATTAGATGGGGAAATTTTCGTTACGATAAATTTTGCTGTGAATGCTTTCTCATTTCTATCAGCATTTCCTTTTGCAGTTTGATAATCTCATCAATTCTTAACATCCAGGCGCCAAATAATCTAATAATTAAGATGAATGCAATAAATAAAACAATTCCGATAAGTACTTCCATAATAAGCGTATTTTTAAATTTATGCAAAGATATGTACTCATTTTGCCAATTAAGGTCAGTCGTTTTATTTTCCACATAGTATCGGCTTTTAGCCCTGGAAAAGAATCATCATATCCTTAAGGATAAATACTTTCAAGCCTATCTTTTTATTTTCCAATCATTGAATCAATAAAATCATTCACATTTACTTCCTTTAATTCAGCATAAATTTTTTTATCCTGATTAGCTTTTTCGGCTAATTCATATTTCATTTGTTGATATTTTAATCTCGCCCAATCATTTTTTCTCAAAAAATTACGAGATAAAATATGCCTTTCCAATGCTTTACTCTCTGCCGGACAAACATAGAGATGATGTTTTATATTATCTAATATTTCATTGGTCCATCCAACATTTCTCTTGAAAACATCGCGATCTTCTATTCCTTGATTTCCATTATGGTAATATCCCATTTTCAATAGTGCTCCTTTTATTTTTTCAAAGTCTTCTTGATTGTCAAATATAATATCAATATCAATGATGGGTTTCGCATCCAGATTTGGCACAGACGTACTTCCAATATGTTCCATCGTATAATTTAATCCATGAAGTCCGTTCTCCATTTCTCGTTTTATGGACGCAAAATCTTCGATCCATTTTGATGTATATTTTTCAATAAGCATATTTAAGTTTAAATCCAAAAAATTGATTCAAAAGCCATTCTACATGAAGTTCCAATACCGTTTCCAATATTTACTGCTTTTTCCTTCATGATCATTTACTTGATTAGGTTAAGATTCAAAGGTAATTCATGCATTTTCAAGAGTTTCAATATCAAATTTCTTCATTTTCATAAAAGCTTGCACCACTCTTTTCCCTTTTTCTGGATGTGACATTAATTCTCCTAAAATGGAGGGAATAACCTGCCAGGACAAACCAAATTTGTCTTTACACCATCCACAATTGCCTTCACTTCCCCCATCTGATATCAGTTTATACCAAAAGTAGTCGATTTCTTGTTGGTCCTTACAAGTAATAACAAAAGATACCGCCTCATTGAATTTAAATACATCGCCCCCATTTAACCCCATATATGTTTGCCCGTTCAATTCAAAATGAACTGAAATGCCAGTATCACTCAGAATTTTAGCATTTGGGAAAATGGAACAGTAAAATTCAGCTGCTTCTCTGGCTTGTCCATCAAACCACAAACAAGGATATATTTTATTCATCATTTTTCTTCATGGGTTATTGGTTACGATATTCATTCAGCCAACGATCAATTAATCAACACCTTAACATCTTTAAACAAAAATGGGTTATCACTTATTCTCAGTTTTAATCCACTGGCAGTGGTAACATTCCGGAGAATGACTTCTTTGGTTCTTACAAAAGGGAAAGTTTCCTGGTAAGTAGCATCTGTCAAATTTGAATTGAAATTTGAGAAAATGGCGGGACCCTTATAAGTTTCTGGATGGTTAGAATCGTCGATACGCAGATTTTCAATCGTAATCCGTTCAGGCATATAGCAGATATAGCCGAAATCGTGCTGACTGGAATTAGACCCACCAATCAGGCTAGAACTAACTGGCTTTCCACCAGAAGGCACAAAAACACAGTTGCGAATAAATACATCACCCTGCCAGGTACTTCCATAGTCAGAGCGCAAATTTATCAAAGCATAGCCATTGATGGTCGAATTCTCTACCGTCAAAACCCCACTGCCAATGGCATTAATACCCATGTGCCCAAGGGTAGAGTTGCGGATAGTAGCATTAGCCACCCCCATGTGCGCATCGAAACGGGAAAAGGTACAAGCGTCATACAAAAGATTTTTGCTATAATTTGACCCCATGATTCCCCAGTATGTTTTGTCGTTAATATCATTCGTCTGGCTGCAATTAACAAACGAAACATTGATGGCACGATTTACAGAAATATCATAAGTGCCCATAGAAACGGGCTTCCCTGCTGCGCCAATGGTAACATACGTTTTGTGTCCTGTAAGCAGGGTGTTTTGAACGCTTACATAAGCGCAATCGCCAATGTTAATGAAGCCACCGTAAGGTGCACCCTGGTCTCCTTCACCGGTAACGCGATGTTCAAGCCCCTTTATGGTAACATGAGAACGCCTAATGGCGATATTTCTGCTATAATAATTGTACTTTGATTCCTCTTTATTGGCAATCGTCTTAAATCGTCCACCGGTAATATTGAGTGGTTTTTCATCGATAGGAAGAGCGGTGATATCGGTAATCTGGTCAAAATCCCAGACAATGGGGGCATTCATGTCCACGTTACCATTTTTATCAACAACAAAAATATCTGTTTGCGAGGCTCCATTATTTTGATTCAGCCCAAAACGTATAAATCGTTTAACCTTTGCATTGGTAACCGTAATGAGGCAGGCTGATGGAAAAGATTGTTCGATTTTCTGCTGATTTCTCTTTAGGGAAGAAATCTTTTCCAGTTTAAACGGTTTCAGCTCCGAGCTAACGATAAAAACCGACGCATTGCGATTTTGCACCTGGGTATCATCGATGATAAAAGTTGCTGTACCAAAATCAGTATGGGTGCGAATTACCGCAGTGCGTTCTTTTCCACTTAAATAATACGTAACACCGTCGTCGGCTTTTACTTGTAGTCCGTTTTGATTGGCGACGGCATGCGTAGCCGCAATATGGTCTATATCGTCTGTTTTTCCATCTCCCTTTGCGCCCAAATCGCTATATTGAACCCAACCCCTATTTTTAAATTTTTGCAAATCTTTTGGTGAAATATTTACCTGTAATTCCCCCTTTTCACCCGTATTTACTTTCGTTTTCTTCTTTTCTGCACTGATCAAAATATTTTCAACAGATCCTTTGGATTGAGTCCATCCCAGTGTCATACACATTGATAGCATAAAAAATAAAAACGCGTATTTCATTTGAGGGTATTTAGATTAGAAATCGGTTCTTAAATTTACTTAAATTTCTTTTAATTACCGCACTGTTAGATTAAAAAGCCGGTTGTAGAGACCATGTGCATGTAGGCGAAGGAGAATGATCTTTAGTTTACATCGAAATCAAAGATGAAAAAAAGAAAGGAAAAATCTGAAATGTTTAAACCTAAAATTAAGTTCAACATTGATGTCATCATATTTTATTTAAGAACCGTATTCTAGCGTACAGTAAGGTTATGAAGTCTTTAAATCCTCGTGATCGATTAAAAATTGAAGTGAAACAATAACTAATTTTAGTCTATCTGAAATATCAAAATAAAAAAGAGACTAATTATGAAAAAATCATATTAATAAGGTCAAATTTAAAATCAGTTTCTTATTTAAAATTCAGTTAATCCTTGAGACAACGGACAGAGGCTCCGAACGATTTACTGTTTAAAGACCTATTGACATTACTGCTATTGAAATTTAGTTCTCGATGCCAAGCATTTACATTATTAATCTCACTCTCAGTAGCACTCCAGAAGTAAGCCCTTGAACTAATATTGCTAAAAGCCCCGGACAAACGATTACGATAACCACCAGGAAGAACAGAAAATTCGCTTAAATTATTAGCACCTGTATTTGGTGAAGCCCACAAAGAAGTCCCTGTTGATTTCATCATACCACCCGCAGTGGCGCTTTGAATATTTAAAGCCGAACCAATAGCTGTTGGATCCATAAATTGAATTAATGACGTCCATTCCGTATCTGAAGGAACATGCCAACCTGCAGGACAAATTTTCCTAATATCCGTTACAGCATAACCATTATACAAAAAACCATAAGTTTTGGCATTTGTTCCCGTGCTTGCTTCATTAGCATAAATGGCATAAGCTCCAGCCATTCTTGAGCTCCAGTTTTGCCCTCCAGTCTGTCCATCAGATCCCCCCGAGTTATCTAACGGAATCATAGTTCCATCATTATACCTGGTAACTGTTAAATTTTCCTTGGTCCAGCATTGTGTCCCAAACGAAAGGGTGTTGTAACTATTGCCATCTATATCAGAAATGGTGCTGGTTCCACAAGTGAATGCTGGAGTCGTAACACAAGGTACACCTGGACAATTTTCCAAAGATGCCTTCTTCCAACGCACTTTGATCTCCTCCATGTTAAAGGAGGTTCGCCTATGGTTGTCAATCCCCGAAGATTCGGGTAAACGTTGTTGCACCATTTGCCCTTGCAAGGGTATTAAAGAACAAAAGAAATAAAAAAGATAGGCAGATGATTTTTTCATAAACTTTATTTCAATTAAGATGTCAAAAGTATTCATATAAATGTCTGAAAAATAATTTTCCCGAGAGAAATCCCTTCACTTTCCGAGAAAGTGAAGGGATTTCTTTTAAAAGTATTAGTTGATGGGTATTGAGGACAAGTTGTCCATGTCAGGATAAATATTAAAACGCGCTTCCTGGTAAGAGTCAATGACGTTATTTATACATATAAAGAAATAATCTTAATTCATCAGATATTATCAATACATGAGTATGAATATTTTCAAGGATTGCCAGGAAATTTGCTGAATAGGGATGAAATGCATTTTTGCTTTCAAGAACAAAAACGTTCAAAGTAATTTAAAAATCTTGAGTCAAAAAGGAGGAATTGATCCGAGAAATTTGTCCATTACATTTCCATTGGCGGTAAATAAATAAGATTGCAAAAGCAAGAGGTAAAATCATTTTAATTATCCCTATTTAATTTTTTTTTGAGTCAAAATAGACCTTATAAAAGATGGGCATACAATAATTTACATTTAAAAAAATTAAATTATCATTTTTTTCGTTGAATTTCTTCCAATAGAACGTCAAAAAATAAAATTGAAATTATTTCCTCTTTACTTTAAAGCACTTTAACCTGGCATTAAACTATTTAAGTTCGAGTTTGTCAATTCGGTTCCCAATGGTCATTTCTTTCATTTCTTGTTCTAAGTTTTTAAATCCTGACTTTTGAACTGATTTAATTTGCTCTCCTTTTCGTAAAAGATGAATTTCGTCACAAGTTTCGCTGAGCGTTGAAAAAATATGTGATGAAATAATGACTATTTTATTTAGTTCTTTAAGTTTCAAAATAATTTCAGTCAAAATGATATTACTTTGAATGTCAACCCCATTAAACGGTTCATCTAAGATGAAATATTCATTTTCCTGAAGAAGAATGGCGGTGATGGCTAACTTCTTCTTCATTCCGGTTGAGTATGTTGAAGCATACTGATTGAGTGGCAAGTCGAAAATATTTTTACTGTCAATGTCCAAATTTGTCTTTCCACGTGCATTACAAAGTAATCTTATATATTCTCTTCCTGTTATCATTGTGAAAAAGAATGGATCAGTTAAGAGTAAACCTAAGTGATTTTTTAATGGGGTAACATCAGAAATAATTTCTCCGCTATAGCTTTCCAGACCTGCGATACATCTAAATAGCGTTGTTTTTCCAGCTCCGTTCTCGCCTACGATGCCATAAACATTTCCTTTCGAAAATTCCATAGAGACATTTTTCAACACTTCCTTATCGCCAAATACTTTACTCAGATCATTCATTTTTATCATTCAAAAGAAATTTTAGTTTGGTGATGGACTTTAGGTAGAAAAATGGAATGATTGCCAACAATAAAGGCGGAAATAAAAGACTAAATGCGATTACCATTCCTTCTGGTAAGTTCATTTCTCCTGGATATGCTGAATACTTTGCCAGAATGATAGTCCAAAGAAACAAAAGTCCAAGGAAGAAAACACCAAAAATCAGTGCAAACTCAGTTGGATAAAAGATCAAAAGACTCATCAGGATTGGCGCAGTTAAAAAAGTCGCGTTTTTTGAAGCATTAAGTACTTTATTTTTCAGAAAAATCCTGGGTGTTTCTGCGTGAACCCATACATAATATTCTTGCTCAGGGGTAGAATAATAACCCAAAGTGGTTAATAAAATCAATAAAAAAGAGAAAATGCCCAAATTCAAATTGTCAACATTGATGGCAATTAAGGTCAAAACATAAGCCATTGGAAATATAAAAAAGGTCTTTCTGAAACCTGTAGAGAACTCAAATGGCTTCTTCGAAAATGGCGTTGGAATGGATAGATTAAAATGAGAGTGAAAAGAGACTAAAGCAAAAACAATCGAACATAATGCCAAAATACCTGCTTCAAAAAGCAAATCTTTGAATAAAAGGACGGAAACAAAAGGAAAACCTACTATTAAATTCTCCAAGATCCTTATTTCATTTTTTGTTTTATCTCCAAAAGTGGATAGTAAAAATTCCGTCCTGTTTTTTTCAGAAAGCTGGAATTGAAAACTTAAGCAAACCAGGATAACTAAATATTTGGCAAACTCAGTTTTATAAAATATATACTCCGACAGAAGTATAAATGCTGCAAACCCCAGAAGATAACCCAAAACAGGATGTAGCCCCGCTTCTCTAATCTTTCGGTTTGTCAATACCAACAACAAGTTAAAGTAATCTTTCATTTTATGCAAGATATGAGTCTCGTCCAAAAAGTTTACACTTATTGAATAAATATCCTGTTACAAATTTACTCATTTGAGATTGAAATTCCTGTTTTAATGCACATTGCGTAGAAAGGCCAAATTTAGTTTTGAAAAAAATATTTTCGCTGAATTTCAGACTATTGGATATTCCGGGTTAAAGTGAGCCACTAATTCCGGGTTAAAGTGAGCCACTAATTCCGGGTTAAAGTGGGTTTTTCGTCACTTTTGGTGAAATTTCATATTTGGCTATCAATAAGGAAAATAAAAATGACCAAGAGCCAGGTCTAATATTAACCGGAAACTTTATTGAAAAGGTTGTGATGGACAAGAATGAGGGCTTAATATAAATGTAATCACCAAAAGTGACGAAGAACCCTATATCACCGGAATGAATGGCACTATCACTGGAATATGCAGGCAATGGATTTCCACTTTTTGAAAAGTCTAACTCTTCATACCCGCCAACCCTACCGCCCTTTTTTATAATAGCCATTTCTTTTTCGAACTGAATATCTCTTTCACTTTTTTTTCTTTTCCATCTTAGGTGTTTTTTTAGGCAATGGATTTCCACTTTTAGAAAAATCAAGTTCTTCATAAGTAGCAGTTCTGCCTCCCTTTTTGATGATTTCCATGTCTTTCTCAAACTGGATATCTTCTTTACTTTTTTTATTTTCCATATAAGTTACCCTTTTGTTATTCGACCATAAGATTTTAAAAAATTCAAAAGATTTCTTTAAGGTTTAAAATTGACTGATAAAATGAGTATAGCACCAAATAAAGTAATTGCAATCAATATAATAACCATCATCCAACCTTCATTATCCTCACCCTGAGTCATCACAACAGGAGCATCAATGTACTTTTTAGTTAGAAATGAATGAATTGACATTACTGAATTTAGATTTTCATCATACTTCTTTTCATTCACCAAGAAAGCATATTCATCACCTCCCTCAATTTTAAGGGCTAGGAAATCGTCCTCAAAGAAACCATGTCTAAATAAGAAAGCTTTACCATTCTGCTCGATTAAGATTTTATCATTACCCAAATAGTCCCACTTTCCTTTTTCAACCAAACCATTGGTGGATATTAGCAAATCTCTGTTTTTCCTGAAAATATATATATTTTTCCTGTTGGCTATCTCGTCAATCACAACCCAATGACGACTCGTAAGCAAGGTTTCGTCGTTGAGCTGTTTGCTATATCTTGAAATGCTTGGAATAATGTCGGAGAGGTAAGTTTGCATTTTTAACTGTTTTTTCTTAATTATATATCAACATTTCATGTTGCTAATATTACAACTGCTAGAGTTGCTAACATTACTAATATCGTGAGATAGGCTATGACATCCCAAATCTCCATCGTAGTATCTTTTTCTGTAACTTCTATAGCACTAAGATATTTTCTGTTCAAATGGCTATCAATTCTACTCAACGTATTCAAATCACTTCGTCCCTCATTAATAAAGATTGCATATTTATTCATTCCATCCAACTTCAATGCAAGTATATCATCTTCCAAAAACCCGTGTTGAAACAAAAAACTGTTATCGTTAAACCTCAATAATATTTTGTTAAAACCTAAATAATCCCAGGTTCCGTGGACAACTATTCCATTTTCTGAGACAATTAATTCTTTATTATTTCTAAATATATATGTGCTTTTACTCTGAGTAGTTTCATTTAAAATGACCCAATGCTTGCTTGTTAGTAAAGTAATATCGTCAAGTTTTTTACTGAATCGGGCTAAGCTTGGAATTATGTTTAAGAAGTAGGTTTGCATATAGTTAATTTACTGCCTTTAACTTGAAAAAGTATAAACAGAGTTTTGGTTCTAAAAATATTTTGTTTGTATAATCTTGGTTTTTTGGACTCATATAAATTCCATCAGAAGTGAAATGTTTTTGTCCCCAATAATCCTCGAAACAATTACAATAGTCCCCGAATATCCCATGACCATTTATAAAATCAAGAAAACTAGGGAACGGTATATTAAGAGCTCTAACATCTCTGAAGGTAAGGACTAAGAAAACCTCATCTTTGACTTTAAATAATCTCCACAAGAAATCATTTTCATCTAATTCAAGTTTTTTATCATCAAAATACTGCTCCTTTTCGGTTTTAACATTTTCATTAGCCAAAAATATTTGAACTGTTTTAGTTCCTAGATTATTAAGGTCTGAGTTAGAATTCAACAAATAAAAGTCATTCAATCCTTTATAATCTGTAATTTCAACCAATTTATCTCTTAAAATCTCAATAATAGGGCTCTTTTTATTAACTTCATCGAAGGTACTTGTAAGAAACAAATTTTTAACATCTGAAAAATTATCAATACTATTTCTTGTAAAGTCTATTATATTTTTTATTGAGGTCGTATTACTTGAACCTTTTAGAATATTTAGTTCTGATTTATCAAATATTTGTGGCACAAACATAGGTACACGATTATATGTCGCACTATTATAATTAAAAGTTGTTTGGAGGGAAGTATTGTAAAATAAATCTTCGCTTATTCCTGTAAATTTCTCTATAAGATGCCATTTATTAGTCGCAAAATTGTCTATTATTCCAAAATCAAATAACTCATTCACCATCACTTTCTCCAAACTCAGCTTAAACTTTCCATTAAGACTTCCACCTTTAAAATAAAAATTATTTAAAACGTCAACAGGTGTAGTACTGAGTTCACTTACTTTTATTTGCGCAATCAGGCCATCAAATGAAAGTAAAAAAATGAAAAAGATTAATAATTTTTTCATAGGATTTTTTCAATTTTAGAATTCAAAAAATATGGGATAATCTAATCCCAATTTACACATTAAAAATTATTTGAAAGATTTTAATAAACGCCAAACTATTATAATCACTCAAAAAAAGGGACTATAACACTAACTGTGTAAGTTGCTTTGACAACTTACGAAGTTAAGGTTAATTAACCTCAAAATTCTGTGAGTGATTTAGAAGAAATCACAAATAGAATTTTGAGGCACCCGCGGTAGGCGAATGCCCGATTTGTGTGTAGATAATTTTTTAACTTTAACACACAGATTAGAAAAATGAAAAAAGAAGATCTCTTAAATGATGATTTCCTGAAGCAGTTTA
>Ga0208787_1000930_pt1 | contig 13389 bp, 17 predicted proteins | sample Wag4_2014_7_11_FD_187362 | JGI IMG/M metagenome (GOLD analysis project Ga0208787, IMG submission 187362) | Fresh water microbial communities from Ohio, USA - Utica-2 Time Series HT 2014_7_11 (SPAdes) (version 2) | ecosystem: Environmental > Aquatic > Freshwater > Water tank | place: USA: Ohio... | reverse complement strand
AGGGAAACCTTCCCTTTACAGGTGTACCGGGAACCTCTGAACCTCTCCATGGATCGCTACAATCCTGACCTACCGGTCTTAAGCCCTGGATCAAGCGCTGGGTCTTACGAGGAGCCGGTAACCGTATCGGATGACCTGGCAGCCATCGAGATCATTTAAACCATTTTTCAACCCAAAAAAATACCATTCAAGTATGATAACCCTTGGACAAATAGAACGCTCCGAATACAACCTGCTGGGGGCCATGAGTGAGGAGGAGTTCCTCAGTGCCCTGGATATGGCCGGTACCAATGATAAAAAGCGGATGTTTCGCCGCATGCAACAACAAAGCCGGTCGGCATCAGCTATTACGGGAAAAGGTTCCCGGGCAGAGTTTGAAAAGCGATTGAATCTGCTCCCGGCTGATATTCAGCAAGGACTTGCCAATCAAACCTTGCAGGCAGTCGATACGGCCTATTATGTGGTGCGGTCCGTAGCAGGTTCCAAAGTCGTGAAGATGTTCAAAGACGATGATACCAAAGTGGTAGGTATGTCGAATATCTCAAGCGGCAAATTGGAGAAAGGAAACCACTTTTTGCTCCATGCCATTCAGCTTCAAGGAGGAACCGCTGAGCCCAACGAAACCGTCGGCAGTGTGAATTTTGGAATTATCCCGGACTACGTCCGCAACGGTGAGTTTGAGTTTAAGGCCAATGGTTCGGTCTTGCTTCCAAATACCTCTTGTGAGGTGTTCAACACCGTTGGAAAGGACACCTTCCAAGGCCTTTTGATCCTGGACAATCCTAAAATGATTCGCGACCAGCAGGCCATGGAGTTCAACATCGAATGGGCCAACAATGCGCCACCGGATACCTACCTAAAAGTGGTGTTGAGAGGTACAGCGGTGATAAAAGCGTAAGCAACGGACTTGCTAACGCAAGCAAATAGAAATGAGAACGCAATAAAATGGATAAGAAGCCATGAAAAACCACAAGTTTCAGCAGATTCGATTACGGGTCACAGGGTCCGGTCAGTCGGTGCGCTTTAGTGCGCAGACGGACAAGCAGTATGCCCGGGTGCGGGGAATCTTTGTCTTGTTGCCGGAAGATCAGGCCCTGGCGGGAACTTGTGTGGGCTTGAGAGTGAACAATCAGGAAGTGTTCGATGATGGGCACGATGTGCGCCTGCTCACTTGCGGGCAACAGGTGCCTCCCAACGACCGATTTTTCCTGTTTGAGGAATTGGTGGAAGCGGGCGGCTCCACCATTGAGGGCCGTTTGACAGACCCCGGAGCCGCTTCTTTCATTCCTTACGACGCTTATATCTATTTGTGGCTGACCAATGACCCGCTTGAAGGATGAAAAACCGGTACCATGCTTTAGAACTCAGGGTAAATTCCGCAGGGGCTTTGGTCCGTTTTCAGTACAAAATACCTGAAACGAGCGGAGTGCTGACTGGTATTTTGCCGGTAGTGGCAGGCAAAATGCCCTTGGTAGAAGATGGTTTTCAGGTCGGTCTGATCACTTTGGAGGCCTTGAACAGAAAGATCCATCTTGCGTCTTTGCCTGCGGTTTACTTGAAAGAAGCTGGCAAACGGTTTGAATTTTATCCCGTAAAAGAAGCGTTGAAGCCCGGTCAAATGGTGAATGGCAGTTACCTGGATCTCCAAGAGGCAGGCCCTTCGTTCACACCATACCGGATAAAACTCATGTTTCGCGTAGAACTATAAACTTCTTAAAGTCATGTTAGACCGCTGGCATTTTATCACTACCACCTTGGCTCAAAGAGAGATACCTTTCTCTTTGGCCCGTTTTCGGCAAGAGACTATTCCTTCCGGGGTGAGTCGATTGGAGATTGATGCCTATAACGAGATTTTGTTTTTGCTCAATGCTGAGAAAATGCCCTTAGGAACGCGGTTTATCTCCGATACGAACATGTTTGATGTTGAGCAAGCCGTTACCACCGACAGTATGGAGGAATTTGGTGGGCTCTTAACCGTGCTGTTCCCGGCGCTTACCACCAAACCCATTAGCCTAGAATTTCTGCAAATCATCCGATAAGAACACCAGGTATGACTCCGCTTGCATCCAAAATCGATTACATGGTGAGCACCACCAAGGGTATGATCCGAACGATCCAGTCCCAAGGGGCGAGCGAGCTTATGTTTTCCGCGACGCTGTACAAGCATGGCAAAAAGCTCAACTCCATTGACCTGGCAGAAGCGGTTTCTTTTTCAAGGCTGATTCGTCAGTATGTAAAAAGTGAGCAGCCGGACAAGGTGCGTGTGGAATTAAAGACCTTATCGGATAATGTCCAGCGATGGATGAAGCAGTTTGACTTACAAGAGGTCAGCGACCATATTCCAAAGTCAATTCCAACTTCTACCGCTTTTAGCGGACTTGGGGAGGCGGAAATAAATGACCTGGTTAACAAGCGATTTGTGGAGCTGGAAAAGCAAAAAGAGCTGGAGCGTGTCCACCAAGAACTCCTGGAGCTAAGGGAGCGAAATGGGGAGTTGGAAAAGGAATTGGAAGAACTCACTACCACAGTAGAGGCTAAAAAACAAGTCGAGTACTATTCCACGATTATCGGTGCCGCCCTTCCCGGATTAGCCAAATTCTTTCAGGCAACTTCCATCGGACCAGCTTTGAGTTTTTTAGCAGGAGCTGAGTCCAATGGAACAGATAATCCGGAGGTTTTAGAGCCTCCAACGGCCAATACCCAAACGCAAATGCTCTGTGAGTTTATTGGAACCCTAAATGAGCAAGAAACCGCAACCCTGTTTTTGCTCATGGCGGAAATCGAAAAAGACCGAAGTTCCATCCAGCGTATTCTCAATTACATCACCGGAAACCAATCGAAACAGACTAGCTTATGAGCCATTATGACGTCAAAATACCCGTAAGTGCAAAAGATGATAAAGAGGCTACCCAAATTCAGACGGCCCTTCATACCATCAGCAAGCAGTTTACTCCCGAACAACTCATTCTGATCGCCCAACGGCTTAAAAACCCGATCATCAAAGCGGCTGTCATTCAAAAACTAAGCTAAATGCCCTCTTACCGCTACATTCCTTCTTCGATCAACTCCAATAATCAGGGTCCCACCCTGACGGGAGGACTTTTGTTGGCAGGTGGTCTGCTTTTGACCTACCACCTGGGAAAGAAGTTGATCGCAGACCTGAAACAGAGCGGAACGGAGCGTCGAGCCGATGATTCCCCGGAGGTGCAGCAGGCGATGTTGCTTCGAATGGCCATGAATCCAAGTGGTGTTTCCTGGATGATGTCCTTTGATACCACCCGCGTTGACAAGGTGTTAGAAATAGCCAGCAGCATAACGGACCTGGATCAGGTGGCAAAAGCCTACCGGGATTTGTACCAGGATAGCCTCTTGACCGACCTTCAAAATGAGCTTTCTACGGTAGATTACCAAAAATTTATCACTCTGGTTAGCTCAAACCCCAAAAAACAACAAAGCAGCAACACCAGCGCACCTCCGGTACAATTTGCCAAACCCCAAGTGCTGATTGTTGCAAAGAAAGAAGTCTTTATCCGCAGTACACCCGATGCCAGTTACCATGGTGCCTTTTACGAGCAGTTTTCGGACAAAAACATCTTGAGGACCGCAAAACCTGGCGAATTTTTGGGATATGCCACCGGTATTCAGTCCTTCGACCAAAAAAACAACGTCAAATTTATCCGGGTTGGCTTTTCGGTAATGGCAGAAGCGGCTCCCCTGGATTGGAAAAAACGCAATCGGGAAAAAGTCACCTTTTGGGTATCCTCCTCGGCTAATTATGTCGATCAATTTTCCAGCGAAGCGGCTATGATAAAGGCTTATCCGGGCATTGAAGCTTATTCAAAGTGGATGAAGCCAATGAACCACTTTGATTCTGGAGTGAATGGACCTTTTTCAAAAAGGAATGTAAAAGGTCTCCTTTCCACCGGAAATATTGTGGTATTTGATGAAGCCCTCCGACCCGTCGGCCGTGCATCTCCCAATATGCTACTCGGTATTTTGGAGATGGAAATGAAAAACGGAAACGATACCTATTACCGATTTCTCACCGAAAACAACCTCCAACGCTGGGTAAATAGTCACCAAGTTAAAATCCTCCAACCATGACCAAAGAAGAACTCTATGTTACCAAATATTACCCGCTGGCTGTAGCTGCCGGGGAAATGTTCCAGCTCAACCCGCTGGTCATTCTTGCCCAAGGCGCTTTTGAAAGCGGCTGGGGAACAAGTACCCTGGCTAAGACCTACAACAACTTCTTCGGAATTACGGCTGCAGGAAGCCCCAATGCCTTTTGGGATGGAAAGTCGTATCAAGCCACCAATCAGTATCGACTGAAATTCCGAGTCTACAACAAACCAGATGATAGTTTCCGAGATTTTGCCCGGTTAATTGCTGCCAAGTACAAAGCCGCGCATGCTGTTAACCAGGACTACAAGGCCTACGCTCAAAAGATCGCTTACAGCCCATACATCTCTGAAAGCAATGGCGACAACCGTGAAAACTACCGCAAAGGCATTATTCGCCTTTATGAAACCATTGAAAATGTCGCGAAAAAAAAAGGCTTATTGCTACCACCGGAATCTCCCTCGCTGGTGGTCTAGCCCTTTTCCTGGCCGGCAGGTATCTCTACAATCATTTCCTCAGATAGAAACCAAGTAATAAAACATGCCATTTGAAATCAGGAAAGTGGGTAGTACGGTCAAAAAGACCTTCAATATCCGGGATATTCTTCGCCTATTGGGCGACAAAGTAAACGACGAGGTGCGCATTGATGATGTTTCCTACCGAATCAGCAGCGCCACAGAACTTCCAACCGGTGGTGGTGGAGCGGCTGGAATCATTGATCCCAGCACCATTCCACTTCCAATCGTCGACTGGATCCGGGTACCTATTCCAATTACTCAATCCGGGCAAACAAACTTTATTGTAAATGTGCCCTATGGCGATCCTGAGGGTGTGTTTTTGGTGGTCAACGGTGCCATGTACGACCATGGCGTAAACTCCGCTTTCCACATCTCGGAGGATACACTGTTCTGGCACGGTGGATTTAACCTGGAGACCTCCGATCAGATGTACCTCAAATACCTGACCCTAAAAAGTCAAAGCATCTAAAACCCAACACTAAACCACTGCCTTAGAGCAGTCAACCCTTTCCATTATGAGTGATTTTTTGAAAATTAAACAGGTCGAAGGCCTTAGTACGGCCCTCGAACAACGTGCCCTGGATACCCTCGTTCTTAAAAAGGCCAACAGCCTTTCGGAATTAGAACCCGGTGCAGCGCGGACCAACCTCTCGGTCTATTCTCGTGCCGAGGTAGATGCCTTGATCGTAGGCGCTCGAGATGCCTACAACGTCGCTGACACCACCGCCCGAAATGCACTGACCGGTTTGAAGGTGACCGATCGAGTGTTTGTGAACAACGATGGGGACAGCAAATGGGCGTTGTACTTGGTAACAGCCGTTACCAATGGAGCCGGTTCTACTTCCACCTTCAAGAAAATTGCAGACGAGGATCTTTTCACCAATGCCTTGACCGCTGCTGCCGTAAAAGCAGCCTACGAAAGCAACGCGGACACCTTCGTTTACAACGGGGTGGCAAAGGGTAAGGTCGATAAAATCACCATCACCTCCAACATCAACCTTGATGAGCTGAGCACCACTGCCAACAATGGCCTGACGACTGCCAATGCTGCTCAATCTGCTGCTACCGCTGCCGCTTCAGCAGCCAGCGCGGCACAGACTACTGCCAACAATGCGGCAACTTCTGCGGCGGCGGCCATGTCAGCTCTTGAAGGAAAAGAGGATGCCTTCACCCAAACTACCCAGCAGTTTACGAACATCAACGGCCTTGCCAACGTCAACGTGCCGCTGACCTTATCCAACGCACCCAAGGCGGGATTCACCGTGGAGGTGTTCTTGAATGGTATTCGCGTTCGAAACGTGATCTACGCGGCTGGAAACCCGACGATTGCGTACAACGTGCCCTATGCGACCGAAAGCACCGACCACATCAATGTGGTGTACTGCTACTAATATTTGGTAGCTTGATCTCGTAAATAACGTACTAACCCGATACTCAGGATCCAATGGATAGAATAGCCTCAAAACAAATTGATGGAGTGGTGGACCTTACGACCTTTCAGCAGGTCACGGCCCGAAAACAGTTCGATGGTGGCGTGGGCGCTTCCAATGGCCTGAGTAGTCATTACCCGATCTTGAGCGGAGGCTATCTGTACTGGGTAGCCTCCCCAACTCGGTTTCCAGCAGACGGGGATTATCGCCTGGGAGTTAGTTCTGCTAATATCCTTCGGTTTGAGGTAATGCAAAACGGCACTTGGGTCAACTACTGTACTCCTGCCTGCACCTCTCCCTCTGGATGCCTCACTTACGGAACCAAAATTCTGATGTCGGATGGATCCCAACGGCTGATTGAAGAGATTGAACTGGGTGATGAAGTACTGACGGTCTCACTCGCGGGTCTTGGAACCGATCCTTTGGATTGGCAATCGTACCGATCCACGGTTTTCGCACCCCTTTCAGACTATTCAACCGTAACAGGAATCCTCCGAACCCAAAGCAGTTATTACTACCGGATTAACGAACAGCTTCGGGCTACGTTTGAGCACCCGATTTTGATCCAACGCAACCTGGAATTTCAATTCCTGCGAGCCGAGGACCTCATGCCGGGTGATCAGCTTTTTCACTATCTCCAAGGCTGGGTTACCCTGGAAACCCTGGAAAGGGTAAATGAGCCAATTCGGGTAGTGAATATCAATGTGGACTCCAAAGACACCTATTTCGCGGATCTATTCCTGGTGCACAACCTGGAAAACCCTGTTCCCTCCCATTAAACCAATTTTTCACACCTAAAATCTATGTCAACTTCAACGCGCCTACGCTTCACCTTGCTCTTTGGTCTGTTTCTGGCAGCCATCACCGTGTTCGCTATTTCCCGAGAAATGGAAACCACAGCGGCCACCTCCATTGCCGGAATCATGACCATCCTTTCGACCTACTTATGGTCTCAAACCAAACGTCCCCATTATGACAGCAAAACTCAAGAAAATGCTGATCCTGCTTTCCGTCATCGTGATCGTCCTAACGATTTTGATCTGGAAAAGGACAGCTAATCTTCGACAAGAAAACGAGCGGCTGCAACGGAATTTCCACCAGCTCTCCCAACAAATCGAAGTCCTCCAAGAGGTTCCAGCTCCACAAGTAGCTACTCTCGATGGAAGATTCGCCGCTGAAACAGCCGTGATGAGTCTTCGGCTCAAAGAACTTTCTGCGCTTTATCCCCGACTGATGACCGAGATCCGAAACATGGAGATTCGACCGGAACGGACTGTGCAAGTGACCAACCATTACACTGAAAATGAACGGCACATCACGACACTTCTCCGAGATTCCATTATCCGGGATACAATTCAAGTGCGGGTATTTAACTACGAAGACGGGTATTACACCGTTGAAGGAATTGCAGAAGCAGACACTCAGCGAGTACGAATCTCCAGTCGAGACACCTTAACCCAGGTTGTTTTTCGAGGAAAACGAGAAAAACCCTGGCTTTGGATCTTCTCCCCTCGGCAACTGGTCCAGCGGGTCGCTTTGAAAAACCCAAATGCGAAAATCGAATACAGCCAAATTATTCAACTAATGGAAGAATGAAACAACTGATCCTTCCAGCCATGCTCCTGGCAGCAGTGGCATTGATGGCCCTGAAACCAAAAGGAGATGATGAAAAAACCGTCACTCCCGACCAAAAACAGAGCCGCAAAATCAACTTTTTAAAAGCATAAAACCATGGCAGACCTGCAACTACCCATACCAATGACCCAAAGGGTATTTTACCCGGAAAGCGCAGTTGCGCAAAATCGTAAAAAGATTGGCGAAATCGCAACCCAATGGTATTCGGAAATCAAGCAGGCTGAGCAGTTAACCAACGTGCCGGCAAGCATCATCCTGGCGGTTATCTTCACTGAAAGTGCGGGTAAACCAGCCATCGTGAGCTCTGCCGGTGCGGTGGGCTTAATGCAGCTCAAACCTCAAACCGGCAACGATGTCATTTTCCTGGAAAAGAAAGCAGGTAGATTGACCGAGGCCGAAATCGCTGTCTTGCGCAAGCACTTGGGTGCTCGACTGGATGGCCCACTCAAGCAGAAATACCTCTCCCACAAGATCAAGGAGAACAACTATAAAGGAAATGTGATCACCAAGGCCGATTTACAAAAACCGGAACTCAATGTGCTACTGGGGGCCATGTACCTCGGTATTCTCATCGACCAGCATTATGAAAATGGCCTGTTACGACTCGACAAGGTCGTTTTACGCTATAATCAAGGCTACTTTTTCAAAATTCCTCAGGGAAATGTCGAGTCTACCCTTGATTTCGCAAAAGGAAAAAGCAAAGAAGCCTATACTTACGCACTCAAAGTGATCGGGAAAAACGGATTAATCCAAACGCAAGCATGACCGAATGAATCAGTTTGAACTCAATAAAACCATCGAAGCCTTTATCCGAACCCGGGATGCCGAATCTGGTATTTACACAGAGGAGGAAAAAGCTTACCTGCGTCAATACGAAGGGGCAGGTGGTCAAGCCAGTAAAGGGGCCACCGGAGAAGGTTTGTTGTATGAGTTCTTCACTCCTGATTATATCGTGAATTTAATGTGGGAGCTGGCCCATTACCACGGCTACAACCCACTTGGAACTGTTCTGGAACCTAGTGTTGCCACCGGCAGACTCCTAGATCCTGCTCCCTCGAAGAACAAATGTTACGGATTTGAAATCAATCCCATCAGCCTACGAATTGCCCAAATTGTCCACCCGGGGGCGCGCCTCTACGAAGGTTATTTTGAAACCGCATTCCTGGAGCCGCCCCGCTTTACCCGCCTGAATCCAAAGAGATTGACTTGGTTGGAGGGCTATCCTTTTTCCTTGGTGATTGGAAATCCACCGTATGGCAAATACCGAAATCGGTACAGTTCGTATTTCACAAAACCCAAAATCCACCAAATAGAGCTGTTTTTTATGTACTACGGACTCCAAATGCTTCAAAGCGGTGGATTGCTGGTGTATTTGACCTCCAGCAATTTTATGCGAAACGGATGGAGTTACCAGGGTGAGAAATTTGCAATGGAAAAAATAGCGCAATTGGTGGATGCTTACCGGCTTCCTCCGGTGTTCAAATCCACCCAAGTCCCAACCGATATTCTTGTTTTCCGAAAAAAGTAAAACACTGTTTAAAGCCACTCCAAGATGAAGCCCATCCCTTACCATATTCCGATTAACAAGCCTCAGCTCGTACTGAATGAGGACAATTTTTCCGATCTGGAGCAACAGCTTTCGGATCTGGATGCCCAGTTTCGCCTCCGAGAGGTGGAACTCACCTTTAAACGGGATATGTACTTCTTTGGGGAGGTCAGAAGCTCGCAAGACGTGAGTTCTTTGATTCGGCAAAATATCCTCAATGGAATTGAGATTCAAGAGCACTTCATTGCGTTGTTCATGAACAATTCCAATCAAATCATTGGGTATTACCACCATTCGCGTGGGACAATTTCCTCTACTCCGGTTGATATTCAGCTCTTGACGGCAACTGCCGTTAGAGTCCTGGCACGTGGAGTAATTGTTGCCCACAATCACCCCAGCGGGAGCCTTAAACCAAGTGAGGCTGATCGAAGTGTAACTCAGCGCATTCGCGAGGCCCTCAAGCACTTTGATATCAAGCTCCTGGACCACTTGATTATCACCTCCAAAGGCTACTATTCGTTTGCCGATAGCGGGGAAGGGTCACTCGGCGGAACCAAGGAAGAAGGAAAACCAAGCCAAATAGAAGAACTGCTTCGAGAGGAAATCATGCGGCAATTCAAAAAAACAACCAAGGCCAGCTCCCCGAATTTGTTTGCGATACTAAGCACCCAGGAAGGCTACCGACAAGCAGAAGAAATCGTCATCCGAAGGGTCTTGCACGATGGATTGGTACCCGAAGCAATTATCCCGCTGGTGGAACAAGAAATGGAAATGGTATAAAGTTGTTCAAAATCGGTCTAAAATGAAAGCACCTGCCTATTACCGAGCAAGGATTCAGTTGATGCGAGACCTTCAAACTACTTTAGGTAAATCTGAAAGCGAAGCGCAACGGCTTAACCTGGTACGAAATGGCGTTTTTGTTCCAAAAAACGAGGAAGACAAAGCAATTGATCGGTATTTAAAAGAAAACCAATATCCACCCGATTCACTTTCGTTTTCGGAGCTCTGTACTTATAATACCTGGTTTCAAATTCATCCTGAAAAGGTTTGTGGAGAGGAGGTCTTTACCAGCAGTCGAGATTTTCCAATTACCATAAAAGGAAACAAGGAGACGATTGAAAAGACCATCAGATCCTCCCTTGGGAAAAGTAATGTGAGCACCCTGGAATTAGAAGCCCTTGCCCTGGAGCTGGAACTTCAACTCCTGAACCTCTAAAAAAACACCTATCATGAGTTACCTACACGGAATACAATCATCGAGGAGCCTACCGCCTCTGCCTACCAACTTGTCTACCGAAATCCGCAACCAGTCGGGCCCAATCCGGAAAATCCTGGAGGAGGCCCGGTCTGCTGCGCTCAAAGGCCTGGGGCGTTTGGAAAGTAAAACCCTGAGCTTTGATCAGGTCGTAGAGCGCTACAATAAAGGCATCTCTTTTGAGGAAATTCAGGCCTGGGTCTGGTACCAACGCCAACAAGGGGTACCCATGAATGGCTGGGACCGCTACTATATCACGGGTCGAGGCAAGCAGCTCGAGGATCGGTTGTACCAGCTTGTCCGGCAAGGAGCACTGTTTTATCAAGACGGAACGCTTCTACCTTTTCCCATTTTCACCTACGGCAATATGTACGACCGCTTGCTCCAATTGGAAAAAGACCGCGCATTTATCGAAGAGAATTTTGGAACGGAGGTGTACGATCAGCACCGACAAGCCATCGAAAAAGCAAAGCCGGAGGTATTGACCGTGACCAACCCCGATGAACGGGAACGACCGGTTATCACAGCTATTTCCGACTTTGCACAAGACCTTGACCTGTTTTACATCACTCAGGTCCGCGAGGAGTTTATGGACCTCGAACGAGCCGAGGAACTTCGAAAAGTGAATGGAAAGCTCGAGCGAAAGAAGGATAAAGAGAAAATCAACGTCCGCTTTGATGGAGAAGCCCGTTACACGCTCCAGCATATTTTCATCAAATGGCTTTTTACCCTCAATGCCGACACCGAATTTGAAAAAAGCTCGGCCGTTGACATTGCGGATTATTACATCTCGAATAAGCCGCTGCGGGATGATAAACTCAGCAAGGAGGAAAAAGCGGAGCTGAAAGCCAATGCCCGCATCGAAGGAGAAAAGCTCTTTTCCCGATTCTTGCACGAGGTTCTAGCTTACGAAGATCAACAACGCCTGGATTATTCCTGGAACCGGACCTACAACGGTCAGTCCGATATTTCCTATTCCAAAGTCCCCATTGGTTTTGAGTGTTCCGCCCGATTCAAGTCTGGCCTTCTTCAAATAACCGATATTCAACGCGAGGGCGTTGCCTTTATGGAAGCCATGGGAAGCGGGATCAATGCCTTTGACGTGGGGGTTGGAAAAACTATGACGGCCATCGTCAACCTGGCACACAACCTCTATTCCGGAAAATGCAAACGACCCCTAATCGTTGTCCCCAAGCCCACCTACAAAAAGTGGATCAATGAAATTATTGGCTTTACCGATCGAAAAACCGGTGAATTTGTCCCCGGAGTACTTTCTCACACCGGAGTAACCGTTAATGACTGGTTTAACCTGGGCACCGACATTGTATCTAAAATCAATCTAAATAAGCCCGTTCCCGAAAAGTCCATCACCATTCTGACCTATGAGGGCTTCAAGCGCCTGGGTTTTGGAGAAAGTGTATCCGATGAGCTTTTCACGGAGCTAGTTAATATCCTGGGACAAAGTCGAGAAAAGAAACAACGGGACAAGGAAATTGAATACCAGAAGTTTCGGGAAATGATTGGAGTAGGTTTAAAAAACTCGATTGCCGATGTGGATGCCCTCGGATTTGATTATGCCGTGATTGATGAAGCCCACCGCTGCAAAAACGTCTTTAGTCAGGTGCGAAGTGATGAAGCGGGAAACAAACGCTACAACATTCAATCCGCCACTTCCGAGACCGGCCAGAAAGCGTTTTTGATCCTGAGCTACATCCAGCGAAAGTTTGGGCGCAACACCATGCTGCTCACCGCAACGCCTTTTACCAACTCTCCCCTGGAGATCTATTCCATGCTCTCACTGGTAGCCTATGATTCGCTTCGAGGGCACTCCATTGCCAACCTGGATGCCTTCTTTGACCTTTTTGTACTACCCACCGTTGAATGGACCGCCAATTACAAGGAAGAAATCGTAGAAAAAGAAGTAATAAAGAGCTTTACCAATCGACGGATCCTTCAAAAACTGATTTACAACCACATCCTGTACAAGACGGGTGAAGAGGCAGGTGTAATTCGTCCCAAAAAAATCAACCTCCCGCTGTTGTACGATCTGGAAAACGGGAAGGTCCGACTTCCCCCTGAACAGCAAGTGCTTACCTACATCCACATGACTCCTTTGCAGCGGGAGAACCAAAACGGTATTGTGGCCATGGCCAAAAATGCCACCAAGGGAAAACTGGATATGGGCAACCTGTTTCGGGCACTCGCTTACAGCCTGGATAACGCGCTTTCGCCTTTCATTTTAAAAGGGACTCCAGAAAGCTACCTTGATTTTGTAGCGCAAAGCCCAAAGATTGCCTATGTCATGAACTGCATCCGGTCCGTGAAAAAGTGGCATGAAAGCAGCGGAGAAACCGCCAGCGGTCAGGTGATCTATATGAACCGGGGAAAACAGTTTTTTCCGCTCATCAAAGAATACCTGGAGCGGGAAGTGGGCTACCAAAGGGGTGTATTGTACGATAAAACCAAGGTAGATGAAGTAGAAATCATCTCTTCTGAAATCAACGATACCCGCAAAGAGCTCATCAAAGAGGCGTTTCTGGATGGAGTGGTGAAAATCATCATCGGAACCGCCACCATCCGAGAGGGGATTGATCTTCAAAAACGAGGCACGGTCATCTACAACTGCTATCCTGAGTGGAATCCTACGGATATCCGACAGCTCGAGGGACGTATTTGGCGACAGGGAAACCAATTCAAATACGTACGCATCGTGATGCCCTTGATTCAAGACTCCATGGACGTTTTTGTCTTCCAAAAGCTGGAGGAAAAAACTTCCCGGATCAACGATATCTGGTTTAGAGGAGATCGAGGCAATGTACTAGACCTGGAAAGCTTGAACCCGGAGGAGATCAAACTTGCGCTGATTACGGATGTCGACCGACT
>Ga0208787_1000929_pt1 | contig 13404 bp, 12 predicted proteins | sample Wag4_2014_7_11_FD_187362 | JGI IMG/M metagenome (GOLD analysis project Ga0208787, IMG submission 187362) | Fresh water microbial communities from Ohio, USA - Utica-2 Time Series HT 2014_7_11 (SPAdes) (version 2) | ecosystem: Environmental > Aquatic > Freshwater > Water tank | place: USA: Ohio... | reverse complement strand
ATCCGATGGTGGTGTAATGGCCATTGAAAATTCAATTGCAGGCTCCATCCTCCCAAACTATAATTTGTTACAAAAGAGCAAATTACAAGTGATTGGGGAAGTGTATTTATCGATTAGTCAAAACTTGTTGGTGTATCCAGGTGTAAAATTGGAAGACATCAAGGAAGTGCATAGTCATCCGATGGCCATCCTTCAATGTTTAGATTATTTAGAAAACCAACAATGGAAACTAGTAGAATCAGAAGACACTGCTTTGAGCGCAAAGCAAGTGCATCAAAATAAAAGCAAACATGTTGCTGCCATCGCAAGTAAATTGGCTGCGCAGTTGTATGACTTAGATGTGATCACCCCAGATATCCATACTTTAAAAAACAATATCACACGTTTTTTAATCATGGTGCCTGCAAAACAAAAAATTGAAATAGCGGATGCAAATAAAGCATCTATCTATTTTCAGACCGATCACTCTAAAGGTATTTTATCCAAGGTATTGGCTAAGATAGCGCAGGGCGGAGCGAACTTAAGCAAACTACAAAGTATGCCAATACCAGGCAGTACTTTCAAATATGGTTTTTATGTAGACATCGAGTTTGATCATAAAAAACAATTGGACAAATTATTGGTAGAATTAAAATCGATGACCAATAGTTTCAAAGTATTTGGAGTGTACAAAAAAGGTAAAGTTGTAAAAGGATAAATATGAATTGGACGGTAGCAAAAAGACTGGAAGGGATTGGAGAATATTATTTTTCAACCAAATTGCGCGAAGTTGATGAACTCAACAAAGCAGGCAAGCAAATTATCAATTTAGGTATTGGTAGTCCTGATTTGCCACCCCATCCAGATGTGGTTAAGACTTTGCAAGAAGAAGCAAGCAAAGACAATCAACATGCTTACCAATCATATAAAGGCGTTCCGGCTTTAAGAGAAGCAATTGCCGCATGGTATCAAAAATATTTCAAAGTAGAAGGGATCAATCCTGCTACTGAAATATTACCACTATTAGGAAGTAAAGAAGGGATCATGCATATCTGCATGACCTATTTAAATGAAGGAGATCAGGTGTTAATCCCTAATCCTGGTTATCCTACTTATACAAGTGCAGTTAAATTAGCGGGTGGCACTCCGCTTTATTATGAGCTAACTGCCGAAAACAGTTGGGCGCCTGACTTTGAAAATTTAGAAAAATCAGATTTATCAAAAGTCAAGTTGATGTGGGTAAACTATCCACATATGCCAACAGGACAAAGTCCAACCAAAGCGCTTTTTGAGCAATTGGTTGCCTTTGGGAAGAAGCATCAAATATTGATTTGTCATGACAATCCTTATGCGTTTATCTTAAACAATCAACCCGAAAGTTTATTGTCGATAGAAGGAGCAAAAGAGGTGGTGATCGAATTGAACTCTCTGAGTAAAAGCCAAAACATGGCAGGGTGGAGAGTCGGCATGTTAATTGCTGCCGAAGACAGAATCAATGAAATACTTAGGTTTAAATCCAATATGGACAGTGGTATGTTTTTGCCTGTCCAACTAGCAGCTGCAAAAGCATTAAGTCTAGACGAAAGTTGGTATGAAACCGTGAATAAAATATATACTGCACGTCGCGAAAAAGTATTCGAATTATTAGATGTTTTAAAATGTGCTTATTCAAAGCAACAAGTTGGAATGTTTGTTTGGGCAAAAATTCCGGCCACATTCAAAGACGGTTATGCGTTAAGTGATAAAGTGCTTTACGAAGCCAATGTTTTTATCACCCCAGGGGGCATTTTTGGTTCTGCTGGTAACGATTATATCCGTGTGAGTTTGTGTGGGTCTTTAGAAAAATTTAGTGAAGCAATTAAAAGAATTGAAGCATGCGTTTATCAGTGATTGGTATTGGATTAATTGGTGGCTCTATTGCCATGACCCTAAAGCAAAAAGGCTTTGTGGAGCATGTCATTGGAGTAGACAATAATCCTTTGCACCAAGACCAAGCATTGCAATTGGGTATTGTAGATGAGATGATGTCTTTAGAAGAAGCCATCGTTCACTCAGATCTAATTGTGATTGCAACGCCAGTGAATATTGCAGAAAAATTACTTCCAACTATTTTAAATTTAATTGACAAGCAGGTTGTATTTGATGTAGGGTCTACTAAGGAAAGTATTGTACAAATCGCGAACGTACATTCTAAGAGAGGAAGATTCGTTCCAACCCACCCAATGTGGGGAACTGAATTTAGTGGTCCAGAAGCGGCTCAACAAGATGCGTTTAAAGAAAAGGCAACTGTGATTTGTAATAAAGAACAAATTGATGAAGATGCGTTGACTTTAGTAGAGCAAGTGTATGAGCAATTAGGGATGCATATATTATTCATGGATGCAATGAAGCACGACATCCATGTGGCTTACGTAAGCCATATATCGCATATTACTTCTTTTGCATTGGCGAATACCGTGTTAGAGAAGGAGAAAGAGTCTGATGCTATTTTTGAATTAGCGAGTGGTGGTTTTGAAAGCACAGTGCGTTTGGCAAAGTCCAATGCTGCAATGTGGGTTCCCATCTTTATGCAGAATAAGGAAAATGTGTTGGATGTGCTAAATGAGCATATCAGTCAATTGAAAAAGTTTAAGTCATGTCTTGAAAAAGAAAATGTGGACTACTTATCTGATTTGATTGAAAATGCAAATGGTATTAAAAGAATTTTAAAATAAAATTCAAATTAAATGAAAATTAAAAATTAAAAATGAAGAAGACAGAAGAGATGAATACAACGAATGAATTAATTGAAGCAGTAAAGTCTAAAAAAACTTTTGCTGAATTAGGCGTAAATGAGCAATTGGTAAAATCAGTTACTGAATTAGGCTATACACATGCCACAGAAATTCAGGAGCGTTCAATTCCGGTATTAATAAGCGGAACAAAAGATTTTATTGGATTGGCACAAACTGGTACTGGTAAAACAGCAGCATTTGGTTTGCCATTGATTCAATTAATCAAAACGGCTGACAAACATCCACAAGCATTAGTGGTTTGTCCCACACGTGAATTATGTATGCAAATTGTGAATGAAATTAATTTATTTAAAAAGCACGTTCCAGGTGTTCAAGTCTTGGCAGTATACGGTGGTACATCCATTGGCATGCAAATTAGAGATTTGAAAAGAGGGGTACAAATTATTGTAGCTACACCAGGTCGTTTGATTGACTTGATCGAAAGAAAAGCAATTAATTTAGAGCAAATTGAATATGTAGTTTTAGACGAGGCAGATGAAATGTTGAACATGGGATTCCAAGAAGACATTGAGTTTATCTTAAAGAACACACCTAACAGAGAGAGCATTTGGTTATTTAGTGCAACCATGCCAACTGAAATCAGGAAAGTAAGTAAGCGTTACATGAAGGAGCCTGTGGAAGTAACCATTGGTAAAGTGAATGCGACGAATAAAAGTATCGATCACCAATATTATGTTACCGCGGCGCAGTATCGTTATGAGACTTTAAAAAGAATCATCGATTTTAACCCAGGTATTTATGGTATCATCTTTACTCGAACCAAAGCAGATGCACAAGATGTATCAGCACGTTTAACTCGCGAAGGATATGATATAGATGCCATCCACGGTGATTTAACACAACAACAACGTGATAGAGTAATGGGTCAGTTCAGAGATAAAACATTACAATTATTAATTGCAACCGACGTGGCTGCTCGTGGTATTGATGTAAAAGGAATTACGCATGTCATTAACTATGAATTACCAGATGACGTAGAAGTTTACACACACCGAAGTGGTCGTACAGGCCGTGCTGGTAGCCAAGGTATTTGTATTTCTATTGTACATGCAAGAGAGTCTTACAGGTTACGACAAATTGAGAATATCAATAAAAGCACTTTCCATAAATTAGATATTCCTAGTGGTAAAGATGTTTGTAGAAAACAATTCTTTCACGTAATGGATAAATTAATGTCTACCGATGTGAGCCATGGTGATTATGAAACTTATGTGCCCATGTTAGCAGAAAAATTTGCCGATATGACAAAGGAAGAAATTTTGAAGCGCGTAGCTGCTTTGGAATTCAATCGTTTCTTGGCCTATTATGAAAATGCTGCAGATTTAAATATCCGTGCAGTTGAAAAAGGCCGTCGTGATGTTGGTGGCATGCAGGATCGTAATAGAGAAAGAGGACGTAACGAATTCTCGGATCGCCGAAGCGGTGGAGATAGGATGAATAATGACAGCAGAGATCGTGGTGCTGATCGCGGAGATAGAGGCGGTCGTAGCCAATCTAGAGGTACTGCAGGCGCAACACGTTTATTCGTGAACTTAGGAACCAAGGATGGTTTTTATAAAGCTAGTTTCTTACAATTCATTTTAGATATGAGTGATTTGAAAAAAGAAGTCTTGGGTAAAATAGATATGAGAGATATGAACAGCTGGATCGAAATTGAATCAAGTTCTGCAAAGAAAATGATCAGTGCTTTAGATGGCAAAAACTATAAGGGTCGTCGCATTCGCATGAATGATGCAGATAGCGGTGGTCAAAGAGGTAGTAACGAAGGATAAGTATAACAACAACTCAAATATTAAAATTGGTTAACATGGGAATTTTATTAAAGAAAGCACCATTGATTATTTCAGGTCCTTGCAGTGCAGAAACTGAAGAACAAGTTATGCAAACAGCTATGCGATTAGCTGCTACAGGTAGAGTCGACATTATGCGTGCAGGTATCTGGAAACCAAGGACAAGACCTGGTAGCTTTGAAGGAATTGGCACAAAAGGTTTGCCATGGTTGCAACAAGCAAAAAAGGAAACAGGATTACCAGTGGCTGTAGAAGTGGCTACTGGTAAACAAGTGGAAGATGCCTTGCATTTTGGAGTGGATGTACTTTGGATTGGTGCAAGAACTACTGTGAATCCTTTTAGTGTGCAAGAAATAGCGGATGCTTTAAGAGGTGTTAAAGTGCCAGTATTGATTAAAAATCCTTTGAATCCAGATCTTGAATTATGGGTGGGTGGTATGGAACGTATTGCCAAAGCAGGTATTGAAGAACTTGGATTGATTCATAGAGGTTTTAGTTCTTACGGCAATACTGAATATCGCAACGCTCCCATGTGGCATCTAGCCATTGAAATGAAACGTCGTTTTCCAGGCATACCTATGATCAATGACCCGTCTCATATTTGTGGTCGTCGTGATATTTTACAAGAAGTAGCTCAACAAGCAATTGACTTAGATTTTGATGGTTTGATCATTGAATCACATATCGATCCAGACAATGCTTGGAGTGATGCAAAACAGCAAATTACACCAGAAGTATTAAAGGAAATGTTGGAAGCGATTCGTTGGAGAAAAGAAAATATCGCCTCCGAAGAATTTCATATGGCATTAGAAAAATTGCGTCAACAGATCAATCAATTAGATGATGAATTGTTACAAGTATTATCTACACGTATGAAAGTGGCACAAAAAATTGGTGAATATAAAAAGAACAACGACATCACGATTCTTCAAACCAACCGTTGGAATGAAATTTTAGAAAGAGCGGTTGCTAAAGGGAATATTTTAGGATTGAGTGATGACTTTATCACTAAATATATGGATGCGGTGCATATGGAAAGTATACAACAACAAAATAAAATTATGAATAGCTAAAATTGCCTGGTCCATCCAGCAATTTTGGTTAATATAAATGGACTTGAATGAAAAATTGGAAAGTAAAATTCTCAAAAAGCACAGTTGAATTTGTGCTAGATGGCAGATTTGCAACGATTGGTAAAATGGTTGATAAATCAAATGCGATTTATATTACAGACGAAAATGTGTATGCCCTACATCAACAACAATTCAAAGGAAAACCTACCATTGTAGTTCCTGCTGGAGAAGTACATAAACAACAAGCAACAGTTGATTTTATTATCGAGGCTTTATTAAACTTTGGCGCTAATAGACAATCCGTTTTGATTGGCGTTGGAGGAGGTGTCGTAACGGATATGGTTGGCTATGTGGCTGGTGTGTTTATGCGTGGAGTCCAATTTGGATTTGTTCCAACAACTTTACTAGCCATGGTGGACGCTTCGATTGGCGGAAAAAATGGTATCGATGTAGGCGTATATAAAAACATGGTAGGCTTGATTCGTCAGCCAGCTTTTATAGTATATGACCACAGTTTCTTAACCACTTTACCTAGGTATCAATGGGAAAATGGCTTTGCCGAAATTATTAAACATGCTGCGATCAAAGATGCAAAAATGATGCAGGAATTAAATGACAAGGATGTCGCCTTCTATCAAAAAAATAAAAAAGCTTTAGCTGCATTGATTCAAAAAAATGTAGAGATTAAAGTGAAAGTGGTTCAGAAAGACGAGTTTGAACAAGGAGATAGGAAGTTGTTAAATTTTGGACATACATTAGGACACGCCATTGAAAATGATCATGCCTTATTGCATGGTCATGCAATAAGTGTTGGGATGGTCTATGCTGCTAAAATTTCACAAGTCTTATTAGGTTTTACTGGAACTGGTTTGCTGGTAGAGACCCTAAAAAAATATGGTTTACCTACTGAAATGCATTTTGATGTTGATGCAGCAATGGAAGTCATGCATAAAGATAAAAAGAAGGCCAATGCAGGAATGCAATATGTGCTTTTAAATAAAATTGGTAAAGGTGTTTATGAAACGATTCCAATGAAAACTTTACAAAAACTGATTAAACTGTATTCTTAAAATGCGCGCAACAGTTTATCCAAATACATTGAAAGGGGAGCAGGTTGCACCAGCTAGTAAAAGTAGTATGCAAAGAGCATGTGCTGCTGCATTATTGCATCATGGTACAACTCGAATTCTGAATCCTGGACATTCAAATGATGATCTTGCAGCAATAGATGTGATACAAAAATTAGGGGCAACAATTACAATTGAGCAATCGCCTAATGAAAAATTAAATGCTGCTAGTATTGTAGTGCATTCAGATGGGGTGAAGCCAATTAATACATCTATGAATTGTGGAGAAAGTGGATTAGGAATTCGAATGTTTACACCCATCGCTGCTTTGAGTGATCAATCCATCACTATTGAAGGCATAGGCAGTTTATTAAAAAGACCAATGCATTTTTTTGATACCATTTTCCCAAATCTAGGTATCGAAATACAATCGCAATCTGGTTATTTGCCCATTAAAATTAAAGGCCCTTTAAAGCCTGTGAATATTGAAGTTGATGGTTCATTGAGTTCTCAGTTTTTAACTGGCTTGTTAATGGCCTATGCTGCAACAGATAATACAAATGCAGTGATTGAAGTGCAGGATTTAAAAAGTAAACCTTATATCGATCTCACTTTGTCTGTATTAAATGCATTTGGTTGGAAGGTGCAACATCAAGATTATAAACGTTTTGAATTTTTAGCGCATCCGCCTTTAGCAACACATATCGACTATACAGTAGAAGGAGATTGGAGTGGTGCAGCATTTTTATTAGTAGCTGGCGCAATTGCAGGTCCAATTTCAGTAAAGGGTTTACAATTGAATTCAACGCAAGCCGATAAAGCAGTGATGAAAGCATTAAAATCAGCAGGTGCAACCATCAATATAAATGAGCATACAATTAAAATCGGTCCTGCAAAAGATAGTGCTGGAATGATTAGTCAGTTAAGAGGATTTGAATTTGATGCAACAGATTGCCCAGACTTATTTCCTCCTTTAGTGGCGCTTGCAGCCGTATGCGATGGTATCACAATCCTTCATGGGGTTAGCCGTTTAGCGCATAAGGAAAGTGACAGAGGCCTCACATTGCAAACTGAATTTGCGAAATTGGGTATTCGAATAGAATTAATTCAGGATAGGATGATGGTATATGGAGGAACTGGCATTCATGGAGCAGAAGTATTTTCCCAACACGATCATCGCATTGCAATGGCTTGTGGGGTAGTTGCTTTGTGTGCAGATGGGCCAATAATTATCACCGATGCAGAAGCAGTGAATAAATCCTACACCGATTTCTTTATGCATCTGCAGCACCTTGGCGTGAAAGTTGATTTAAATTAAATTGCTTAACTTGTATTCACTATAAAAGTACATTCATGAATAGTTTTGGTACCTTATTTAAAGTTCAAATTTTTGGCGAATCACATGGAGATTGTGTGGGCGTTTTACTGGATGGATGTCCAGCAGGACTGCCACTGCAGCAATCAGATTTTGTAGAAGATATGGAACGTAGAAAAGGGGGCAAACAAAAAGGTACTACACCTAGACAAGAAGATGATATTCCTTTTTTTAAAACAGGCGTTTTTAATGATACAACGACTGGCGCGCCATTGATGTTATTGTTTGAAAATAACAATACAAGAAGTGGTGATTATGAAAAACAAAGAGCTGTTCCAAGACCTGGCCATGCTGATTTTACAGCACATCAAAAATTTGGTGGTTTTGAAGACTATAGAGGCGGCGGACATTTTAGCGGTAGGTTAACAGCAGGGCTAGTTGGAGCAGGAGTGGTTGCAAAAAAAATATTAAAAGGTATTGAAATTCAATCTACAATATTAAGTATTGGTGGCGAGACTGACTTAGAGAAAGGTTTGCAAAATGCTATTGATCAAAAGGATAGTGTGGGTGGAATTGTTGAATGCGTTGTCAAAGGATTGCCAATTGGACTTGGAGAACATTTCTTTGATTCTGTAGAGTCCTTGATCAGCCATGCAGTTTTTGCGATTCCTGCAATCAGAGGTATTGAATTTGGTACAGGCTTTGCAGCTGCCAAAATGTTTGGCGTGGAGCATAATGATGCCATTATAGATGCATCAGGTAAAACAAAAACAAATCATGCAGGTGGTGTGGTAGGTGGATATACTAATGGCAATGAACTAGTGTTTAGGATTGCGGTGAAGCCTACTTCTTCGACACCTAAGTTACAACATACTTGGAATTGGGAAACCAATACTCAGGAAGATTTTTCGGTAAAAGGCAGGCATGACTTATGCATTGCATTAAGAGTACCCGTAGTACTCGAAGCGGTAACGTCAATAGTGATAGCAGATTTAATGCTGATCGATCAACTTATACCAAGAATTATTAAATAATTTAAATTAAAAAAAATGGAAAGTGAATTTATATATCATGTTACTTCAAGTAAAGAATGGGAGGAAGCGCAAGTAAAACAGAGCTATTTACCTAAAGATTTTATAAAAGATGGTTTTATACATTGTTCAATCGAAAGACAAATACAAGGCGTGCTTGAAAGGTTTTATCAAGGACAAACTGGTTTGGTGAAATTGAAGATAGAAAAAGCTAAAGTACAAAGGCCAGTTTTATTTGAATTGGCAGAAGACTTGAATGAATTGTTTCCCCATATCTACGGCCCTTTGAATTTAGATAGCGTGGTGGAGGTGATACCAATTTAATAAAATGATTCATTTAAAACGAAGACCTATGAAAAAATACAGGATTCAGTTGTTGGTTTTCGCTTATTTTTTATTGTATTGTGCACCTATTTTTGCACAACAAATTTATACGAACACACTCACTACAGAAAACTATTTAGATAGTGTCATTATCAAACGGCATAAAAATAAAATTGATACCAATAGAATTAAAATCGAAATCAATCATATTATAGGTATTTCGAGTTTTTATGGTAGCAAGTTTAATGGTGCTAAAACCTCCACAGGGGAGCGTTTTTATAATAATAAGTACACCGCAGCTTGTAATTTATACAAATTGAATACAATTGTTAGGGTCACCAATTTACGAAATGGGAAGTCTGTACTGGTAAGGATTAATGACCGTATGCACCCCAATATGTTAAGAAAAGGGAGGGTGATAGATTTAAGTCAATCTGCAGCTAAACAATTGATTTTCAATTCAAAAGGTATTGTAAAAGTATCGGTAGATGCCATTGGTTATTCCAAAAAAAACCCTAAATTGGATGAAAAATAGATCGTAAAAAAATTTAATAATTCACGATTAAGGCCTAAATTTGTGAGACATTTAACAAACATTTATATGAAGAAATTATTATTTTCTCTAATCGCTTTGGGTTTTATTTTTAATGCTCATGCTCAAACTAGCAATGGCGGTAAGAAAAAAACTTTCTTGTCTGCAAGGTACACTGCAATAGATTTTAAAACCCCTTCTTTAGTTAATCAAACTTCAATTGGTCAGGTTTTAAGTGATAAGAAATGGTCACAGTTACCAGATACAAAAAAAGCAATTGGTTTAGGAATGATTCGTTCATATACTGATCAAATTGATATGTTCACCAATGTTGATTTATCAATCACTACAATGCCTGGTATCACAATCAATGCATTTAAAGGGTATACTGAATATTTATATGCTTCAGTTGAAACTGGAATGAATGTAAAAATGTTTAAAACAGACAAAAGAGTAAATCCTTATGTTTCATTTGGTTTAGGTGTTAGAAGTTTCAATTTTTACAAATATGGTGCTTATGCTCCATTGGGATTAGGAATACAAATCAAAACTTGTAAAGGTTCAAATTTGAATATTACGTCAAATTATGCAGCTAAGATGTCTAAGTCTTTTGTACCTTCTTACAACTATGGAATTAGCTATAACTTCATGTTGAACTAAATAAATTAAAATGTATAAAAAAGTAATTGGAGTAACCATTATTTTATTTGCTTCATTATTTTCCGATGCGCAAGATCAAAAAGTAAATAAAAATAAACCAGCTTCGATTGCTTTGAAAGCATCTATACTGAATTTTAAGAAAACCCCTCAAACAGAGGGGTTAACTGTTTCTACACCATCTTTAGGTGTTCAGTTTTTTAAAGGGGTAGCTCCGAAATTTGATGCAATAGTGAATCTGGATTTTAGTTCATTAAAATATCCTTATTACGTTTCTTCTAAGCAGCCAAAAGCAACTACTAATTCAATTTATGCTGCTATTGACACTCGTGTTCATATCAAGTTAACTACTGATGATAAAGCAATGGTACCTTATGCTATTCTAGGACTTGGATTCGCAAAAGATGCTTCCAATTTTACAGGGTATGCACCAATGGGTCTTGGTGTTCAGTTTAAAGCTAAGCAAGGATCATTTCTAAATGTATTTGGCACTCACAATGCAGAAGCGTCCAAGTTAACTAAAATGCATACAAATTTTGGCGTTAGTTATTCTTTTCCACTAAAGTTAAAAGAAAAAAAAGCCATAACATTGCCTACAGCACCAGTGCAAGCAGACCAAGATGATGATGGTGTTTCCAATGAAAACGACGATTGTCCAGAAAGAAGTGGTTTATTAAAATACAAGGGTTGTCCAGTTCCTGACGAAGACGGGGATGGTATCAATGATGAAAACGATCAATGTCCAAATGCAGAAGGAACTATAAAATTCAGAGGTTGTCCTGTGCCTGATACTGATAAGGATGGTATTCCAGATGATCAAGATCAATGTCCAACTTTAGCTGGATTAACACGCTATAATGGCTGTGCGATACCAGATACAGATAAGGATGGTGTTAACGACGAAGCGGATCAATGTCCAACAGTTACAGGTATTGCTGGTAACAATGGATGTGAAGATCTGCAACCTAAGTTAAATTCGATTGCAACTGCATTGAAATTTGAAATTGGTCAAGTTAATATTGCTGCTAAGTCATTACAAGGTTTAGATTCATTGTTACAAATCATGTCACAATATCCAACTTCAAGTTTAATCATCACTGGCCATACTGATAATACAGGTACAAAAAAAATCAATGATCGTTTATCTTTATTAAGGGCTAAAAAAGTACAAACTTATTTAGTTAAAAAAGGACTTGCTGAAAATAAAATAACCTTAATTGGGATGGCCGATTCTCAGCCTATTGCGACCAATGCAAAAAAAGAGGGTAGAGCTCAAAATAGAAGAGTAGACTTGACTATAAAATATTAATGGCGCTTTCTATTACTATCCCGAATTTCACTTGTACAGATTCAATGATTGCTTCGGAGAAATCCAAGATGGTCTTTCCTTTTGTTACACCATAATTTACTATTACCAATACTTGGTCTTGATAACAACCAACTTGATCTTTGGTGACACCTTTCCATCCACAAGCTTCAATAAGCCATCCTGCGTCAATCATATAAGTATGGTCGTTAATAGGATAGGCCATTAAAGAAGGAAATTGAATAATTAGCTGATCATATTGAGTTGTTGTTATCATTGGGTGCTTAAAAAAATGACCTGCATTGCTAAGTTTTTTAGAATTTGGCCATTGCGTAGACCTTATATAAATCACTGCATTAGCGATAGATTCCACACCTGGATTACTTATGCCTTTATCATGTAATACAGCTTTAATCGCCCCATAATCTGTTCTTAACAAAGGCTGTTTTGATAATTTAAATTGAACAGCACAAACGATGTATCTGTTGGCTTCTTTTTTAAAAATACTTGATCTATATCCAAATCCACAATCTGCCTGTAAAATGGTAACCCATTCATGATGCTTTGTATCAAATGCATCTACACAAACAATATGCTCGCTTACTTCTACGCCATAAGCACCAATATTTTGTATGGGTGCAACACCAACTGAACCAGGAATCAAGCTAAGGTTCTCTAGGCCACCCCAGGATTTTTGTACACAATAACTTACAAAATGTGACCAGTTTTCTCCAGCCCCAACTGTTAGTTGGACTTCCGAGGCTGTTTCTTGTAACTTTTGGATGCCATTGAGCTCCATCTTAATCACCAATCCATCGAATAGTTTGGTAAATAAAATATTGGTGCCAGCACCGAGTATCAAGTATGGTTGATTATTGTCTTTAGCCCAATCAATGGCTTCAATTAAGGCTTTTTTTGATGTAACTAAAGTAAAAAATGCCGCAATTTCTTCACAAGCAAAACTATGGTAGGGTTTTAAGGCTATATTTTTTTGCAGCTTCATTTAATTGGGGTCGATATCTATGATGATCTGTACAGATTTATATCTTGGATGCACTTCAATTAAACGAATAAAATGCAACAACTGTTTTTTAGCAATTTGTAATTGCTGTGGCTGTTTGGTTATTTTAACACATAGCTCCCAAATATATTTATTCCTTATTCTATTGATAATGGGTTGAGCTGGCCCCATTACGGTTTTTTGAATCATTGGATCCAATGATTTTAAAAAATGATTTGCAGCTTCTTCGGCAATATGATTTTCTTTATGTTTAAATAGAATGCTCATTAACCTACTAAAAGGTGGGTAAGCAAAGTGTTTTCTATTATTGATCTCGAATGCATAAAACGCATGATAGTCGTGGTTATTCACGAATGCTACAATAGGATGATTTGTTTGACTTAGTTGCATAATCACTTTTCCTTGATCATTTTTTCGACCTGCTCTTCCGCTCACTTGTTCCATCATTTGAAATGCCCTTTCATTGACCCTGTATTGATTGAAATTTAATAAGCTATCACCGTCCACAATACCC
>Ga0208787_1000928_pt1 | contig 13406 bp, 7 predicted proteins | sample Wag4_2014_7_11_FD_187362 | JGI IMG/M metagenome (GOLD analysis project Ga0208787, IMG submission 187362) | Fresh water microbial communities from Ohio, USA - Utica-2 Time Series HT 2014_7_11 (SPAdes) (version 2) | ecosystem: Environmental > Aquatic > Freshwater > Water tank | place: USA: Ohio... | reverse complement strand
AGGCTGTAGGCACTGGATGGCAAGTTGGAGACGGTAGCAGAGAGGGAAGAAACCACGTTTGTACAAGTAAGTGAGGGGGCAGCTGCTACAGTAATGAAGGGGGCTTGCTGGTCTTGTGCAACCACAACGGTTGCCGTCGAAGTACATCCATTTGTCAAGTCGGTCACTTGCAATTGATAGTTTCCGGGTGCCGTTACCACTGGGTTGAGGCTTGTTGCGCCACTGCTAATTTGTGGGCCTGTCCAGAGATAGGAGCCTGGAGAGGATCCATTTCCATCCAGAGCTGGACTAGTTTCGTTGCAAGTAATGATTGCATTCGGTACTACAATCGCTGTGGGAGCGGTGGTGTTTTGCTGCACAGTACTGCTGCTGGTGGAGGTACATCCATTTTGCTGGTTGGTGATCTGTAGGGTATAGATTCCAGGCAGGTTAACCACAGGATTAAGCCCTTGGTTGCCCGATACAATTTGACCACCTACCGTGCTCCAGCTGCTGGTAAAGTTGGAGGTTGGCTGTTGCACTTGTCCAACTAGATTCAGCTGTGTCTGTGTACAAGTAAGGGTAGCTGGGGGCAAGATAGCCACCGTAGGCGCCAAGGTGTCAACAGATACGATGGTGAATCCACTGGATTGACAGCCATTCATTGGGTTGGTAGCAGTGATGGTGTAGGATCCTCCTGCACCGACAGTAATTTGAGGGCTCGATGCATTGCTCAGAATTAGGCCCGTTTGGGTGGTCCAAGTTACTTGTGTGCCGGGTGTTACTTGCGCACTCAGACTAGGAGTCGGTTGAGTACAGGTCAAGGTTGCGCCGGCAGGTGCTTGGAGACTGGGTGGCATGATATTTTGTTGAACGGGTACGCTGGCTGTCGCGGTACAACCATTTGCAGTGCTAGTCACTAAGAGTTGGTAGGTGCCTGGAAGACTAATCAATATAGAAGGTTGATTAGAGGCGCCAATAATGGAGCCGCCATTACTGGCTTGCCATTGATAGGTGATGGGGCTATTCGCTGTTCCTTGTCCAAGTAAGTTAAGTTGGTTGTTGGTGCAGGTTAACAGGCCTGGCGTTGAGATGGAGGCAGAGGGCGCATTGCTATCCTCCGCAACTACTACCTGATCAGAGCTCGTGCAGCCATTGGAGGGGTTAGTGGCCGTGAGTACATAGACGCCTGGTTCCGAAATACCCGGTGTAAGAGTGGTAGCCGAAAGTATAGCTGCCCCTGCAGGGCCGGTCCAGTTGAGCTGTGTGCCCGAGGAGGCAGATCCATTTAAAGTTAGGCTGGTAATCTGACAGTCCAAAGTATCTGGGAGACCCGCCTCCACCGTGGGAGCTGTAGTATCTTGAAGGACGGTTACCGTTTGTGCGGTGGTGCATCCCGTGGTGCTGGAGGTAGCTACTACTTGGTAGTCGCCAGGTGCAACAACGAGCGCGGTTGTAGCCGTTCCAGGGTCGGTGGAAAACTGGCCGTTTGTGGTTGTCCAGTTGACAAGGGAGGTGTTTGTGGTTGCATTGATTGGAACAACGGTATTGCTACAGGTTAGGAGGGCAGGTGGATCGAGCAGAAGGCTCGGTGCACTCAGGTCTTCCGTAACCGGGATAGAAAGTACCGTTACACATCCATTCAAGGGGTTGGTAATGATGCCTTGGTAGGTGCCAGGAGCTCCAATGGTTGGAAAAGCGGTGTTGTTTCCTTGCAGAATTAATCCGTTTGGAGTATCCCAAGCATAGTTGAAGGCCCCTGTCGCGTTTGCTAACTGTAGGGAAATACTTGTTGTAATACAATTGAGTGTGGGAGGTAATTGGGCGGTGACCTGCGGGGCCTGCTGGTCCGAAACCACCGATAGTGTATCCGTAGCGGTACATCCATTAGCAGGGTTTACTACTTGTGCAATGTAGGTACCAGCTGTTGTTACAGAAATAGTGGGGACCGTTGTCAGGGGCGGTAAGCTGCCGCCAAGGGTTTCCCATTGATATTGGAAATTTCCGGTTGTGTCTGCATTTACAGTAAGTACGTGTGTGGGGTCCAAGCAGGTCAAGATGCCATCTGGACCTCCCTGTGCAGGAGGAGCAACTTGATCCGCTGTAACATCGACTACCCCTACGGCCGTGCAACCATTGGAACTATTGGTTAGAAGTAGTTGGTAAGTGCCTGCCGTTTGAACAGTGGGACTGAGGGTATTCGTGCCTGTCTGAAACTGTCCACCGTTGGAAGCAGACCAAGTAATGGCCATTCCGGTGCTTGAATTACTGCCGTTGAGTTGAATTACAGGAAATTGGCAGGTTAGGGTGTCTGGTGGAGTGATGACTACTAGAGGCAACCCAGCTTCCTGTTGGACAGAGACGGAGTCTGTGAGAGCGCATCCATTAATAGTGTTCACTACTTGAAGCGTATACCATCCGGGAGCGTTGACAGTTGGGTTGGCTGTGTATTGGCCAGAAACAATATTGCCCGTTTGTGTAGTCCACGAAAACTGAAGCGCCGTTCCATTGCCAGTAGTTGCCTGTAGATGAATGGTAGGTTCAATGCAAGTAAGCGTGTCAGGTGTATCGATGGTAATGTTTGGGTACAACGTATCTTGTAACACGACCGTTTGGTCGGTGGAGGTACAGCCATTGGCAGGATTAGTCAGCAATAGATAGTACGTGCCTGTTGAAACCACTGTTGGAGTGGAAGAGTTGGCACCATTTGCAATAACTCCATTGGTGGTGGTCCATTCGTAGGTAAATCCTGGTCCATTACTGGACCCATTGCTGTTCAGGACCACTTCAAATGTAGTGCAATCCAAGGTGTCTGGTGCATTGGCTACCGCAGTAATGGTATTGGCGTCAGAAAATACCGTCGTCGAAGCGGTATCTCTGCAGGCATTTTGTTGATTTAGGACGATGAGCGTATACAGGCCAGCACTATTTACAAGGGGAGATAGGGTGTTTTCTCCCGAGACAATACCAGGCCCTGTCCATTGGTAGGTGAAAAACGACCCTGTGGAGGACCCTGCACCCGATAGCTGAACGGTGTTTTGCACACAAGTAAGGCTGTCGGGCGCCTGAGCAATAGCGGTTGGGCTAATCAGGTTTGCCAAAACGGCGACACTATCTTGGCTAGAACAGCCATTTGCTGGATTGGTGACCGTTAGACGGTATACTCCAGGCGCGCTCGTTTGCACTTGTGGTGCGTTGGTGGGAGAGTTGATTTGACCACCATTGGTTGTCCAAAGATAGGTGTATCCTGGAGGCTGTGTAGACGAGAACAAGGTCACCTGACTGGTGGCACAGTCAAAGGTGTCAGGAGTGGGAATGTCCAGTATGGGCAGATTGATATTGGAAAAAACAGCAACGGTATCTATTGTGACGCAAGAATTGGCGGTATTGGTCACTGCCAAGCTATAAATGCCGGGACCATTTACGGTTGTGTTCAATGAATTTTGACTTCCTACGATGGAGCCACCAGATACCACCGACCAAAGGTAGGTAATCCCGGGGCCAACGGAGCTGCCCAGGCCAGACAAAACGGTAGTTGGCTGAAGGCAGGTGAGGGTATCTGAAGCGGTGGCAGCAGCATTTGGAGGATCTGTCGCTTCGAAAACGGTTACTTCGGCGGTAGAGGTACAACCTGTTGCGGTGTTGGTCACCGTTACGGTGTATTCTCCGGGTTGATTTACGGTGCAAATTTTTTGGTTGGCACCGCTTACAATATTTCCGTTTTGGGTATTCCACGCATAGGAAACATTTCCCTGCGAGCTGTTAGCGGTCAGGTTGACACTACTTCCTCCGCAGCCTAGCGGTTGAGGAGGGGTAATCCAAGTAAGTAAGGGAGCAGATTGAGTGACGGTTACCGTTGCGGTTTTGGTACACTCGATTTGGCCGTTGTTGAAAGTAACGGTGAGCACATACGTTCCAGCTGCATCCACAACAGGCATGAGGGTATTGGCGCCGGACACGATATTACCATTGGGGCTATCCCATTCATAGGTAATATTTGGGCCTGTTGAACTTCCTGTTCCATTAAGGGTGATTTGAGCACCCTCACAAGGGATTAATTGGGTGGCGGGAGAAGCCACTGCTGCCAGATTTATCACATGGGCGGTAACGGTATCGCGCACCACGCAAACAGGGCTGAAGCTGATATCATCTAATGCAAAGTCGTTCCCACTGACCGCTGTATTTTGATTGACTACACAGATATTGGCGGATACATTAGCTCCACTGTTCCAGATGGCATAAAACTTTTGCCAGGTGCAGAGGGCTGGGGATAAGGCGAACGGGGTGCCAAGATTGGTACCGTTGACGGAGAATTGTAGAATTGCTGGGGCAGCGCCAACGAGTGAGGTGCCCCAAGCGGTAAAGGCATACTCTGTGTTGGGTTGGATGGAAACTGTTTGGCACCACACATTTTGATTAGGAACGGCATTGCCATTCACGGCCATCATTTGGCCGCCACCAGAGGTATGGTCGTTACAAGCGGCAAAATTCGAGTGGGCCGTTGAAGGGTCTGCAAGGACATCATATACGCCTTCTGGCCATAAGTTTCCCGGGGAGAAAATATAGTTACTTGAAAAGTTGCTATTTCCCGATTCAAAATCCCCATTATTGATCAGGTTAATCTCTGTATTTACGGCTTTTACGGTCAACACGTAATTCGTTGTTTGGGTAACACTGACAGTGGGGTTGAGTGTTTGAATACCGGTAAGGCCCTGCGTAGGTGTCCAGGTAAAATTCAAATAATCACCATCAATCGACCCTTGTAGTTGGGTGGGTGTGGGTGGATTGCATAGGTAAATATCCTCTCCGGCGCTGACCGTAATCGGGCATTGCGCGGCGGCACGGAATGTTACTAGAAGAGAAAAGGAAAAAAGAACAGTTTGAAGTAAAATATTGTAAAAACGCCCCATGTATCTATAATTTGAAGGAATAAACGGCGAAAGATAGTTGTTTCTGTGAACAAAATTGGATTTTTTGAAGAACACCATTTGGATAGCGCTTGGAGGGAGGTCCAGGTGCTTTTTTTGCTGTACCTTTCGGCCAGAATGAATAAACTAGAAGAACAACAGCTGGAAACGGAGGCGCTTGGAGTGTTTCGACTGCGTAGATTGGTGCTTCCGATTGGTCTGGGGCTATGTGCGGTAGCTTATCTATTTTATACCCAGTTTGATCCACAACAATTTACCTTGATTCGTTGGGATGAAAGAGCTTTTTCATGGGTATTTCTGGCTTTTTTGCTCTTATTGCTTCGTCACCTGTCGTACGCTCTACGGTTGATTGCGGTAACGGGTTCTGTTTTTAGTTGGAAGAAGGCGGTGGAGCTGGTGACACTTTGGGAATTTAGCTCCCTGTTGGCACCCACAAGCAAAGGTGGCCCGGTGGTGGCCATGTATTTATTTCCCAAAGAGGGTGTGTCGATTGGCAATACGGTTGCTGCGGTATTTTATACCATATTATTAGACACCGGTTTTTTTGTCTTCTTGTTGCCGGTGTTACTACTAACCTTTGGTGCTGATTTTTTATTTCCAGCAGATTTTCGGGCCAGTTCGCTTGCAAGTGGGGCTTTTTTCATCACGTATGGCTTCATGGCAAGCTATTGGCTTTTTTTAGTTGTATTGTTATTCATCCGCCCTACTTGGACTCCCATCGTGTTGGGTAAAATAGGACGACTGCCTTTTATTCGACGATGGAGGGATTCGTTGGAGCGGATTGGACTTGAAATTGCCTTGGCATCCAAGGGATTAAGGCAAGCATCGTATAAGGTGCATTGGAGGGCACTTTTAGGGACATTAGGGGCTTGGACGTGTAAATTTGCGATGATTAATTGTTTGATGCTTGCCGTATTTCCAGAAGTGCCACTGGATGGATTTACTCAATTATTTGTGTATGCGCGTTTGGTCGCTATGTTCATCATCATGACGTTTAGCCCTACTCCCGGTGGCGCTGGGTTGGCGGAAGTGGCTCTGCCCCGATTTATTAGCGATTTTATGCCGCTTTCAATAGGATTGGTGGTTGCCCTGCTCTGGAGGGGCATGGCCTATTATGGGTACTTGATAGCCGGGTCGATTGTTGCACCGAATTGGTTTGTAAAAAAGAACGGAAAAAGAACGGGAAAAGAACCTTGAATAAGTCATAATAAATTGTTAATTAAGGACTTGTAAAAAAAAGAGGTATAAGATTTTAGAAAAAATGCCTTGTGGAGGCTTTAAAAAAAGAGCGCTTTGGGAAACCGGCAATGTCAGTACTGCGTCAACTTTGAGGAGTGGTTGAGCTATCCCAAAAACCTGAATGCGTTTTTTTTGTTATTCTGCCGTGTGATTGCGACATTTGCGCTTGCTTTTTAGTAAGATCTCTGTTGCCAACGGAAACAATTTTTATTGTCAATTAAATTAGTATTTCATGCAAACAACCGTTAATCCCGCCGTCTGGCAGCAATTGCCAGCCCTAGTAAAGGCGTATCAACTTCCTGACAACAAAAAAGCTACGATGCAAGCGATTACGTCCTTTGGGCCTTTTCTTGCTATTTGGGTCGCCATGTATTTATTGATGGATGTATCAATGTGGGCGACTGTTCTATTGGGAATAGTTAATGCTTTTTTCTTGGTGCGTATTTTTATTATTCAACATGATTGTGGGCACCAATCGTTTACAGCTTCTCGCAAAGCCAATGACATCATTGGGCAAGTTTGTAGTTACTTTACGTTTATCCCTTACCGTTATTGGGCAAAAAGCCATAACTTCCACCATGGACACAATGGTTTATTGTGGGAACATCGGGATATCGGTGATGTTAACTTGCTCACAGTGAATGAATTTAAAGCGCTCAGTAAATGGGAGCAGTTTCAATACCGGATTTATCGTAGTTTTCCAGTGATGTTTGTGATTGGCCCGATTTGGTACATCCTAGTACACAGTCGGCTACCATTAATCAAAATTAAAGGCTGGGAGCACGCTCGCAAAGCGCTGTTGCGCCATAATGTGATACTCATCTCGGTATGTGTTGCCGTGGGATTGTTACTTGGATATGAAGCCTTATTAATGGTTCAGTTACCGATCTTGATTGCGTTTGGGGTGATCGCCATTTGGTTTTTCTATGTGCAACACCAACATGAGACCACCTATAAGCAGTGGAAGGAACGCTGGGAGTATGTCAAAGCTGCGGTAGAAGGAAGTACCTATTACAAGCTTCCAAAGTTATTTCACTGGCTGACAGGAAATATTGGATACCACCATATTCATCATTTGAATCCGCTTGTCCCAAGTTACCAACTACCTCGTGTTCTCAAAGAAAATCCGATTTTGGACCAAATGGCGAATAAAATCACGTTTCTGGAGAGCTTGAAATGTATTTTCAATAAACTTTGGGATGAGGACAGTCAGCGTATGATTTCATTTCGTGAATTTTATCGGCGCTACCGCGCTACGGAAGCATAAGATAAATGAAGGTACTTCTCACGGGCGGAACTGGTTTCGTCGGCGCTCATGTATTGCGTCTCTTGTTGCAGCAAGGGCAAGAGGTAGTCGCTCTTCAGCGGAATGCCAGTCGGAAGGACTTGGTTGCTGATGTAGTTGACAAGGTGCAATGGATTGAGGGGGACGTAACGGACATTTCCAGCTTGGAGACTGCTTTCGATGGCATTGACAAGGTGGTGCATTGTGCAGCAGTAGTTTCATTTCATCCTAAGGACCGTCGTAGGATGATGCAGATCAATGTGGATGGCACTGCTAACATGGTCAATTTTGCCCTCGATGCAGGAGTGCAGCAGTTTGTTCATGTAAGTAGTATAGCTGCCATAGGTCGAAGTGCCACGCAGCGCCATTTATCGGAGGCGTCAAAATGGGAGACAAGTGCTCATAATTCGCAGTATGCGATTAGCAAGTACCTCGCGGAGCAAGAGGTGTGGCGTGCAGGCGCTGAGGGTTTACCTGTTTCCATCGTCAATCCTTCCATGGTGCTTGGAAGTGGTTTTTGGGGAGAAAATACCTCTATGTTTTTCAAGCGGATTGATGATGGACTGCATTTTTGTCCTACTGGAGCGAGTGGTTTCGTGGATGTGAAGGATGTGGCTACCTTTATTTGGAAGCTATTAGAGACGGGCAATACTGGCGAACGTTTCCTTTTGAATGGTGAAAATATTGCTTATAAAACGTTGTTTGGCTGGATTGCGAAGGAGTTGGAGGTTCCGCCTCCTTCTATTTCGGCTGCTCCCTGGATGGCTGAGGTTGCTTGGAGGATAGAGTGGTTGAGGGAAAAGCTTACGGGATCCATTCCATTGGTTACAAAAGAAAGTGCGAGGAGCAGTGTGAACAGTTTTACTTTTGACAATCGTAAATCTTTAGCTGCGTTTCCCGATTTTCGGTATACGCCTATCCGAGAGACCGTAATGGATGCTGCCAAAGAGTACCGTAGGAAGTTTCCGAAGACCCGATAATCGGTTCTTTGATATGCTAATAATAAAGCCGCCCCAACACGTTATTGTGGGGGCGGCTTTATAGTTAAAACGTCTAAGTTAAGCTGGAACGGTTGTACTAGGTCGTCTTTTTTTCCAGCGATTTGGTTTCTTTTTTGCAACCGGTTCTCCCTCTTGGGCTCCCTGTCTGGCTTGTACTGGCTCAGGCTTTTTGGGTGCTGCTGGGCGCCTTCTTTCCATTTCAGGACGAAGCACGGGTACGGGTGGTCGGAAAGAGATGATTGGGGTAGGCTCCACGGGAATTTTTTTACCGATGAGCTTTTCAATATCTTTCAGGAAGCTAACCTCCTCCATATCGCAGAGGGAGATGGCCAATCCACTTGCACCAGCACGACCGGTTCGGCCAATACGGTGAACGTACGTCTCAGGGATATTGGGCAAATCAAAGTTGAGAACGAAGGCCAATTCGTCGATATCGATCCCGCGCGCGGCGATATCTGTTGCCACGAGCGCTCTACTTGTCCCTTTTTTGAAATTACTCAAGGCAGTTTGCCGTGCGGATTGCGATTTGTTACCATGAATAGCATCCGCCTTGATTCCAGCCATTGTCAACGATTTGGCTACTTTATTTGCTCCGTGCTTTGTTCTAGTGAAAATGAGGATAGAACGGATGTTTTCATCCTCCAGAAGCTGAAGCAAGAGTGCCGTTTTATCGCGTTTTTCAACGAAGTACACACATTGGGTTACTTTTTCTGCCGTGGAAGAGACGGGTGTCACCTCCACTTTGACGGGATTTCGAAGAATGCTATGGGAAAGTTTTTGAATTTCCGGTGGCATTGTTGCCGAGAACAGTAAGTTTTGTCGGTGTTCAGGTAATTTACTGATAATTCGGCGGACATCGTGTACAAATCCCATATCGAGCATGCGATCAGCTTCGTCGAGGACAAATTTCTTGACATCGCGGAGTTGAACAAACCCTTGCTGCATAAGGTCTAATAAACGACCAGGTGTGGCGGTTAAAATATCGACGCCACGTTCTAGCTGATCAGTTTGCGGTTTTTGACCCACGCCTCCGAAAATAACCGCGTGGCGAAGTCCAGTATTTCGACCGTAAGCTCCAAAGCTCTCATCGATTTGAATAGCAAGTTCACGGGTTGGGGTTAGAATGAGTGCCCTGATTGGACGTTTTTTGCTGGTGGGCTGTGGTTCGGAATAAAGGTGTTGGAGGATAGGAATGGCAAATGCAGCTGTTTTTCCAGTTCCGGTTTGGGCACATCCCAGCAAATCTTTTCCCTCTAATAGGTGTGGGATGGCTTGTTGTTGAATGGGCGTTGGGTGGGTGTAGCCTTCTTGCTGAAGGGCTTTAAGAATTGGCTCAATCAAGCCAATTTGATCAAATGTCATCAAAATAATATAAAAAAAACGACTGACGGCGACGCGATCTGTAGGACAATCAGTCAAAAAAAGGATGGAATGTGTGCGTCACACAAATGGGTTGGTCTAATTGAACCTGAACAATCCGAAGCAGCTCCGTTTGGTTGGTTGTTTGTATTTAGTCGATTTCCGATCGTATTTCGGTTGACTACAAAAACGCTTTTCAAATGCTGAAAAAAGGAGCGAAATTAAACTTCTTGTCAAGGGATTAACTGAATCGGCATTTGACACATCCTATAATAACCCCACAAAGATAACGGATTAATTTGAGTAAAGCTAAATTATTTCTAGGCCACTTCACTTTGTGACTTTCGGGCAACTTCCTAAAAAGGTTTTTCGCGTAGCGCAATAAAAAAGCCCCTCGTCTTTTCAGGTTGACGAAGGGCCTTTGTAATAATCCTTATTCAATCAATTAGGCATCAATTCGGAGAAAAGTACCGTCCATATTAAATTCTAATGTCAGGCCATTTTCTAAGCTGAATTGTTGGTAAGTTCCCAATAATTAATATTCGATTTTTTGGTTTTTCTTGGGTGCATAGGAGCGGTTCGGTGAGAATCGCACTGCCTTACAGGTAGGTAACTGTAAGGAAGGGATCGTCAGTTAAGCCGTCGGAATTGGAGCTTATGTAACTGCCGTTTTTAAATCTTGAGCAAGCCTTCTTTGAGTAATTTCAAAATTATACATTGTTTTTTCAGTAATTAGTTTCATATTGCGTGCCAATAAAAGGAATGCCCCTTTCAATATAGGGAATTGCCATTGTCCATTATCTAACAAAACGAATACAAACTATGGCTTCAAACAGTACACCTAGACTACTCGCCCTCGATGCGCTTCGCGGATTTACCATTATGGCGATGATTATCGTGAACGATCCTGGTTCTTGGTCACATGTCTATGCACCGTTATTGCATGCTCCATGGAACGGAGCTACTCCAACGGATTATGTGTTTCCTTTTTTCCTATTCATTGTAGGGGTGTCTATCACGATGGCTTACCATGGTAGGTTGGCATCGGGTGCCCTGCGGCAGGAGTTGGTGAAAAAAGTGGTATTGCGAAGTTTAAAAATATATGGGGTGGGGTTATTTTTATGGCTATGGCCTGATTTTGATTTTACTACTATTCGATGGGCGGGGGTTTTGCAACGGATATCTGTTGTTTTCTTGGCGTGTGCCCTTTTGTTTCTATACACCAACTGGAAATTTTGGGTTCAATTGGGAATTGGTTTATTGGTTGGGTACTGGATTCTAATTGCTTATGTACCAGTGCCGGGAATTGGGGCTCCCGATTTATCGGTTCCAATTAAAAACTGGGCGCATTATTTTGATAGTCAGTTTTTGCCCGGAAAGTTATGGCAGGAGACTTGGGACCCGGAGGGAATTTTGAGTACGTTTCCGGCAATTGTAACCGGGATACTTGGCATGTTAGCAGGAAAACTGATATTGGAAGTAGAGGACACATATCGAAAATTAACCTGGTTGTTTTTCGGAGGGTTTTCTTTGTACGTGGTGGCTGGTGCTTGGGACTGGTTTTTCCCAATTAATAAAAATCTATGGACGAGTTCTTATGTGTTGCATACGGGAGGATTGGCTACCTTATCGCTTGCAGCGAGTATCTTGATTACAGACGTACTTGGTATGACCAAGTGGACAGCGCCTGGTCGAATATTTGGGGCCAATGCGATTACGGCCTATGTACTCGCCAGCATGCTGACGGTGGTCTTTTACAATGATTTTGGAGGAACCGCAGGGCTGAATACGCTCTGGATGAATGGGCTTCAGGCGCTTGGCTTTTCCCTTGAGTTTGGTTCCTTCACCTATGCATTGCTATACGTAGCGGTAATTTTTATTCCAGTATACCTCCTGTACAAGCGAAAGATTTTTATTAAACTTTAAAAGGCATGGAGGGCTAATTCTGTTTCCAAATCGGGCTTTCGAGGGCCGATTTGGAAATAGAATTGATTATGGACTGGTGGAAGGAAAAAAAAGCTGATTCAAATCCTGCCAGAACGAAGGATAGGATTTTTTTACAACATCGGGCTGTTCAATCTGAAGTGGCCCCAGCAATGCCAAGGCACTACAACTCATCGCCATTCGGTGGTCGTGATAGGTTTCGATAGAGAGAGGTGGGTCCCATTGGGCGCTGCCTTCTACCATGTAGTAGGTTTTTTCAGGTTGTCTTTTATTGAAGTGGGGTGGTAGTTTGACAAAACTCACCCCAACTTTGGATAGTTCTTTTTTAAGAGCGGCGATGCGGTCTGTTTCCTTAATCTTTAGGGTTTCCAAGCCACTAAACAGGCCTTGCACTCCGCTGGCGGCACAAGTAACCGCTAGGGTTTGAGCTAGATCTGGGCAGTCGTTAAAATCCCATTCAAAGAAGGGTTTTGTGGGCCCTACCTTAGTGATTAGGACACCATTGGGCCCAAAATTAGTTTCAACACCAAAGGCTTCCATCATTTTCGGTAGGATGGCATCGCCTTGCCAACTATTTTCATGTAGTCCACGGAGCAGGATATTGGCACCGGGAGTGGCCAGGGCTACAAAACTATACCAATAAGACGCAGCCGACCAGTCGGCCTCAATACGGATGGTTTTAGGTTGGTAACCGACAGGTAATACACGAATGGTATTTTCGTTCCGTTCCCATTGAGCGCCAAAATAGCGCATTAGGTGAAGGGTAAGCTCAATGTACGGATTGGAGACAACTTGTCCCTCCAAAGTCAGTTCCAGTCCATCGGGCAGCATGGGAGCGATGAGGAGCAAGGCGGATACAAATTGGCTACTGATGGAAGCTTGTATGGTTACCTGATGGGTGCCTGTTACAGGAGTGGGGAGTGTGCCCACGCGGATGGGAGGGAAGCCCACGCGTTGGAGATACTCTACGGGAACACCCATTTGCTGGAGGGCGTCTACTAATGGTCCAATCGGTCTTGCTTGTAGGCCACTGGTTCCGGTAAGTACTTGTTCTCCGGGTTTCAGTGTGAGGAAGGCGGCGAGAAACCGGAAGGTAGTTCCGGCGTCACCGGCATCCCAGAGGGTTTCTGTAGGGCTTGATAGTAAACGTAGGAGGGTTTGGGTGTCTTTTGAAGTAGAGGAACCAGCTATATACTGGAGTGGATCGACACCTGCTAGGCTCAGGATAATTAGTGCACGGTTGGTGATGCTCTTGGAGCCATCCAAGGTAATGGTTCCTTGGAAGGTGGAGGGCAGGTGAGGGATCGATAAGGGAGGAAGTGGTTGATAGCTCATTGAGGCAACTGATTTAACTGCGTTTGGATGGCTTTAATGCGCTCCTTTTTGATGGAGTCAATGAGTAAAGGGAGGAGGTGAATGTGTTGTTCTCTGCAGATACTGTCTTGTTGTTGGCGGGCAAGGCCAATTGCGACGGCGGAAAGTGAGTCGACTCTGCGTCGAGCGGTAGCATCGAGCGGAATATTAGGGTCTCCGCATCCGAGTGCGATGAGTAGCAAAAGCGCCAGGAATCGCATAGCTAGAAATTTTTCCACATCATACTTTCCACGGGTCGAGTAGTCCGTTGATTGTATTTCGCGTTTTGTTTCCGGTTGTAGTAATTTTCAATTTCGC
>Ga0208787_1000925_pt1 | contig 13480 bp, 9 predicted proteins | sample Wag4_2014_7_11_FD_187362 | JGI IMG/M metagenome (GOLD analysis project Ga0208787, IMG submission 187362) | Fresh water microbial communities from Ohio, USA - Utica-2 Time Series HT 2014_7_11 (SPAdes) (version 2) | ecosystem: Environmental > Aquatic > Freshwater > Water tank | place: USA: Ohio... | reverse complement strand
AATTAACAGGGGCATTAAATAAATTAACTGAAGCCACTGAAATGAGGTACAATGCTTTTTTAAATCTAGAAAAATATATTGCCGGGGATTTCACAATCCTTGTTCATGGTAGTTATGATATTAAAGGGGATGATAGGTTCTATTTTTTTAGTGGTGCATTTGGTGTACCATTAAACAAAGATTTAGATTATCCGAAAAGATTTTATTTAGGTACTTCTGTAAGACAAAATATTGCACTTACTCCATATATTGCAATTATGAATACGCGATATAATTTTGCCATTAGTTATGACATATATAATAATGGGGCAACGGCTTCTCAAATAAAACAAAATGGATTTGAACTTTCATTTTCCCATTTCTTTTCCAGAAGGAAAAAAGAAATATTTAGAAGTTTATTAGATTAAATTCAATATATTTTTATATATTTTGAATAACAAATACTTATATATTAATATAATTTTAAATATTAATTAAAAATTAATACAAGATTTCCCTTTTTTATAATATATCCCAAATTATATTAGTTATCTTTGTAATATCCCCTAAATTAATAAAATCATAAGTTCAAAAATTTAAAAAAATGAGAAACCAAATTTTAACTATTGTATCTAGTGTTGCAATCCTTGCACTTGCATGTGGAACGCCTCAACAAATGACAATCCAAGAAGTTACAGGAAGAGTTGAAGTAACTACTCCTTTTTCTGAGGCAAAATTCAGAACTGATAAGGATTATTATAGAGCATTCCAGTCTTACAAGCACCCAAATGAGAATACAGCTAGATCTTTTTCTGCTGTAGCTGCTAGAGCTGAATTACTTGCTCAAGTAAAAGCTGACATTTCTAATTTCGCTAAGAATTTTGAAGCAACTTATGCTAAAGGTGATATTCAAGACGTATCTGGTGTTTTAAACACAAGAGTTGGTCAATTAGCAGAAGAAATTGTAACTGATGCAATAGTTGTAGATAGTAAATTATTCAAAGAAACTGATGGCAGATATAGTTGTTATACTTTGGTTGAAAAATCAAGAAAAGCAGTTGCTAATGCAGTTTATGATAAAACAATTGCTGAAGACGATAAGTTGAAAATTTTATTTGACAAGAAAAAATTCGAAGAAGAATATGAAAAGTGGAAAACAGATCGAAAAAACTAGTCGGTTTTTCCTACTTATATTAATAGTAACAATCACTAATAACATTTTTGCTCAAAAAAATGTTATTAGTGTTTTTGGGATACAAGGAACTGCTTATATTAATGAAAGAATAACACCTAAAGAGGCTATTCAGGAAGCTATTATTGATGCAAAAAAAAATGCATTAATGAAGGCTGGTATTGGGGAGTATTTAAAGTCTAGTCAATTGATGATATCGTCTTCTGTTGATAACAACAAAAGCGCTGATTTTATTAATACAGAAGTTCAGTCACAAATGGAAGGTGAAATTTTAAGCTTCGTTGTGCTTGATACAATTACAAATGTTGTTGGGAAACAAATCCAATATATTGTAACGATCGATGCTAAAATCATAAAACATCAAGTTAAGCCTGACCCCAATTTTAATGTCAATATTTTAGGTGTTAAAAATGTGTATAATCGAAATGACTTGTTAAATTTTTCAGTTATATCATCTGTTGATAGTTATTTAAATTTATTTAGTTGGACAGATGAAGAAGTTTCTTTGGTTTATCCAAATACTAGAGAAGATCAAACTTTATTAAAAGCAGGTCAAACTTATTTATTTCCTACTAAGAGTAACAATTACGAAATGAGTACTGAAAACAAGGAATACGAGAAAAGTAAATTGGTATTTGTATACACTAAATCCCCTATGAAATTCATTCAGTTTAATTCAAACGGGATTAGTAAACCAGAAACGGTAATTTCCTGGATCAATGCTATTCCGCTTGACCAAAAGAAAATAATTAATATTCCAATATTAATTCAATAATAAATATGCGTTTATTTATATCATTATTTTTTTTGTTTACAATTAGCGGCAAATTGTCTGCTCAAAATATTGAAAATGTCGACTTTCAGGCATTTGAAGATCATATCTTGGTAACTTATGACTTAGTTAATTGCCCTTTAAATACTGTATTTGATTTAACATTGGTTTTCGTAAAGCCAAATGGACCTTCTATTTATCCAAAAAATCTTTTTGGAGATATTGAATCAGTTAAACCTGGCTATAAGAAAAGTATAAAATGGTTTTTTAGAAATGATATCGAAGATTACAATGGAGAATTAAAAGCTGTGTTATCTATTAAGGGATTTAATTTAGTAAATCAATCAACTTTAAATAACACAAATAATAATTCAAATAGTTCAACTTCAGCAATGATTACAAATTCCAATACTACATTGGAACAAGTTAAAAAAACGAATAAGCTTGGAGGAGGCGCAGAAAATGTGATACTATCTATGCTGCTTCCTGGTTTTGGAGATCACTTTGTAAATTCAAATGATCATGTAAGTCCACTTTTGATTTCTGCTATTTTTATAGGCTCAGTTTATACTGCATTTAGTGCAAAAAAAAGTAGTGAAGATAATTATGCAATCTATTCTAAGTCTAGAATACAGTTCGAAATGGATGAAAGTTTTACTAAAGCTTCTGAATACAAAAAGAAGTCAGATATCGCCCTTGGTGTCGCTGCTTCTGTATGGTTGTTAGATGTTATTAAAGTAGCTATTCAAGGTAGCAGAAATGACAGACTAAGAAATAATGGCTATGGTAAAATTAAACTGATTCCTAGATATATTCCAACTAGACATAGTGACGCATTTCAATTAACATTTGTCAAGAATTTTTAAATGAATCGTCTTAATTATATAAAATTTTTTTTAATCGTAATTTTGTTCATTCAAGGTTGCGCAAAGTCTATTGAAAGAGATAATCCTTTAGATGGTAAGACTTTACCATTTGTTACAACAGTACCTGCTTCAATCCCCACTAGCACAAGTACAACAACTGGAGGTAATATTACCAATGATGGTGGATTAGCAATTAGTTCTAAAGGAATCATATATAGTAAAGCTCCAAATGCGCCTATTCAATCAGCAGATAAATATGAAGTTGGACCAGGGTATAATAATTTTTCCATTGTATTAAATGGGTTAACACCAGCTACTACTTATTATTATAAATCTTATGCCACTAATTTACTTGGTACAGCATATGGAAATGAAATGTCTTTTAAGACTGCCAATGACAAACCATCAATTATTACAAATCCTGCCACTGTAATTACTTCCTCTAATATCACTATTGGAGGGACAATTGTCGGAACTATTGCAGGGACTATCATTTCAAGCAATGGTTTGCCTGTGACCCAAAAAGGTGTTGTAGTTAGTCCAACCCCTTTTGTTGATACAAACTCAGTTAAAATTTTTGCTCCAGGTCAAAATATTGTGAGGTATGATTTAACTGCAAGTACACTTTTTAGTGTTAATGTACCTAATTTAACCGAAGCCAAAACTTATTATATCATGGCTTTTGCTGGAAACGCACTAGGAGTTAAATTTGGAAATCCTGTGAGTGTTACAACTGCTGCTAAATTACCTACCATCGAGACAATTCAAGTGTCTAATAATACAGGATACATTGCAAAATCTGGCGGTCAAATTATAAGTAACGGAGGGGCGTCTATCACTGCTAAGGGAATTTTATGGAGTACTACCAAAGATGCTAAAATTGAAACAACCACTACATTCACTTCTGATGGTTCAGGTGAAGCTTCCTATGTATCTAACTTAACCAATCTAGTGCCAGGAACAACTTATTATGTAAAAGCTTATGCCAGAAATTCAATTGGAGTAGGGTATGGAACTGAAATAGAATTTAAAGCTACGCCACTTTCGCCAGTAATTGCTCAGGCCAGCTTTATAACTCAATATTCAAGTTCGGTTGAAGTCAGGTCTAGTATTATTTATGATGGTGGTTCACCAGTGCTTGATTTTGGCTTTGTTTATCATACAATTACTAATCCTACCTTGACGAACGGAGCAACGAAAGTACCGTATGGGAATAGTACAAATGGAAGGTCTAGAGATATTAATTTTAGTAGTTCAATAGATAACTTACAAAGTGGTAAAAAGTACTTTATTACTTCATACGTTAAAACTGCGATAGCGACTGTTTATGGAACACCAGAAATAACTTACACTACATCATCCACTAGCCCAAAGGTTTCAACACTAACTGTTTCAAATATAGGATTCAATGATGCAAAGATAACTGGTTTAGTAGTCAATAATGGAGGTGCTACAGTGACAGAAAAAGGAGTAGTAGTTGGAGAATCACCTAATCCAACCTATAATGGTTATGGTACTTTGAAATTTCAAGATTTAAATTTATCAGATTTAACAAATATATCTGTGAATGCTACTAATTTAAAAGCAGCAACAATTTATTATGCTAGAGCTTATGCCAAAAATTCTGTTAATGTTGGATATGGCGATCCTGGAATTGAGTTTCCTACGAATGATTCTAAACCAGTTTTAGGTATAATAACTCAAAATACTCCCACAAGTAATTCTATTGTTGTAAATGGTATAATTGAAAAAACATTTAATTTGCAAATTACGGAAAAAGGTTTTATTTGGAGCAAGTTTAATACATTAAATCTCACAAGTAATAATAATACTGGAAGACAAAATCTTGGAACTGGGTCTTCTTCATTTTCTCACACAATTCCTAACTTAGAACCAGGCACTTTATATTACGTAAAATCATATGCAACAAGTGCATCTGGAACGGGATATAGCAATTTAAGCTCTTTTACTACTCTTTCTACTACACCTTCCATCACGACTAATTCTGTAGCTTCAGTCAATGCTTCAAATGCGACGCTTAGGGCTAATATAACAAGTGACGGAGGGTCCGATATTACTTCTGCAGGTTTTGTTGTAAGTACAACTAGAAATCAAACTGCAAATAGTACAAATCAATTTACTGTTCAAAATCCAAGTGTTGGTGATATTTCTATTACTCGTACCGGGTTAGTTAGAGGCACTTATTATTATAGAGGATTTGTTGTAAATAAGAATGGCAGGATTGAAGGGCTAGAATATTCTTTTGTTATACAATAATTATCAAATAGTTAATATGAAATATTTTTTAGGCATTTTGTTTTTTATTGCAACATCCGCATCTGCTCAAACTGCATCAAGTAGTTTTAAGCAAGTAAATTTATTGGCAGTACCTAAGCCACAAAAACCTGCTAATTTAATTATATCAGATATTCAGTTCACAGACAACAAAGAAGGGAATAATAATTCAAGCTTAGATGCTGTTGAAAAAGCTGAAATCTCATTTAATATTGACAATAAAGGAGAGGGTAATGCCTATTCAGTGAAATTATATATTAAAGACAGTTCAAATATTAAAGGTGTTCAATTTGATAAAATAATAAACTTAGGTGTGATTGAAGCAGGAGCTAGTAAAACTGTTGTTGTTCCAATTTCCGCATCAATGGATTTAATGTCGGGTACTTCTAATTTAAATATGCAAGTCAAAGAGGGGAATAATTTTGATGCAGATCCGTTTGCAGTGTTATTTAAAACAATTGAATTCAAAAAGCCAGAACTCTTAATTAAAGAAGCAGTTTTTTTAAATAAGTCTTCTTCTGATGATGCTTTGTCGGTAGGATCATTAATACAACTTTCAGTATTAGTTCAAAATAAAGGAGAGGGTATTGCTAATAATGTTCAAGTTGAGTTTGTTAACCCAGCATTCATTTTCCCAGTAGATATGTTTAAATTCAATATTGAAGATTTAGGACCAGGTGAAATGAAGAAATTAGATTATGAGTTTATACCTAATAAACAATATATAGCTAATAACATAACCATTAAAATCAAGGTTACAGAAAAGTCCGGTAAATACGGAATTATTGAAAATAAAACAACACCAATCCAGATTAAACAAGGTGAAAAAATTGTAGTTAATACCACTTCAGTGACTGCTCCTAAAGCTGAGTATAAACAAATTTCATTGATTTCTGATGTGGATAAGAACATTCCTATTAATAGTAAAAAATTCAATAATAGGTATGCGATTATTTTTGGTAACGAAGATTACAGTTCTTTTCAGCCGGATTTATCTAAAGAAGTAAACGTTGATTTTGCAGTCAATGATGCAAAAATTTTTAAAGAATATTGCGAAAAAACACTTGGTATTCCTGCTATCAATATCAGATATGTGGCAAATGCTACGTATGGTAAAATGAAACAAAATATAGATTGGATTAATAAATTAATGAAAAATTCTTATGGCGAAATGGAGGTTTTCTTTTATTATGCTGGTCACGGTTTACCAGATGAAGTAACAAAAGAGGCCTATTTGATCCCTGTTGATGTATCAGGAACAAACCTTCAGTCTGCCATTAAATTACAAGATGTTTATAAATCATTAACAGAATATGAGTCAGCAGGTGTTACGGCTTTTATTGATGCATGTTTTAGCGGAGGTGCTAGAAACCAAGAAATGGTGAAAGCACGTGGAGTAAAAGTTGTACCAAGAGGTGATTTTATAGAAGGGGGTATTGTTGCATTTAGTGCAAGCAGTGGTAATCAATCTTCCAATGCCTTTAATGAGCAAAAACATGGTATTTTCACCTATTATTTACTTAAATCGCTTCAAGAATCTAAAGGCGAGATCAATTATAAAACATTTTGGGAAGGTTTAAAAAGAACTGTAAGTTTTGAGTCAATCAAAGTAAATAGTAAAGAACAAGATCCACAAGTGATGGTGGGTAAATTATTAGAGAAGAACTGGGGTGATTTGAAATTTATATATTAAAAGACAATCGAACAGTTCACCCATTCAGGATCAAAATTGGCATTGTATTTTTTGTAGAAATTGATTGCTGGCTCATTCCAGTCTAATACCTGCCAATTTATTCCATTGAATCCCTTTTCTTTTGCTTCAACTATCAATGCATCAAACAAAAGACTGCCTATTTTTTGTCCACGCATATCTTCTGTGACTAAAATATCTTCGAGATACATTCTTTGTCCTTTCCAGGTAGAGTAGCGCACATAATACAATGCCATCCCTACTACTACACCTTGTGCTTCCGCTACAAATGCCCACCACACTGGATTTGAACCAAATCCACTTTCTTCAAAATGAGTAAGTGAAACGGTTACTTCGTCTGGTGCTTTTTCGTATGTTGCAAGTTCTTGAATCAGTTCCATCATACGAACACAATCTTTACGAACTGCTTTACGAATTTTTATTTCCATAAGAATAGATTTAAAGCCTAATGATTTAAATGTAATACTTGCAACTATAAAACTGCTTTAGCCAATGCTTGTGCTAAATCTGCTTCTAGGTCTTCGATATTTTCAATACCTACACTCATTCTAATTAAGCCATCTGTAATACCATATTTTATTCTTTCTTCTTTTGGGATAGACATATGGGTCATACTTGCTGGATGTGACACTAAAGTATCTACAGTACCTAAGGACACTGCACGCGTACAAACTTCTACTGCGTTAATAAATTTCTTACCAGCTTCAATACCACCTTTTAGTTCAAAACTAATTAAGGGTGCATGTTGCTTCATTTGTTTTTTAGCAATTTCGTGTTGTGGATGTGTTGTAAGTCCTGTATAATTTACCTGTGCAATGGCAGGATGTGTAGCTAAAAAATTAGCCACTTTTGCTGCATTACTGCAATGTCTTTCCATCCTAACTTCTAAAGTTTTCATCCCTTGTATTAATAAATAGGCATCGAACGCATTACTGTTGCCACCCATTAACGCATGCCATTTCCATGCTTTTTTATTCATAAATTCCAAGTCCTTACCCAACATAACACCATGCAATGCCGATCCGTGGCCATTTAAAAATTTTGTAGCGGAATGAAAAACAAAATCTGCGCCTAAAGCAAAGGGTTGCTGTAAGTAAGGCGTAGCGACAGTATTGTCCACCGACACTTTAATACCATGTGCTTTTGCAATGGTACATATCGCTTGAATGTCCACACATTGTAATGTAGGATTCGCAGGTGTTTCTAGGTGAATTAATTTGGTACTTGGGTTGGCTTTAATTGTTTCAATTAAAAAATTTTCATCATTGATATCAATCAAAATAATTTTTACGCCTGCTTCTACCAACACTTTTTGCATTAATTCTTGAGAGCCTCCGTATAATGAATAATGAGAGATCAATGTATCACCTGCACTTAGGTTACTAAAAAATAAAGTAGTCATTGCAGCTTGTCCACTTGAATGCAACAATGCTTTTAATTCCAATGGTGCACCTTGTTCATTCATTAATCCATGTGACTCTAATGCTGCTATAGTTTGCTCTGCTGCAACAAAAGTGGGGTTACCCCATCTTGTATATAATTTAGATTTATCTTCTCCTTTAAATCGCTCCATTCCTTCTTCGGCAGAATTAAACGTAAAAGTAGAAGTCGCATAGATTGGAGTGGTATGCGAAAAACTATCATTATCATGCCCCGCAGTATGCAGTGTTACTGTACTAATTCCTTTAAATTTCTTTTGACTCATAATGCGGTTTTAAAGCGTGAAATTCTTTCACTAAAATTATTTAAATAAATATACAACGAATTAACCAGTATTAATAGGCCCATTTTATCCATGCTGCACCCCAAGTAAATCCTCCTCCAAAAGCCGCTAAGATTAAATTATCACCTTTTTTTAATTGAGACTCCCAATCCCATAAGCATAGAGGAATGGTAGCTGCTGTGGTATTGCCATATTTTTGAATATTGATCATCACTTTTTCTTTTGGCAAACCAACACGTTCAGCAGTAGCATCAATAATTCTTAAGTTGGCTTGGTGTGGCACTAGCCAAGCAATATCTTCTCCTGTTAAATTATTTTTTTGTAATAATTCGGCACTTACATCTGCCATGCCTTTTACGGCAAATTTAAAAACTGGTTGCCCATCCTGAAAAGCATAATGCTCTCTTGCCATTACAGTCTCCACTGTGGCTGGCTTTAAACTACCACCTGCTTTAATATGCAAGTACTCTCTTCCTATACCATCACTTTTCAAGATGGCATCCTGATATCCATCCTCATCTGCGCTTGGCTCTAACAATACTGCACCAGCGCCATCTCCAAAAATAATACAGGTCGCTCTATCTGTATAATCAATGATTGAACTCATTTTATCTACGCCTACTACAATCACTTTTTTATACCTCCCAGCTTCAATAAAACTTGCACCAGTTGTTAAGGCAAATAAGAAACCGCTACATGCTGCACCAAGGTCAAATCCAAATGCATTTTTTGCACCAATTTTATCACCAATGATATTTGCTGTAGCTGGGAATACCATGTCTGGAGTGACTGTGGCACATATAATACAATCAATCTCTAAAGGGTCTAAATTCTTTTTTCTCAAAATCTCTTCGATCGCTTTTACAGCCATATCAGAACTTGCTTTACCCGGCTCTCTTAAAATTCTTCGCTCAGAAATACCTGTTCTAGTTCTGATCCACTCATCGTTGGTATCTACTAATTTTTCTAAGTCAAAATTGGTCAATTTGGTCTCTGGGACATAGCCTCCAACCGAGGTGATTGCTGCTTTCAGCTTTTGGGACATAGTTTCTTAGTTTGTTTGGGCTACAAATATCTTAAAAAATGCTTAAGAATGACCTAAAATGCCCATTTTTCATTGCTTAAGTGTTATTTTTGAAACCATTATGATTGCATTTTTACAAGGGAATTTTGTCCAATTGACCCCAGCGAAACTAATTGTGGATGTTGGAGGCGTAGGCTATGAAGTGAACATCAGTTTGAACACTTATGAATCCATCTCTGGTAAAGAGAAGGGGTTACTACATACCTATCTACATCTAACTGAAAATTCACAAGTACTTTTTGGTTTTTTTGGTCAGGATGAAAAAGAACTTTTTATGCATCTCATAAGTGTATCAGGGGTAGGAGCGAGTACTGCAAGGATGATGTTATCGGGGATGCGACCGGACGAGATCATTCGAGCAATTGTGCAAGGAGATGCACGTCAATTAGAACAAATTAAGGGGATCGGCAAAAAATCAGCAGAGCGCTTGGTCTTGGAGTTAAAAGATAAATTGGCAAAATTGCCTATGCAGCAATCAGGTGGTTCCACATTTAGTAAGTCCACACCGCATCAAGACGCTGTTCAAGCATTAGTTTCATTAGGGATTCAAAAAGCAGTTGCAGAAAAAGCAATTGATAAGGTGATACAATCAGAGGGGTCGGATGTTTCTCTAGAAATTTTGATCAAACAGGCCCTTAAAAATTGTTAATCTTTCATTTTTAATGCTTTATTCTTGAGATTTTTTCACACTGTCATGTTATTGTCTGGACTTCTTTTAATGAAGCAGACTAGTCATGCCCAAGATACAAGTCAATTAAAACCGCCATTTAAAGACACAATAGCAAAAAAAACTGCTGATACATTAGTGGGGAAATTAAGGTATCCAATTGCGGATAGACGTAGTGATTTTTTAACCCAGCCTAGTATTAATCCATTTGATATAAGAGATTCAAGTTTGCTTAAAAGAAAAGTAGACTATGATCCGTCAACAAAGCAATACTACATTACGGAAAAATTAGGTGCTGGATACAATCGTTTTCCTTCAACATTGAGTTTTGACGAGTTCTGGAAATTAAAAACACGTAAGGATGAACAAGCTTATTTTATGCAACGTGCCAATTCGCTTGGTGTATTAAATAGAAAAACTACAAGACCTAAAACAAAAGTATTTGATAGCTATTTTGATCGTTTATTTGGGAAGACAGGATCGAATTTAAAAATTGATATTAAACCTGTTGGAGAAATAAATATTAGGGCAGGGTATCAAGGACAAAATGTAAGGAATCCAACCTTGCCTGAACGCGCTAGAAAAAACGGTGGATTTGATTTTGATGCCAACACCAATTTTAGTTTGAATGCAAGTATTGGTGATAAGCTAAAGTTCCCCATCAATTTAAATTCATTGTCTAATCTAGGATTCGATAACCAGATTAAATTAAACTACCAGGGCAAGAAAGATGAAGTGGTTAAGTTTATCGAAGCAGGAAATATTAATTATGTTTCCAGAAGCACTTTGATACCAAGTACGCAAAATTTATTTGGTGTTAAGGCTCAAATACAATTGGGTAAATTATTTGTTACAGGTGCGATTGCCAATCAAAAATCTCAACGTCAGTCTTTGGCCTTGCAGGGCGGGTCGTCTACTCAGCGATTCCAAAAAAGATTAGACGATTATGAAGAAAATAGACACTTTTTATTAGCACAGTATTTTAGAAATAATTACAATAAGGCAATGAGTACCTTGCCGGTGATTAATTCTCAAATCCAGATTAAGCGTATAGAAGTTTGGGTGACCAATCGAAATGGTCAAACAACGAATGCAAGAGATGTGGTTGGTTTAACAGATATCGGTGAGCCAGTGTTAAGAACTGAAAGAAAAACTTTAGAAAGCAATCCTAATAATCCATTCCCAGACAATAGTGCCAATAAATTATATACAAAAATAATTAACAATCCCAATGCAAGAAATCCAGCTGGGGTATCTGCTGTATTAGCTCAGGAAGGATTTAGGTCTGCAGAAGATTATGAAAGAACTTTCGCTAGAAAATTAACTGAGAATGAATATTTTTTCAATGGACAAGTTGGTTTCTTATCATTAAATATTCCACTTCAAGCAGATGAAGTATTGGCTGTAGCCTTTCAATATACCTACAATGGAAAATTGTACCAAGTGGGTGAATTCTCCGAAGGCGTTGCATTAGATCCAAATAAAGGTGTACAACAAATTTTATTTTTAAAATTATTGAAAGCAACTACTCAAAGAACAGATTTACCTATCTGGGATTTGATGATGAAAAACGTATACTCATTGGATTTATTTGGAGCTATTCAACAACAAGATTTTCAGTTGAATGTATTATATGAAGAGCCAAGTGCTGGACTAAAAAGATATCTACCTGTAACCAATAAAGCAAATGAAGGATTATCATTGATTAAAATTTTACAATTAGACCGGTTGAATAATCGCAATGACCCACAACCAGATGGATTATTTGATTATGTCGAAGGCTATACGGTCTTATCTAGTATGGGTAGGATTGTTTTTCCTTTATTAGAACCTTTTGGTAAAGACTTACAAAACATTGCATTTGCCGGTGTTGACACAAATGTCTCTAAAAAATATATTTACAATCAGTTATATCGTAATATCAAGGCAGAAGCACAAACATATGCTAACCTGAATCGTTTTGTGATGGAAGGGCAGGTTAAAGGAAGTGCAGGTGGCTCCGAGATTAGTTTAAACGCATTTAATGTACCACAAGGTTCTGTGAGCGTTCGTGCCGGTGGACAGATCTTAAAAGAAGGATTGGATTATATGGTTGACTATGGGTCAGGTACAGTAAGAATTATCAATCCTGGTATTTTAAGTTCTAATATTCCAGTGAATGTATCATTTGAAAACAATTTAGGTTTTGGATTTCAGGAGCGAGGTTTTAGAGCATTGCGGATTGATTATTTAGCGAGTAAGAATTTCAATTTTGGATTATCGACTTCTCGTTTAAATGAGCGACCATTTTTTACGAAGACCAATTTTGGTTCTGATCCAATTAAAAATACCATGTATGGTTTTGATTTCAATTATAAAAAAGAACTACCTGGTTTAACAAGACTCTTGGATAAGCTTCCGTTTTATAGTACTAAAGCAAAATCATCTATTATAGCCTATGGAGAAGCTGCAATTTTAAAACCAGGTCATGCGCAACAAATTGGTAAAGGGGCTGCAGGTTTGATTTATTTAGATGATTTTGAAGCTACAAGAACCAATATAGATTTGAGGTTTCCATTTAATGCTTGGACACTTGCTTCTACACCATTGGCTCGTTTTCCAGAAGGCGCATTAGTAGATTCCATTGACTATAATAAAAACAGAGCAAGATTATCTTGGTATACCATTGAGCCTAATTTACAAGATCGAAATAGTGCTAATAATCCATTGGCAAATAATGTGGTTGCATTAAGTGATCCAAGAATTCGTCAGGTATTTACCAATGAATTGTTCCCTCAAAGAACAACTAATATTACCGACGTACAATTACCAACTTTTGATTTAAGTTATTTTCCAAAAGACCGAGGGCCATATAATTACAATTATAAAGATTTAGATATAAACGGAAGGGTAAAAAATCCTTCTGATAAATGGGGAGGCATTATGCGTGCTTTGGATCAAACAGATTTTGAAACTGGCATCATAGAATATGTTGAATTTTGGGTGCAGGATCCCTTCATTAGATCTGCGGCGACTAGAGGTAAATTAATTTTAAACTTAGGAAATATAAGTGAAGACATTTTAAAAGACGGAAGACGTTTTTATGAAAACGGTATGCCTACACCTACTATTCCTGCAAGTATAGATAGTTCTACCTGGGGAAGGGTGCCAGTGAATCCTATTCAAATCACCAATGCGTTTAGTAATAATCT
>Ga0208787_1000924_pt1 | contig 13520 bp, 11 predicted proteins | sample Wag4_2014_7_11_FD_187362 | JGI IMG/M metagenome (GOLD analysis project Ga0208787, IMG submission 187362) | Fresh water microbial communities from Ohio, USA - Utica-2 Time Series HT 2014_7_11 (SPAdes) (version 2) | ecosystem: Environmental > Aquatic > Freshwater > Water tank | place: USA: Ohio... | reverse complement strand
GAACACGTGGTCCGGAGCACCGGTCGCTCCAGCCGGCACGGCGTCGAGGTCGATCCCGAACGGCACCACATGCAGGCGGTCGGCCGGCACACCGAGGGCCCGGAAGCCGGCCGCGTCCTCTTCCGATATCGCGGCGATTCCGTCGAACTCGGCGAGGGCAGACCGCTCGAAGCCGAGCAAACTGCGGGTGACCCAGCGGAGGTAGGTGCGTCGGGTCAGGTCGGGCGTGGAGGCCGCCAGCCGCGACCAAATCATGTGCTCGACGTTGTGGGCGCGCAGCACCACGCAGCCTTCGCTCAACGAACGGATGACCGGGACGTAGGGCGCCATAAACAACGATTCGACGAGGATGGCGTCGAAGACTTCACGGCGTAGGATGTCGCGCAGGCGCTGTTCGAGGTCAGCAGCATGGAAGCGTCCCACCTGGTAATTGTCCCCGGTCAGGGTGGTCGTCACCGCGTCCACCGCGTCGATCCGGGTATCCACATAGACCGTTTCGATGGAGGTGGCTTCCCGGTAGACCGGCGACCAGGCGGATTCGAGCGCGGGGTGCTTGTCGGTCGCCGCCGCGAGCACCCGGACCTTGTGGCCTGCCTCGAGCAGGCCCTGGGTGAGGGCGTCCATGGCGCGGCACCCGCCGTCTCGGGCGGGGAGCGGCGGTTTGGGGCAGAGCTGCAGGATGCGCAGGGTTCGGGGGAGGCTCATCGGCGGCGCAGGCGGCGGCCAAGTTCGGAAAAGGACGGCCACCGCACGGCCACCAGCACGTGCGCATCCTGCATCGCTGCCCGCGTCAGCATCCACGCCACCGGCAGCAGAACGACCGTGCTGAGCCACATGCCCACCACGGGGGCGACCACGCCGCTGCGGATGAGTTGTTCGCCGACGATGCTTAAGATGTAGTAAACGAGGAAGATGCCTATCGCGAAGAGCGTGGGCAGGCCCAGGCCGCCTTTGCGGATGATGGCGCCGAGCGGAGCCCCGATGAAGAAGAGCAGGAGACAGCTGGTGCCGAGGAAGAACTTGCGGTGCCATTCGACCGCATGCCGGTCGCGCGCGCGCTCGCGGATGCGCGCATCTTCAAGTGCATTCAGCACGCCTTGGCGGGCATTGCGGCAGGCGTCGCGGGCGGTGTCGTAGACCAAACGCCGCTGGGCCACGCCCAGCGCCGCGCTCCACGGTTCGGGCCGGACATGTGCTGTGGACAGCGAGTCTGCGAAAAGTGCATGGGTCCGAAGTCCGTAGGCGAGCACGTCAGCCCGCCGAGCGTCCGCTTCGGACTGCAGCGAATCCATGGCGGTTTCGAGCTGCGCCACGGTCATCATCTCGTGGACGCGTTGGAACAGGCCTTCGTCGACTTGGTTGAAGTTGAGGGAGGCCAAATCGATTTCGAGGGTGTTTTGCTTGAACCGCGTGGTGACGTGGGGGTGGATCCGTTCGGCGCGGCGGTCGCCGAGTTCGAGGTCCTCTTCGTAGCTCCGGCCGTCGTTCAGGGTGAGGACGAGGCGGTGGGGCGTTTGGTCCATCCGGCCGGATGCTGCGCGGATGACCCGGCTGGCGCCTGTTTCTGCCTCGCGGTGGTCGTGGATGAGCACATCCCGCAGGGTTCCATCCTCTTCCACGGCATCCGCACGGATGGCAAATCCCTCAATCCCAGTATAAAACACGCCCGGCTCGAGGTGCATCGTCGGGCGTTTCTGCGTCACCGAATACAGCAAGGCCCGGAACTTCAGGTTTGCGAGCGGCCAAACCTGGTTCGAGAAGAGGAAGGCGCCGACGGAGACGCCCACCATGCAGAGGGTCAGCGGGCGCAGGATGCGGATCAGCGGCATCCCCGCGGACTTCATGGCCGTCAGCTCGTTGCGTTCTGCGAGCTTGCCCACGCCCATGATGGCAGCGAGGAGGATTGCCAGCGGAAGCGCGAGGTTCACGAGCCGCGCTGAGGCATAGACCATGAGCTCGGCGATGACGAGGGGTTCGAGCCCCTTGCCGATGAGGTCGTCGGCGTAGACCCACAGAAACTGCATGTCCAGCACGAACAGCGCCACGGGCAAGGTGACCGCAAACGGGGCCCAAAAGGACCGAAGCAGGAGCAGGGCAATGCGGGACACGTCGGCGGCAAAGATAGGCGGCACACCGTGCTGACTTTGCGTACATTCGCCCGACATCAAAACCTGCACGATGAACCACACGTTTGCCCGGTGGGCGGTTGCCGCGGTCGTGGCGCTGTTCCTGTACAGCTGTTCCTCTGGTCCTGGGACGGGGGAGTTCGGAGATGACCTCGAAGCGCTGTCGCCAGACAGCATCGTGACGGGGGCCGGCGAGCCGGACTCGTCGGGCTTTGTTTGGCAAACGGAACAGTTTGCCGACATCAAAATGATCCGCTACCAGGTGCCCGGCTGGGAGAAGCTTTCGCCCCGCCAGCAAGCCCTGGTGTACTGCTTGAATCAAGCGGGATTGAGCGGCCGGGACATGATTTGGGACCAAAACAACCGCTACAACCTCGCCATCCGCGACGTCCTCGAGGGCATCTACACCGGCTATACCGGCGACAAGGCCACAAAGGGCTGGCACCGGTTCGAGACCTACCTCAAGCGGGTGTGGTTCTCGAACGGCATCCACCACCACTACGCGAACACGAAGATCCTGCCGGAATTCACCCGTGCCTACTTCGAGAAGATCGCGAAGGAAGCGGGAGTGGAGGTCTCGGAAGAGCTGCTCGGGGTCATTTTCGACCCAGCCATCGAGCCGAAGCGGGTGGAACTCGATGCCACGAAAGGCCTGTGCGAGAGTTCGTCGGTGAATTTCTACGCTCCTGACGTAACGACGGAAGAAGCCCAAGCTTTCTACGCGGCCCTCGCGAACCCCGAGGACCGGACGCCTGTCGAGCACGGTCTGAACTCCCGTCTCGTCAAGGGGCCCGACGGCAAGGTGATGGAGGATGTGTACAAGGTGGGAGGGCTGTATGGATCCGCGCTGGAGCAGGTGGTGTTTTGGCTGAACGAGGCGCTGAAGTACACGGAGAACGACCGGCAGGCCGCGGCCCTGCGCCACCTTATCGCCTACTACGAAACGGGCGACCTCGAGAAGTGGAAGCTGTTCAACATCAACTGGGTCCAGGACACCGAAGGCGTGGTCGACTACATCCACGGCTTCGTGGAGGTGTACAACGATCCGCTGGGCCACAAGGGCACCTTCGAGTCCATCGTGCAGATCAAGGATTTCGATGCGAGTGAGCGGATGAAAACCCTGATGGAGAACGCGCAGTGGTTCGAGGACCACATGCCGTTCCTGCCGGCGCACAAGAAGAAGAAGGTGGTGGGCATCACCTACAATGTGGTCAACGTCGCCGGGGAGGCGGGCGATGCCTCTCCGAGCACCCCCATCGGCGTAAACCTGCCGAACTCGAACTGGATCCGCGTCATCCACGGCTCCAAATCCGTGAGCCTCGGCAACATCATCGAGGCCTACGACCGTGCCGGTGGAAGCGGGCTGTTGCAGGAGTTTGCACACGATGCTGAGGAGGTGGCACTGGCCGAGGCGCACGGGGATTTGGCAGGCAAACTGCACACTGCGATGCACGAGGTCATCGGCCATGCCTCGGGCCAAATCGAGCCGGGCGTGGGCGAAACGAAAGAGACTCTGAAGGAGTATTCCTCGACCATCGAGGAAGGCCGGGCGGACCTCGTGGCCCTGTATTTCATGCTCGATCCGAAGCTCGTTGAACTCGGTCTGATGTCCTCGCTCGATGTCGGCCGCGCAGAATACGACAGCTACCTGCGCAACGGATTGTATGTGCAGCTTCGCCGCCTCGAGAAGGGTGCAAACATCGAAGAGGCCCACATGCGGAACCGCTCTTGGGTCAGCCGCTGGGTGCTTGAGCGTGCTGGCGATGCGGTGGCACAGGTTGAGCGTGACGGCAAGTCGTACGTTGATATCCGGGACTACGAGCAGCTCCGGGTCCTTTTCGGTGAGCTCCTCGGCGAAGTGCAGCGCATCAAATCCCAAGGCGATTACAAGGCCGCCAAGGCCCTCGTGGAAGGCTACGGTGTCAAGGTGGATCCGGAGCTGCATGCCCAGGTCCTGAGCCGGTCCGAAGCCCTCGGCATCGCACCGTACGGCGGGTTTATCAACCCCCGCATGGAGGCAGAACGCGATGCAACCGGTACCATTTCGAAGGTGACCTTGAGCTACCCTGAGACCTTTGCCGGTCAGATGCTCGACTACGCAAAGAACTACCACTTCCTTACCTCGCAGAACAAGTGAACCTCCGACTCCTGCTTCCTGTCCTCTGCTGGGCTTCGGCCGTCAGCGCCCAAGGCCCTTTCCCGTGTGCATTGAGTGGGGGAGGAGGTGAGCCCGCTTCCGGCGGGCCTACGGCCATCCAAACTGGCCAGTACCACGACAACAACAGCTTCTACCTGACCTTCGATGTCACGGAGGCCTGCACGTTGACCTCCGTCCGCGTCTTTGCAAACGGGGCAGGCAACCGGTCCATCGCCCTCGTGAATGCGTCCGGCGATGTGCTCCAGGCCTTGCCGGTCATGGTGCCGGACGGCGAAAGCGTCGTCGAGCTTAACCTGCCGCTTTCGCCTGGCACGGGCTACGGTCTGCAGTGTCTCAGCTCGAATCCGCAACTCTGGCGTGACGCTCCTCCGAGTACGCTCACGTACCCGTACGCGGTCGGCAGCGCAGTGACGATTACTGGCACGAACGTCCAGGGAAACAACAGCCTCGGCTACTACTACTTTTTCTACGATTGGCACATCGAGCCCGCGGGGCCGACAGTAAACAGCGGTGGATACCCATGCCTCGAGACTGAACTGCTGGATGTCGTGCCGCTCGCAGAGGCTGGCGGGGGGGCAAACGGGAACGATTGCTGGGGCTGGGTGGATCCGGCAACCGGCAAAGAGTGGGCGTTTTACTGCAGGTCGAACGGAACGGCTTTCCTCGACGTGTCGGATCCTACAAACATCCGGTACGTCGCTGAGTTGCCTACGGCCACCACGGCGAGCCTGTGGCGGGACGCGAAGGTGTACAACAACCACCTCTTCATCGTTTCCGAGGCGGCAGGTCACGGCATGCAGGTAGTCGATTTGACCCAACTCGAGGGCTTGCCGGACGGGGTGGTGACGACGTTGACGCCCACGGCGTGGTACCAGGGGTTTGGCAACGCACACAACATCAACATCAACGAAGAGACGGGTTTTGCCTATCCCATCGGCTCGAACACCTTCGGCGGCAGTTTGCACATCGTCGACATCAGCACGCCGTCTGCGCCGGTGCTTGCCGGTTCGTTCGAAGGCGACTACTCGCATGACGTACAATCTGTGGTCTACCACGGCCCAGACGCTGCCTACGCCGGCAAGGAAATCGTCTTCTGCTTCAACGGATACAGTGGATTTGCCATCGTCGATGCCGAGAACAAGCAGGACGTGCAGCTTCTGTCGACCCTGACCTATGCCCAACTCGGTTACACTCACCAGGGCTGGGTGAGCGAAGACCACCGCTACTGCTACCTCGACGACGAGCTCGACGAGATGAACTTCGGCAACGGAACGCGCACCTACATCGTGGACATCCAGGACCTGAACAACCCGGTGATGATCGGCTTCTTCGAGTCGGAAAGCCCAGCGATCGACCACAACCTCTACGTCATCGGCGACAAGATCTACCAAGCGAACTACCTCAGCGGCCTGCGCATCCTCGATGCATCGAACGCGAGTTCGGGTTCCATGGAGCTCGTCGGCTACTTCGACACGAACCCGGTCAGTGATGTGGCGGAGTTCGACGGGGCGTGGAGCTGCTATCCGTTCTTCCCGAGTGGCAATGTGGGCATCAGCACGTTCTCGCACTTTTTCATGGTGCGTCCGTCCGATGCCATCGCGCCGGAGGGGACGAACGCTATCGTAGAGACGGCCGGTCCGTCTGCCATGCGGGCGGTGCCAAATCCTGCGGTCGGGTCAGTGCGCATCGAGGGCCTGGTGGGCCGCGGCGATTTCCGCATCCTCGATGCGGCGGGCAAGTGCACTGTTTCGTTGCCCGGCGTACTGCTCACGGGGTCATGCGCCTTCCCGTTGGATGGGTTGCGTCCCGGTCTGTACGTCGCGGAATGGACGACTGCTGCAGGTCGCGCTACGACGCGGTTTGCGGTGGAGTAAGGTCGAGCAGTTCGAGCAGGTGCAGCACGGCGTCCTCGGGTCCGGTGACCACGTGGACTTCCGCGTCGTAGGCCAAACTCCAACCGCCTGACTCTTCGCTCACCACAAGCGCAACGGCATCGCTGTGTTCCGCTGTACCTAGGGCTGCGCGGTGGCGCAATCCCCACGTAGAGGGCAGGTCGGTGCGGGAGGTGGTGGGTAGGATGGCCGCCGCACCAGAGATCCGTCCACGTTCGAGCAGCAGCGCGCCGTCATGTAGGGGGCTAGTTTTTGCAAAAACAGAGGCGACGAGCGGGGCGTCTGGTCGCGCATCGAGCGGCACGTGGGACGTTACGATTGAGGTGAGCGGCGTCGAGCGGGCGAACACCACGAGCGCCCCTTCTCCACGTTCCGTCGTGGTCAGCAGGCCATCGACGACGGCCTCGATGCCCTCCTTTGTCCAACCGCTCGAGTCTGAGGTGGCAAACGCCAGGCGTCGTGTCAAAGGACGCAGCACCTCGCGGGAGCCGATCATCCGCAAAAACGACCGGATCTCCTGCTGGAAGACGATGGCCACAATGAGGATGCCCACGCCGATGAACTCACCTAATGCATCGGCGGTGTAGCGCAAGCCCGCTGCATCGAGCACCTTCCACACGGCATACACGGCGGCCAGTCCGATGAGCACGGGAATGGCGGCGGTACCACGCGCGACGCGGTACAGCTGATACCCTAGGATGGCGAGCAGGCCCAAGTCGACGAGCCGCAGGGCCCATTCAGGGACGGTCATGCTGGCCATGGTCCAGGAAGCGGTGCTGGGTGGAACTGGTGGAACAAGGTGAGCACTTCGCGGGCTGCCTCGACGTCGTGCACGCGCAGGAAATGTGCTCCCCGGTCAAGGGCCCACGCATGGAGGGCGGTCGTTCCGTTCAGGGCTGCCTCCGGTCCGGTGCCGAGGGCTTTGTAGACCATGGATTTGCGGCTGACGCCGACGAGCAGCGGAGCCCCCAGGATGTGGAAGGATTCGAGGGCCGCGAGCAGGGCGTAGTTCTGCTCCAGGGTTTTTCCGAATCCGAAGCCCACGTCGATCAGGATGTCGCCGAGTCCGGCTTCTCTCGCCTGGTGCAGCCTCGTGCCGAGCGCGAGGTGGACGTCGGCGACGACATCGGAGTAGGTGGGGCGGTCTTGCATGGTTTCCGGAGTGCCCTGCAGGTGGGTTAGCACATACGGCACTCCCGCATCCGCCACCACCGGCCAAAGCTCAGGATCCAGCGCCCCCCCGCTCACATCGTTCACCAGCACCGCCCCAGCCTCCACCGCCCGCCGCGCAACCTCAGCCCGGTACGTGTCCACCGAAACCCGCGCCTCCGGACGCACGGCCAGCAAGCCCTCGAGGACAGGCTGCAGGCGCCGCCACTCCTCGGCGGCACCGACCGGCTCCGCCCCCGGACGCGTGGACTGCCCGCCGACATCCACCAAATCCGCCCCGGCATCCCAGGCGCGGATGGCCAGGTCCACCGACCCGTTCCGCCCCCCGGCATAAAACGAGTCCGGCGTGCAGTTCACGACCGCCATCAACCGCGGCCGGTCGAGTGGCATCAGCGTGCCGCGCAGGTTAAGGGAGTAGGCGTGCATCGAGACGTATCTTCGTCCGCGAAGGTAGGGCCGCGTGGCCCGAGCCACCTGACGTGCCGATGGATGCTACCCTTGCGGCTTACGATGCCGAATTCGAACGCTGCGCGCGGCTGTTCACCCTGAAAACCGCCGATTACGGGACCGCATGGCGGATCCTGCGCCCGGCCTCCCTGACCGACCAGCTCTTCATCAAAGCGAACCGCATCCGGACCTTGCAGGAGACCGGGGTCTCGAAGGTGGGCGAGGGCATCGTCGATGAGTTCGTGGGGATTGTGAACTACGGATTGCTCGCACTCGTTCAGCTGAATTTGCCAGCAGATGCCCCGCTTGAGCTCCCAGCCCGCGATGCCGAGCGCCTGTACTGCGAAGCGTTTCGGGCTACGCGCGAGTTGATGCAGCGCAAGAACCACGACTACGGCGAAGCGTGGCGCGACATGCGGGTGGGCTCTTTGGTCGATTTGATTTTGATGAAGGTGCTGCGCGTCAAGCAGATCGAAGATGCTGGCGGAGCGACGCGCGTCTCGGAAGGCGTCGAGGCGAACTACATGGACATGGTGAATTACGCCTTGTTTGCGCTCATTTTGATCTCCGAATCCCGCTCTTAATTCTGCGTCGACATGCATTATATCGTACTGATTGCCAGGATATTAGTCGGAACCCTGTTCGTCGTCTCCGGGCTAATCAAGGCAAACGATGCCCTGGGCTTCATGTACAAGCTCGAGGAGTACTTCGAGCCGGGCGCGCTGAACCTCGTGGCGTGGGCGCCCTATGCCCTGGAGTTAGCGGTGTTCATCTGCATCTCGGAAATCCTGCTCGGCGTGGCGCTGCTGACGGGCGCTTGGCCGCGGCTGACGGCCTCGTTGACCGCCGCGATGATGGCGTTTTTCACGTGGTTGACGTGGTATACCTCGACCTGCGACCCGTATGGAATGAAGACGGTGGTGGATGCTGCCGGCCTTGCCGTCCAAATCCCGAACCAGTGCGTCCTCTCGTGTGGCTGCTTCGGCAATGCCATCCCCCTCACCCCGTACGAGAGCTTCCTCAAAGATGTGGTGCTGAGCATCTTGACCCTTCCCATCCTGTTCGGCGCGTTCACCGGTCGGATCGCCCTTAACCGCGGCAAAGATGCCTGGATTGCGGTGACTGCGAGCCTGGTCTTGCTCTATGTGTTCTGCGAGGCCATGCTGCACTGGAATTTCCCGGTCCTTTTCCTCGGCGGGTGCTGGGCGCTGGCCGAAGGGGTGCGCAGGCGGCTGACCGGACCGGGACAGGTGCCGGCGATGGCGGCTGCCACACTGGTGCTTGCAGGGGCATTTCAAACCTGGACCCTCGCCTACGAGCCGGTCCGGGACTACCGCCCGTATGCGGTGGGAGAGGATCTTATCAAGAATCGAAAAACCGCTGAGGAACTGGGACTTGAGCCACCTCAGTTCGCGGTTCAGTACACCTTCCGCAACGTACAGACCGGAGCCGACACGGTGGTCATGAGCACGGATTGGCTGGCGATTTACAAGGAGCCCGCATTCGCCTCGACGTATGAGGTAGTGAGCTACGAAGGGCCGCAGGTGAAGATCAAGGACGGGTACGAACCGCCCATCCTCGACCTCCAAATGCTCGACGCGGCGGGCAACGACGTGGTCGATTCGGTGCTCAACCTGCCGGGGTGGGTTTGGCTGCATGTGTCGCGGGATCTCGGCGAAGCAGGAGCACGCGGCACGGCAGACTTCCAAGCCCTTCAGCAAGAAGCAAATGCCCGCGGTTGGCACCTCTTCGGGCTCACCAGTGCGCCGCGGGACGAGGTGAGCGCCTTTACGACCGCCCATGGCCTGAGTTACCCGTTCCTGGGGTGTGACCAAACCGAGCTCAAGATCATCGCGCGGTCGAATCCGGCTCTGCTGCTGCTGCAAGATGGCGTCGTGCGGGGCAAATGGGCCTGGCGCGACCTGCCCGAGGTGGACGAAATGCGCCGCTTGTGCGGCGTGGCGCCGTGAACGTCCGGTCGATCGCGCTCCGGACCGCGCGCGGGGCCGGCGTGCTTTGGGGCTCGCTGACGCTGGTCTTCGTGCTCTTTTTGTTCGTTCCCGATCCAGCCCGCCAGCTGGCGGGCCAAAACGAATCCGAAGCCGCCGTCGCGGCCATCCGCACGAAGTACGGTCTCGACCGCCCGCCGGCCGAGCGCTACCTCAACTTCCTCGCCGGTCTCAGCCCATTCCGCCCAGACCCGGCCGGCCACTGGCGCCTCCAGCCGCCCGACCTCGGCCGTTCCTACCTCACGGACCGCCCCGTCACAGCGGCCCTCGCCGACGCCCTCCCGGGAACCCTGCTGCTGGCTTCCCTCGCCATGGCCGGCGCCCTCGCCGCGGGCATCACCGTAGGACTGCTGCTGGCCGCCCATCCCGGGAGCCGTTGGGACACGGCGGTACTCGGAGCGGCGGCGCTCGGCATGTCGGCGCCGTCGTTTGTCGTGGCCCTCGCCGTGGCGTGGCTGTTCGGGTCGGTCTTGCACGCCTACACGGGCTTGCCCATGACGGGGGGCATGGTGGCCGTCGATCCCTTTCATGGACCGCAACTCGCCTGGTCGCATGCGATTCTGCCGGCCTTCACCCTGGCCCTGCGGCCGCTCTCGGTGGTCATCCAACTCACCCGCAACGCCGCACTCGACGTGCTGGCCTCGAGCTACATCCGAACGGCCCGCTCGCAGGGCCTGTCGACCTTCCGTCTGTTTACCCGGCACGTCATCCGCAACGCGATGAATCCCGTGCTGACGGCCGCGACCGGTTGGTTTGCGGGCATGCTGGCCGGAGCCGTGTTCGTCGAGTTTGTGTTCGGCTGGAAGGGAATGGGGATGCTGATGTTCCGAGCGCTCGAGCAAAACGATTTGCCCGTGGTGCTCGGGTGTGTGGCCGTCGTGGCCACCACCTTTGTCGTGCTCAATGCGGGCATGGAAGGCGTCTACCGGGCACTCGATCCGCGGATCAAGAAGTCGGCGTGAACCGCTCGTTGAGCAGGTGGGTCAGCTGCTGGGCCGTGGTGCTGAAGTAGCGTTTTGTCCGGTAACTCGACACCCACTGGATGCCGCGCAGCGCATTTGTCAGGAACAGCTCGTCCGCGCGCAGGAGCTCCTGCGGACTGAGGTTGCACTCGTACACCTTCATGCCGGCTGCCTGGGCCACACCGATGACGGCTGCACGCATGACGCCGCCGACAGGGCCGCATTCGAGGCCGGGCGTGTACAGGACTCCGTTGCTGGCGAGGAAGATGTTCGACCGGGTGGATTCGATGATTTGGTGCTGGTCGTTGAGGATGAGGGCTTCGTCGAAGCCTCCGGCTTCGGCCCAAACCGCAGACTGGACGTACAGCGTTGCCGCGAGGTTCTTGAAGTTCGCCAGCGGACTGAGCGGTTTCCGCATGTCCGTGTAGATGTCCACTTTCAGGCCCCGCTCGTTGAGCACGAAGTGGTTGTCCTCCAGGGGGCGGGCGGTGGCTACCCACGTCATGCGATGCTCGAGCGGCAGGTACCTTCCGCCCCCGGACCGGTAGCACGTGACGCGGATGTACCCGCCTTCGCGGATGCCCGACGCTTGCGCCAAAACCTGCAATGCAGCGCTGAACCGTTCGAGTGTAAAGTCGTCCGGGAGCTGCATTCGGTGGCCTGCACAGCTGTCCACGATACGGCCATAGTGGAGTTCTACGTTGCGGGGCACACCACCGATCACCCGGATGGACTCAAAGAAACCATCGGCAAACGAAAAGGCCCGGTTGAGCAGGGCGTGGGGCAGATCACTTGCAGCGGCGAGCCCACCGTCGATGAGGTACCGTTCAGCAGCAGCCGCAGGGGCAGGCGTGGGGATGAAGGTCAGGGACTTCAGCATGGCACGCGGTCGGGAAGGGCTTCGAAGACGGCGAGGAGGTCGCCGTTGACGTCCATTTTAATGCCGGGAACACCTGCGCCCTCGGCGGCCTCGACATCCCGGTCCTTGTCGCCGATCATCCACGACCGGCTCGCATCGAGCCGGTAGCGGGCAAGGGCGCGTTCGATGAGCAGACTGCCCGGCTTGCGCGACAAACTCGCTCCACAGCTGGGGTGGTGCGGGCTGTACAGGATGCCGGTCAACGGGGTGCCTTGGGCGGCACACACGTCTCGGAGGTGGGCGTGGATTTCCTGGACCGCGGCGTGGGTGTAGCGGCCTTGGGCGATTCCGCCCTGGTTCGTGATGACCACGACCGCATATCCAGCTGAATGCATGGCGCGTAGGGCGGGCAGGAACGTCGGCAGCAAGGTGAATTCAGCTAACGACGCTGTGTAGTCGCCCGGGTCGTGGTTGATGACCCCATCCCGGTCAAGGAAAATGGCCTGCTGCTTCACACCGACGAAGCTACGCACAACGCGCTCAACCGATACGCGTTCCAGGAAGCACATCGTGGTCGGGGGCGAGCAAGCTGACACCGCCTTCGGAGAGCGTTCCGAGCACGAGGCAGCGGGAGAGCACGGGTCCGATTTGGCGCGGCGGGAAGTTCACCACGGCCACGACTTGTCGCCCGACGAGCTCCGCCGGCGCATAGCGGTCCACAATGCGGGCGGACGAATGCAGCACCCCGAGTTCCGGCCCGAAGTCGATGTAGAGCTGCACGGCCGGGATGCGCGCTTCCGGAAAGTCGCGGGCCTCGACGACCCGGCCCACCCGCAGGTCCACGCGCTCAAATTCCGCAGGGGTCAACGGCTGGTCCATGGCCCCAAGATAGGCGGCCGGGCGGTCTTCGGTACATTTGGAGCATGGAGCAGGGATTTGACTTTCCCGCCTTGACCGGCGAAGCGTGGCGGGCAGTCGCAGGCGAGGGCGCCGCGGAACGCCTCCGCTACGACGGTTTGCGGGTTCCTGTTTGGCTTGACGGCCACGACCCGCGTGCTGCGGCGCACCCGTTGCCCGCCCGCCCGTTGCCCGTCGGGGCGGGCGGATGGGAGATCGAACAGTCCTTCAGCGATGCAGCCTCGCTGGCCCAGGGGTTGAACCATGGCGTCGAAGGGGTACGCATACCAGCGGCGGCCCAACGCGACCCCGGCATCGCCCGGCTGCTCGAGGGCGTCCACCTGCCCATGGTGGCGGTGCACCTCGATGGGGGAGGAGAGCCCGGTGCGCTGTTGGACTTTATGGACCTTGTAGGGGATGCTGATGCGGCGGGTCTGGTGGGGACGTGTTCGCGGTGTGCGATGCGGTCAGACGCGGACCCACACCGGCTGGCGCTGCATGTGGCGGCGTGGGCGGCGGTGCTGCCGCGGTTCCGCACGTGGGGGTGCGATGCGTTGCCCTGGATCGAGGGGGGGATGTCGACGGTCGACGCGCTCGCCGGTGTGGTGCGGGCAGCTTCCGATGCATTTGGGGGACTCGAGCAGGCGGGGATTTCGCCTCGCGCAGCAGCGGAGCGGGCAGTGGTACGGTGGGCAGTGGATACCGAGGTGCTGCACGAGGCCGCAGCGCTGCGCGCGCTGCGCATTCTGTGGGACGAGCTGCTCGGGCAGCATGGGGTGGCGGGCATTCCGCTGCGGATCGAGGTGCGGCCGGCGATGCGGCGTTGGACACGGATGCGGCCGGAGGACAACCTCCTCCGCGTCGTGGCCTCTACCTACGCGGCGGTGCTGGGCCAAGCGGACGGCATTGAGGCCCTTCCGTCGACGGCGCGCAGCGAAGCGCCGGCCGAGGGTCCTTTGCGGTGGGCCCGAAACATCCAGCACCTGCTGCGCGAAGAATG
>Ga0208787_1000923_pt1 | contig 13523 bp, 13 predicted proteins | sample Wag4_2014_7_11_FD_187362 | JGI IMG/M metagenome (GOLD analysis project Ga0208787, IMG submission 187362) | Fresh water microbial communities from Ohio, USA - Utica-2 Time Series HT 2014_7_11 (SPAdes) (version 2) | ecosystem: Environmental > Aquatic > Freshwater > Water tank | place: USA: Ohio... | reverse complement strand
TTCTTATTCATTTTCTCCCCAAGGGAATTGGACAATTTCAAGAATCAATGATGATAGCGAAGGAGCAACGAGTCTGCTTGTAATAGCCTCCAACGCCTCTTCCAACAACAGCTCTATCCCCACATCTGGCTGGTCTCCCTCCATCACCATCGCCGCCGCTTGATGAACCACACCTAGCGTGATAAACTAAAAGGACAAATATATGGGACGACAATGGAACACGATTATTGAGAGTTTAGGACCGCTTTCTGGCGGAACTGGCTTATCGATTAATGCCAACCTAACAGAGTTAGAGGCGTTGGTTACAACGCTCCAGGCGGACGTTGCTGATGGCGTGCGCATCCCAAACGCCACAACTGGCGGAACTGGTCCGACCGACTTCACCTCCACCAGCTACGGCACGATTGCAACGGCAAGCACTGGCAGGCTTGGATGCACAATCTTCAATTCTGGCCCAGGTAACCTTCACGTTATGCTAGGCACGGCAACGGCAAGTACATCAGCCTTCAGCGTTAGATTAAGTGCTGGAGACTACTATGAAGTTCCTTTCAACTACACTGGATTGATTGGTGGTATCTTTGCTACCGCTGGAACTGCTAAAGTGACGACACTGAGTTAGGAGTAGGCGATGCCTCTTACAAAAGCAACGCAGAATCCAGTATCGTTTATACGAAACATAAGAAATTTTGGAATTAATGGTCACGCCAATTCTTCTGGTGGGGCAGGTGGGGCAGGCGTCGGGGGGTTTGCTGTTAATTGCGGAACTACGGCAACTGCATATGGTAAAACCGCCTATGCTTCTGCATATAGCCAATTACAACAAAGAAGCGGCTCTGGAATTGATCTTACTTCTGGCGTTGGGGTTTATGGTGTGGGGATGTTCACTATAGGCACATCTGTGGCTGGTCAAGCATTCAGAATGATTGTGGGTGATGATAGTCAGTCAACACCCCCAGCAAACTCTGTGACCAACGCTATATCAACAAGAGGTTTTGGTTTTGAAATATATAATGATTCTGGAACTAGGACTGTTCGCCTATTTGCACACGATGGAACGACTTATTCTACATCATCTGGTGTGGCTGGGTTTAATTTTTCTAGCTTAAACAAGCTCCACTTGTTTTGGGTTAAAAATGATTCGGGTGGCAATGTTTATTTACACATGGTCGAGACTGCTGGAGAAAACGCTGGCGGCTTCCCAGCATTCCCAGCAAATCCAATCATAACGATGACGGGTGGCCCGACTGCAAACACAAGTGCGAAAAGATATGTTACTGGTCAAGCTATTACTGACGGAACGAATAACCCAGCAAGTGCCAATGCGGTGTTAGTTCAGATTGAGCAAATCAACTTTACGCAAGGCATCTAAAATGCCCCTCCTCCTCATCACCCTCTTACTCTGCTCCTGCTCGCCCAAGCCAGCGGACAGCAATGTGCTGCCGCGCTACTCAGACATGGGCGCGGCTGAAGACGCTGGTAATGTCAAATGAAACGCATCGCAACATGGATCACAATCCTGGGTTTGCGTTTATTGCTGACGGCAAAAGATTACGCCTGTTTCATGGAGGCATTGAAGTGTGCCGAGGACAACAACAGGCTTGCAAGGGGGACGAGGTATATCGGTGCCGTGAAGCACCTTCTGTCAGTCAACAGATCGATCAAAAGGATGGTGGCAGACGGCAGGGACCGGGACGAGGTCGTCGGTGCGGTCGTACATCTTGCGGTCAGTCTCAAGTACCTGGAGTCTCGCAATGAGTGAAGACCAGGTCTGGAGCATAGAGGTCAAGCTGGCCCGGATGGAGGAGCGCCAGGTCCAATTGTACCAAATGGTCGAGACCAGCTTGTCAAACTACGCAGATGTGGTAAATAGAGTCTCTGCCCTGGAACACCTACGTTCCAAGGTTTTCGCAATTGCTGGGGTCGCCGGGCTACTGTTTTCCGTTGCCTGGGACCTGGTCAAAAACAGGATAAATCACTAATGGCAACACTTGGCACACAATTAATCAGCGCAAGCTATAGCCAGGTCCTAAAGACTTTTGGTAGCGATATTGTCGGACCTACGCTCGCAGCCGTCGCCAGTGGCAACGAGGCTGGAGTTTCGGCCCTTCAAATATCCACGACCGGGGTAAAGAGCAGTGGCACGTTTGCAGTGGACGGAGCCTCTACGCTCCTGGGCCCGGTCACGTTCGGATCTCACATCACGGCATCTACCGGTACAGCGACAATCGCCACTGCCAGCATCAGCACTGCCACAATCAGCACTGCGACGATTAGCACTGCCACGATTAGTACTGCGACGATTAGCACCGCGACCATTGGAAGCGCAACCTTCAGCACTGCGACGATCCCCCTTCAACTTGGCCCGGTAACGTTTGGATCGAACGTGACAATGTCTACCGGAACGGCAACGATTGGGACACTCTCCGCTGGAAGCGCCACGATCAGCACGGCAACTATTCCGACTGTCATTGGGGCGACAACTTTTGCAACAGGGTTCACCTCCTCCACAGGCACAAACACGCTAGGCACGATTGCTTCTACAACAATCAACAATAGCGGTCTTGTTACAGTTGGATCTCTTGAGATTGGTGGGTTGGCTGGACCTACAATCACAAAGCTATCTTACGGAACGGCAGCGTTTACTGGCTCTACATTTCAAGACCTAGACTCAGCAACGGCTGGATCAAATGTTATAACAGGAACATTCGCAGTAACAGGTGCGGCCTTGGGAGACATTGTCTTTGGTGGGCTTACATCAATTGGTTCAAGCACAGGCACAAACGCTACCTTAGCCCAAAGGCTAATTCCTTCGTTTAGGGTTGAATCGACAGATACGATTCGATATGTAATACTTAATACAGACACAGTTTCCCACGGCACAACTCCAGCAGGCACGCTATACGCAACAGCAATAAGGTTTACAACTTAATATGGGCATCAAATTCAATCGCTCTCAGACGTTCGCAACGAACGGCACCGTAACCGCGGCCGCGCTTCACAACCTGGTCGATGGACTAGACGTCTATCAGTCTCTAATTAGAGACCAGACCTCACTGACCGCTGTCGCAACCGACGACAAGATCATGATTGACGACGCAAGCCTTTCGTCCGGTGTGGCTCCGAGACAGACAACCGTCTTAAATTTATTTGACGATGCACTGACAGGCGGAACGTATACGAACGCCAATCTCACAGGAGTTCTGAGCCTTGGCACCGTCACCGGGAATAGGTCAATCAGCACTAGCGCTGAGATTACGAATGGGACGATTGCCACGGCACTTATCCCTAGCGGAACATTTGGAACCACAACATCGACAGCTGCCACGATTACTGTTGGCACAATTCCAACTTTAACATCCGGGACTATAACTGGAACAGCTGCGAACATTACAAGTGGCACAGTTCAGACGCTAACAAGCTCCACGCTTGCGTCTAATCTTACAGGAGGAACTTTCAGTGGATCTGTAAACTCGACACTTGGAACAATTGGTACGCTGAACAGCACGACCGGGACGATTGGCAATTTCACAACTACTCTTACTGGCGATTTAACAATCAGCACTGGATCTGCCACAGTCGGAACTAGAGTGGCTGTTCTTAATACTGCCCAGCAGTACAGCAGAGCGCACAACTTCGCGGCCACAGCGTTGACCATCACAGGCGGAACAGTTCCTTGGAATCTTGCAGAGAATCAAGTCGCCACCTTGGAGGTTACAACTAACTCCACAATGAACACGCCGACCAACCCGCAAGCTGGTTGTACTTATGTGATGATCGTTACGCAAGGCACTGGCGGGAATAATACTCTTTCATTTAGCACAGCGTACAAGTTTACTGGTGGGGTAGCTCCAGTTCTTTCTACTGGATCAGCCCAAGTTGACGTTCTTTCCTTTGTAACAAACGGAACTGTACTCTACGGAGTATCTAGCCAAAACTTCTCGTAACCTCCCATGCCCTGGCCTGTCCATCCAAACGGCCTGCTTGGAGCGCAAGGCGATAATGATTCCTACCGAGTTGAACGTAGCTTGCGGTTTAATTCGGCTGATAACGCCCATCTCAGTAGGACGATGGGTACTCCAACAAGCCAAACAACGGCAACTCTTAGCCTTTGGGTCAAAAGAAGCGGGATATCAAAAACAAACTTTGGTGATTCTTTTTGGGATGCTGAAGCGTCAAATTACAATCTTTTTGGATTTGCTGGAACTGGATCTGGAAATACGGATTCACTCTTATTCACCTTTAGAAATGGCGGAACATATTATTCAAATGCAGTATATCGAGATCCATCTGCTTGGTATCATATAGTTTGCGTGTATGACAGCACAAATGCAACGCAAGCTGACAGGTTTAGGTTTTTTGTTAATGGGGTTAGGGGTACATTTATTTCATCTCCAGCATTTGCTCTTAACTATACATTTGAGGGATCAATCGGTGCTGGTGCTTATAGGATAGGAGATTTTACTTTCAATAGTTCTTGGAGGCCAGATTTTTACCTTGCCGAATATTACTGGATTGATGGGCAGGCGTTATCACCATCCAGCTTCGGCGAAACCGATGCCATCACAGGCCGCTGGAAGGCCAAGGCATATACAGGCACTTTTGGTAATAATGGATTCTATTTAAAGTTTGCAGACAACAGTGGAACAACCGCAACCACGCTTGGAAAAGATTCTAGCGGTAACGGCAACAACTGGACTCCGAATAATTTCTCCGTCACCGCAGGCACAGGCAACGACAGCCTTGTGGATAGCCCGACGAATTATGGGACGGATACTGGAGTTGGTGGAAATGTGCGGGGTAATTATTGTACCGTAAATCCGCTTAAAAATTTTGGAATTACATTAACAAATGGAAATCTGGATGGAGCATCAAACACATCTACAAGGGCTGCTATATACGGAACAATAGGCGTATCTTCTGGAAAATGGTATTGGGAGGTAACTCAAAATTCGGTTACTGGTGTAAACGCTTTTGCCATTGGAATTGCAAATGCAAGCGGGACTATTACAGACTATCCGGGGGCAACTGCAAATGAGTGGACTTATTACGGGCAAAGCGGACAGAAAGTAAATAATAATACACTTACTGCTTATGGTGCATCATTTACAACTGGTGATATAATTGGAGTTGCGCTAGATATTGACGCTGGAACACTTGTTTTCTATAAAAATAATGTATCTCAAGGCACTGCATTTACAGGACTCACATCTGGTCCATATTTTCCAGCTTTCGGAGACGGAGGAACCACAAACGCTCAATCTTGGTCTGCCAATTTCGGTCAACGCCCCTTCGCCTACACCGCCCCATCAGGCTTCAAGGCTCTCTGCACACAGAACCTTCCACAGCCGACGATTCAGAAGCCGAGCAGGTATATGGATGCCTTGGCCTACACCGGAACCGGCGCATCCAACTCCATCTCCAGCCTTGGCTTCAGCCCGGATCTTGTGTGGATTAAGAATCGCGGTGCAGCGACAAGCCACGCCATTTACGATACAACCAGGGGAACTCAGTCACAACTTTCCAGCGACACAACTGGAGACCAAGTAACAAGCTCAAGTGGGCTTACTACGTTTGGATCAAATGGATTTACCTTGGGAACAAGCACTCTTGTAAATACCAGCGGGACGCAGTATGTGGCCTGGGCTTGGGATGAGTCAACACAAGCAGGACTTGATGTTGTTAGCTATACTGGCAATGGAGCAAATAGGACGATTAACCATACGCTCGGCGTTGCCCCAAAGATGGTTATTGTTAAAGCCAGAACAACGGCTGGAGCAGATCAAGGCTGGCCTGTATGGCATACGTCTATTGCGAATACTACATACCTTCAGCTAAATTCTATATCAGGAACAGCCACTGGAGCAGATTATTGGAATTCCACAAGCCCGACATCCAGCGTGTTCTCAGTTGGAACAAATGCGGCTGTCAACGCAAACAATGATACCTACATCGCCTACTGCTTTGCTGAAGTAGAAGGCTTCAGCAAATTCGGTTCTTACGCTGGCAACGGAAGTGCAGATGGTCCGTTTGTGTGGTGTGGGTTTAGACCAAAATTTGTAATTACAAAGGGCGCAAATTCAGCGCAACCTTGGCTAGTTCACGATTCGGCTAGAGACGATAAAAATTTAGTTTCAAAAGCATTGTACCCATACCTTAATAATGCTGAATTTGATTATGGGGCAACAATTGCTCATGACTTTCTTTCAAATGGATTTAAGTTAAGGGGAACAGATCCCTATCAAAATGGATCTGGAATAAATTATATTTTCATTGCCTTCGCAGAATCACCATTCAAATACGCAAGAGCAAGATAAGGAGTAACTATGTGGATCACATCAAACAATAACATCATCCGTCAACCCGAAGGCATTCGCATTGGCGACGTCAACCATCCAGCCAGCATCTTTTGGTGCTGGAGCAAGGAGCAACTTGCTGAAGTAGGTATTAAGCCTTATACTCCAGCTAGCGTTCCGGCGGGATACCGGGTCACCGGGGCCTACACCGAAGAGATCGACGGAGAGGTCTTTGAAAGATTTAACCTAGAGCCAATCCCGGAGCCAGAACCAGCACCACAGGAGCCCATTAATGACTCTATCTGAAATCGCACAATTCGCAGGAGAGAAAGTTGGGAAAACTGATTCCGATACGCTTACGTTCCTGGAGAAGTCTGCCAGCTTAAACTATCGCAGGGTCTGGAACTTTGCCCCATGGCGCGAGAGTATTACGAACTCGACGTACTCAGTGTCCACAGCTAGCAGGACGATCACTCTTGGCTCCCTGGTCGAAAACCCGCTTTCCGTTGCATACGGAGACAGCGAACTTCTATCTGTCGACATGCAGACGATCATTAGCCAGGACGCCGATCTTCTCGACCCGGACAGGACAGGGACTCCGACTCAGTATTACTTTAAGGGCCGGAACACGTCCGGGACCGCTGAGATCGATCTGTACCCACTGCTGAACACGACGAGCACGACCACGATCAAGGTAATTGAAAAACTGACATGCATCACAAGGCAGAACAACATTGTAGAGTTTCCGCCTAGCGAGCCTGCCCTAGATGACGAATTGAGACTTCCGCACGTCCAGCACGTTGTCCTGGCGCTTACTCACGCCGATGCCCTGGAGCGCGAGCGTCAGTACGCAAAGGCCCAGGCAGTTGTATCGACCGCGAATGCTGACCTGGCGCAGATGGCTCAGTACGAAATGAGCCAGGTTGGAGGAATAAAGGTAATCACTCCTTCGAGTTTGGGTGAGTACAGCATCACTGATATAGGAGTTTAGTAGGTGCCGTATTTCCAAGATAATTTGGATGACGTCCTGTCGTTCGAGGGAATCCGGAACTTCTCCGGAGGACAGGCGAGCGGACTGCAGTCTGATCTACTAGCAGAGAACCAGGTCAGTCAATTGGTCAATATGACCCTTTCTCCAAAGGGCAACCTAGAGACCAGGACCGGGGCAACAGCATTCTGCACAACTGCCACAAGTGCGATCGGCTCAGTTGGTGGCATGAGATACTACGATACCGCGGCGAACGAATATTTGCTAACCGTAACGCAAGGAACATTCTACAGCATAAACTCAAATGGAAGCGCTGAAGCACACGCGCCGGACCAGGAGTGGGGATCTGCAAGCGTACTATGGGACAATAGGAGCACGGAATGGGAGGACGGATTTTCTTCTGCAGTCGACGCCCCTGTTTCAATGGCTCAGTTCAACGACAAAATGTACGCTGTCGACGGAGACGGAGATCTTCATTTATTTAATGGCACAACGGTAACCAGGCAGGGTGCCAAGCTAAGGGCGATCACAGTCACATCCGGAGGGTCTGGCTACACCTCCGCGACCGCGTTGGTTCAGTATCCCGGCCTGACCGGGACTGCTCCTTCTGTGACCACAACTGTAGCCGGGGGCGCGGTGACAGGAGTTGTAGTTGTAGACGGAGGATCTGGATATGCCAGGACCCCGAGCGTGACAATAATTGGCAACGGTTCCGGAGCCACAGCAACGGCAACAGTGAGCACTCCCCCTGTGGATCTAAGGATTATCATAAACACCGGGAATAGATTGTTTGGCGTTGGATCTGGTATTCACCGCAATACACTGTACTGCTCGGACATACTTGACGCGTCGGTGTGGGACTCGGCCAACAGTGCCGTGATTAACGGAGACGACGGAGACGAAATTACTGCGATCGTTCCGTACTATCAAAACAGAATTATTGTATTCAAAAACAGAAGAGTGTTCCAGGTTGAGGTTCCGGAAACAATGACGACTGCTGCGGATTGGACGATCTCGCTTATATCCAACAACACCGGGTGCGTAGCCGGGAACACCGCGGTCCAGGTGAGTAGCGACATATTCTTTCTTTCAGACAATGGAATTCGATCCCTGGTAAGGTCGGCTGCCGACGACTTCAGTTCAATTGGAATACCAATATCAGAAGTCGTGAAGGACGTCATCCAAACCATAAACCCGGCAAAGATCGACATATCTACGGCAATGTTCTACGACAACAGATACTTCCTGGCATTCCCAACAGGATCGAATGACTACAACGATACAATATTAGTATACAATACTGCCCTGAGCGCCTTTGAGGGGACCTGGACCCCGCAAGTCATGCAGTTTGCGCTTACAAATTTTGATTCGCAGGGACTTAGGCTGGCAATGAAAACTACAACAGGATTGATTCTTCAGCACTTTGGATACAAGTCTCCGGCTGCGCTGACTGCTTCGGATTATGCCGACAACAACCAATCGTATGAATCCTCAGTTAGGACAAAGGACTTTAATTTTGGAGATCCGTTCTCGCTAAAATATGGTTCGTATTTCGAGGTCATTTTTGACGACTCGTATTCGACTGATACGACCATAGCAATACAAAGGGACATAGATGTTGGTGATGTTGACGTTCAGCCGAATTTGAATATTGCCAGTTCAGTTCTTACGCTAGAATTTCAGCTTCCGGCAATTCTACCTACTAGCGTTAAAAAGAAGATTGCGAGCGATCTTAGGAAGTATGAAAAGTGGAGACTTCTTAACGTTAAGATATCTAGCGCGGCCGGGAAGATGGCAGTCAGGCAAATTACTGCAGCCGCAAATCCAGATACAATCGAGATCCAGAAGGTAATATGACCGCTATAGAATATATTGAGGCGTCCGGGGTGCCGGAGGGGATGTGGCACAACCTAGCTGATTGGTTTAATTGGTTCGAGAGGCAGGGCATGGTCGGTATCGTCGAGGATTCAAACGGCATTGCCGGGGTGGCGCTAGCCAGGTGCCTTAAAGAGGGCCAGAAGCCTGACCACTACGTTCACTCTGAGGATGGGGACAATGTCTTTGTAGACTTGACGATCTCCTCAAAGGGTGCTATCTCCTTGAGGTGCCTGTTGCTTCTCCTTTGGGAGCGTTTTGGCATTCGTAAACGTATTACGTTTAATCGTTCTGGAAGATACAGGAGTTATGACTATATGAATTTTATGAAAAAGGCAAGGGTCTAATGGGTGGCGCACCTTCTATTCCTGCACCTCCTCCCCCGCCCGATCCCGCGGCCGTAGCGCAGGCCAATGCCGAGGCGTACAAGAAAAACATTGAAACGTACATGGAAAAGGCTCCCGGCATGGCCGAGCTCGAGAACAAGCTACGAATTCAGTACATGCCCCAACAACGTTCCCTGGAGCGCCAGCTATCAGCCCTAGACCAGCAGGCAGGCGTGCAGGCCGGGATGCAACTTGAGCGTCAGTATGGACCGCAACGCACTCTAGAGGGGCTGCGAAGGGCATACGAAACTAGCCCACAGGCGTATGCACTGAATCGAGGACTTGGCGACCAGATGACACGCCAGTTTGAACGTCTTTATGGGACTAGCCCATACGCATCGGTCGAGCAGAATGTCGCGTTTAATCGCCAACCCGGTCCAGTTGACTTGTATGGCACGATTGGAACGAGCATTAGCAACCCAAGCCTAACCGCTGGGACCAAATAAAATGGCGAAATCAATTTCAAGTTCTGCGGAACAATTGGCATCTAGGTATCCAGCAAGATACAAGGTTAACGAAGACGGAACAATTTCCACCTATCCGTCCCCACGACCAGGAACAAATGATGTTCGTTATTACAATGAACAAGCTGGGAATTTTCCATACACAAACATAGTTGACGCTCAAAATCAAGTCTCCAAAGTGCAACAACAGAATATTAAAAATCTACAAGACACATACGAAAAGCGTCTTGCCGACGTGACAAGCCAAGAAAACACTCGCAACTCTCTTGCCTCTCAGATCCAGGCATTGACTTCTGGAGGCATGGGAATGCAGAACCCGAATGCTGGTCCAGAGTTCAACCAAGCCTTAGCACAACTTTCTGCTGGTCGTAACTATGGATCGTCAGATCTTGGCACGATGTTGAACTTTCAAGTATCCGATCAGCAGATCGTTGACGACTACAACAACTCAAAGCTATCACGCCTAAACAGCGTAATTGATCGTGGAAACGCTCAGATTGCCGGGATTAGCGAGCGCTTAAAATCCGCCAACGATCTTCTTTCTGGACTCCCGGCTGGCGACGCAAGACGCACATCTTCCGAGGTATTCATCAAGCAACTCAACGATGATCTGAAGAGCGTTACCGATGCAGTCACTGAAGCGCAGGACATGCAGAAGAATTTCACTCCTATCACGATGGACAGTCCGGAAGGGCTGAAGGAGATCACGTCTTTCCGCAGTTTCGCGCAGTTGCCAGAAGAGCGCGCAGCCCAACAGCTTTACCAGATCGATCCGGATTCTTATCGCACCGCAGTTAGCCTGGGCAGGCAGTACAGGGACATGGCGACTCAGCCGATCGGGCCCACAACTACTCCAGAGACAGAGCAACTCCGCAGGACAATTGAGGATGAGGCAATTAATCAGCTTCAACTTGGATCTACGATCGGGGCCGAGGAGCGTCGCGGGTACGAGCAGGCAATCCGCGGGGCTCAAACTGCCCGGGGCAATATTTTCGGGCTTGGACCAGCGGTGCAGGAGGCCGCGCAGATCGGCGCAGCCGGAGAACAACGCAAGCTGGCCCGGTTCGGGGCCGCGCAACAGTTCCTTGGTTCCGGCGAAACCTCCGGCGCAGCCAGGGCTCGCGATCTATTACTTCGTGAGGGTATCCAGCAGAATAGGCTTGGGGCCGCGGCCGGATTCATTGCTGGAGGGCCTAGCATTGGCAATCTGGCCCAAGCCAGGACAGCACAACAGCAAGGCGCGATGCAGGGCTACATCCAGGCCAACCAATCTCTCCCAGGTGGATTTAATCAGCAGGCATCTACTGCTTCTCCGTTCTACCAGGCAGTTGATCAAAGCATTCCTGTCGCACTTACTCAGGCGTTTAATGATCTTTATCGTTCGCAATCCAACTACCAGGCCAGCACATACGGTGCTCAGGTTGGCGCACAGGCCCAGGTTGCTAGCGCGTACTCCACCCCGAACTATATCAACGCGGTTGGTGGTCTGTTTGGAACAGGCGGAGTATTTTGTTGGGTGGCTAGAGAGGTTTATGGAGAAGATAATCCCAAGTGGTTGCAATTTAGGGAGTGGATGCTGACCAAGGCGTCAGACAACCTCAGAAACTTCTACACTGAGTACGGAGAAAGAATTGCGGAATCGATACGCAATAAACCGAAAATCAAATCCATCATCCGCAAGTGGATGGACAGCAAGATAGGATAATTTTATGGCAGGAGCAAGACCATTAATCCCAATGCCGTGGCAGGCGGCTCAGTTTAGGCAGGAAGATGAGCGCCAGGCAGTCGAAGACCAAGACCGCAAATTGCGCGTTGAAATGTTGAAGCAAAAACTCTATCCGGAAGAAGAGGCCAAAAGAGTTGGGCAAGCCCTCATGGCATCAAGCGATCCTGTCGAGCAGGCTGCGCTAATGAATAGACTAGCAGAGACGACAGGAACAAGAGCAGCGCCTGGAACAAGCATTGTAGTTCCAGCCGGACTTCCAGAAGAACTTGTTGACGCATACGTCGATCGCCAGGTCAACAAGGTTAAGTACTACAAAGAAAAGGCGATGATGGAACAGGACCCGGAGAAGCGTAGGATCATGATGAACGTCGCTGACGCTGGGGAGAAGGCTCTTGTCGCTAAAGGCAAAGAATTGACTCAGACAGACTTTGCCTTTGAGTCAAATCTCCGCGAAGCGTATCGCATGGCAGATGAACTAGAGAATGCTGTCAAGAAGTACGGAAACTATGAAACAGTAGATCCGCAGGGATCTGCTACGCTTGGGCAAATTCCATACTTATTTTCTGTGTCACTTGCAAAAGTCCTAGACCCAGGTTCCGTAGCTAGGGAGAGTGAAGTTGAGGCTGCGAAGAAATTTGCAATTCCGATGGGGACAACTCCTGTGTCTGTTGGCTTTAACAATCCGCTCACAGGGCCAACTACAGCAACAACACTGGCCGCGATTAATAGCATGAGGACAAGACTCAAGGCAAGGGCCGAAGACTATAAAAGCATTTCCGGACGCACGGTTGAACTTCCGAAATCTCACCAGGCAGACCAGACGCAATCGCAGGGGCAACAAGCCGGGCAGGCTGGGCAACAGCAACAGGCACCACAACAACCCGCACAACGTCCGATGAGTCCTACCGGATTTGGCGGATACGATCCTCGTACTCGCAAGGTAATTCAAAACCGCTAGTCGGTCATGGCCGACGAAATCATCCAGGACCCATTGGAGGCAGCAAATTATTTGCTGCGCCAGTACCGCGACAATCCGAACTTTGAGTTCACGCAAGAAGAAGCGTCGCTAGTCCACAACGCATACCAAGGCGGAGTTTCGTTTGTCGACTCCAAGCCTGTCATGGATGAGGCATCGACCTCATCATTCCTGAGATCTCAGGACGAATCCGATCCAACATTTGTAGCTAGCGAAGAAGAATTCTCCATTCTAAAAGCTACTGAGCCTGGGGCAATGAGCAGAATTGGTGGGGCAATGGCTGGGGCCGCGGAGTATTTTGGACCTGTAATTAAAGAAGGCATTCCTGAACTAATTAAAACGGCATCGATGCGTGAGCCAAGGCCGGGCGAGCCTTCACTTCCAGCCACATTGCTAGAAGCCGGGGCCAGGGGAACTGTTGACCTTGGAACCATGGCAGTAGGAGCGTCTAAATTTATTGAAAAGGCTCCATTCATGGCGGCCGGAGCGCTTGGGTTCCAGGACGACTACAAGTCCTACCTAAACCAGAAGACGATCGACCAGAACTATCAGATGCAGGCGATCGACAAGATGAATGCTGAAAGGGCTCAGGGCAAAAGCATTATCGGATTGCCGGAGGGAACGTTCGCCCCGAAGGCCGCGGAGGCCGCGAGCATGGTCCTAGACCCTACGCTCGCAGTTCCATTCATTGGTCCAGGAGCCAAGGCAACCGGAGTTGCCGGAAGAGGACTAGGCGCCACAACGAAAATCGCCGGAGGGATTGAGACCGCGGCCAGGGCAACAGGCGGAGCCATTGATCTTGGGGTCGAAAAGGT
>Ga0208787_1000922_pt1 | contig 13534 bp, 7 predicted proteins | sample Wag4_2014_7_11_FD_187362 | JGI IMG/M metagenome (GOLD analysis project Ga0208787, IMG submission 187362) | Fresh water microbial communities from Ohio, USA - Utica-2 Time Series HT 2014_7_11 (SPAdes) (version 2) | ecosystem: Environmental > Aquatic > Freshwater > Water tank | place: USA: Ohio... | reverse complement strand
ATGGGTCTATTAGCTGTTTCAATTTTAGGATTGGTCTTATTTATAAAAAAACCATAAAATGAATTGGAGGCTATCCATTAAGTTTGGATAGCCTCTATATTTTAAAGGATAACAAGAACTTCCCTTAAAATATCAATAACTAACTATTTCACTTGACAGATAACCTATTCTCATGGCTACACATTCAATAGGTTGACTTGGCTTGTTTATTGGCTCAATGTAAACTTTCCAGGATTTTTCTCCTTTGCTTCTCCAGCCAATGGAGGCACCCACCGTGGAACAAGAAATATGTAACTTTTCAGCATGAATAGTCATTTTAGGTAAGGCAGTTACAGGTGGTTGATTTTTGCCTTGCCACCAACCAGCAATCAAATCCTTTTCAGGAATTGCCCCTTTATCTGGAAAATCTTGTTGCCATTTATCCATTTGCTTTCGCATTTTCACTAATATCTTGACGTATGTAGGATCTTGAGCAAGATTAACTAACTCAAAAGGATCTTTTTCCCAGTCATAAAGTTCCTCAGCGGGTTTTGTTTTTTCAAACCATAAATTTTGAAAACCAGTTAACTTACCTTCCTCTTTTTGTTTTAATAAATCCCTCATGAGAGGTTGCTGTTTTCTGTATTCCAAATCCATATATCTTGGTAATTCTGGATAATAATTCCTGATATACTGATATTTTGGAGCCAACACCGTTCTTACTCTGTCATAATGAGAATCGAGCCGGTCTCTGGCGGCAAAAACCATTTCTCGTCCATTTTTTGATGCATATTTGCCTAAAAAGGCTTTTCCTGCCAGTTTTCCAGGTGGCTCAATTCCAGCTAATGATAAAACCGTTGTAGCAAAATCGATGGAACTTATCCATCTCGCATCTCTGCTTCCAGCCATTTTCCCATCGGGAAATCGAACAATTAAAGGAACGTGCAAACCTCTTCTATAAATTTCCCTTTTAAAAAAAGGTAATCCATCGCCATGATCTGTCCAAAAAAAGATAATGGTATTATCGAGCAGCCCATCCTCTTCCAACTTTTTTAATAAAGCACCAATTTCTTCATCCAGTATAGAAATATTGGAATATTGCCTGGCCACTTCCTTTCGGGCAACTAAATTATCCGGATAAAAAGGAGGCAAAAACACCTTCAAAGGATCAACGCTTAGTGGCTTATCTGCATTGGCCCAAATCTGAGATTCGTGGGTGGTATTAAAATTAAAGACACTGAAAAATGGTTTCCCTTTAGGTCTGTTTCTCCAGGTAGCTTTGTTAGAAACCTCATCCCAGGCGGTGGGTGCCTCCTCAAACTGATAATCCGTTTTATTATTATTGGTGGTATAATAACCTGCAGCCCTAAGATATTCTGGAAAACATTTTATCTCAGGCGGCATAACAACACTATATGATTTTGGAAGGCCTGTTTGTTCCGGATAAGTATTGTTTAAGGTTCTCATATTATGTCCCCCATTATAAGTTTGGTATGAACCTGTGATGATTGCATTTCTGCTTGGAGCGCAAACACCAGCAGTAGTATAAACATTTTCATAAACAATACCTTCTCTGGCTAATCTCTCTATATTGGGGGTTTTTATGGTGTTATCACCATACATGGATAGTCTTGGACTCATATCTTCCGCAGAAATCCATAGAATATTGGGTTTATCCTGTGAGAAAAGACTTTCCGGAGCTGATAAAACCAAGGAAATCAAAAATAAATAGGGATAAGCTGGATTCATGGCACGTAATGAATTCATCATTGATTTTTGTTCATAAATTGATCCACTTTATATTCTAAAGAAATGATAAATACAGGCAAAGGATTGATAACAGTCTGTCGAACTTTATCAACGAATACATGAGCCAATTATCTTCTGTAAGAAACAAAGTAAGTGTCCATATTACATACACCCAAAGGGTTTAGAGAAAAGCATTACGGAACCAGGGTATTTATTTAGTGAGAGTCTCTAGTAACCTTACTACCAGAACCTCCTTTTAGAAAATCAAGATCTGCTCCCAAGTGCGCTTGTTCTACATGCGTTTGATGTAAACGAACATATCCCCGGTCAACGATGCCATTGAACTGTGGGGTATTTGCCAAACGCTCATTAATCTCTTCCTGACTTAGCAACAAATTCAGACTTCGCGCCGGAACGTCCAGTTCAATCCAGTCGCCGTCGCGAACAATCGCCAGCGGTCCACCCACTGCCGATTCAGGAGATACATGTAAAATGCAAGTACCGAATCCGGTTCCACTCATTCTGCCATCGGAAATACGTACCATATCGCGAACCCCTTCAAGCAATAATTTGGGAGGAAGACCTAAATTTCCCACCTCTGGCATACCCGGATAGCCGACAGGACCTACTTGTTTAAGAACGAGGACACTGTCAGCAGTTGCTGGCAACTCTGGATCATTAATCCTGTTTTTATAATCGTCAATATCTTCGAATACTATGGCCTGACCTTTATGTTTCATCAATTCAGGACTCGCTGCGGAGAGTTTTAGCACAGCACCATCAGGACATAGGTTACCTTTGAGCACAGCAACGCCAGAAACTGTATTTACAGGCTGATCTATAGGGCTGATCACACGATCATTATAAGATTTTGCCATGCTAAAATTTTCCTTCATCGTATGACCATTAACGGTAATTACCTGTCCACGAAGATATTTATCCAGTTCTTTCAGGACAGCGGGAAGTCCGCCTGCGTAGTAAAAATCTTCCATAAAATATTCTCCGGAAGGTTGCAAATTCAACAATAAGGGAATATCCTTTGCTAAATTATTCATATCATCTAACGTCAATTCGACGCCTATACGTCCCGCGATAGCCAGTAAATGCAGGACAAAATTAGTAGATCCCCCAATGGCTGTATTTACAATAATCGCATTTTCAAAAGCCTCTCTGGTCAATATTTTTGAAAGCGTCAGATTTTCCTTTACCATTTCGACAATGCGCATACCTGAGTGATGCGCTAAAACGCGCCTGTTTGAATCAACAGCAGGAATAGCAGCATTTCCAGGCAGGGATAACCCTAAAGATTCCACCATACAAGCCATGGTTGAGGCCGTACCCATAACACCACAGTGGCCTGCACTTCTGCACATACCTGCTTCCACCTCCTGCATATCTTTCTGAGTGATTTCACCCATTCTTTGGGCTTCACTGAATCGCCATAAATCGGAAGTACTGATATTGGTACCTCTATATTTTCCTGTTAGCATGGGACCTCCACTCACCACTATAGTTGGAATATCGACGCTGCAAGCACCCATAACTAAGGAAGGGGTTGTTTTATCACATCCACAAAGCAGCACTACGCCATCTAAGGGATTTGCGCGAATGCTTTCCTCCACGTCCATACTTACCAAATTGCGATAAAGCATAGCCGTTGGCTTAATTAATGTTTCACCTGTTGACATGACAGGAAACTCAACGGGAAAGCCCCCTGCTTCGTAAATCCCATTTTTAACTTTTTGAGCAAGTTCCCTAAAATGAGCATTGCAGGGAGTGAGTTCACTCCAGGTATTACAAATACCAATGACTGGTTTTCCCTCAAAATGATGCGCGGGTATCCCCTGATTTTTCATCCAGGCTCTATAGATAATGCCATCTTTTCCTTCTCTGGCAAACCAGTTTCTACTTCTCAAATTATTTGCTTCCACGGATATTATTTTTACTCAAAATAACCTTTTTCCGTCTTATTTACAATTTTTTTGAAGCAGGAACCAATATTTTATTTAAAATCAGTGAAATAATCATGACCAAGGTACAGCCAATAAGATTTAACCAAAGATATCCTATACTCACAACAATTTCCCTACCACCCAATGAAATGGGCGTTCCTGTCTCATTCAAATAAAAAATAACAAGAATCAATAATTCTGTTAAGATTGCTGACCAAAACACCGCATTCCCCTTGACAGATTTCAAGAAAAATCCAACTAAAAAGATACCTAATATTGTACCATAAAAAAGGGATCCAACGATATTGACAGCTTGAATCAGGTTTTCAAATAACCTGGCTGAAAAAGCAAAAAGGACGGCAATACCACCCCAAAGTAGGGTAAATGCTTTAGAGACAAATAAATAATGCTGATCGGTCTGTTCTTTTACAAAAGACCTCTTATAAATATCAATGACGGTGGTGGTTGCCAGTGAATTTAATTCAGAGGAGGTGGAGGACATGGATGCCGAAAAAATCACCGCTAAAAGTAGTCCGACAATTCCAACCGGAAGAAAATCACGTATAAATGTAATAAAAACGTAATCTGTATCTTTGGTGGAGGCTGATGGTTGTGCTTTCTTTATGAGCGTTGCAGCCCTTTCCCTCAACTCTTTTTCCTCTTTCATCAAATTTTTAACCTCCCCTTTGCTTGTTGCAATGACCGCCTCATTTTCAGATTTCAACTGATTTATATACCCATGAATCACTTCTTTTTTTCTGGCAAATAAAATTTCGTGCTCTTTATTCAATGCCTCGTACTGTAAGGCATAAGTATCATTTGTTTTAATGGCATTGATATTTCCTTCATTAAAATGAAGAGGGCTTTTATTAAACTGAAAGAAAACAAACACTAAAACACCAACAAATAATATCAAAAACTGCATGGGGACTTTTAACAAGCCATTGAACATTAGACCTAATCTGCTTTCAGTTAATGTTTTTCCTGATAAATATCTTTGGACCTGGGATTGGTCTGTTCCAAAATAACTTAAAAATAAAAAAACACCACCAATCATTCCAGACCAGAAAGTATATCTATTTGAAAGATCCCAGGAAAAATCGACCACTTGAAGTTTATCCATTGATCCAGCAAATCGAATAGCATCGGTGAAGCTAACATTTTCAGGTAGTTTAAAAACGAGCACTAATGCAGCAATAACCATCCCTACCAAAATGATTACCATTTGATGAAATTGGGTTACACTTACCGCTTTTGTACCTCCAGAAACGGTATATAGCGTTACGCCTGCTCCCAAAACCAGAATGGTTAAGTTTAATTGCCAACCAAGGATAGTTGAGAGGATAATGGCTGGTGCAAAAATAGTCAGACCTGCCGCTAAACCCCTTGAAATGAGGAATAATATGGCTGTAAATGTTCTCGTTGCTAAATTAAAACGCCCTTCCAGATATTCATAAGCTGTATAGACTTTTAACTTATAATAAATGGGCAGCACAAATACCGACAAAATGACCATAGCTAAAGGCAGACCAAAATAAAACTGGGCAAATCCCATTCCATCTTCATAAGCCTGTCCCGGCGTCGATAAGAAAGTGATGGCACTGGCTTGAGTAGCCATAATGGAAAGGCCTATAGACCACCATTTTAAATCGTGATCACCTTGAAGATAACTTTGCGTCGTATTGACATTTCGTGTTTTCCAGATACCATAAATGATAATGCCAGCGATAGTTCCTACCAGTACAATCCAATCGATTAAAGCCATGGTGACAATTTATTTAAGAGAAAGCTTTCGTGAATAAATAAAACAGAATGATGAGCAGGGCATGGAAAACCAATACAAACAGGTATAATTTATTCCACGTTCCCAGTATGGGTGGCACATCCTCGTTAAATTTTTCAGGAAGTGACGATTCATTTTCAGTTTTTATCATGGCTTTATTCCTTTACCCATTGAAATCATATTGGCAAATAAGCGAAAAGCGCCAGGCACTCCGGCGGGTAACTCTCTGAAAAAAGAAATACCGCTGTATATATAGTAGCCTTTCCCATATTTTGCAACTAGTAAAGCACCATCCAAAGGTTTTTCACCCGGATCATTAAATCTTAAAACGGGCGTAAAGCCAGCATCCCATTTTCCTGGAAAATACAATCCTCTTTCTTGCTCCCAGCCTTTAAAATCATTTTCCGTGATCTTATTTGGAAAATTCAAGAGACTATGATTTGGGACCAACAACGTAACGGGTGCATCTTCGTCTGTAATTCTGTCTCTCGAAATAGTTAATGGCAAAGGGGCTAATTCCTTTTCCGAAACCTTTAAATCGCCAGTAGTATTATACTGAACGATTAAATTTCCACCATTTTCCACGTAATTAAACAAAGCTTTTTGCTTGAATTCAATCCCTTCCACGGTATTGTAAGCACGAACACCTAATACAACAGCATCAAAAGTTTTTAAATAATCTTCGTTCAGATTATTGACATTGAGCAAAGTAACCTGATAACCCATTTGGGAAAGACTGGCAGGTACAACGTCCCCAGCACCCATTAAATATCCTATTTTTTCACCCGATTTTTCCAGATCAATGCGGACCACTTTTGCATTGGACGATAAAAGCACCGTTTGTGCTGGAATGTGTGCATGCTTGATGATCAACATTTTTTTATCATAAGTCTCTCCATCTGTTTTCATGATAACCTTTGCATTCCCTTCAGATTGAAATGCAGGTGGGGTTACCCAAAATGACAGTTCCTTTTCTTCCCCTTTTCTGGTGAATTGAATAGATTGTTCCTTTGGTGAAAAAGTCCATCCTTCAGGAACATCCAGGGAAACTGTGCCAGAAAGACCCATTTTATTAGCCTTTATGACCAATTTCAGAGATTGACTATCTTTTTTTGCAAAAACATTAACAGATTCCTGGAAACTACCTGTGATGGGCGGAATAATTTCAAAAGGTTGATAAACCTCTCCTGCTACAGGATCGTCCATTTTGTAAACAATGTCTGATTCCAAAGAAAAAGGAATTCCTTCAATCAGATAATTAGCTTTCACTTTTAATGATTTCGGCGTTTCGGGCAAGCCTCTTAATTTTTCATCCTTGACGTTGTAAACACCTAAATTCCACTGATCTAAAAGCCAATAGGGACTCGTTAAAGATATATTTTTAGGAAGCTGTATCTGTTTTGAAAGTTTAAATACTTTGTTATTTGCCATTTCCATATTCAAAACGGTATCGACCTGGGTTGGCAGAACCTGAAGAGATTGCAAAACCACTTTAACCGGACTTCTGTGAATGTATTCGAGCTGAACTTTTATCGTTTCTCCAGGTGTAGCCGTCGATTCTGTGGCCACAGCTTCCTGAAAAAGACCCAAAGATTGTTTAATAATGATTTTAAGGTCTTTTAATTTTTCTCTTTTCCAGTATCCATCCTCTAACTTTTCAAGTTCTTTTAGGGCCAATAATAAATCGGGCAAAACATCGTACGGCTTTGCCATATTGAAGTTGGTCTCTACCTTTTTTAATAAAGCACCTACTTTCTCCGCCCCTTTTACCCTACTCCATGTTGTATTGATACCAGCAAACAATTTATTATTTTCAGGTAAATCCCCTTTTAATAATTCTAAATATTCCGTTTCTGAGCCTCTTACTCCTAAGGAACCAAATCCCTGACTTTTATGCATACTCCGGCTTTCTGCAGCAATTTCATTATTAGATTTTCCAAGCAAAGGATAATAAACCCCTACCTCAAATTGAAGTAATTTGCTTTTATCCGCCTCGTCAAATGCCTTTTGACTGCCGTAGAACCACCAGGAAGTATTAAAAAATAATCTTTTAGGCTGCCAAAGAGGCAATCTGCTTAATTGATATGGATATACCTTTGGATCTGCGGCCATGTCAAAAGCTTCGACACCCAGCATACCAGAAGCAGTATGATGTCCATGCGTTTTCCCTGGACTTCGATGATCAAATCTGTTAATAATAATATCAGGCTGCCAATACCTAATCACTGCAATCAAGTCTTCCATCACTTTTTCCTTTTCCCAGATTCTGAAAGTTTCCTCTGGATTTTTAGAAAAACCAAAATCATTAGCTCTGGAAAAAAACTGTTTTCCACCGTCTATCTGTCTCGCGCCTAATAATTCCTGTGTCCTGATGAGCCCTAACAATTCTCTGATTTCCGGACTAATTAAATTTTGACCACCGTCACCTCTTGTTAAGGAAATATAAGCAGTATTCGCTTTTTCATAATTTGCTAAATAAGTAATAAGCCTGGTATTTTCATCATCGGGATGAGCTGCCAGATAAAGAACGGAACCCAGGAAGTTCAACTTTTGAATTTCATGATAAATTTTTGCTGAATTCCACTTCTCGGGAGCTTGTCCATGAAGACCAATAAAAAGAAATAAAGAAAATAAGGATAAGAATAAGGATAGTTTACGCATGGGTGATTACTTTTACAACCTCAATATTACAAAATATTATGTTAAAAACAGACCTGAAAAAATTCGTTTGTATTCACGGACATTTTTATCAACCTCCGCGTGAGAATGCCTGGTTAGGGGTTATCGAATACCAGGAATCGGCGGCGCCCTTTCATAACTGGAATGAACGAATAAATTTTGAATGTTACGCTCCAAATTCAGCGGCCAGACTCCTCAACGACAGGCAGGAAATAAAAGGCATTGTCTCTAATTATACCTACATGAGTTTCAACATTGGTCCTACCCTGCTGGGCTGGATGGAAAAACATGATCCTCATGCCTATCAGGCTATTTTAGATGCTGACAAACAAAGTGTTAAATATTTTAATGGGCATGGATCTGCTATAGCTCAGGTTTACAATCATATCATCATGCCACTCGCGAACAAGCGAGATAAAGAGACTCAAATTATATGGGGCATCCATGATTTTGAATCTCGTTTTCAACGAAAACCTGAAGGAATGTGGCTGGCTGAAACAGCCGTTGATACTGAAACATTAGAGATTTTAGCGGAAAATGATATAAAATATACCATTTTAGCACCACGTCAAGGCAAGGCATTCCGAAAATTAAAGGATGAAAACTGGACGGAATGTACACATGATAATATTGATCCGAGAAATGCCTATCAATGCTTGCTACCCTCTGGAAAATCAATAGTTCTTTTCTTTTACGATGGCGGTATAGCGCAATCTGTTGCTTTCAATGGTTTACTAAATGATGGTAATTTATTTGCCCAAAAAATGGCCAGCGTTTTTGACCAGAATGATACTCCGCAATTAAGCCATATAGCTACCGATGGAGAAAGTTACGGACATCATCATCAATTTGGAGAAATGGCCCTTGCTGCCTGTTTCGATTCTTTAATGAAAAATGAGAAAATTTGTCTGACAAATTATGGACAGTTCTTGGCTGAAAATCCCCCATTGTATGAGGCACAAATACATGAAAATAGTTCATGGAGTTGTGTTCACGGAGTTGAAAGATGGCGGGCTGATTGTGGGTGTCACACGGGCGGCAAACCTTCCTGGAATCAAAAATGGAGAAAACCACTTAGGGAAATTTTGGATGACCTAAGAGACCAGCTCATTCCCGTTTATGAAAACCAGACATTAAGCTTATTGAGAGATCCCTGGGCAGCCAGAAATGATTATATTCAGGTAATACTCCACAGAAAATCAGCTACTATAAGTTCATTTTTCGAGAAACACAGCTTAAAAACGCTGATACCAGAGGAAAGGATTAAATTATTGCGACTATTGGAAATGCAAAGACATGCGTTGTTAATGTTTACCAGTTGCGGATGGTTTTTCGATGAAATTTCTGGTTTGGAAACCGATCAGATTTTACAATATGCACATAGAGCCATGCACTATGCTGAACAGGTAACGGCGCACAAGTTCCGAGATGAATTTCTGCTTACATTGACCAAAATACCGAGTAATGTTTTTGATAATGGTTCTATAAGTTATCATAAAAATGTAATCCCTGCCGCAGTTTCCCTGGAAAGAGTTGGCATGCATTATGCTGCATCTTCCCTTTTTGAAGATTATCCAGAGGAATTATCCTTATTCAGCTATAAAATGAAAAGTCTGAACTTTAACCGATGGAAATCTGGAACTCATTCAATAGCAGCCGGTAGAACAATGATTATTTCTCAAACCACATATACGGAAAAGGAATTTGCATTTGCAGTAATTTATCTTGGGCAATACAATTTATTCGGCCAGATTTCACTGGATATGCCGGCAGATAAATTTGAAAAAATGACTGCTAAAATTGATGCCGCTATCAAAGACACCGATTTAGGAAGGGTTATTGGAATCATGCAAGATTATTGTGGTGGTGAAAGATTTTCATTCTGGCATCTTTTTCGAGATGAAAAGAGGAAAATCATCAGTCAGATTAACCAAAAGAGCCTTAAGTCTGTCGAATATACTTTCAGAGGTATGTACCAGGAGACCTATCCCCTTATGTTAGGACTAAAAGAGATAGACATGCCCATACCCTCCCCTTTCAAAGATACTGCCGCTTACATCTATAATCTGGAATTTAAAAACCTTCTGCTTGCCAAAGAAATGGATTTGGCCAGACTAAAATCGGTTCTTCAAATAATGAAAGAATGGGATTTTGAGTTAGTGGAAAAACCGGAAATCATTCATTTGGCTAACAATAAAATTTATAGCTGTTTGGTTACCCTGTCGCAGGCAGATAAAAAAGTGGAAGCTTTATGTTCAGACTTGATTACCTTTTTAACCACCCTTTTGAGTATGCCCTTAGCCTTGAATTTATGGCGAAGTCAAAATTATATTTTCAGTGAATATGGTGCACGCGCATTTAAACAAAAATTAGCGGATGGATCTTTATCGATGGAAAAATTTCAGCAATTAACACATAACATGGGTATTGCTATCCTTAATAAAGAATTGAAGCCAGTTTAAAGAAATATTTACCATGTTTTAAATGCTTACCTTTGGTTAAATATAAATCAAAATGGTTATTGCAAATCCTATTTACGATGTGGTCTTCAAAAAATTGATGAAGAATGATAGCGTCGCTAAGTTTTTTATTGGTGCGATTTTAAAGCAAAATATCGAAGACCTCAAAGTAAAGCCTAAGGTGTTTGGTTACTTAAGAAAAGAACTTAAAGAACCATCATCCATTTATTCCTTTCGATCAGACTTTATTGTCACCATTTTAACTGATGCTGGTGAACGAAAAAAAATCCGCATTGAAATTCAAAAAGTGAAGAATAATATTGACTTGATGAAATTCAGAGATAATCTGGGCAAAAATTATGAAAGGGAAGAAACTGTATATTATGAAAAACAGATTTTACCCGTTGTCAACATTTATATTATTGGATTTAATATGCCTGAATTTGAATCGGCCTGTATTCAAGTAAAGTGGAAATACACAGATCTCATATCAAACAAGAATGTCAATGTCAGTATTGATTTTATAGAAAAGGAAGCTAATGATTATTTTATTATTCAGGTAAACAGGATTACAGAAAGGTATAAAACCAACCTGGATAAGCTTTTAAGCATCTTCGAACAGTCCCATTTTTTAGATGGAGGCAAAATAATTAAAGATTTTAACCATGACATTGATAATGAGGATGTAAAATTGATTACCGATATCCTTCATAAAGTGGGGGTCGATCCGGAACAGAAAAAACTGATGGAAATCGAGCAAGAATCCTTATGAAGTATTCATGCTAAGTTTGAAGATTGGGAACGAGAGTGCACAAGGCGACAGAAATGTCGCCTTTTTTGCTGTCTATAAGTGAGTTAGACTAGTTCTATCTTTTGGGTTTTCAAAAGGAGGTTTTTTTGAAAAGATGTAACTTAATATCCGTTTCTTCATCTTAACAATAACTTTCTTAGAAACATTTGTGCTATATTTGAGCAGTTGTAATCGGTAATTACAACTGCACCAATTTCGGTAAATAAGAATGCACCAAAAATGGCAACAAGAATGCACCACCAATGATCCCTTAGGGGCATGCCCCTAAGGGATTTTGAACTATTTTGCTAGTGTACCAAAACTAGCATTTTATGAACGTGTATTTGAACAAATTTATGGTTTATTTCGAGATTCACCGCCTCTACAGAGAGGGATTTTCTATCAGGCAGATAAGCGAAGAGTTAGTCCTCAACCGCCGGACAGTGAGTAAATATCTTTCGATGTCCGAACTGGAGTTCGAACAGATGATGATTGATCAGTCCGAGCGGAACAAAGTATTGTCCCCTTATGAGTCTTTTGTCAAGTCTCGACTGGAGAAATTCCGGGACACCCCAGCCGCCCAGATGTATGACTGGCTAAAGGAGCATTTCAAGGATCTGCCAAAAGTATCCCAAAAGACCGTTTTCAATTTTGTTTCCTGGGTAAGGCGCAAGTATAACCTGCCCTTCATCAAAACTCCCCGTGAATACGAGATGGTGGAAGAGCTCCCTTATGGAAAACAGGCTCAGGTAGATTTTGGCGAATACAACATGCGTGACACCTCCGGCAATAGGGTAAAAGTGTTTTTCTTTATACTCACACTTTCCCGCTCCCGGTTTAAATACGTATGGTTCACCAATAGGTACTTTACCTCCCTACTGGCTGTAGAGGCCCACGAGAAAGCCTTTGCCTTTATCAGGGGTGTCCCATTAGAAATTGTCTATGACCAGGATAAGGTGTTCATGGTCAGCGAAAACGGCGGGGACATTATCCTCACCGATACGTTCAGGGCTTATACGCGCGAACAGTCCTTCAGCCTGTACTTCTGCAGGAAATCCGATCCGGAAAGCAAGGGAAAGGTCGAGAATGTGGTCAAATACGTCAAAATGAACTTCCTTTACAACCGTACCTTCCATAATATCGAAACTCTTAACGACGAGGTCCTGGGCTGGCTTGGCCGTACAGCAAACCTCCTGCCCCACGGAGTAACCAAAAAAGAGCCATGCTCCGAACACAACATTGAACAGTCTGAGCTTACCCCTTACAGGCCCTATCTGCCAAAGCAGGCCTCCCCGGACCTATATGCCATACGCAAGGACAATTCTATCTCTTACAAGGGCAACTTCTACTCCCTGCCACTTGGAACCTACAAAGGAAAGGGAAGCCACGTCGCCCTACACGTAGAGGCAGATGAACTGATTGTGAGTCAACCGGGAAACAATGCCGAAATCTGCCGTCATTTCCTTGCCGTGGGCACGGGTCAAAAGATAAAGAAAACCGATCATAATAGGGATAAAACCGGCTCCATCGATGAAAGGATTGCTAAGGCGGCAGGTCAGTTTACCCAAGTGGAATTGGCCCAGGAATGGATGGAGCTGCTCAGAGAGAAAAAGCCCCGTTATATCAGGGACCAGCTTGACATAATCCAAAAGGCCATTGATGGAGTAGACCCCAAAAAAGTGGCGATTACATTAAAATACTGTGTTGAAAAATCCATCTACAGTGCCTCTGATTTTAAGGCGATTCTTGAGCTTCAGCAGTCCGACAGAAAAGCGGAATCCAATATCAAGCTACTCAATCCCCTAAACGGAAAAGTAACGGAAAATGCCCTGATACAGCCCCAAAAAAGCAACATAGGAGAATATGAAGCTATTGTAAACAATAAAAAAACCAAAAAAATCAACTGAACAACCATCGCCATGGACATTCTCAATGATGGGAAGTCCATGGCCAAAACTATCAAAAAATGGAAAAAAAAGAACAGATCAACGCCTTTTGCAGGCAGTTTAAAATCACCGGAATGGCAGCAGGACTTCCCGAGGTAGTGGCCAAATCAGAAAAACAGAGCTCGGGCTTCATGGACTTTTTCCTCGAACTGCTCCGGCATGAAGCTGCACAAAGGTCTAAAAACGAGGTTATCAGC
>Ga0208787_1000916_pt1 | contig 13556 bp, 10 predicted proteins | sample Wag4_2014_7_11_FD_187362 | JGI IMG/M metagenome (GOLD analysis project Ga0208787, IMG submission 187362) | Fresh water microbial communities from Ohio, USA - Utica-2 Time Series HT 2014_7_11 (SPAdes) (version 2) | ecosystem: Environmental > Aquatic > Freshwater > Water tank | place: USA: Ohio... | reverse complement strand
CAACGAGTTCATGAACTATTGCCCGACTTAATCGTATGTGACTCGGTACTCAATACCAACGAAGGAATCGACTTGATTAGACAAGTAAAGCTCTCCGATAAAACGAGCCATATTCCCGTCTTGCTTCTAAGTCGCCATTATGGCAACGATGGTCGCCTCGATTCTTTGCGGGCAGGCGCTGATGGTTGGTTTACCCGGCCGGTTCAGAGTGATGACTTCAATGGAGTCATTCAAGAGTTAATTGCCAAACAAAAGCACCGGCACGAAGATTTTAATCGATTTATTCAACTTTGCTTCAGTAGCCACCGTCCGATACTAAGTGATCGATTTTTATCGGACGTTGTCTCGCATATTGAGGAGCAAATGGGGAATCCAGACTTTATGCCAGACGAGATTGCTCGAAAATTACAAATGACCAACCCACATTTTGTCCGTAAACTTAGAGCGGTAACGGGGAAGGAGCCCGCACAGCTTATTCGAGAGCTTCGATTGGAAAAAGCTAAGTACCTGATTGAGCAGCGGGTAGGTACTCCCCAAGCGATTTCTGGCATGGTAGGATTTTCCAATCCAGGGATATTTTCTATGGCGTTTAAAGACTATTTTGGAGAGAATACCACCTTGCTACAGGGGTAATGGAAAGAGTCCTGTAAAGGCCTCACTAGGTATAATTATATTCTGTGTTTCCCAATGCCTTGAAATTTTTGTTGGAGGTTTGAGTGAGAGTAATTACTTTTATGTTTTCTTCCGTAATTAAGCAGCGCATAACGTCCGTATGCCTAAAAAACACCTATCTGCCCACCGTAATAAGGTTCCTACAGCTCTACATGACCGGTACGTACGAACCGTTCTCCAACTCAAAGAGTTGGCGTTGCCTTTTTTTCGATATGCCTTAAGAAAAATTCCAGCATTGGATTGGGATTGGGAGCATTTAGAACCCACTTCTGATAGTTTTGTCGATGAGCAACTCAAGCATCACTTCACCGATGTAGTGTACCAGTGCAAAACGAGTACCGGGAACCCTGTTCGAATTTCGTTATTGGTAGAGCACAAAAGCCATAACCCACCTAAGGGATCACTTAGGGAGCAATTATGTAGGTATATCATAAATACATGGCTCCGAAGTCTGCACAATAAAGAACCGTTTGTAATTACCATTCCCATTGTACTTCATCATGGGAGTACTCCATTAATCAAGTATAGCACGGAGGAGTTGTTTCCAGAAGTACCCACAGCACTCCTTCCGTATGCACCTGATTTTGATTACATTGTTATCGATCTATTCCTAGAATCAGAAGAACATTGGGAGAGAGAAGAATCAGAAGCGTTGGCTTTCTTTTTTCAAGCCTTAAAGTACAGTAGAGAAAAAGAAATTCTTGCGCATTTCTGGGATTATTTCATTACTTTTGTAGTCCATGTAGAGGAAAAAACAACATTTAGGCATTTTCTACTCGTAACCATTCAATACCTTGAACACGTTTCTACACCATTTAAAAATCGATTACATACCATGAGATACGATCCTAACCTCAGCACCCCAGAAGAAATTGTCAGTGCTTATCTGGATGAAGTGTTTGACCGCAGGTACCCTGGGCGAAGGGAACGCGAGATGGAAGAGTACAAGCAGCAAATAGTTCAGCAAGTTACCCAAGAAGTCACCGAGCAAATTACCCAAGAAGTCACCCAGCAAGTTACTAAAGTAGTCACTGAGGCTGCCGAAAAGGCTCTTGCCAGGTCGAAGGAAGAAGCAAGGGTGGAGGGTATGCAACAAGGCTTGGCAAAAGTAATAAAAACGTTTTCCAAACGAAATCCGGAGATGTCTATTCAATCGATAGCGGAGAGTTTTGAGCTAGATACTGAGACAGTGAGGCACTTGCTCCAAATGTAATACGAAATAACTCGAAGTAGGATCTAACTAGATAGCGGTGGTTTTTCCACTCTTTTAGTTGGAAGGACGTTGTTTTTAGACGTAAATCTGAACTCTGTCGCCATTTCGTTGTTAACAAATGGATTCATTCTAAATAATTTTCAATTCCCCGTATCTTTGCACCCACTATGGAAAATACTGCAAAAACAACTGTTATGCTCTACACCGAGCAGACCCCCAATCCCGAAGCTTTGAAGTACGTGGCTAACCGAATGCTGTACAGGGGTATTGCCGATTTTAAAGAAGCAGACCTCGCAGCAGCGTGGAGCCCGATGGCCAATAGCCTCATGCAGCTGCCTTATGTAAAAAGTGTTTATTTCAACAATAATTATGTAACCATTACAAAAGAGTTTAATTACGAATGGTCAGACATAATGTTGAAAATAAAAGAGTTCATCAAAAGCTATATAGAGCAAAACGGTGAAATCGTGAAAGAAGGTTTCGCAGAGTATGCCGCCTCTCTACAAGCTGCAGAAGTGGCCGGCCAATTCACCGGTGAAGATGGCGAAATCGCTCGAAAAATTAAAGAGTTGATCGATACGTATGTGAAGCCAGCGGTAGAAGGCGATGGAGGAAATATTGAGTTCAAGAGCTACGATAAAGGCCGCGTTTATGTGCAGATGCAAGGCTCTTGTAGTGGATGTCCCTCCTCTACGGTTACCCTTAAATCGGGGATCGAAGGAATGCTGAAACGCATGGTTCCCGAAGTAACGGAGGTAATTCAAGAAATGGCCTAATCTGTCTGATTATGTCACTCTTGAAAAAACTGGCCGGCGAAACAGCGCTCTATGGCCTGAGTAGTATCGTCGGCCGGTTTCTTAATTACCTTTTAGTACCACTTTATACCCGACAGTTTTTAACCGGTGAGTACGGTGTAGTGAGTGAATTGTATGCCTACTCCGGTTTTGTGATGGTGCTCTTTTCCTACCGGCTCGAATCTGCCTTTTTCCGTTTTGGAACGGTACCAGAAGATCGGGAGCGTGCTTATTCCACGACCTCTTGGTCTTTGTTTTTTTCTACCGTTTTCTTGCTTTCTACCGCGCTGTTTTTCGCCCAGCCTCTGGCCACGTGGTTGAATTATCCACAAAATCCGGAATATATACACTGGTTCGCCTGGATCATTGCATTGGATTGTCTAAGTGAGCTGCCTTTTGCAAGGCTCCGTCTAGAGCAGCGTCCTCAACGATTTGTAGCCGCTAAATTGCTGAATATTGGACTAAATATCTTTTTCAATTTATTCTGGTTGGTTTACTGCCCATGGGCAAATAAAGAAGGATATGGTTGGGTACATGCCGTGTGGTCCCCAGATGTGCGTGTAGGGTATGTATTTCTCTCCAATTTAATAGCTAGTGGTGCAACATTGGTATTCCTTATTCCACAGTTCCGACGTTTAGAACCTCAATTTGATTGGGTGCTCTGGAAAAAAATGCTTCGGTACGCTGCTCCATTAGTGATCGTGGGTTTCGCGGGTATTATCAATGAAATGCTCGATCGCGCATTGCTTACCCGCTTGCTAAATGGATCACTGGAACAAAATAGAGCTCAACTCGGTATCTATAGTGCCAACTACAAGTTAGCCATGCTTATTACGCTCTTTACACAAGCGTATCGCTATGCAGCAGAACCTTTCTTTTTTCGGACCGCACAGGGCGCATCCGACGATAGCCTGCGACTCCAAGCAAATGCCACGAAATGGTTTACCATCATCGGTGCATTTGGAATGTTAGGTATTTTACTTTACCTAGATATCGTGAAAAAGTTTGTAGGGGAAGCCTATCACAGCGGCTTAAAGGTGGTTCCAATTCTGCTGTTGGCTAATCTGCTGTTGGGTATTTATTACAACTTTTCTGTTTGGTATCGCTTGAAAGACCGTACGATGACGGGGGCATGGATAAGTATTCTTGGAGCTTTAATTACCCTACTTCTAAATTATTGGTGGGTGCCCTTACTTGGCTATATGGGTGCTGCTTGGGCCACTCTTGTCTGTTACTTATTTATGAGTGCTGCAACTTGGTATACGGGTCGAAAATGGTATCCTGCCCCTTATCCGCTTGGTAGAATGGCAATTTTCATAGGAGCAGCACTTGGACTTTTCTTAGTTAGTATTGCTCTAAAATCTGTGATTTCGGTACTATGGGGTCAACTTCTTGCTAATACAGTTCTCCTAGTACTGTTTGTAGGATTGATACGCTTGGAGTGGAATCGAAAAACTCCCTGATTAAAAATAAACGGGCTTCCCACGCAAGTGTAAAAGCCCGTTCTAGTAATTATTAGGCCTGCTCTAAGCTTGTTCGAAGTTGACGAGCAGCTGCTAGGTGAGTGGAAAGTGGTTGGTGGTTTTCCAACCCATTTATATGTACTTTCCCTCCTTGTGCTTCATAATCATGCTTGAAATGGAGTAGATTTTCCATTACGGAGTGATCAACCAATCGCGTTTTGGCAAGGTCTATCTCTACTTCAAAGCCCGGAGGTATCGCATCTAGTTTCCTCTTTATACCAAGAAAATTACTAAATACTGCAGCTTCCGTTATTTTCACAAGATACTTATCTTCTGTGAAGGATACCTGAGTGGGTGCTTTGAAAATAACAGTCAAGGGCTTTCCTAAGTAGATGTTTATTAGGATCTCTGTGAAAATACCCACAAAAATACCAACCAATAAGTCAGTTGCCAAGGTAAAAAGTACCGTGACAACAAAGATGAGTAGCTGCTCTTTGCCAATTCGAAAAGTATGTATAAACTCTTTTGGATGCGAAAGCCGTATGCCTACCGTAATCAACATCGCTGCTAAGGCAGTGTTCGGAATCAATTCAATCATACTAACGGCAGTCAATACGAAAGCCAATAGAAAAAATCCGTGAAAAAAGTTCGCCCAGCGTGTCCTCGCCTGGTTATTGACATTGGCAGAGGAACGGGCTACTTCGGATATCATCGGCAATCCACCCAAAATAGAGGTAATGAAATTGCCAATCCCAATCGCAATCAAGTCTTTATTAGCGTCTGACTTTCGCTTTTGAGGGTCAATCATATCAATGGCTTTCACGGTTAAAAGCGATTCAAGGGTTCCCACTAAAGCAAACATGATAACATATTTGCCAAAAATAAATGGTTGCGCCAGTCCACCAAAATCCCAGTTGACTTTGATACTATCCACCAAATTGCCTACCTTAACCAACGCATATCCGGGCTCCGTGTGTTGGAAATCTAGCATTAGTTCCGCAGGAATGGAAAAAAGTAGCACTACTAAAGGGGCAGGCATTTTCCTAATGGGGTGATCTAAAAAGGGCCAAATCAACATGATGAATAAACACACCATTCCAATGAGCGTCGCTTTGGGGTCCATGTTGAACAGAAAATGGGGAACTTCATATAATAAGTGCAAAGGCTCCTTCCCCTTCGTTAACAAAGGATCAATGTCCAATAATACGGGTATCTGCTTGGCAATAATGATAATGCCAATGGCTGCCAACATCCCGTGAACCGCGGATAACGGGAAAAAGTCAACAAGCCGTCCCAGCTTAAATACCCCAAAACCAATCTGCAAGAGCGCCGCCACCGCCATGGCGCCAAGTGCATAATGCCATCCTTGCTCACCTCCCCCAAACTCACTTACCGCTCCAACCACAATGACAATCAGTCCGGCTGCAGGGCCCTTAATCGTCAGTTGGGAACCACTGAAAAAACTGACTATAACTCCTCCAACGATCGCTGTCACCAAGCCCATAATAGCTGGAAAATCCGATGCCTTGGCAATTCCCAAGCTTAAAGGAAGGGCTAAAAGAAATACAATGAAACCGGCTGTTGCATCTGCAAGCAGGGTTTCGCGCCTACTACTTAAATCGCCCTGAAGGGCTATTTTATGTTTATTGTTCATATTTTTTAAACGATTTACTATGTTTTTAGGAGGCCCGTTGAGCCGTCACGTTGGAGTGCTGAATATTGGGACCTAGAAATAGCCGTGCATAAATTCTAAATATGGCTAATCCATCAATAATTAAATTACTGGCAATTAATACAGTCAATCCGATCTGGTTCTCATGGATATGTCCCAGAATCAGATCTTCTCCAATAAAGGTTGGTGTAATCGGGAATCCAGTTAATCCCAAACTGGCCACGGCAAAAAGGAGTGCAATTCGAGGGTAAAGATAAGAGTGACCGTGAAATTGATCCAAACTTAATTTATTGCCTCCTCGCTTTAAACGAAATAATAGGTACGCCCCCAAGCCCCCACAAAGCACCACACCACTTAAAAACAGATGTATTTGGCTGTAGTCAAACTGCTCATTCAATCCAATTGATACGGAAGTATACAGTTGGTTCAGTAAAATGAAACTCCAGGCTAAAGCGCTGCTCTCGCGCTCTACAAATGATCGTAAGGCTAGGATTAGAGCAAGAACAGCGTAGATCTCTGGTAAATAGCCCATGAGCGCTGCAGGAAGTTCACTTCGGAGGTAAACCGCCGTTAAACCAACCAAAAAGAGCGGCACCAACAAGCCTCCCAGCCATTTCCAATTAATAAATAATAGCCAGTTGCCCGCTTTTTTAAGTGGACTCCAAAACCATTCTCTCTGCCACTTATCCATATTCCATTCTTTTATGCTCAACACATAAATACTAAGCCGTATCCGGTCTAACCACCGCTTCCCAGTAAGTGGTTGTGGAGGAATAAAGTTGAAAAACTGGTCATGAATTAGATAACTCAAAACGGATGGAGCTACCAAAAATTGATAAGTCCGTAAAAAAGAATTACCCAAAAAGTGGACTAAGGCGAGCCAGTGCCATCCCATCGCAATTTCTACTAACATTAAGCCAATTTGTGCTATCGAGGAGTACGCTATCTGTGCTTTTACAGTTGACTGAACCCGCGCAATGGGGGTGCTGATACTACTGGTCAATAATCCCACAACAAGTACCACTACTTGGAAAGCCCATTGCTGACCCCAGAGTGGATAGGTCCGAAACAAAAGGAATACACCCATGTGTACCGAAATAGAACCATAAAAAATAGCACTAGAACTCGTTGGACCTTCAATGGCCCTCGCTAACCAAGAAGAAAATGGAAACTGCGCAGATTTAACCATTGCTACTAATAATAACAATAAAAAAATCGCTACCTCAGCAGTATAACCATGGTCACCATAATGAATACCAAATCCCTCATACAGCTCCTTGAAGGTAATGCTTTTCTGAAAAACATGGTGCATTAACCAAATTGCCAAAAGCAGGGATACATCGGCAAGTCGGTATAAGGATACCACTTTTAATGCGTTCTTAACTGGTAAGTACCGATCCCTGTAAAAGGCAATCAGAAAAAAAGAGGTTGCTCCAATAATCTCCCAGCCGATAAACAAGGTCTCAAAATTACCCGCAAGCACGATGAAGTTAACACCTCCAAAAAAGAAGAGTAAATTGTTGAAAAATCGCTTAAATCCTCGCTCCCTATGGAGGTAATATCGGCTAAACATCGCGACAAGTAAGGTCAAAATCCCAGAGGTAAGGGCAAAGGTGAAGCCAATATGGTCAATGAATAACTCAATCGCAAAATGCGTATCCCCCGAATGATATAAGTCGGGTCCCTTGGCGGCTAAGGGCAAAAAATTCCCCGTAGCCCAATAGAATCCCAATCCTAATATCCCAATTAGATACACACTTAACGTGGAAGCCACCACGTAAAAAAGTAATCGTTCTTGGTGTCGACTCGGAAGCAAGCTCAAGAATCCGCCAAGAAAGGGCAGTAACACTAGGATAATCATATTAATTTCCATGCGGTGTCGGTTTTACCAGGTGAACAGGGAGGTTTTCTTTCGTCGAATGTTCAATATGACTGGCTACTTTTGGATGACTCCTGTTTAATAGGGCCTCCAAGTGGTTGAGCTCTGGTGCTTCCTGAATAACTGGATCATGTCGCTGAAATACGCCCTTTTTAAAGTAATAAAAATCGCCTGTCTCTGGGTGAATGGCAATCAGATGCACCCATTCGTTGAAAAACCATTCGTACAAACTTGCGGAGGCTTGTATGGTGCGTCCTACTACCTCCGGAAAGTGCTCAACCAAAATTAGCAGTCTGACTGGATCATGCACCTCCACCATTTGAAGCGGAAGCCCTGGACGTAGGTCTCCATCAATACTGTTGGCTACCCCAATCAATCCATTGATGTTGTGCGGCAGCTTTGAGCCTGCCCCCAATCGTTCGTTGTCTACCCTAGAAAAATAATATTCTAAGTTAATACCACCACAAACCGGCGGTAAGGGGTCAATTACACTTCTCAACAATTGGCCATCGGGATCTGTCTTGTAATTATAGGAGTTCATAAACGCTCGCCTGTCTAAGAATAAACCTTTTGTCAAGCTACGATGACCCACAAAACAAAGAGCATTCGTACCATGTCCCAACTCTGGTCTCGGCTCAAAAAAGGAAACAGAGCGTTTCTGAATCGCAGTTCGGATTTTCTTCAACTCTCCGGTGCTATCAATGGAGGCAAAGCGGGTGGAGCGCTCCCGCGCATTTAAGTCTAACGCCCTATCAAAAATTGCTTTGGTTGCTTCGTGTTCCACCAAATGGGCACTGGATAGTTGCTCTTCGTCGTAAAACGCTATCAACTCAGCAGATGTGTCGTGTAAAGCCGCCACAAACCAAGTGTTCTCCGGAATAACAAGCCCACGTTCTGCTAATAGGTTACGAACTTTAGGGTGATTGGCCATAAAGGCTAGTACCCTTGCATTGACCGATCCAGGCCTACCACTGCAAGCACCACAATCGTAGGCTCCATGGTGTGGGTTGTTGGCACTGCTTGAGCCGTGTGCAACCACATATACCAGTGGTGCAAAGGAGTGGGTAAGCCCTATTCCACGAAATAGTTTCTCCACCCTGACGGCCATTTCCTCTACGGTAAAACCAATTTGTAGGCCGTTTTCCTGTTGTTCAGGCCCCGTATTTTCGATACTTAACGTACCCGTCAAGTGCATGTGCGCAAAGGCGTCTGAATGCGCCGCGTTTTTCTTGGGACGGAATAGGTTTCCCGTTAGCTTAATAGCAGAGGTCAGTCCCAACGATAAAGAAACTAGGAAGCCTTCCATCGGATTGTGGGAACGCTGGTGGTAGAGTAGATCCCTTTTACGCGAGGATCCAACGCCGCTTTCCTTAATCAAATACTTGGGGTTGACATTTACGGGGCAAAGCTTTTCATAAAACTGCCCATTTTCTGGCTGAAAATAGAACTCTACCCCAAAAAAACCAGGGCACCCCAAGGTTTCACAAGCAGGATCGCTGGTTTCCAAATGTCGCCGTAGGGAACATTCCCGTTCATCAATACAAAAGATTGCCTGAAAACTTTTTTCGGCGGCGGGGGGAGTAGGGGGTGCTTTCTTAAGCTGCTTCACACCTGCCAAAACCCCATCATAGTAACTCCATTCAAATGCAAGCTGCCACAGTCGGAGTACTTCTTGCAGTCCCGTGAACAAAACGGGTTGCGCAAGGTTAATGGGCTCCAAAGAACAGTCTTTTCCTAAGGGGGCCCATCGGTTTTGCAGTTGCGCTTCTACCACGTCTAGCTCGAGCAATAGCTCTAGTAAAACGAAATCCTGAAAACTTATTTTTTTTCGATACAATAAACTATCTGGCTTTTCTTCCAAAATAGAAACCATCCCAGACCAGCCTTTGTGCGAAAATTGTTGGTCAAATAAATAGTGTTCGTACAAAGCTGGAGTACCTACCAATCGATCAAGTAATTCAAGAATGCCAACTTGCTCTTTAAATAATAACTTTTTGGCTACTTCCGTTTGGAAAAAACTGGTGTAACTTTCTCGCTCTAAACGTCGTAATCCCTCTATTAACCCTTCTTTTTCATAAGGGAAATGCCGAGATGCAATACCTTGATCTAAATATGCTCCAATTATTCTGAATAAGGTTGGTTGCACAAAGTTGTCTATGTCCAGCCGATAACGAAGCTTCCACTGTTCTCTAAAGCGCCCAATCAGAGCAGGCTCAGGTTTTGGAAATGAATGTTTTAGGCATAACTCTATCCAAGCGTCCACGCTGTTTCTTCCTTTCTCTTCTTCAATAATTTTGGTAAGCACACGCTCGTTAATCCGGCCGCTGTTAAATAAACGGCGGTATTCCTCTAAACTAAGCGTGGTGTTATATCCAAAGAGCCGATTTGCTTTAAATAGGGCCTCAAAGAAGGATAATTCTTGAAAAGCATGTAAGGAATTATGGTGAATAAAGTCTTTTAATGGGGTCTGCGATGGTAAATAATGCCGGATGGTAGGTAGGCTTCTGTCTACATCAAAACTTGCATCCTCCACGTGGGATACGACGAAACCACCCGGATGAGTCGATATATCGACCTCCCGTTTGTTGTCAAACATATAGGCTATTTTTAAATGAAAATCAGGAATGTCTCCTGAAAATAGAGTAGGGCTGGTGCAGCCAAGTAGGGAAGAGTAATCCGTTAACCGAGATACCCATCAAGGGTCTGGTACAATAGGTAGAAAGGAGGTAGTTGAAAGCGTGCCTGTAAGAACAGTTGATACTGATGTATTTTACACATCAGTATCTCAGCCGATAAGTGCTGGCCGTCACCACCTAGTAAGGGACCACATCCTGTGGAAAACCCTTCTAATGAACCAATAGGTATACCACCAGAATCGTAGCTGGAAAGCTCTTGGTCAATATCTTCTTCCAGCTCAGAAGCTACGCATTCACTTGAAGCGCTTATTTCTGTTGATTCACATTCAAAAACGGCTGTCCTTTGTAGGGCGATACCCCAAAGGCTTACCAATAAAAAGAATGAAAGGAAACGCAAGAAACTCTTTTTCAAAACGCGTAGTTGTGTTTACGGGCGGCAAAGGTAAAGGGGGTATTTGGTAAACGAACTGTAATAAGTGTTAATTATTCTAAATGCCTTATTAACAGCGCATCAATTAACCGGGTAAGGATAGCGGATGGCAGTGAGGTATAAACCATCAGGGGGAACACTCCAACTCTTTGGTAAGCTTTGCTGTCTTTCCAGGGCTTCTTGCACTTGTTCTACCCGGAGCTTCCCTGTGGCTGTCTGAACGCAGGCACCCACTAGGAGGCGAACCATTCCGCGTAAAAAGCGATTAGCACTGACGTGAAAGATCAGCTGTTGCGTGTCTTCTTTCCATTCCCATTGAGCCATCCGTAGTTGACAGCGGTAATGCTCTACTCCGCTGTGTGTTTTGCAAAATGGAAAAAAATCTTCGTATTTCGGGAGTAAATCAGCCACTTCTTGCAGTTTTCCTAGATCCATTTGATGGGCCTGCGGAAAAAACCAAACGAGTCCATCCCCAAATGGATCTTTTCGAAAAGAAAGATGGTATTCGTAGGAGCGTTCATAGGCGTCAAACCGAGCATGTGCAGTATCGTGCATTTGCTTCACCTGAAAAACGGCAATACTTTTAGGTAAAAGGCTATTCAAACTGTTCAAAAAGCGATCAGGCAGCTCCGAAGCTACGTCAAAGTGCGCCATATACTGCTTTGCATGTACCCCTGTATCTGTTCTTCCACACCCAGTCACAATAATGGGGACGCGCAAGAGGATGGCAAGCGCATGTTCGAGGGTCTCTTGAACAGAAACGGCGTTCGGTTGGCGCTGCCAGCCGCAATACGATTGTCCATTATATGCCAAAGTTAAAAAATACCGCATGGTTTGGTAGTTGCTGCCATCAATACCTTTTCTACTACCACAAGAGGCGATTGGCTATTTTATTGGTAGTACATAGATATTGTATTGGGATTGGTCAAATGGAATGGTGCGCTCGTAGAAAAGCATCACAGGCCTCGTCAAGTAAATCATAGACCTCCGAGAAGCCATCAGGCCCCCCATAATAAGGGTCAGGCACTGAGAAGTCTTGTTCTGGGTAGGCATAATTTAAGATCATGGCAACTTTGGAGCGATGTTCCTCTGTTTGCGCTAGTCGAAGTACATTGGAGTAATTGGAGGAATCCATTACCAAAATATGATCAAAGCGCTCAAAGTCCGCACGACTAAATTGCCTTGCTCGTTGGTTGGTAATATCGATGCCGCGTTGATGAGCGATATGAATGGAGCGTTCGTCTGGTAATTCTCCAGCATGCCAACCTCCCGTTCCTGCGCTATCTACGGTCCAGTTCAAACCCAGTTGCCGAACTTTTTCTCGTAGGATTCCTTCTGCCAATGGACTTCGACAGATATTGCCAAGGCAAACCATTACTACTTTCATTGTTCTTATTGTTCTTGTATGGCAGCTACTTTGGAGCCATTTGACAAATTAAGTTGTCCGGTTAATACAATTTCCTCTCCAACACTCAATCCGCTGATGACCTCTGCCCGGTCGGATTGAATGGTGCCAAGCTGAAGGGGCCTAAGCACCGCTGTGGAGTCTTGCACCACGTACACTTTAGCGTCTTGAACACTTCCTACAATGGCTTTTCGAGGAATGACCAACCCCTTTCGCTGGTCTGTAAATTGAAAGATTGCTTTTGCGTGCATGCCACCACGAAGGGGATTGTTGGCAGGGTTGTCTATTTCAATTTCGACATCGTATGTAAAGGTATTATCTGATCGCAATCCTATATTCGTCACTTTTCCTGGCAGGCGGGTACTATTGAGCACATCTGGGAGCACCTCCACGCGCATGCCTTTTTTGACCTTTAGGACATCGTGTTCGGTCACTTTTACCATTAGGAAGAGTCGATCTAAGTTGGCCATTTGCCCGATTTGGATGCCGGGGCCAATGACACTTCCGCGTTCGATAAAGCGCATACCCAAGGTGCCGGTCATGGGAGCTTTAAGCGTCGTGTTAGAAATTTGCTTTTTGAGCCCTTTTTCCTTTGCCTCGGCCGCAAGGATACCCAATTCAATATCCTCTATTTTGTTTTTAGGGGCGGCATCCCCTTCAATCAAGTTGTTTAAACGCTCTCGGTCCTTTCTAAGTTTGGCGAGGTTGGCCTGCGTTGCTTCCAATTCTATTCGGAGCATTTCATCATCCACCTTTGCGATAGGATCTCCTTCCCGGCAATAGTCCCCCTTGTTTTTGTAGATTTCAATCACCCTGCCAGCTGTTTCAGAGATGACGAGCATTTCTTTGGCTGCCATAAAAATACCATCTGCTTCTAACTGGTTGCTCAGAATATCCAAGCTAACCCTTGCCGTTTCGACGGGGACGAAGGAGCGTGCAATCTTAGAGAGTTGGGTTTCTGCCTCCAACGCTGCTTTGTTTTGGAGCAGTTTCCAGGTAATAAGTGCCGCAAACAGGAGCATGGTGCCCCACAGGATCTGTTTTTTCTGCATGCTGCAAAGTTCTAAAAAAAAATCGGATCTATTCCTCTACTGTTGGGAAAGGGCAGCTAAATCCGTTGCTCCCCTCGTTTTCAAGCACATTGGTAGGGCTTATTGCTAGAAGTTGGAACCCGAAATGTTGCGGCGGCCGTTTAAAAGTACGTCCTTTGCAGCAAAAACGATATGGAGCAAACCATGCCTGTTTTGGCTCGCCAAATTACGAATCTGACCGACGCTCGGTATTTTGCAGCGAAGGAAGTACGAGGGTTAGTATTTAACCTAGAAACCGGTACGGAAGGGTTTATTGACCCCATTCATATGCAGGCGATGAGAGAATGGGTGGAGGGCCCGG
>Ga0208787_1000915_pt1 | contig 13560 bp, 11 predicted proteins | sample Wag4_2014_7_11_FD_187362 | JGI IMG/M metagenome (GOLD analysis project Ga0208787, IMG submission 187362) | Fresh water microbial communities from Ohio, USA - Utica-2 Time Series HT 2014_7_11 (SPAdes) (version 2) | ecosystem: Environmental > Aquatic > Freshwater > Water tank | place: USA: Ohio... | reverse complement strand
TGGGTAACATAGATAAATTGAATATTTCGGACACGACAAGCATGTTATTACCTTATCTGAGAGACGCGGATACCACCGCTATGCTGGCAAATTACCAGACAGGAATTAATTCAAAAGTGAATATTTCGGACACGACGAGTATGTTATTACCTTATCTGCGAGATGCGGATACCACCGCTTTGCTGGCGAATTACCGGACGGGAATTAATTCGAAAGTAAATATTTCAGATACGTTAAATATGCTCGCCAATTACCGGACAGGAATTAACTCAAAAGTTAATATTTCAGATACGTTAAATATGCTCGCTAATTACCTGACGGGAATTAACTCAAAAGTCAATATTTCGGACACGACGAGTATGTTATTACCCTATCTGCGGGATGCGGATACCACGGCCATGTTGGCAAATTACCGCGTTGGTAACATAGATAAATTGAATATTTCAGACACGACGAGCATGTTATTACCTTATCTTCGAGATGCGGATACCACCGCCATGCTGGCAAATTACCGAACAGGAATTAACTCAAAAGTCGATTTAACAAATACTCAGACCGTTGCTGGAAATAAATCTTTCTCGGGAAGTACTACCATGCAGGGTTCTTTAACAGGGAATAATAGTAATACCTCAACCATTGCTGGTTTCTCCGCTAATGTTAATACCCAAACAGGAACAACCTATACTTTGGTAGCTTCTGATAATGGTAAAATAATAACATTAAACAATGCAGGAATTATCACACTAACCGTTCCATCTTTGTTCATTGGCTTTAACTGTATGGTCGTCCAATTGGGCAGTGGTCAAATCACTTTAACTGCCTCAGGTAACACCATCAGCAATAGAAGCAGTTTTACCAAAACAGCTGGACAAAATTCAATATGTACTTTGGTTCAATTAGGAGCAAGTTTATTTATAAGTGCAGGAGATATGGGATTATAATTTTTTCTGTATTTAATGGAAATTAATATAATAAAATGAAATATTTCCTGATTCCCAAATTGATGCTGATATCTAAAATCGCCATGAGTCAAATTATGTTGCCTGCTTATCAAGGGGTTGTCGCCAAAATTCCCGCTATAGTGACACCATCCTTTTCATGCGGCCCTTCAACGGTCTCGGATATTGATGGAAATATATACAATACGGTTTTAATAGGTACACAATGTTGGATGGCATCAAACCTTAGAGTTACAAAATACAATAACGGAACTCTTATCCCTTTGGATAATTCAGGTGGTTCAGGTGGTGATGGAAGCACAGAAACCTGGACGGCAAGAACCTCTGGAGCACGTACCGTTTATGCTCACAATAATAGTAATCTAACTATATATGGATATTTATACAATTGGTATGCTGCTACAGATACTAGAAAAATTTGTCCCTCAGGTTGGGGCATACCTATCGATGCCGAGTGGTTAACCTTGACCAATTTTATAGGAACAAATCCAGGAACTAAGCTGAAAATAAATTCAACCTTGTGGTCAACAAACACAGGAACTGACAATTACGGCTTTTCCGCTCTCCCAGGTGGCTATCGTGATGTCGATGGTGGTTTCACCAATATTGGGGGCACCGCTTTCTTCTGGAGTGCTAATGAGAGCGAGGTGCGCGCCCCCCTAAACCGCGCCTGGAACCGCCTCATGTACAACTACAGTGGCAGTGTGGGCAGGACCAACACCTCCTACAACGATAAGTCAGTTGGTGCCTCCCTCCGTTGTCTCAGGGATTGACTATTTGTTTTTTTAACTATTTTTGGTTGAGGAAGTGCGGTTGGGCGGTCCAAGGATTTCTGAGTAAACATCCTAAAAAGATGTTACTAACTAAAAATATTTTGGATTTTTTAACATGACAAATTTAACCTTAGTTGAAAAGAGTTGAAATAAATCAGGTGATTTATTTTCTAAATTCAGATTTTTATATGAAATTTTTCTTGATTCCCAAATTGATGCTGATATCTAAAATCGCCATGAGTCAAATTATGTTGCCTGCTTATCAAGGGGTTGTCTCTAAAATTCCCGCTACAGTGACTCCATCCTTTTCATGTGTACCTTCAACGGTTACGGACATTGAGGGAAATATATATAATACGGTTTTAATAAATAACCAATGCTGGATGGCGTCAAACCTAAAAGTTACAAAATACAATAACGGAACTATTATCCCTTTGGATAACTCAGGTGGTGCATCTGGTGATGGAAGTATAGAAACCTGGACAGCAAGAACCTCTGGAGCACGCACCGTTTATGCCCATAATAGCAGTAATCTTATCGCTTATGGCTATTTATACAATTGGTATGCTGCCACTGATATAAAAAAAATCTGTCCTACAGGCTGGCATGTTCCTTCCAACGCAGAATGGACAGCTTTAACTACTTTTCTTGGAGGACTAACTGTGGCTGGAGGCAAGTTGAAATCAACAGGCACAACCTATTGGACCTCACCAAACACAGGCGCAGAAAATTCAAGGGGATTCTCCGCTCTACCTGGTGGTGTTCGTTTTAAAGGCGCCGGTGGTGCTTTCGGCTATATTAGAAGCTTTGCTCGCTTTTGGAGTAGCAACGCTGGTTACTTCTATCAAATGGATTTCGACGATATTAATGTAACACAGGGTACCTGTGGCACGTCGTGTGGTCACTCCGTTCGTTGCCTCAGGGATTGACTATTTGACTATTTCGTGGTTGAGGCATGCGGGTGGGTGGCGCTCAGATTTCTGGGTATACATCCTAAAAAAAAGTTACTAACTAAGAATATTTTGGATTTTTTAACATGACAAATTTAACCTTAGTTGAAAAGGGTCAAAATAAATCAGGTGATTTATTTTCTAAATATAGATTATTATATGAAATGTTTCCTGATTCCCAAATTGATGCTGATATCTAAAATCGCAATGAGTCAAATTATACTGCCTGCTTATCAAGGGGTTGTCTCTAAAATTCCCGCTGTAGTGACTCCATCCTTTTCATGTGGCTCTTCAACGGTCTCGGACATTGATGGAAATATATACAATACGGTTTTAATAAATACGCAATGTTGGATGGCGTCAAACCTTAGAGTTTCAAAATACAATAACGGAACTACTGTATCAGAAATTACTGCCTCAAGTACATGGCCTCCAGCATCAGCAACAGGAGTTCGAACTGTTTATAATGATTTAACAATCAATTTTACAAATTACGGTTATTTATACAATTGGTATGCTATAACAGATAGCAGAAAAATTTGTCCTACTGGCTGGCACATACCTTTAGATGCAGATTGGACAGCATTGACAACTTTTCTTGGGGGGTTAGTTGTCGCTGGAGGTAAAATAAAATCAACAGGTACATCACTTTGGTTCACCCCTAATACAGGAGCAGTCAATTCAAGTGGCTTCTCCGCTCTCCCGGGTGGTTTTCGTAATAATGATGGTAGTTTTGGTGGCATTACAATTAATGCTTACTTTTGGAGTGCTACGTCGTCCGCCACTACCACCGCCTGGTTCCGCAACTTGGCCTATAACTATAGTAATATTTGGAGTTACAACAATGGCTATAAGTTGTCCTTAGGCTTCTCCGTTCGCTGCCTCAGGGATTGACTATTTGCCTATTCGTGGGCGAGGCATGCGGGTGGGAAGCGCTCAGATTTTGGTAAATACTTGATAATTTATGTTGTTGAACCGAGATATTGGTCCCTTTTATTAACAACCATAAAAAAGGTGTTGTTATGATAAAATACCCGACCAAGCAAAGTTATTTGTCTGGTCGGGTATTTCTGTCATAAAAAGAATTTACGTGCCTTGGCGAGTAATATTATTTTATTTTGGCTATCAGCTAAAAAAATAACAGGACGATGTTAAAGCTAGCTTATCAGGATATCATGGGAATTCCTGAAATAGACAAATATTAAAACCGGGGATTAAGAACCTGAACGAGACATTCGGCTTATTTTTTGAAGCCCTCGATGGACTGTTATAAAATAGCTTTTTATTGGCGGGCCTACACAATACATCAACTTCGGTAAATATAGTCAAATACGGTCAATGATTTTTAATGCAAATTAATGAGAATTTTATTTAGTTTTGTATTCAACTTAATTAAATGTCTGATAATTAGGGGGATAAAACAATAACACACAGTATCAAAAGATGAACTTGTTTTTTTAATGATTAGCTAATGGAATTATTTTATTTAAGTCTCTTTTTTTTCATAATCTATTTTTCGCTGGGTTTATGGTTAATTGTCAGAAACACCCGTATATCTACTTCGGGTAACTATTTGGGCATTTTTTTTCTATCTTTTTCTGCTGGTCCGTTAACACGATTTTTATTCGAATTAGATGTTGATACATACTATGTTCTTGGATGCATTTTTCACATGTTTTTTCAATCTTATATATTATGGTTCTATTTTTATATTCGCTCCGTCTTAGGCAATAAAATTTCAAAAGGTGATTATCTCATACCTTATCTGATTTTGTTTTGCACAACGATTTTAAACATTTATCTGGCCGTTGTTATAGCCCCATTGAAAGTAGACATTTGGCTATTGAATATTTATCCTTCTCAAATCAAGGATAGTTTTATACTAAAACTATTTAGTTTAAATTATTTATTTAAAATAGTTTTATTTTTCTTAGTCGTTTTTTTATCATGGCGGTTACTAAGTGATTTTAAAAGAAAAGAAGGATTTGTAGAAAAATCTAAGGAAGACCTTTATAAGTGGTTAATCAATATATTGGGGGTATTTACCTTAAATGGTTTATTTAAGTTTTTTATATTCTGTAACGCCTTTTTTCCTGTCGTTGAACAATCGTTAATTAATCCTTTTTTTATGGTTTTCAATCAGGTTTTATTACTTTTTTTTGGATACCTGATATATAAGTTTCCTTTAATTTCCCTAGGTATTCCCATCAGTAAGAAAGTTTTTAAACCAACCGTTGATGCCATTGATAAAGATGAAAGGAACTATCTGTTTGATTCTTCAAAAATTAATCATAAACTAATTTTTTGGGAACGCCATGCTGATTCTTATTTGAATAAAAATTTTAATATTACCCAGTTAAGTAAAGAACTTGAGATAGACGAATTAGAAATTATATATTTCTTACATGAGTACAATGAAATAAGTTTCAACGACTATTTAAATTATTTAAGGGTAACTTTTGTTGTTGAAAAACTAAAGGTCAATTACTTAGAAAATCATACCATAGCTGATTTGGCGAGGTTAGCCGGATTTAAAAGTGAGGCGAGTTTGGAAGAAATTTTTAGGAGAATTATGAATTCCAGTATTAAATCTTTTAAAAATAATGAATAAAATCTCTTTAATAGATGAGGATAATAACTTAATGGATAGAATTACGGACTTTATAGTCGGTGATAATTCGTTCTTTGTAGTATCTAAACATAATGATCTACTTTCTTTTTTTAAAAAACCACCAGCTGGAGTTGATATTATTATTACGCAATTACTTCCTGTTTATGATATAAAAAATAGCCCATATCATTCATTAAAAGATAAATTTTCCACAGCTAAAATTTTAGTAGTTACACATTTGGAATATGCCAATCGTTCTTTTGAAACATTAAAAATGGGAGCAGACGGTTTTTGTCTTAAAAGTGATACATTAAATGAACTGAAAAGTGGTTTACATAGTTTGCTTTCTTCAGGTAATTATGTTTCTAACTCCGTACTTCCATACGTTATTGATAGCATTAGAGCAAAATCAATATTTGAGAGAGAAAATGTTTTAACGCCAAAAGAAAATCAGATTGTTAAGTTTGTGTGTGAAGGTCAATCTTATAAAATGATTGCCAGTAAAACCAATCTATCGGTAGATGGTGTTCGCTATCACCTCCAACGGATATACCGTAAACTGGAAATAAATAGCAAAGTTGAATTAGTTGCTATTGCCCTTTCCTAGATTTATTCCTTACCATATATAGAATAATCACTCATTTTGTAAACTTGATTTATCCCTTTTTTAACCTCTTTCAACGAAAAGATAGATTTATCTCCTGTTTTTAAGTCTTCAGATTGCATTTCAACTAACATCCCATAAGGCATTTCAGATGGAAATTTTGATTTCATACCCATATTCCCTGCATTAAAGATGTTTTCCATCCCGAATAATTCATCTCGAGTTATCCATACCTCCGATGTACCTATTTCATTAGTAATCGTATAACCATCACAAGAATAGCCTAAAATGGTTCTTTTCCCCAGTTTTTTATATCCTCTCCATTCAGTAACATTATTCCAATCGACAGGCGCCTCTTTCGGATTTACCTGGTTCGATTGGTTATAAATGGCAGGATCCATAGACATTACGGTGCGATATTTTTTCTCATTTTCACCCATTAAAATAACTAATGCCCTGTTTTGATAATCTGCAATCATAAACATCATTTCACCCTGATTTTTTGTTGGGTCGGCTTTGTAGGTTGATCCTGTATATTTTGTGCCTTGCTTGAAATACATTTCCAACATCGTTGGGGGTTCTAATCTGCCAGATTTTGGAATAAATTTCATTTCCATCGTCGTTTTGATGTCAAAACTATATTGAGCTTCAGTAGGTACGTTTGCCTGATTAAAGACTGAACTTAATTGTTTTAGTTTTGCTGTATCGATACTCGATCCATTATAAGTAGCAGAATCGGCTTTAAAAACGGCATCCCATGCATTATCCACCGCTTTTCCTGCAGCTTTATCTACCTCTCTTTCTACTTTTTCCTCTACTTTCTGCTCAATTTTTCTTTCAATGGCTTGTTGAACCCTATTTTTTAATTTATTTAAAATTTGGGCATTACCAAAGACAGGCGCTAAAGTAATCGCGATAAGGAAGAAATAAATAACATTTTTCATTGGTGAAAAAAAATTAAAAGGTGATTTTTAATTGGCCTTCACTACTTTCTTTTAAAAATTTAACGAGGCCATACATATATCGTTCCTGGTCATCGTACATACACATGTGGCTTCCATTCGGACAAAGAAGAAAACTTCCGTTTTTCATATTATTGGCCATTTTTTCCATGTAGGCAGGATCCATTGTGTCATGCGTCGCACCGATAACCAAGGTGGGTACTTTTATATGTTTTAAATCGTCCATTCTGTTCCATTGCTCTAGTTTTCCAGACAAACCAAACTCACTCGGTCCTTGCATGGTCACATAAAGGGATTGATTTGTTTGATTTAAAGATCTGGACATAGGCTCTGGCCAATCTTGAGCAGGAATGCGGCAAACGTGTTTTTCATAAAAATTGGGTATCAAAATTTCCATATATCTGGGATTTCCAAAATCATTCGCTGCCTCTAAAGCTCTGATTTCTGCTAAAACCTTTGGGTCTAATTGTGGCGCCAAAACATCTTCGGCATATTTATCGTAGGCAGGACAAGAGGCCATCATATTAGAAATTATGAGTCCTTTTAGGTTTTCTTTATACTTAACCGCATATTCCATAGCTAAAATGCCTCCCCAGGAGTGCCCGAGCAAATAGAAATTATCTTTATCGAGTTTCAAGGCTTTTCTAACGGTTTCAACCTCCTCTACATATCTTGAAAGATCCCAGTAAGAGGTGTCCATCGGATTGGTAGAACGACCCGTACCTAACTGGTCATAGTAAATAAATTCTATTCCTTCTTTAGGAAGAAAATTTTCGAAACATTCAAAATATTCGTGCGTAGCCCCAGGTCCACCGTTCAATAAAAGCACCTTTATTTTAGGATTATTACCTACTCTTTTTGTCCATAAACTAAAGGTATCCTTTCCTTCTATCAATGGAATAAGTTGAACACCTCCCGTTTGGATACCCTTCATTGTGGGTTCAAAATAGGATGATAATTTGGGACTATTTGTGTTATCTACTTGTTTGGAGCAGGAAAATAAAATGAAATAAACTAATGAGAGGAGGTATGGGGTTGTTTTCATATAAAATATCTTAAGTTTAATTAAAATTACAATGAAAAAAGGAATTCATACAATTTATTTGGGCAATGATTTAAAAACCATTATTTTACTAACCTATTTTCCACTTTCTAAATTAATAAATAATGCGCATTTTAAAATGGTCAAAGTTTTTTATTCTGTTTTTTTTGTATGTTGATGTTCAAGGTCAATCCTTTATCGGATTCAATAGTAAAGCTGTTGATGTCCAAAAGGAAATGGAATCACTCATTATCAACTTACCTAAGTCAGAGATTTTTAAAAAACATTTAGAAGCTTTAACCAAAGAACCTCATTTGGCTGGAACGGCAGCTAATAAAAGGGTAGCTGATTATATTTCGAAAACGATGCTCGATGCAGGTCTTCAAGTGGAAAGACCCCCTTATGATATTTATCTTCCCTTAAATGCGGGTGAAGTTTCTCTTGAAATTGTTCTCCCATATCGTAAACCGCTCAATATCAAAGAAAATATTGAACAGGAAGATACTTTTTCCGCAAATCCAGCGATTAATCATGGATGGAATTCATTTTCAGGCAATGGCGATGTGACGGCTGAAGTAGTCTATGTGAATTATGGTACCAAAGAAGATTTTGAAAAACTAGCATCTCTGGGGGTTTCTGTAAAAGGAAAAATAGTGCTTGCCCGTTATGGGGGTAATTTTAGAGGCTATAAAGCTAAGTATGCGGAGGCTAATGGTGCTTTGGGTTGTATTATCTTTACTGATCCTGAAGATTCAGGTTATATGCGCGGTTTGGTTTATCCTCAAGGCACTTTTTATAGTCCCAGCACCATTCAAAGAGGCTCATTATTGACCCTTGACTACACGGGTGATCCTCTAACTCCTTTTGAAGCCGCTTTGCCTTTAACGGGAAATAATTCAGTTAAACGATTAAAACCTGAGGATGTTAAAGATTTACATACCATTCCTACAACCCCTATTGGATATGAATCGGCTCAGGAAATCCTCAAATTAATGAAGGGTAAACCTGTTCCTGAAGCATGGCAGGGGGGGCTTCCTTTTACCTATCGTTTAGAAGGTGGGGTAGATTTAAAGGTTCGTCTTATGGTTGAACAACCCAAAGGGATAGTGAGAATCGAGGATGTTATAGGTACTATCGAAGGTACTGATTTTCCCGATGACTGGATTATTTTGGGTTGTCATTATGATGCTTGGGAATTTGGCGCATCCGATCCAAATAGCGGAACGGCCATGTTATTGACCTTATCTGAAGTTTTGGGCGAAATGGCAAAAAAGGGCATGAAACCTAAAAGAACTATTAAAATAGCTCACTGGGATGCTGAAGAGCATGGTATTTTAGGTTCTACAGAATGGGTGGAACAGTACAGGTCCGAATTATCGAAAAATGCAGTGGCTTATTTTAATGCTGACGGTGCTTGTTCTGGCCTTTCTTTTGGTGGTGCTTCTTCTCCATCCTTAAAATCATTGATGATTAATGCCACAAAGTCAGTGCCTTATGGTGACCTTAAAGAAACAATTTTCGAAAAATGGATGGCAGCCAGTGGTAATCCAGCCACTCCTCCCGTTGGAAACCTTGGTGGCGGTTCTGACCATTTGCCTTTTTATGCGCACATTGGTATTCCTTCCCTAAGTGCGGGAATGGGTGGCCCAACCCTTTACCATTCAGGTTATGACGACTTTCACTGGTATATGAAATTTGGAGATCCGGGGCTTGTTTCAGGTGTTACTATTACCAGATTAATGGGGGTCATGGCTTATCGACTGGCTAATGCAACCATCCTGCCTTTAGATCCGGCCCAATATGGAAAAGATTTAAATACCCATCTCGATAATGTACAGAAGGAAATTAGAAAGTTCTCTCCAAATTATTCTGTTTCAAAACTTAAATTGATCACCGATGAAATCACCAAAAATGGAGAGATTTTTCTTAAACTTAGAGATCAGGCTTTACTCAAATCGTTAAATTCTGCTTCTTTATTGGCCATTAATTCAAAGATTAAGTGGTTAGAAAGAGCCTTTATTGACGAAAAAGGAATGGATTATGGCGCATGGTATAAATCTTTATATGCTTCTTCCGACCCGTATAGTGGTTATGCTTCCTGGATGCTGCCCGGATTCTTGTATTTAGCTTCAAATAAGGAAACTGATAAAATAGCCGCTTGGGAAGACAGATACACCAAGTCTTTTCAACAATTGAATGAGGAAATTAAAATGATAAATGAGTTGTTGAAAAAGGGGAAATAAACGGATAAATCCAAGAAAAAGAGGGAAAAATGAAGCTTTTTCCCTCTTTTTTTATAATTCAGGGTGTTTTAAAGGATTTCTTTCCCTAAGGAGTAGGTAAATTTTTTCAAAAACGTCTTCCGCATTGGGTTTAGAAAAATAATCTCCATCAGAACCGTAAGGTGGCCTGTGCTCTTGAGCCGTTATGGTTAATGGTGCAGCATCAAGAAAATGATAGCCGTTCTGAATTTCCAAAATTTGCTGAAGGATAAATGAAGAAGCACCACCAGGTAAATCTTCGTCCAATATAACTAAAGTATTCGTTTTTTGTAAGGAAACCTTGATCATTTGATGAATGTCAAAAGGTAACAAAGTCTGTAAATCGATGAGTTCAACAGAAATGCCATGTTTTTCTAATTCATTACTTGCAACTTCAGCAATCCTAACGCATGATCCATACGTTACTAAAGTTACATCGCTTCCTTCCCTAAGTATTTCAGGAATACCTATTGGAACAGTAAATGTGCCAATATTTTGAGGCAAAGCTTCTTTTAACCGATATCCATTTAAACATTCAATAAGGATTGCCGGGTCATCTGATTGCAACATAGTTGCGTACATACCTGCAGCTTGGGTCATGTTTCGTGGCGTTAATACGTACATTCCTCTTAAAGAATTGATAATCATTCCCATAGGAGACCCGGAGTGCCATATTCCTTCTAGTCGGTGCCCGCGGGTTCTTATGATGGTTGGTGCTTGCTGAAGGCCGCCTGACCGATACCTAAGGGTAGCTAAATCATCAGATAATGGTTGTAAACCATAAATAAGATAGTCAAGATATTGAATTTCAGCGATAGTTCTTAATCCTCGCATGGACATGCCTATCGCCTGACCCATAATGGTCCATTCTCTAATACCTGTATCGAAAACCCTCTCTTCTCCGTACTTTTTTTGTAAACCGGCAAACCCTTGATTTACGTCTCCTATTTTTCCTACATCTTCCCCAAAGGCAAATAAATCTTTATTATTTTCCAGCGCTTTATCAAAATATATATTTAATATTTCATGTCCTGCATGAAATATTGGATTATCACCATAAACGGGGGGTATAACGGGAATATTTAGCGCAGCGTGGACGGATGAACTAAATAAATCGGTATGAAATGTTTCGTTTGACCAATTTTCAATGTGAGAAATCCAACCACGCAAAGGACTTAGAATAGAAGGCGAGAAAGATAGAGAATTATTCCTAAGAGTCTTTGCCAAATGGAGCATTTCACCAATAGAAGGATAGATAAGTGATTTTAGGTTTTTTAATGCCGTTTCTGCTTGAGGAGTATGTTTCGCCAAAGCATTGAATATACTTTCCAGTGCAGATAATTCTTTATTAAAAGGTTCTCTTAATTTTTTCCAGGCGCTTTCTTTCGATTTTTTAATTTGTGCTTTTGCTTCTTCCTTGATTTGAAGAATTTCCTGAGAAGTAGCAAACCCCTCGTGAATCATCCACTTTTCCATGGAGGCGATACAATCCATCTCCTTTTCCCAGGCTAATCTTTCTGCCGATTTATATCTTTCATGTGAACCTGAAGTGGAATGTCCTTGTGGTTGCGTACATTCCTGAATATGAAAAAGAGCAGGTTGATGTTCATTTCTGACTTTATCAATACCTACCTGATATATTTCTACCAGATTGGAGTAATCCCAGGCTTTTGCCGTATATATTTGAATACCAGGTTGAATTTCATCAGCTTGTAACCCCGCAAGAGCTTCAGAAATACTTGCTTTAGCGGTTTGCAGAGTTACAGGAACAGAAATTCCATAACCATCGTCCCATACTGAAACTGCCAGAGGAATTTGTAGAACGGCAGAGGCATTCATCGTCTCCCAAAACACTCCCTCAGAGGTCGATGCTTCGCCAATGGTAACAAAACAAACCTCATTGCCTTTATTAGAAAATTTATTTTTATCAGAAGATTGGTTGGTTCTATATTTTTTAGAAGCAAATGCTAAGCCCAGTGCTCTGGCCATCTGCCCCGCAGTACATGATACATCCGCCGCAGAATTATACTGATCCATCTGATTTAGCCACTCACCATTGAAAGAATCAACCATTGGTGTAGCAAAATGACTATTCATTTGTCTGCCCTTTGAAAAAGGATCATTATAAGTATCTGCATAAAGTTGCGCTAAAATAGTTTCAGGCGTAGCTAATCCCAAAGCGAGCATTAAGGTTTGATCTCTATAGTAACCAGACCGCCAATCTCCTTTTTTAAACACGCGCGCCAAAGCTACCTGAGGAACTTCCTTACCATCGGCTGAAACACCAAATTTTGCTTTACCGGTAAGAACTTCTTTCCGTATTAAGACACTTAATTCTCTGCTAATGCAGCAAATTCTAAAATCTGATAAGACCGTTTCCTTAGTATGACCGGTATTTATCATATTTTCTTGCATAGAAAACTTATCAACCATAGCAAAGTGCTTATTTATTAGAGATTATAATGCTTTACTTATTAAGTGGTTATCTACATTGATAATCTGCATGAGTTATCCCGATTGATTATTTGTGTCAAATATAGGTCTTTATTAGAACAATCTACTTTTTTCAACACAACTATTCATTCAGTTATTAACTATCCATTAACCTTAGAAAAAGCCAAAAGTTTGATTTTTCACCTGTTTTGATTTATTTTTGTTTTTATTTTTAATTCATTTCAAAAAGTATTACGATGAAGCAGTTTGCGTTTATGTTAACACTTAGTCTTATAAGTGTTTTTTCACTTCAGGCACAGTCCTCTCCAGCTAAATCTGATGATGGAGCTAAAATTACTTTCGATAAAGAGGTTGTAGATTATGGTACCATCAAACAAGGTGCTGATCCGTTACGTACTTTCAAGTTCAAAAATACGGGTGCAGGTCCTTTAGTTATTACTTCAGCAACGGGAAGTTGCGGTTGTACCGTGCCTACTTATCCTCAAGAGCCAATTTTACCAGGTTCTTCTGCTGAAATTAAAGTTAAATATGATACTCAGCGTATTGGTGCTTTTACCAAAACCGTTACTATCGTAACAAACGAAAAAACAAACAATACACATACGTTAACCATAAAAGGTACAGTTGAAATGACTACTGAAAAGGAAGGTCTGCCAACGAAAGATTCTGGCGTTTTCAATAACGGAAAGAATTAATACTTTTTATTTCGTTGTTAAAAGGGGTATGGGTTTTCTCATACCCCTTTTTCTTTGGGTACTCTTTCTTGTAACTTGTTCCAAAATAAAGGAATTATTCTCGATATAAATCCTCCTGGCGCATTTTGTAAAATGGTTATCCCTATTTTTCTTTCAGGGTCTAAAGCTATTTCAGATCGATATTGATTTACATTTCCACCGTGATAATATAAGGTGTTCTGTTTGAATTCTAAAATTCTCCAGCCAAAG
>Ga0208787_1000912_pt1 | contig 13603 bp, 9 predicted proteins | sample Wag4_2014_7_11_FD_187362 | JGI IMG/M metagenome (GOLD analysis project Ga0208787, IMG submission 187362) | Fresh water microbial communities from Ohio, USA - Utica-2 Time Series HT 2014_7_11 (SPAdes) (version 2) | ecosystem: Environmental > Aquatic > Freshwater > Water tank | place: USA: Ohio... | reverse complement strand
CCAAAGTGCGTTTCAAGCCACGAGCTTGTTCTGCGGGAGCAGACATATCGGTGATTTTCAGGTTTTTGTATTGATAACTGAAAGTAGGTTGACCACTTGCATTCAGGGTATAACCCTTATACTGATAGTCAGGGATAGAATCCTTTTTGAGTGCCTTGTCATAAACTGGTGCATTACCTGCAAGTAGAATTGGCGCACCCAGTGCAGTTGCTGTTTGTGGCTCACCCCTTTCATGCCACATATCAGTGGTGTTCAGGAAATCACCTCTCCATACCTGGAGTAGTGCACCCTGCATGAGGTCGTAAGCATAATGGACCTGAGCAGGGTCGCCAACAGAAACGACATGGGTAAGTTTTTTTCCCTGGTGATTCATGAAGGAACGGATAATTTCTGCATTGCCCTGTGCTTTCACTGCTATCAATGGTTCTGGAGCTCTTTCGGGCATTGAGGCAGGTGCATGAAGTGCAACAGCTCGGCTGTTGGGCTTTTCAATATAAAGAGACAATCCACTTCTTGACCAGTTTATATCCTTGTTTACCCAAAGTTTAAAAGTGTGGTCACCTGCGTCAAGCGAAGTGCTGCCATCAATTGGAAACCCTCCCATGTGGGTCCAGCCCTTTGCAATGACTGTCTTTCCATCTATTTCCAAGCTTCCGTCCCCTGAAAAATGCATGGAGAAGGTGTACTGATCTTTGACAGGTATATTGAGTTTACCTTCAAACTGGATAAAATAAAGGTCTCTGGCGGGCGCAAGTCTTGCATCAATTGAACTTACTTTACCCTGACTGGTTGGTTTTGTAATAGCAGCTTCTTCAGGGGTCTTTGCTGTTTTTTCGAAATATTTGTACGTTATATCCTTTGCTGCCACTTTCAGCTCATCCTGAGGTGCATATTTGAAGTTACGGATCGCAATCGGACCGTGATCTCCCTGAATCATCAGCGGACCATATGATTTTTCATCATCAAAGGCAGCAGCACGGGTTGGACCGCTCACGATGATATTTTCATGCATCGTGATACCATTGACTTTTACATAAATGAATTTTGCTGCTTGGGTTTTATTGCCGGCTGCATCAAAGCGGGGTGCCTGGAAAGATATTTCCATGTGTTGCCATAAACCCGGCGCAAAGGCTGCATTTTTCAAAGGTGCTTTTCCCTCGTATCCTTTTCCATCTTTCCACCTTTCATAGATGCCACCCATATCCCCATGTTTTGGAAGTTTTACACCCCAGCTATCGTTGATCTGAACTTCATAACGAGACTGGAGGTAAATGCCTGAATTTGATCCTTTGGGAATCATGAAATCAAATTCGAGGATGATATCTCCATGCTCCATTTTAGTAAACAACTGGTGCCCTGGTTTAAACTGAATAGCCCTGCTGTATGCGTTGTAAAGTATGCCTGTTCCCTTGGCTATATTCAGCGATGTATCGCTGAAGCTTCCCTGCACATCGCCAGTTATCTGCCAGTTGGAAGCAGGTTGGTTGAAAGCTTCCATGTTTTCAAGTGGAAGATTTTTGAGTCTTGGTTTAACTTTTTGTGCAAGGGTGTTCAGCGAGAACAGCAGTGAGGCAGCAAGAAAAATTTGAAAATTCGGGCGCATGGCATTCGGTTATTGAATTGTGAATTTAGCCAATTCATGACAAATGGCGAACGGAAATTAGACTAATCCGGCTACTTCATTTTTTCCAGTTGTCCCTTTGCTTCAAACATAAGGTCTCTGAGTCTTGCAGCTTCCATGAAATCGAGGTCTTTTGCCGCTTTTTCCATTGTCTTTTTCAGTTTGGCAATGTGTTTTTCCATTTGAGGGATGGTGGTGTATGCAGCTTGGTCTTCCGCTACACGCGCACTTTCAGTGACTTCTGCAACGGCCGCCAGGGAATTGTTTTCGTCATAACCCTTGATATCCAGAACGGCAGTTTGGGCAAATACCTGTTCTTTACTTTTGGTAACCGTACGTGGTGTAATGCCATGTGCCAAGTTATAGGTAATTTGTTTGGCTCTGCGTCTATCCGTTTCATCCATGGTTTTCTGCATGCTGCCAGTTATCTTATCTGCATAGAATATTACCCTGCCATCAACATTTCGGGCTGCTCTGCCCGCTGTTTGCGTGAGTGATTTTTCATTTCTCAGGTATCCCTCTTTGTCTGCATCCAGGATGGCGACCAGGGATACTTCAGGCAAGTCTAACCCTTCTCTCAGCAGGTTTACACCAACCAGTACGTCAATTTCTCCCAAACGCAGTTGTCTGAGAATTTCGACTCTGTCAAGAGTATCCACTTCGCTGTGAATGTATTTGGATTTGATGTGAATCCGTTGCAAGTACTTGTCCATCTCTTCAGCCATCCGTTTGGTAAGCGTAGTTACTAAAACCCGGTCGCCTTTTTTTACAGTCTTATCAATTTCTTCCAGCAGGTCATCAACCTGATTGATGCTTGGCCTAACTTCTATTGGTGGGTCAAGCAGGCCTGTAGGTCGCACTACCTGCTCCACTACAACTCCTTCAGATTTTTGCAATTCGTAATCGCCCGGTGTGGCCGAAACGAACACAACCTGTCCGATCATCTGTTCAAATTCATTGAAGTTGAGCGGACGGTTATCCAGTGCAGCCGGGAGTCTGAATCCGTAATCCACAAGCACCATTTTTCTGCTTCTGTCTCCTCCGTACATGCCACTGATCTGAGGTATGGTCTGGTGGCTTTCATCGATAACACAGAGGAAGTCGTCTGGGAAATAATCGAGCAGACAGAATGGTCGTGCACCTGGTTGTCTTCTGTCAAAGAACCTGGAGTAGTTTTCAATACCGTTACAGTAGCCCAATTCTTTAATCATTTCTATATCGAAGTTTACACGTTCACTGATTCTTTGTGCTTCGATAAATTTTCCGGAGTCTTTGAAATACTGAACCTGCTTGGTCATTTCATCTATAATCTCAGAGATGACCTGGTTGATGATTTCCTTTGGTGCTAGGTAAAGGTTAGCCGGAAAAATAGCTGCATTGTCAACTGCTGAGATTCGTTTTCCACTTGTTATTTCCAAGATGTCGATGGATTCAATCTCATCGCCGAAAAATGTAATCCGGTAACCGAAATCAACATAGGGAAGATTGATGTCGATTGTATCTCCCTTAACCCTGAAGGTTCCTCTTTTGAAATCTATTTGTGTTCTTTGGTATAGTGAGTTAACCAATGCATGTAAAAAACCTTGTCTGCTAATAAATTGGCCTTTGTGGATGCGGACAATACCATTTTCAAATTCACTCGGATTGCCCATACCATAAATGCAGCTGACGGATGCCACTACAATGATGTCTCTTCGGCCGCTTAACAATTCTGATGTTGCCTGCAAGCGGAGTTTATCCAGTTCTTCGTTGATGGCGAGGTCTTTTTCGATATAGGTATCACTCACCGGCATATAGGCTTCCGGTTGGTAATAATCGTAATAGGATACGAAGTAACCTACTGCGTTTTCTGGAAAAAACTGTTTGAATTCACCGTAAAGTTGTGCAACAAGGGTTTTATTGTGGGTTAATACCAGCGTTGGTCTCTGCACCTGCTGGATGACATTTGCCATGGTAAATGTCTTTCCAGAGCCCGTAACACCCAGTAAGGTCTGGAACTGTTCTCCATTGTTAATTCCTTCTACCAGCTGTCTGATAGCTTCTGGCTGATCTCCTGCCGGCTGATAGGGTGCATGTAGTTGAAAGGACATGCAGCAAAATTAGGTCAATTTTTACCGGAACAAAGGCGGATGTTTGTCGTCATGACCTGTAATTTCCTGATAAAATTTACCTGCTGTAACGAGTGCTTCTTCCTGATATAGGTTTGCCAGCATGGTAATGCTGTTAGGTAGTCCTTGTTTATTCAGTCCGATTGGCATACAGAGTGCAGGATGTCCTGTTAAGTTGGTTATGGCAAGCTGTCTGCCTCCATAGGTTGGTGTTATGACAACATCATAATCTTTCATAGCCCTGTTAAACGCCTCCATCAGGATTGTTCTGTGTCTGTTGGCATTGATGTATTCAACAGCAGGGATTGTTCGGGAAACCCTGAAATAGTTTGGCCAGTCGTTTCGGGTTTGTCTTGTCATGACATCATCTAAACCTGTTCTGGTGAATTCATCAAATGCTGCTGCAGACTCTGCACCAACTACCATGCCAATGATATCAAATTTATAGACTTCTGTATCAGGCAGGTGCATGGGCTCAGGGTTGATTCCTGCTTCTTTCAGGGCTTTGATTACTCCCCATTCCTGCCCTGCTGTATCCAGCTTTTCGAAGTGGTTTGCTGCATAACCGATTTTAAGTTTGTTGATATCTGCATTCAGGTTTAGGTTAAAAGCCGGATTACTTGCGGATGCGTCTTTTCCGTCTGTTCCATGCAGAAATGCGAAAACTGTAGCTGCATCTGTTGTATTCCGGCAAATTGGACCAACTTTATCGAGGCTCCAGCTCAGGGTCATGGCGCCCGACCTGCTGATGCTGCCAAATGTTGGTCGAAGTCCAGTTGCACCACAGGTATGACTGGGTGAAATGATAGAACCATGTGTTTCTGTTCCTATGGCAAATGGTACGAGTCCTGCTACAGTTGCTGCTGCAGAACCTGCCGAAGAACCACTTGATCCCCTTTCAAGGTTCCATGGATTCTTTGTTCTGCCGCCAAACCAGTAGTCGCCCATTGCCAATGCACCCAGTGTAAACTTGGCGATAAGTACTGCCCCGGCATTTTTCAGTTTTGTGTAGACGTAAGCGTCTTGGTCTATACTCTGGTTTTTGTAAGGCTCAGCACCCCAGGTTGTTTTTGTTCCTTTTACAGCAAAAAGGTCTTTTAGTCCGTAAGGAATGCCGTGAAGTGGACCCCTGTCGATTCCTTTAGACAGTTCAAGGTCTGCCTGTGTTGCTTGTTCCATGGCTATTGATTCAGTCATACTCACAACACATTGCAGGGTATTGCCGTATTTTTTCATTCTCTCCAGGAAAAAGCGTGTAAGTTCAACCGAGCTAATGGAATGGTTTCTTAAGAGTGATCCCAGTTGGGTTATTGTGCAAAACGCGAGATCTTCTTTATCTGCAGGGAGCCTGTAAGTTTTATCATAGCGCCATTTGATTTGTTTTTGTTGTAGTTTATCTGATGTAAGGTGTTGTACCATGCTTACCTGAACATTATTGTTCAAAGGATACCTTTGCATCTGCTCATAATCGCGCATATTATCGCGCAAATCAGGTAACATCATTTCTATTTCCTTTGTTGAGTATTGCAGTGCAATCAGTTTGGCAGCTCCTACAACATCAGCTTTGCTGATGGTATCCTGTGCATGGATGCTAGTAAGGTGTATTGCAGCGATGAGAAAAAAGGAGAATATTTTTTTCATGATATTTATTTGATGGTATCTCTGCTCATATATGTTGAATAGTCTGGAATGATACAGGTGTAATTGGCATGCATCAGGGGTGATGTAAGCATAAAATCGGCTGTAGCCCTATCGCATGCAAATGGGATATTCCAGGTAACAGCTAATCTGAGTAGTGCTTTGATATCTGGGTCATGTGGTTGTGCTTCCATTGGATCCCAGAAAAAAATCAACACATCAACCTTACCTTCAGCAATCAGCGCGCCAATTTGCTGGTCACCGCCAAGTGGACCGCTCAATAATTTTTTAATGGAGCGGTCAAGGGATTCTTCCAATAATTTTCCTGTTGTTCCTGTTGCTACAAGTTCATGTCTAGAAAGTGCTGTTTTGTTGTAAACGGCCCATTCAATCAGTTCTTTTTTTTTGTTATCGTGTGCAACAAGGGCTATGCATTTTCTTGCGTCCAGTAATCTTTTCCTTTCCATGTTATTATTGTTCTTGGTGAAAATAAATAAAAAACCGCATCCTGCATGAGCGGGACACGGTTTCCAAACAAGGCAGCAACTGCATTAAGCCGCCTGCATTTCTTTTATCTTTTCTCTGATTTTCAATTCAATTTCGTTTGCCATTTCAGGATTATCGGTCATCAGTTGTCTGACGCCATCCCTACCTTGACCCAGTTTGTCTCCATTGTAACTGTACCAGCTGCCGCTTTTCTGAATGATTCCCAGTTCTACACCCATGTCTATGATCTCGCCAGTTTTGGATATTCCTTCGCCAAAGATGATATCGAATTCAGCTGACCGGAATGGAGGTGCAACCTTATTTTTTACCACTTTCACCTTTACTCTGTTACCAATTGCTTCATCGCCATCTTTGATTTGTGCTGATCTTCTGATGTCAAGTCTTACAGAGGCATAGAATTTAAGTGCATTACCACCGGTTGTGGTTTCGGGATTACCGAACATGACACCGATTTTTTCACGCAGCTGGTTGATGAAAATGCAGATAGTATTTGTTTTACTGATTGTTGCAGTAAGTTTTCTCAGTGCCTGACTCATCAGACGAGCCTGCAGACCCATTTTACTGTCACCCATCTCACCTTCCAATTCACCTTTGGGAACCAATGCAGCCACAGAATCGATAACTACCACATCCAGTGCACCCGAAAGGATTAACCTGTCTGCAATCTCCAGCGCCTGTTCACCATAATCAGGCTGGGAAATCAGTAAGTTATCAACGTCTACACCCAATTTTCTGGCATAGGCACTGTCAAAAGCATGTTCAGCGTCAATTATTGCACACATGCCACCTTTTTTCTGTGCTTCAGCAATTACATGGATTGCAACGGTTGTTTTACCCGAACTTTCCGGACCATATATTTCAATTACCCTGCCTTTAGGAAGCCCACCAATTCCCAAAGCAACGTCCAGACCAATCGACCCCGTTGAAACAACTTCAATTTGTGCTTCACCCTTTTCATTCATCATCATTACACTGCCTTTGCCAAAATCTTTTTCAATTTTATCCAGTGTAAGCTTCAGGGCCTTAAGTTTCTCATTATTTGACATGGTAAGTAAATTTTAAGGAGGTAAAGGTAAGGGATTTAAATTGACGAACTAATAAATTTAGCATTATTTACACTAAAAATATTAGTCTTTTCCACAGATTTTGTGGTGAAATCAACAAAAAACCCTGCTATTTAGACAAATAGCAGGGTAGACATGAGAAAACAAACAAGAAATTCCGGCAAGCAACCGGTGCAAAAATCGATTCAAATTAAAGAAAAATTTGTTTCAAATGATTTTTGTTGAACAAATATTAATCAAAATGTTTTCAATTTGACATTTTATATTTGTAGTTAACAACTATTAAACGATTAATAACGATGAAAAGAAAATTATTTGTTTTTCCACTTTTGCTTTCAATCACACTTTTCTCTTGTGTGAGCACCAAAAAATTTCAGGCATTGACAGATAAGTATGCGGGTTTGAATGAGCAGCTTGTTGCTTCCCAGAAAGAAACAAAGGCCTGTCGTGATGAGAAGTCTGAACTTGAGCGTCAACGTGCTATTGCCGATGCTCAGCGTGAAGCACAGATTGGTTCCCTGAAAGAGCAGGTTGAATTACTGAAGAAAAATAACAATGTTGCGTTGAAGCAGTTGGAAGATTTATCTGTAATTTCTTCTTCACAGGCAGAGAGTATCAAGAAATCTTTGGATAATATTGGTTCTAAGGATGCCTATATACAGTCCATCCAGCAGGCTGCTGCCCGTAAGGACTCTCTGAATATGGCATTGGTAATGAACCTGAAAGGGGCAATTGGCGACCTGAATGATCAGGATGTAAACATCAAGGTTGACAAAGGCGTAGTTTACGTGGATATTTCTGACAAGGTTCTTTTCAAAACCGGTAGCTTCGATTTAAGTGAGCAAGCCAAAACAGTACTTGGTAAAGTTGCACTTGTTTTGAAAAACCAGCCGGATATTGAATTCATGGTTGAAGGTCATACGGATAATGTGGCACTAAAAGGCAACAAGGATCTGCAGGACAATTGGGACCTTAGCGTGAAGCGTGCAACAACTATTGTTAGGATGTTCCAGTCACAGTATGGCATGGAGCCAGCTAAAATGGTTGCAGCAGGCCGTTCTGAATACCAGCCTATAGCAGATAATTCAACTGAAGCGGGTCGCTCTCAAAACCGCCGTACCCGTATCGTGATTCTGCCACAGCTCGATCAGTTTTTCAAGTTGTTGGAGAGGAAATAGGTTAAACAGCCAGGCACGAGGTAGAAGACAGAAGGGAAAAGGGATGAGGGAAAAGTGACAGGTGACGAGGCGCAAGACACAAGGCACAAATGTTAATAAAAACAGGGAGTCGAAGGGTAAAACCTAATCGAACTCCCTGTTTTGTTTAATTGACTTTCTTATTTTTAAAGCCAGAAACCCCTCGTCACTTGTCACTTGTCCCTCGTGCCTCCTGCCTCGTGCCTTGTCCCTCTCATCCCTCTCTCTAGCTGTAAAATCAAATCACCCTTGCTGCCTGCCTGGCATAGAGTTTCCAGTTCCCTTTTTCATTGCGGAACACCAATAGGATATTGAGGTGGATTTCGCCGGGTGTGCCGTTGTTGTTGGTAACAGCATCAAGCCTGTGTCTTACAATCGCTGTTTTGCCACTCACGGCAATTGTTTGATTGGTAATATCAATCTTTACAAAATCGGATTTACCACTGGCAATGGCTTCTACAAATGCAGCTTTGTCTTCGATCAATCCATTTGAATGTCCGTAACTCAGCTGATCAGATGCAATGCTTTCAAGATCAGCGCGGATGCCGCTTTCCAGCGCTTTTACAAGATAACCTGTTGCATCAGCTACTGCCTTGTCATTTTTGGATTGTGCAGTTGTAAAGAAAATGGAACCGGTAAAAAGCAGAAATAAAATTGACTTTTTCATTGTATCATTTTGTTGGTTGGTGAATTGATTCAAACTCTCCTTTTGCTTTATTCTTACGCACATTTTCTGCCTCAAAAATTTTTCCGTTCATAGCCACATATATGCCAGCTGGAAGCGTCTGTACAAAAGCGAGTGCACTGCCGAGGTTAAACAGTCCGTCTGAACTGCCAAATTTATAAGGTACCATCGCACCTGTAAGCACAATGGTTTTATCTTTTATTATTCCTGCAAGTAATGCTGCAGTTTCAGGCATGGTATCTGTGCCATGTGTGATCAGGATTTTATTTTCGGATACATCCAAACAGGCTTTGGCAATGGTTTGCCGGTCTTGTTCATTCATATCCAGGCTATCCATCATCATCAGTGTGGTAATTTCCAGCTCCAGTTTGGAACGACCTAACCTGAGCATTTCATGCAGATGGGTATCCTTGAAATACAATTCTCCATTCAGTTCATTGTATTCCTTGTCAAAAGTTCCACCTGTTACAAAAATCCGGATTGGCATTGTTCAAAGGTCTTTAAATTTACAGAGAAAGCAAACAGTTGTTAAACGATACTATTCCGGAATTCATCGGTATATTTATTCTGATAAATTTTAACCCGGTATAAAGCCATGACAAAACGTACTTCTCTCCTCCCATCAGCAGCATTCCATTTATGTTTTTTCTTTTTTGGTTTTTCAGCAATTGCACAGCAACCAGATCAGATCATTACCAATGGCAGAATAATAGACGGTACTGGCAACAGTTGGTTTAAAGCTGATATTGCAATCAGTGGCAACCGGATTGTGGCTGTGCGGCAGGGACTGGCTGTTAGGTATCCAGGTGTTAAAACGGTTGATGCTGGCAACAAGATTGTGGCACCGGGTTTCATTGATGTACACGGACATATCGAGGGGAGTATTTTTGAACGACCAACGGCTGACAATTATATTTATGATGGTGTTACCACTGTTGTTACTGGCAATTGTGGCAGTGGAGCAGATGATATCGGTGAATTCCTACGCAAGATTGACAGCAGTGGAACCTCCATAAATGTAGCCAGCCTGGCGGGTCACAATACCATCCGCCGTTTGGGTATGGGTCTCGAAAACAGACATGCCACACCGGAAGAGATGAAACGGATGGAGGTACTGACCCTGAAAGCTATGCAGGATGGGGCTGTGGGGTTGTCAACAGGACTGATTTACCTCCCTGGTATGTATGCACCTACACAAGAGATTGTGAACCTGGCTCGAGTTGCTGCAGTTCATGGAGGTGTTTATGCCACCCACATGCGCTACGAAGGCACGAAAGTCAACGAAGCCATAGAGGAATCCCTCACTATTGGCCGGCAGGCAGGTATTCCCGTGCAAATCTCCCATTTCAAAGTAACCGGTAAGAACAACTGGGGGCGTTCCTCAGAAACGTTGGGTATGGTGGAAGCGGCGAGAAAAGCTGGACTGGATGTTACCATCGACCAGTATCCATACACAGCCAGCAGTACCAACCTCGCTGTGCGTTTGCCAGACTGGGCCCTGGAGGGCGGATTGGATTCCTTGCGGGTCAGGATGAAAGATCCTGTTGTTAGGCAGCAAATACTTGTGGGTATGAAAGAATCTCAGCAGCGCGACAAACAAAAGGATTACAGTTATGCCGTAGTGGCCTCTTTTGCGCCGGATACAACCTATAATGGCAAAAGTATTACAGCTATTAACAGCATGCTTGGCCGCAAAAGCAATTTTATCAATGAAGCAAACCTCATCCTTGATATGCTGGATAAGGCCAATGCCCAGATGATCTATCATACCATGAGTGAAAAGGATCTCGTGTACTTCATGCAATATCCTTTCAATATGCCTGCAGCTGATGCCGGAGTGAGCAATGGTAAAGGTCGTCCGCACCCAAGAGGTTATGGTACCAATGCGCGCGTGCTCGCCAGGTATGTCCGGGATCAGCAGGTTATCAGGTTAGAAGAGGCAATCCGTCGGATGACCTCCCTGCCTGCTACTAAATTTAACTTAAAAGACAGGGGTCTTTTGATGGAGGGAAAATATGCAGACATCCTGATTTTTGATGAAAATACAATTCAAGACAATTCTGTTTTTGAGGCGCCACACCAGTTTACTACGGGTATTTCGCATGTTTGGGTGAATGGTACGTTGGTTATTGAAAATGGTGAACACAATGGCCGAAAGACAGGAACTACAGTACGCGGGCAACAATAGAAAGCAAAAAAGGCCGTCACGAAGACGGCCCATTTTAACTTTCAAAACCAACTTATTTTTTCAGGGTAATTGTTCCCAGCTCAGTTTCTTTTCCTTTAGTTACAGACACATTTGTGATTGTTTCTTTCAGGTAGGGTGCAATGCCCTCAACAGTTACAGTGTAAGTACCTGTTTCGAGTCCACGGAGTTTAAATTCTCCTTTTCTGTCTGGCAGTGCCACACCGTTAAAGCCTGCTCCATCAGTTATGCGCACAACAGCTTTGGCTTCCAGCGGGAGAACTTTACCCTCCACTTCACCGAAATTATCATTACAGAAAGGACGCAATACCGGTCTCAGGAAAAACCTACCGTCTTTTTCACTGATTGAACTGGCTATGTCAAAGTCAACCCAAACTTTTGTGCTGCTGTCTGCCCTACGCTGCCTGTGCTTATCGTAGAGTTTGACATAAAGCAGGTTATTGGTTTCATTTCTCAGTTCAAGTGGATAAGAAACACTGTCTTTAACAACCCTGTTGCGGCTACCCAGGGTAATCCTGATCTTGCGTACGGTTCCTGCAGCAATATTCGCATCACCAAGTTTAGTTTCTACACCATTTCTCAGGCTGAGAATATCAATGATGGCCGGTGTAAAGCTGATATCAACCCACTCACCATAACTGTCTTTCCTTCTCTCATGGTCATCCCTGTCGTCATCATCTTTTCCATGGTCATCCCTGTGTTTGTGCAGCGAATCATTGTCTACTTTCACCTCCACTTTGGTGATGTCTATGAATACGGAATCATACTCACCCGGACCGTCCGTCAGGTAAACTGAGAGGTTACCGCTGGATGCGTTAATGCCATTTTTTGTACAGGCTGTGAGGAATACTGCCAAAGCCAACACCAGGGAAGCCAGGCCAAGGAAAAGTTTGTTTGTCTTCATACTATTGATTTTTAGGTTTAGTTTCAGTGGGTATCGTAACCCTTACGAACCTATAGATGGACTTCAACGCAGCAGGTTTAATCTAAATTTCCCTTTAGGATAACTTTAACAGCACATCAATTTTCAGGTCGTCTAACAACTGATTTGCAGTAACTTGCACCCATGTATAAGTACCTGGAAGAACTCAACCCGCCTCAACGGGAAGCTGTGGAATATCTGAATGGTCCGCTTATGATCATTGCCGGTGCAGGAAGCGGAAAAACCAAAGTGCTCACAACCCGTATAGCCCATCTGATGGCCAATGGCGTTGATTCGTTCCGCATACTCGCACTTACTTTCACCAACAAGGCGGCTCGGGAAATGAAAGAGCGTGTGGAAAAAATCCTGGCCAACAGGGAATCCAATAATCTTTATATTGGTACATTTCACAGTGTCTTTGCAAGAATCCTGCGAACAGAAGCCACAAGGGTTGGATATCCGTCCAGCTTTACCATATATGATACGGACGATGCCAAAAGTGTACTCAAAACAGTTATCAACGAGCTGCACCTGGATGATAAAATTTATAAACCTGCGGTAGTTTACAACAGGATTTCCAGTGCCAAGAATGCACTTATAACTGCGGAGGAATATGCAGCTGATTACGGATTGATGCAAGAGGATGCCCGGGCAAACAGGCCCGCCATCTCTCAGATTTATTCTGCTTATGCCAAAAGGTGTTTCAAAAACGGAGCCATGGATTTTGATGACCTGCTCCTTCAGTTTTACTTGATTCTGAAGCATCATCCCGATGCCTTGCATAAATACCAGCACAAATTCAGCCATATCATGATCGATGAGTATCAGGATACCAATCCGGCTCAGTACGAGATTGTTAAACTCCTGGGAGCGGCTCATGAAAATGTATGCGTGGTGGGTGATGATGCACAATCCATCTATGCCTTCCGGGGAGCAACCATCCAGAATATCCTGCTTTTCAGAAAGGATTATGATGAGGTTAAAGTAATTAAGCTCGAGCAGAATTACCGAAGCACCAAGAATATACTGCAGGTTGCCAACCAGGTTATCGGCAACAACAAGGGGCAAATACCTAAGGAGTTGTGGACAGACAACCATGAAGGTGAAAACATCAGGCTTGTCAGGACGATGACTGATAACGATGAAGGAAAGTTTGTTGCAGATATCATCAAAGAACAAAAGCTCAGGAACCATTTTTTCAACCGGGATTTTGCCATTCTTTATAGAACCAATGCCCAAAGCCGGGCATTTGAGGAATCGTTGCGCAGGATGAATATTCCCTATACCATTTTTGGGGGCATCAGCTTTTACCAGCGTAAGGAAATCAAGGATTATGTGGCCTACCTCAGGGTTATTGTGAACCCCAGGGATGAAGAAGCGCTCAAACGCATTATCAATTATCCAGTTAGGGGTATCGGTAAAACCAGTTTGGATAAACTCATTCTCGTTGCCAATGAGCAGAATATTGCGGTATGGGAAGTGCTTACAAGAGCTGCTGAATTTGGATTTAAGTCAGGAACTCTAGATGCTATAGAACAGTTTGTACTCATGATCAGGAGCTTCGCAAGTATGCTCCAAAAAAGTAATGCTTACGATGTCGCTTTTCATGTGGGCAAGCAGACCGGACTCGTTCGGGAACTTTTCAATGATAAAAGT
>Ga0208787_1000910_pt1 | contig 13630 bp, 10 predicted proteins | sample Wag4_2014_7_11_FD_187362 | JGI IMG/M metagenome (GOLD analysis project Ga0208787, IMG submission 187362) | Fresh water microbial communities from Ohio, USA - Utica-2 Time Series HT 2014_7_11 (SPAdes) (version 2) | ecosystem: Environmental > Aquatic > Freshwater > Water tank | place: USA: Ohio... | reverse complement strand
CCACAATGACGCACCTACGGCATGTATCGAAAAGAAAGTAAGTTTTGACCAAGACTTGACAGGGATAAATCATTCAGATTTAAAAAGATTCAAAGAAGGTGGATTGGATTATCAGTTATTTTCAATTTGGTGCGATGGCGAAAAAGTAAACCCTTATGCATGGGCCATGCGTGAGATGGATACGATAGATGCAGTAGCAGCAAGAAATCCAGATAAAATGGTGGTCGCAAAAGATTGGAAGACAATTCAATCTGCTTTAAAAGCTGGAAAAATTGTAGCACAATATGGCGTAGAAGGTGGACATATGATCGAAGACGATATCAATCGATTAGATACATTTTACAATCGTGGCGTTCGATACATGACATTAACTTGGAACAACTCGCCTTCATGGGCAAGCTCACATACAGCAGAAAATAGTTCAAAATATACAGGACAAAAAGGGCTGAATGATTTTGGGAAACAGATTATTCAAAGAATGAATCAATTAGGCATCATTGTAGATGTGTCTCATGTAGGAGAAAAAACATTTTGGGACGCTATCAATACCACCACAAAGCCTGTTATCGCATCTCATAGCAATGCGTACAGTATTTGCCCAGTAACAAGAAATTTAAAAGACGATCAAATTAAAGCCGTTGGAAAAAATGGTGGTGTGATTTGTTTGAACTTTTTTTCTGGATTTGTTGATAGTAATTTCAGCAAAAAAGATATCGCATTTAGAAAAACACATAGTGCAGAAATAGATTCCTTATTGGCCACAGGTATACAAAGAGAATACGCTTTCACAATGATATCGGATAAATATAAAACAGAGAGCGAAGCCATCAAGCCTACCATTGAACAATTGATGCAACACTTTGATCATATTGTTAAATTGGTTGGGATAAATCATGTGGGCATTGGCTCGGACTTTGATGGCATCAATTCAGCACCACAAGGCTTGAGCACTGTATTAGATTATCCTAATTTCACTAAAGCTTTGATTGCTCGAGGTTATTCAAACAAGGAAATCAAAAAAGTATTAGGTGGAAATTTTTTACGTGTGTACAAAATGAATAACCCCAACTAAAAGCCAAGTAATTTCTCCATCATCTCTTCTAAGCGATCATTGGCCATGTATTGCTTCTCCAATGTTTTATTGAATGGGATTGGTGTATCCAAAGATGCGCAACGCATAATTGGTGCATCTAAATGTTCAAAGCAATACTCTGCTACCCATGCACTAATTTCTCCACCTATGCCACCTGTTAAATTGTCTTCGTGCAAGAGCATCAGCTTTCCTGTTGCTTTTACCGACAATTCTATTGCTGTATAATCCAATGGAGATAAGGTTCTTAGATCCAAAATATAAATAGATTGATCTGAATGTGCTTGTTGATAAGCTTTTGCCCAAAGCACACCCATACCATAGGTAATGATAGTGGCGTCTGTGCCTTCTTGTACAATATGTGCTTTACCAATTTCAATTTGATACATCGCATCAGGAATGGCTTCTTCGATACTTCTGTACAAAGCTTTATGTTCAAAAAATAAAATAGGATTCGGTTCTGCCAATGCAGCAATCAATAATCCTTTTGCATCAGTTGGATTGGATGGATAGACCACTTTTAATCCTGGCACATGCGTGAACCATGCTTCATTGGATTGAGAATGAAAAGGACCTGCGCCCACACCACCACCTGTTGGCATTCGCACGACCACGTCGGCATTTTGCCCCCAACGATAATGGATCTTTGCTAAATTATTGACAATTTGATTGAATGCGACCGTAACAAAATCTGCAAACTGCATTTCTACCACCGACTTAATGCCTTCCATGCTTAAACCTAATGCAGCACCTATTATGGCACTTTCACAAATAGGCGTATTACGTATTCTTTGTTTTCCAAATTGATCTACAAAGCCTTCTGTTATTTTAAATGCCCCACCATACTCTGCAATATCTTGTCCCATGATAATCATGTCTGGATATTTTTCCATTGATTGTCTCAATGCATCACTAATTGCCTCGATAAATCTTTTATTCGTTTTTTGCGTGGCATCTACCAAACTATAATCTGGAATTGAAGTCACTGGAATAGGGGCAAATACATCTATTAATTCAGCAGGGATAGAAGGCTCAAAGGTTTCAGGCTCCATAGCTTTCCTAAGATCTGCTTCCATTTGATCTTTGAATCGGTTACGGATTTCTGCCACTTGCATTTCGGTAAGTACATTCTCTTGTAATAAAAATTGCTCGTAATTTTTGATCGGGTCTTTCAAAGACCAGGTTTCCATCAAATGTTTTGGTACATATTTTACACCACTCGCTTCCTCATGTCCACGCATTCTAAAAGTATCACATTCAATTAAATAAGGTTTCTGTTGATTGATGCAATATTCTCGTACCCCTTTTACAGTTTGATACACTTCCAAAATATTATTACCATCAATGCGAATCCCTTCCATCCCATAACCCTTTGCGCGGTCTACTAAATGATCACATTTATATTGCTCATTCGTCGGTGTACTCAAGCCATAGCCATTGTTTTCGATGATGAAAATAACCGGCAAATCCCAAACAGCAGCTACATTCAATGCTTCGTGAAAATCACCTTCACTTGTTCCACCATCTCCAGTGAATGCCATACTTGCTTTTAACTGCCCTCTTTGTTGATAAGCCAATGCCACCCCATCCGCAATCGCTAATTGAGGACCCAAATGAGAAATCATACCACATACATGGTGTGCTTTGCTACCAAAATGAAAACTTCTTTCCCTAGCTTTACTATAACTACTTCTATCGCCTTGCCATTGTTTGAATAAATCTGCCAAAGGCATTTTGCGTGAAGTAAAAACACCTAAATTTCGGTGTAAAGGCATAATCCATTCTGTGGGATCCATCGCTAATGTAGCGCCCACAGCAATTGCCTCTTGGCCAATCCCACTAAACCATTTACTAATTTTACCTTGCCTAAGTAAGACCAACATTTTCTCTTCAATCATTCTTGGCCATAAAATGGACTCGTATAAATGAATCAACTCCTCATTACTCAGGCTATCGCGTTTATATTCCATTAGTCTTTAGAATTCAACTTACTCAACAATTTCAACATTTCTAAATACAACCAAACTAAGGTCACTAGTAAACCAAATGCACCATACCATTCCATATACTTTGGCGCACCCATCTCTGCCGCTTTTTCGATCGCATCAAAATCTAATAATAAATTCAATGCAGCGATGCACACAATAAATAAGCTAATGCCAATACTCAATGGAGAACTATCAAAAGCAAAACCCATTTCAAAACCGAACATACCTGCAATCCATACTATCAAATAAAATAAACCAATGCCCATGGTAGCGGACATGATGATGGATCTTAATTTATTGGTCACTGTAATAATTCTGAAATTATACAAGAAGAACATGGCTACTGCGACGCCTAATGTTAAACCCACTGCATGTAAAATAATATTTGGATAACTATTAGCAAACATGGCATTGAAAAAAGCACTGATGCCACCAATGAACAAGCCTTCTAAAATCCCATATGCTGGCGTGATATATCCAGCCCATTGCGGCTTAAACATCACCACCAATGCCAATACTAATCCACCAATTGCACCAGCAATCATTAAAGTGGTTGCAGTGTTGGTATTGCCTTCTGCATAGACGTTCCATACGTACATTGCCGAAGCCATCACCATCAATAATAAGAAACCAAATTTGTTCATGGTGCCGCGTACGCTCATGACGCCAATTTCATTTGCATTATCATGCAATGACTTGTCAAATATTTTTTCTGTTAAGGTTGGATTACCTGTTTTAAATGCTGACATATTTTTAAATTTTAGGTACTATAAAAGTACAAAATTGCAATGAAATACTGTCTTTATTAATTGTTAATCCTTTATTTTTTCAAACCAGGATAGGCATCTAAACGAGCAAATTGGTATTGATTGACAGATTTGAGCAAATGGATGAATTCAAGAAGCTGTGCAGAATCGGCTTCGTTTCTAAACATATGATCGTGCATTAAGACCACTAAATGATTCCTTGTTTTACAGGCTTGCAGGGCAAACATACTATCCACCATCTTGGCCATATAAGCTGCAGATTGTATAGGACGTCCCATTTTCGTATAATTCCATTCTATGTCCCATCCTACCACATTGAATCCGGCACTATCTAATTTTCGAAGTAATGGTCGAACCATTTTACTTGAGAATTGAATACTGTCGGTCCTCCATCCATTGTTACCGGGCAATCGAACAATATTATTCGTTGTTTTTAAAACATCAGCTGCATGTATAAAATCAGATAATGCCGAATCTGGTTGATTGTAAAACTGTACATATTTACCATAAGTATGTGTGAAACTGTGGTTACTTAATAAAAATAAATTGGGGCGACTAAGTATACGATTGTATAATTTCTTCCCCCAATTTGACCTGGATTGGTGTAATCCAATTTGAAAAAAAGATGCTTGTACATTTTCATTTTCACAGATGGAAATACATGCCGAAGTACCAAACAGGGGTCCATCGTCAAAGCTTAAGTATAGGTATTTGGTGTTACTATCCAATGGACTTTTAGAGAATGGCTGTTCCTGCGGAATTGTTTGCGCAATTGGTTGTCCTGCCTGTCTTATTGCTGGCGCAAAAGCATTGTACCAAAGCATAAAACATTGGCTAATCAGGTAAAAAAGGGACCAAATGGACATAAAATATTAATATTGAAGGCGCAAACTTAAACAAGAAGTTATAATAATTCGATAAAAGATGTGGTTTTAGAGGCGATGCATTGTAACTTTGTCATCCAATTGATGCATATGCAAGAAGAAGTTGTTTTACAGGATGTCGTAATCAAATTTGCTGGTGATAGTGGAGACGGTATGCAGTTAACCGGCCAGCAATTTACCAATAATACCGCCTTACTAGGAATTGATTTAGCGACTTTCCCAGATTTCCCTGCAGAGATTAGAGCCCCTATCGGCACCCTTCCAGGTGTGAGTGGATTTCAAATACATTTTAGTTCTAATCCAGTGTACACACCAGGTGATACTTGTGATGTATTGGTGGCGATGAATGCTGCTGCTTTAAAAGTAAATTTAAAAGGCTTAAAAAAAGGCGGAAAGATTATTGCAAATTTAGAAGGATTTGATGCAAAAAATTTAAGGCTCGCCGCTTATCCAGAAGGGATCAATCCTTTGGAAGATGGAAGTTTAGATGGTTATGAATTAACCAAAGTGGACATCACTAAATTGACAAGAGAAGCACTTAAATCCAATACTGAATTAGGCACCAAAGAACGTGACCGCGCAAAGAACATGTTTGTACTTGGTTTAATTTATTGGTTGTATAATAGAAACTTAGATAATACCATTGATTTTCTAGAAGAGAAATTTGGTAAGAAAGAAAATATTTTAAAGAGTAATATTGATGTATTGAAAGCAGGTTACTACTATGGTGAAACTGCTGAATTATTCAATGCAAGGTATAAAGTAGAAAAATCAAAGATGGAGCCTGGTACCTACAGAAGTATCATGGGCAATCAAGCATTATCAATGGGTTTAATTGCAGCTTCACAAAAAAGTGGCCTGCCTTTATTCCTTGGATCTTATCCAATTACACCTGCATCTGATATCTTACATGAATTAAGTAAGTATAAAAATTTTGGTATTAAAACTTTCCAGGCAGAAGATGAAATTGCAGGGATTACAGCAGCAATTGGTGCAAGCTATGGTGGATCGATTGGTTTAACGACTACCTCTGGGCCAGGTATGGCATTAAAGACCGAAGCAATAGGATTGGCAACGATGTTAGAGATTCCTTTGTTAATTATCAATATCCAAAGAGGTGGCCCATCAACAGGCTTACCAACAAAAACAGAGCAAAGTGATTTGATGCAAGCCTATTATGGTCGTAACGGAGAAGCGCCGATTCCTGTATTAGCGGCATCTACCCCAAGCGATTGTTTCTTTATGGCATTTGAAGCAGTGAAAATTGCTTTACAACATATGACACCGGTGATTCTTTTAAGTGATGGCTATATTGCTAATGGTGCAGAGCCTTGGAAATTTCCTGCTGCTGACGACTTACCTGCGATTGAAGTAAAATTCAAAACAAGCTTAGCAGAAGGAGAAGAAAAATTCTTACCATATAAAAGAAATGAAAAATTAGCAAGACCTTGGGCAATTCCTGGCACTGCAGGATTGGAGCATCGTATTGGTGGTATCGAAAAACAACACGAAACAGGTAATGTAAGCTATGACCCAGAGAACCATGAATTCATGGTAAAAATGAGACAGGCTAAAGTAGATAAAATAGCAGATTACATTCCATTACAAAAAATAGATAGCGGCGCAGCAAATGGAAAAGTATTGGTACTTGGATGGGGTTCTACTTATGGTACCATTAAGAGTGCTGTATTGCAATTACAAAGTCAAGGCAAGTCTGTAAGTCATGCCCACATTAAGTATATGCGCCCATTCCCAAAAAACTTAGGCGAAATTTTAGCTGGGTTTGAAACCATTTTAATTCCAGAAATTAATAATGGCCAATTGATTAAAATTATCAGAGACCAATACTTGGTGGATGCAAAAGCCTATAATAAAATTATGGGTATTCCAATTACAAAATTAGAATTGGTTACAGCGATTGAATCTTATTTGTAGCAGTATAGTGTTTACAAAATTCAGTGATGCCACAGGTGGCACATTTTGGACTTCGAGCCAAACAAGTATACCTACCATGTAAGATGAGCCAATGGTGCGCTTTATGCACTAATTCAGATGGTATATTTTTAATTAAAACTTTCTCCACTGCAAGTGGTGTTTTCGCTGTCATCGGCACTAGCCCAATTCTTCTACTTACTCTAAACACATGGGTATCCACTGCCATATTAGGTTGTTGATCAATCACACTAGTAATGACGTTGGCTGTCTTACGGCCCACACCAGGCAATTTTACTAAATCCTCTATCGTCATGGGCACTTCTCCATTGAAGGAGCCCATTAATAGTTGACTCATGCCAATAAGGTGTTTTGTTTTATTGTTGGGATAAGAAATGCTTCGGACCAAAGGAAATAAATCGTCAAAGCTCGCTTTAGACATGGATGCTGGATTCGGATATTTTTTAAATATACCTGGTGTCGTTAAGTTCACACGTTTATCGGTGCATTGGGCAGAAAGAATGACAGCCACCAATAACTGAAACGGATTATCATATGTCAATTCGGTTTCAGCAACAGGCACATTGGTTAAAAAATAATCAATGACTCCTTGATAACGTGCTTGTCTTTTCATGCAAAGGGATGCTTATTTTTTCTGCTCAGCACTTTTTGCAAAAGTGTCCTCAAATAAATAGACTTCCTCGCCTTCTCTTTTTAAAAGATAGCGCTCTCTTGCATATTTTTCTACCGCGCCAGGATTACTTTGCAAATTATTCAACTGTTCTTGTGTAGTCGAAATTTCCTTCTCATAATATCCTTTCGCTTGTTCTAATTTCTCCAATTCAGCTGCACGGTCTCTTTGTAAAAAAAAATTACGTTGATCAAAAAAAAGCATCCATAATACGAAAGCCAAGCAGGCTATAAAATAGCGATTGGCCACAAATGGAATTAATTTTTTCAATGCTTGCATAATAAAAGATAGACTATTTATTGCCGAACTTCAATTTACCCTTTGTTGGGAAAAATCCAGTTTCGCCTAATTGCTCCTCAATACGGATTAATTGATTGTATTTAGCCATACGGTCAGAACGAGATGCTGAACCTGTCTTAATTTGACCACAGTTCAATGCTACAGCTAAATCTGCAATGGTATTGTCTTCTGTTTCACCACTTCTGTGGGACATGATGGTGTTGTAGCCATTGTTTTGTGCCAAGCTAACCGCATTGATTGTTTCAGTTAGTGTTCCAATTTGATTCACTTTAACCAATAAACCATTTGCAATTTTCTTATCAATACCTGTTTGTAAGCGATTCACGTTGGTTACAAATAAATCATCCCCTACCAATTGACATTTGCTACCGATGGTGTCAGTTAAATTTTTCCAACCAGCCCAATCGTCTTCAGCCATGCCATCTTCGATAGATACAATTGGATATTTTTTCACCCAGCTTTCCCAGTATTTAACCAATTGGTCTGAGCTCATTTCTTTTCCAGAACTTTTATGGAACACATATTTCTTTTTCTTCGCATTCCATAATTCACTATTTGCAGCATCCATTGCAATGGCGATTTGAGTACCTGTTTTATAACCAGCAGATTGTATTGCTTCTAAAACTGTTTCAATCGCTTCTTCATTACTCTGAATATTTGGAGCAAATCCGCCTTCATCTCCAACATTGGTGCTGTATCCTTTTTTCTTTAAAGTACTTTTTAATTGATGGAAAATTTCTACACCCCAACGTAAACCTTCACTAAAGCTAGGCGCGCCGATAGGCATGACCATGAACTCTTGGAAATCAATTTTATTATCTGCGTGCGCACCACCATTTAAAATATTCATCATTGGCATTGGCAATGTTCTTGCATTGGTGCCACCGATGTATCTATATAAAGGTAAATTAGCTTCTTCGGCTGCTGCTTTTGCAACAGCCATACTTACCGCTAAAATGGCATTTGCACCTAATTTAGATTTATTTGGCGTACCATCTAAATCAATCATCACTTGATCAATTGCTGCTTGAGATGTAATATCAAAACCAATCAATGCATCTGCAATACTCGTGTTCACATTTTTCACTGCTTTTAAAACTCCTTTACCTAAGTATTTCTTCTTATCGTTATCTCTTAATTCAGCAGCTTCATGAATACCTGTACTTGCACCACTTGGAACAGCAGCACGACCCATTGCACCATCGTCTGTTAATACGTCCACCTCTACGGTCGGATTCCCTCTACTATCTAAAATCTGTCTAGCGTGTACTTCGATAATGTAACTCATAATTGGATATTTTAATCTAAAAAATTAATGCTGTTTGTTTGCGCAATTTACACCCATTTTTTTTAATGGGTAAGCAATTTGAAAATTTCTTCTAAACTTGCTGATTGCGTCTGCAAACGTTCTATATTTAAGCCTTTTTCTAAAGCCAATCCCATTAAATATTGTCTCGCCTGATCCAACTCCACTTGGTCTTTGGCTTGAATCACTAACGCACGTTTGTCTTCTTGTGCAATTAAATTGTATTTTAATTGAATGGCAGGTAGATGCGCTGTCATATCTTCTTGAAATTGAACCAATAAATTGTGTTGACTTGATTGTGTCAGTGATGCAATAGATTGATTGGCCACTAACTTACCCTGATGTAAAACCAATACCCTATCTGTGATGGCAGCGACTTCTTGTAAAATATGGGATGAAAATAAAATCATGGCGTTTTTACTGAGTGATTGAATCAAACTTCTAATTTCAATCAACTGATTTGGATCCAAACCAGCAGTGGGCTCGTCCAATAAAATTAATTCAGGCTGGTGTAAAATTGCTGCAGCAATGCCTACTCTTTGCTTAAATCCCTTGGATAAAAACCCAATCTTTTTATGTTGCATGGATTGCAATCCTGTTTGCGCAATCACCTCTTGAATTCTTTTAGATGGCGAAGGGATAGCATGCACATTTGCTAAGAAATTTAAATATTCAACCACAAATAAATCTTCATACAAAGGATTCGATTCTGGTAAATAGCCCATCTTTTTTTTATAAGCGACCTCATCTTTTTGAACATCTATGCCTGATAACTGAATTGAGCCTGCATCTGGGCTTAGACAGCCCGCAATCATTTTTAAAGTGGTGCTCTTGCCTGCACCATTTGGCCCAAGAAAACCAACAATTTCTCCTGGCTGAATGGTAAAACTCAGGGGTTCAACTGCTTGGAATTGATCAAATTTTTTGGATATGGCTTGTACATTTAATGACATACTCAAAAGTAAAGTATTATTCTAGATCTTGAGAACTTGCGGGCAATTGATCATACTCCCCTTTAAAAGCATAGTAACCAAAAATGAAGAAGCCTATACAAATGGGTGTGAAGATGGTTAGGATAATCCCCCATTGTAAAGTCACATTGGATTTTGTTAAAATAGTTGCGGATGCGATTTTTTGAATGGCTTGAGAAGCTAAGAACCATATAATAGCTGGTGCTAAAAACATCCAAACTAGACCTAGTATTTTTTTAATTGTATTCATGTTATTTTTTTTATTAGTCCATGACTTCTTTTTCTTCCCTGTTTGTTAAATAAATAACCCCAATGAATAAACAAATAGATGCAACGCCTATTGGATACCATAAACCTGCAAGCGGATCCCCAGCAGGATTGTCTGCAGTTTTTGTAAACTCCACAATCAAGGTACCCAAGAAAGGCACCAAGCCACCAAACACACCATTGCCAATATGATAAGGCAGTGACATAGAGGTATAACGAATTTTAGTTGGAAATAATTCCACCAAGAAGGCAGCAATAGGACCATACACCATTGTTACATAAAGGATCTGCACAAAAACCAACCAGATTAAATTCCAATAAGTCGTATGATCTAATGTCTTTTCAATGACTATATTTGGTTTTAAAGAGGCAGCAGCAATCCTCACTTCCTGCGTTTTAGAGACATCCAAAATAGCCCCTTTTACAGGTTTTAATTTTACCACAAGGGTATCAAATTTTGTAGCATCCATTGCATTGACTTGGGTGTAATAAATACTTCCAGTACTTGCGTCTTTAATGATATCAGTTAAATGCAATGTGTCCGTTTTGGTATAACTAAATACAGCGCCGTCTGTATACGCTGTGTCCATTTTTTGAACCAGGTATATTTTTGTACAAATTTTTTCGTCCACAATGGCTAATTTTTCTGAAACAACAGTATGCGCAAGATCAATTTTTTCTGTTCTGTTTTTTGCATTGGTCGCATCTAAAAAATATTGATAAATAGGTCTATAAGTGAGTATGCCCGCGAGCATGCCAAACATCATGATCCACTTTCTTCCAATTCGGTCACTTAAATAACCAAACACCACAAAGAAAGGCGTGGCAAATAAAATGGCCCAAAGCATTAAATTTCTTGATTGTACAAATTCAACTTTACAAACGGTCTCAATAAAACTTTGTGCATAAAATTGTCCAGTATACCATATCACACCTTGCCCCATCACTGCACCAAAAAGAGCTAACAAAACCATTTTAAAATTGGCTTTATGACCAAAACTTTCTTTTAAAGGATTGGTAGAAGTTTTACCTTCTGATTTTAATTTAGTGAACATGGGTGATTCACTCATTTTCATTCTAATTAAAATGGATACCACCACTAAAATAATGGACATCCAAAATGGATACCTCCATCCGCCCCATTCTGCACTAAATGCTTCGACGCCTTGATTTGATCTTATCAAAATAATCACCCCTAATGATAAAAATAATCCTAAGGTGGCTGTTGTCTGAATCCAGCTAGTCCAAAAACCTCGTCTATTTGCAGGAGCATGTTCTGCTACATAAGTGGCAGCACCACCGTATTCACCACCCAAGGCCAATCCTTGCACCAATCTTAAAATCAACACTAAAATTGGGGCCGCCCAGCCAATGGTTGCAAAGCCTGGAACCAAACCAATCGCAAAAGTAGAACCCCCCATCAAAACTAAGGTCAATAAAAAAGTATACTTACGACCAATAATGTCTCCTAGTCGTCCAAACATTAGTGCGCCAAATGGTCTTACAATAAAGCCTGCAGCAAAAATAGCGAGTGTACTTAATAGTGCCGAAGTGCCTGCATCTGATGGAAAAAATTGTTTTGAAATAATGGTTGCCAACATCCCAAAAATGTAAAAATCATACCATTCAATAAGGGTACCAACAGAAGACGCACCAATCACCAAACTTATTTTACTAGGCTTTATGTCGAAACTCATATTTTAATTATTTAATTGCTGCCATTCAAGTTAATTCAATCAACTTAAAAAATGTAAATTTGGAAGACTAATTTTAAATCAGATCATGTCTTATCCATACCAAATTAAAGACCTTGCAGGCTACCACGATGCCTACCAAAAAAGTATTCAAGACCCGAATGCATTTTGGGGTGAAGTTGCTGGACATTTTACATGGCATAAAAAATGGGATAAAGTAAGTAATTGGAATTTTAAAGACCCAAGCATTCAATGGTTTGAAGGAGGAAAATTAAATATCACTGAAAATTGTTTGGACAGGCACTTGACAACTATGGGAGATAAGCCTGCCATCATTTGGGAGCCTAATGATCCAGCAGAACAGCATCGCACCCTCACTTATAAGCAACTGCATTTAAAATTATGTCAGTTTGCACAAGTCCTATATAATAATGGTGTAAAAAAAGGCGACCGTGTATGTATTTATATGGGCATGATTCCTGAACTAGCGATTGCTGTATTGGCCTGTGCAAGAATAGGCGCCATTCATAGTGTGATATTTGGCGGCTTCTCTGCACAAAGTATTGCAGACAGATTAGACGATGCAAAAGCTAATTTCATTATCACCTGCGATGGTGCTTTTAGAGGTGCAAAAGACATTCCTTTAAAGTCGGTGATTGACGATGCTTTAATTGGAAATAAAAATATTCAACGAGTAATTGTTTGCACAAGAACTAGAACTGCTGTGTCTATGTTACAAGGAAGAGATGTTTGGTGGGAGGATGAAATGAAAAAAGTGGAAGCTCAAGGCACCGAATTTGTTCCAGCAGAAGTGATGGATGCAGAAGATCCTTTATTCATATTATATACTTCGGGGTCTACAGGAAAACCAAAAGGCGTCGTGCATAGTGTGGCTGGATATATGGTCTACACCAATTATACTTTTGTAAACACCTTCAATTATAACCCTAATGATTTATTCTTTTGTACAGCAGACGTAGGATGGATTACAGGGCATAGTTATATTGTATATGCCCCATTAAGTGCTGGTGGTACTTCTATGATGTTTGAAGGGATACCTACTTTCCCAGATGCGGGAAGATTCTGGGATATCATTGATAAATTCAAAGTGAATATTTTATACACTGCACCAACAGCCATTCGCTCATTAATGGGATTTGGTTTGGGCCCTGTGCATGGACATGATTTAAGTAGTTTAAAAGTATTAGGAACCGTAGGCGAGCCTATTAACGAGGAAGCTTGGAATTGGTACAACGAACATATTGGAAAAAATAAATGTCCTATTGTAGACACTTGGTGGCAAACAGAAACAGGCGGCATCATGATTTCTAATATGGCGGGCATCACACCAGGAAAAGCAGGCTGGGCAACCTTTCCAATGCCAGGGATTGAACCCATTTTAGTGGATGACAAAGGAGAAGAAATTACAGAAAAGGACGAGGAAGGATTGTATCGCGGTAACTTATGCATCAAGCAAGCTTGGCCATCCACAATTAGAACAACTTATGGTGATCATGAAAGATGCAGGACCAATTATTTTGCTACTTACGACAATTTATATTTTACCGGTGATGGCGCATTCAGAAACGAAGCAGGACAATTTAGAATCACAGGACGTGTAGATGATGTATTGAATGTGAGTGGCCACAGGATTGGTACTGCGGAAGTTGAAAATGCCATTAATATGCATGCAGGCGTGGTGGAAAGTGCAGTAGTAGGTTATCCGCATGATATTAAAGG
>Ga0208787_1000909_pt1 | contig 13633 bp, 10 predicted proteins | sample Wag4_2014_7_11_FD_187362 | JGI IMG/M metagenome (GOLD analysis project Ga0208787, IMG submission 187362) | Fresh water microbial communities from Ohio, USA - Utica-2 Time Series HT 2014_7_11 (SPAdes) (version 2) | ecosystem: Environmental > Aquatic > Freshwater > Water tank | place: USA: Ohio... | reverse complement strand
CGCTGGGTTATTGGTCTGTTACTTGCAGCAATTGTGGGCGTCTTTGCGGCAGTGCAAACTGGGGCAGTTAGCTCCTACCAAGTAGCACGTCTGCAATCATTTGTTGATCCATCTGCAGATCCGCAAGCAACTGGTTACCAATTACGTCAATCAAGAATCACTATTGGCTCTGGTGGCTTATTAGGTAAAGGCTTATTTGAAGGTCCGCAAACAAATGGACGATTTGTGCCAGAGCAGCAGACTGACTTTATTTTCACAGTTGCCGGTGAGGAGTTGGGCTTTGTTGGCTGTTCAATAATTTTACTTCTTTATATTCTCTTCTTTATTAGGGCGTTTGCAATCTGCCGGCGCAGCAGTGATTTATTTGGCAGATTAGTTTGTATTGGTGTTATAGCTTGGTTTGCATTTCAGACCTTTGAAAATATCGGTATGACTATGGGATTAATGCCAATGACTGGCGTGCCATTACCATTTTTGTCATATGGTGGATCATCAATGTTTGCTAATTTAATTGGTGTTGGACTACTTCAGAATGTCCACGCAAGAAGCCGATAACACGCTTAATTTGCGCTTAGTTGGCAGTTCCACCGCCTTTCTGCGATACTTACACCACGCAATCAGCGCGAGGATAAAGATCCAACGCCGCGATAGCGTCGATATTTTTAGCAAGTTAATTAACCAGATTAATTAAAAAAAGTATTGAAAGAGATACTGCAAAACTGCAGTAATTAATTTTTGAAAAGGATTTGATTTATATGGCCGATGAGCCTAAAGCACCACGTAAACGCGCTGCCAAAAAGGCAGTAGATGGCGAAAGTAAGAAAGTAAGTAAAAAAGCCGCCGCTATTCCAGTTCCATTATTCCAAGCTGCGCCAACAACTAAAACTGCCAAGGTGGCAAAAGCTGCCAAGGTTGAAAAAGCTGAGCCAGTTGCTGCAAGCGCAAGTGATGAGAGTGAGAAGGAAGAGTTTCGTCGCCGCCGCCGCAGAGGTGGCAGAGGTAGAAGGCGAAATGGCAAAGAGGGTTCTGAAACAGATGAGAGCTCTGCAACTGAAGAGTTAGAAGAGACAACCGATTCTGATGGTGTAACCCATAAACGCCGACGACGCCGCAGAGCCCGTGGCGAGGGTGTAACACCAGGTGAAACCATTGAAGAAGATGGCGTACTAACTGTTGTAAAGGTTAGACCGGTTCGAGTTCGTGAGGCACGTCCTGAAACTCGTAAATTTGAAAGACGAGATCGCAATCGCTTTGAGCGACCAGATCGCAGAGAGCGACGTGATTTCACCCGCAAACGCGGAACGGTAATTACTGAATCAGAGTTTTTAGCTCGCCGTGAAGCAGTTGAGAGATCCATGTTGGTTCGCCAAATTGCAGATCGAACACAGATTGCCATTATTGAAGATGATGTAATGGTTGAGCATTATGTAAACCGTAATAGCAATATTTCCTATGTTGGTAACGTCTATCTAGGTAAGGTACAAAACGTACTGCCTTCGATGGAGGCAGCTTTCGTTGATATTGGTAAGGGACGAAATGCTGTTCTTTACGCCGGTGAAGTTAATTGGGATGCACATGGTTTATCAGATACTGCGCCACGAAAGATTGAACATGTATTAAAGAGTGGACAATCTGTTTTAGTGCAGGTTACTAAGGATCCAATTGGTCAAAAGGGTGCCAGATTAACCTCACAGATTTCCCTGCCTGGTCGCTACTTAGTTTATGTACCAGGTGGTGGCATGAGTGGAATCTCAAGAAGATTGCCAGATAATGAACGAAATCGCTTAAAGGGAATTTTAAAGAATTTAATTCCAGAGCAAGCTGGTGTAATTATTCGAACTGCTGCTGAAGGAGCGCCAGAGGCTGAGTTAGAAAGAGATGTAACTCGTCTTAAAGCACAATGGGATGATATTGAAAAGAAAGCTAATGAGTCCGGCACATCAGCGCCATCACTTTTATATGGTGAGCCAGATCTAACTGTTCGAGTTATCCGCGATATCTTCAATGAAGATTTCAATAAGATGTTAGTTCAAGGTGATCAAGCTTGGGATGATATTCAAAACTATATTGGTCATATCGCCCCAGAGCTTGCTAGCAAAATTGAAAAGTGGGTAGGACCACGTGATCTATTTGCTGAAAACCGTGTGGAGGAGCAGTTAGCCAAAGCATTTGATCGCAAGGTTTATCTGCCATCAGGTGGTTCATTAGTTATTGATCGCACCGAAGCGATGATTGTTATCGATGTTAACACCGGTAAATTCATTGGTAAGGGCGGCAACCTGGAAGAGACCGTTACTAAGAACAACTTAGAGGCGGCTGAAGAGATTGCTCGTCAACTGCGCCTTCGGGATATGGGCGGAATTATCGTGATCGACTTTATCGATATGACACTGGAATCAAACCGAGAGTTAGTACTTCGCAGATTAGTTGAGTGTTTAGGTCGAGATCGCACCAAGCACCAAGTTGCTGAAGTAACCTCACTTGGTTTAGTACAGATGACTAGAAAACGAGTTGGCCAAGGATTAATTGAGGCTTTCTCAACAACTTGTGAGAGTTGTGGTGGTCGTGGAATTCATATTCACAGTGAGCCAGTTAAAAAGGTAGCTCTTGAAAAAGATATGGAGCAGCGCTACTCAAAAACTAGCAAAGCTAATGCTGATGAGGATTTATCAGATGATGAAGATAAATCAACCGATGAAGATTCAGATAATGAGCCAATTGATAATTCAAATGAAGTTGAGCAAGTAGTTGAAACACCTGCAGCACCTGCTGGCCGTCGAAAAGGTCGTCGGGCTGTGAGCACTGGGGTAATTTCAACCAACTAATCAAGTGAATTTGACCAGGGGTGGATCAATCTCTACCCTTATCCATCTAGCCAGATTGGTAGTAATCGATCTAGGTTAATAACGAGCAAGGAGTTAACGGTGTACGCGATTGTTAAAGCAGGCGGACGACAAGAGAAGGTTTCAGTTGGTGAAACTCTTGTGGTTGATCGCATTGATGCTGCCGTTGGCGCTTCCATAACTTTTCCAGCAGTACTTCTAGTTGATGGCGCAGATGTTATGGCTGATCCAAAAGCTTTAGCCTCTGTCAAAGTAACTGGTGAAATATTAGCTGAGCAAAAAGGTCCAAAGATTGCGATCCTTCGTTACAAGAGCAAAACTGGATATCGTCGTCGTCAAGGATTTCGTTCAAAATTAACTCGTGTAAAAATAACTGGAATTAACAAGTAACTACTACTTAAGGCAGGTGAAAGCAGATGGCAAGTAAAAAGGGTGTTTCCTCCACACGTAATGGTCGCGACTCAAATCCTCAGTACCTTGGCATTAAAAGATTTGCTGGCCAGGTAGTTAAGGGCGGAGAGATCTTGGTTCGCCAACGCGGAACCTACTTCCACCCAGGAAAGAATGTTGGCATCGGAAAAGATGACACATTATTTGCGCTGCAAGGTGGAGCAGTTGAGTTCGGTCGCGCTCGCGGTCGTCGCGTAGTAAATATCGTTCCAGCTTCATAATTTCAGCGGATTTAAATTTATGGGTCCGCTAACTGCGGGCCCATTTTTATTTGATTTAAAAGAGTTGCGAAAGGAGATCCGATGACAACCTTTGTTGATCGGGTTACCTTGCATGCCGATGCCGGAAAAGGTGGCGATGGCTGCGTCTCTGTTCACCGTGAGAAATTCAAACCATTAGGCGGTCCAGATGGTGGCAATGGTGGACGTGGCGGCGACATTGTTTTAGTTGTTGATGCTGATGTAACAACCTTGTTGGATTTTCACCATTCACCACATCGAAAATCAACTGATGGCAAAAAAGGTGCTGGAGATTTTTGTAATGGCGCGGAAGGAAAAGACTTAATTTTGTCAGTTCCAAATGGAACTGTTGTTAAAGATGTTAGTGGCAACACAATTGCAGATCTTGTTGGTTTTGGCACCAGATTTATGGCAGCGCAAGGCGGCAAAGGTGGATTAGGCAATGCAGGTCTTGCTAACTCAAAGCGACGTGCACCAGGTTTCGCACTCCTTGGTGAACCAGGGGAAAGTCGAACATTATTTTTAGAGCTTAAGAGCGTTGCTGATATTGGTTTAGTTGGTTATCCAAGTGCTGGAAAATCTTCTTTAATTGCAGCAATGTCTGCTGCCAGACCAAAGATTGCTGATTATCCATTTACTACCTTGGTTCCAAACTTAGGTGTTGTGCAAGCAGGAGAGACAAGGTTTACAGCTGCAGATGTGCCTGGATTAATTCCTGGCGCGAGTCAAGGAAAAGGTTTAGGACATGAGTTTTTAAGACATGTGGAGCGATGCGCAGCATTAGTACATGTTTTAGATTGCGCAACACTTGAAACTGATCGAGATCCAGTTAAAGATTTTGATGTTATTGAAGAAGAGTTAAAAGAGTATGGCGGCTTGGCAGATCGACCAAGAATTATTGCGTTAAATAAGATTGATATTCCAGATGGTAAAGCGATGGCAGATATGGTTCAGAAAACTTTAGAATCTCGTGGCTTTCCAGTATTTCAAGTATCAGCTGCCTCACGTGAAGGTATGCAGGAATTAATTTATGCAATGGCGCAGATAATTCAAAAGGTGCGCAAGGCTCAGAAAGAGGAGCAGGTTGCCAGAATTGTGCTTCGACCTATTGCTGTTGATGATGCTGGCTTTGAAGTAATTGCAAATGCAGATGGCACATTTAACATTACGGGTGATAAACCAGAGCGATGGGTTAAACAAACTGATTTTGCAAATGCTGAAGCAATTGGCTATTTAGCAGACCGACTTGCTTCATATGGCATTGAAAAAGAGTTATTTAAAAAGGGTGCAAAGGCAGGGGATGAGGTAAGAATTGGTTTGGGTGATGAGGCTGTAATTTTTGATTGGGAGCCAAGTATTGAAGCTGGTGCTGAATTACTAGCTGGTGGTCCAAGAGGAGAGGATCTTCGTCTTTCAACACCTTGGCGAATGGATTTATTAGAGGATGATATTGATCAATTAAGTGATGATGAGATTGAAATGCAGTGGGAGTACAACGTGGCAAATCCTAGAAATCCTCGAATTGATGAGGATGTTAAGTAAGCAGCTTTAATTCTTTAGATTTGAGATTTCAAGTAATGCTTTTGCAGTATCTGATTCATGATCAGAATCAGTTGGATTATCACTTAACTTAACAATTACAGTTCGGGTGGCAGGATTTATAAATATAAATTGTCCATGTAAGCCAAGTGCCAAACTAGTGTTTGGATACGGATGCCAAACTTGTGCTCCATAACCCCAATTTCGATCTAAGGTTGTAACGGGTGTGGTCAGGCGTTTTAGCCAATTGTTATCAATGACTTTAGTTGGACCGGCATACCCACCATTTAAAAACAACATTCCAACTCGCCCATAATCAATTGCCGAGGCGTTGAAACAGCAGAATGTTTTCTCTGTTCCACCAATTCGATCAACATTCCAGGTGGCAGGATACTTAGCACCGACTGCTTGCCAAACATTCTTACTAAAGTAATCAGAAACTCTTTTGCCAGTTACCTTTTTAATAATCATGCCAAGCATCTGCGTATCAACGCTCATGTACTCTGATTTAGAACCTGGCTCAAATGACATCTTTCGATTGTTCTTTAGAAACCAATCTAGATCGGTTGTGGCATACATCTGCGCAATTGCAACACCCCAGCCAGTTGGCCCGCTTGGATAATTATCGCTAACTCCAACTCCTGCTTGCATATCAAGTAATTGTTGAATAGTTACTAGATCAAAACTTGATCCAGCCTTTAGATTTGGGAAGTAGTCAACAAACTTGTCACTTTCCTTAATTTTGCCCTGATTAATTAGCTGACCAATCATGATAGAGGTCATAGTTTTAGCAACTGAATAAGATGGCAGTTGCGTACTTTGAGTTACACCATCTTTATACCACTCATATGTCATTACACCATTTCTAATTACAAGAAATGCATTGGTATCGGTTTGCTTTAAAAATTCATTAAATGCTAAAGAAGTTCCCTTATACATAATCTCTGCTGGCATTTTCTCCGATGCCACCGGTAGTGCGATTGGTTTATCGGAAGGATCAATCACATGCCACGGCATTAATGTGGGTGTCTTTGAAGCAGGGGCAAGTCCTAATTTAATTGTTGCAATTGGCTCCGGATAATGAACTACTTTGGTGAAGATAAATAGTGCGCCATATAGCACCACAAGTGAGATGAGGGTGTTTCTAATAATTCTAAACAAACGCATCATGGCGATAGCCTATTTCAATACTGCTCACCGTTCTGGCAGCCACAGCGGGAAAATATTGCAGTTATCAAATGCAGATTAGGGCGAATTCGCCAGTGAATTAACACCAGTTATACTCACCGATTATGGCTGCAATCTCCCGCGATGAAGTGGCAAATCTTGCCCGACTAGCACGCATCTCAATGAGTGATGCTGAGTTAGATCATTTAGCTGGGGAGATGGATGTAATTCTTGGCGCAGTAGCAAGAGTGCAAGAGGTTGCAGCTGCTGATGTGCCACCAACATCTCATCCATTAGCAGTTAACAATGTAACTCGTGAAGATGTTGTAACACCAAGCCTGACACCAGAGCAAGCATTATCTGGCGCTCCTGCATCTAGTGAGCAAAGATTTAAAGTTCCCCAAATTTTAGGTGAAGAGTAAATGAGCATTAAAGATAATGCCTGGCAGATGGCAGCTGCCCTAAGTAAGAATGAGATTTCAGCTGTTGAGTTAGCCAACCAACATTATGAGCAAATTGCAGCGGTAGATAAAGATGTCCACGCCTTTTTATATTTAGATAAAGAGGGCGCGCTTTCCCAAGCCAAAGAGGTTGATAAAAAGCGGGCAGCGGGTGAGAAATTATCACCACTTGCCGGTGTACCCCTTGCATTAAAAGATGTGATGACACAAAAGGATGTGCCAACAACCTGTGGCTCAAAGATTTTAGAAAATTGGCGTCCGCCTTATGACTCAACTGTGGTTACTAAATTAAAGGATGCTGGCGTAATTATTTTAGGTAAAACAAATATGGATGAGTTTGCAATGGGTTCATCCACTGAAAACTCAGCTTATGGACCGACTCATAATCCTTGGGATCTAACACGAATCCCTGGTGGTTCAGGTGGTGGATCTTCGGCATCGTTAGCAGCATTTGAAGCACCACTTGCAATTGGTACTGATACTGGTGGATCAATTCGCCAACCAGCTGCAGTAACTGGAACTGTTGGCGTTAAACCAACTTATGGCGGCGTATCAAGATACGGTTTAGTTGCATTTTCATCCTCACTAGATCAAGCAGGGCCTTGTGCTCGAACTGTTTTAGACGCTGCTCTTTTACACCAAGTTATTGCAGGTTTTGATCCAAAGGATTCCACCAGCATTAATCAGGCGGTCCCTGATGTGGTCGCAGCTGCTAAAAAGTTAGATATAAAGGGAATGAAAATTGGCGTAGTTAAGCAATTGTCAGGAGATGGTTATCAAAAAGGTGTTGAGAATAAATTTAATGAGGCGATCGCTGAGTTAGTTAAGTTGGGCGCTGAAATAATTGAGGTTTCCTGCCCTAATTTTGAATACGCACTTGCTGCCTACTACTTAATTGCCCCAAGTGAGTGCTCATCAAACTTAGCAAGGTTTGACTCAATTAGATTTGGTTTACGAGTTGGTGATGATGGCGTGAAGAGCGCGGAAGAGGTTATGAATTTAACCCGGCAGGCAGGCTTTGGCCGTGAGGTTAAGCGCCGAATAATTCTTGGAACATATGCTCTTTCATCTGGTTACTACGATGCTTATTATGGATCAGCGCAAAAGGTGCGCACATTAATCAAGCAAGATTTTGATAATGCCTTTACCAAATGTGATGTTTTAGTCTCACCAACTGCGCCAACCACAGCATTTAAAATTGGCGAGAAAAGTAATGATCCACTTGCAATGTATTTAAATGATATTGCCACTATCCCAGTAAATATGGCTGGCATTGGTGGAATGAGCCTGCCTTGTGGCTTAGCGGATGAAGATAAGTTGCCAGTTGGTTTCCAAATTATGTCACCGGCGATGAAAGATGATCGAATGTATTTAGTTGGCGGAGCATTAGAGGCAGCATTACTTTCAAAGTGGGGTAAACCAATTCTAGATTTTGCACCAAAGCTAGCAGGATCAAAATGAGTCTAAATTACGATTCCGCACTTGCAATCTATGAGCCAACCCTTGGCCTTGAGGTGCATGTTGAGTTAAATACAAAATCAAAGATGTTTTGTGGATGCGCAACAGAGTTTGGCGCGCAGCCAAATACTCAAACTTGCCCTGTTTGTCTTGGACTTCCTGGCTCACTTCCAGTTGTTAACAAGCGAGCAATTGAAAGCTCGATATTAATTGGCCTTGCATTGAATTGTTCAATCGCACCATTTTCTAGATTTGCTCGCAAGAATTACTTCTACCCAGATATGCCAAAGAATTTTCAAACCTCTCAATATGATGAACCAATCTGTGTAAATGGCTACTTAGATGTTGATGTAGAAACTGATGAAGGAAATAAAACATTTAGAGTTGAAATTGAGCGAGTTCACATGGAGGAGGACACTGGTAAATCACTACATGTTGGTGGTGCTACTGGTCGTATTCATGGGGCTGATCACTCACTTTTAGATTACAACCGTGCAGGTATTCCACTTGTTGAAATTGTTACCAAGATTGTGCCAAACACTGGCAAGTACGCCCCATTAGTTGCCCGGGCATATGTGGCAACTTTGCGAGATATTTTGCGAGCCCTAAAAGTCTCTGATGTAAAGATGGAACAAGGCTCCCTTAGATGCGATGTGAACTTGTCATTATCAAAGATAGGCAGCGGCAAACTTGGCACCAGAAGTGAGACAAAAAATGTTAACTCACTTCGTTCAGTTGAACGGGCAGTAACTGGTGAAATTATTAGACATGCAAATAGATTAGAAAGTGGCGAAAAGATTGTGCAAGAGACTCGTCACTTCCTAGAGGAAAGTGGTGAGACTAGACCTGGTAGATCAAAGGAGCAGGCCGAGGATTACCGTTACTTCCCAGAGCCAGATTTAGTACCAGTAGTTCCTGATGCAAAATGGATTGAAGAGCTGCGCAAATTATTGCCAGAAAAACCAGCAGATCGCAGAAAGCGATTACAAACTGCTTGGGCTGTGCCAGATAAAGAGATGAATGCAATGGTTAATGCGGAGCTGCTAGATACAGTTGAGCAAACAGTTTTACTTGGCGCAGATCCAACAAAGGCTAGATCTTGGTGGTTAGGTGAGATCTCAAGAATCGCAAATGATAAAGCTGTTTCTCCAACAGATTTAATGAGTGTAAAAGATGTTGCTCAAATTATTGAATTAATTTCTAAGGGTGAGCTAACTGACAAATTAGCCAGACAAGTTGTTGAAGGGGTAATTGCCAAAGAAGGCTCCCCAAGTGAAGTTATTGCAAAACGTGGACTAAAGGTTGTCTCAGATGATTCTCAACTTATGAAGGCGATTGAAGAAGCAATTGCTGCTGCTCCTGAGACAGCGGAAAAGGTTCGTGGTGGCAATATTCCAGCAGCTGGCGCTCTAATTGGCGCGGTAATGAAATTAACTGGTGGCCAAGCAGATGCGGCTAAAGTGCGCGAACTATTACTAAAGCATTTAGGGCAATAAACTAATCCCATGAGCGAAAAAAATCCGCCAAACAAAATGAAGCCAAGATCTGGCTTAGTTACAGATGGTATGGAGCGCGCACCTGCCAGAGGAATGCTTCGCGCAGTTGGTTTTAAAGATGAAGATTTTGCCAAACCACAGATTGGAATTGCATCATCTTGGAATGAGATCACTCCTTGTAATTTATCTTTAGATAGATTGGCAAAAGCTTCAAAGAAGGGTGTTATTGAAGCTGGTGGTTTTCCAATGCAATTTGGAACTATCTCAGTCTCTGATGGAATTTCAATGGGACATGAGGGAATGCATTTCTCACTAGTCTCACGTGAGGTAATTGCTGATTCAGTTGAAACAGTTATGCAGGCAGAGCGATTTGATGGCATGGTTACATTTGCCGGTTGCGATAAATCACTACCAGCGATGATGATGGCTGCAGCAAGAATGGATGTGGCATCAGTATTTGTTTACGCCGGCTCTACTATGCCTGGCAAAGTAGATGGCCGTGATGTAACAATCATTGATGCATTTGAAGCGGTCGGTGCTTGCGCTAGAGGATTAATTTCCCAAGATGAGGTCGATAAAATTGAAAGAGCTATCTGCCCAGGTGAGGGTGCATGCGGTGGCATGTACACCGCAAACACAATGGCAGCAGTTGGAGAGGCAATTGGATTATCACTTCCAGGTTCAGCATCCCCACCATCTATTGATCGACGCCGTGATGATTACGCAGTTAAATCAGGAGCAGCAGTTGTTGAGTTAATTCGAAAAGGAATTACCACTAGACAAATTCTTACCAAAAAAGCATTTGAAAATGCGATCACAGTTGTAATGGCACTGGGTGGTTCAACCAACGCAGTACTTCATCTACTTGCAATCGCTCATGAGGCTGAGGTTGATTTAACTTTGGAGGATTTCCAACGGGTTGGAGCAAAGGTGCCACTTCTTGGAGATCTAAAACCATTTGGTAAGTATGTAATGACTGATGTGGACAAAGTTGGCGGTATTCCAGTAATTCTTAGAGCTTTACTTGATGTTGGCCTTTTGCATGGTGATTGTTTAACTGTGACCGGCAAAACCATGGCAGAAAACTTAAAAGATATAACTCCACCAGATCCAGATGGTGAAATTCTTAAAGCGGTTAAAGATCCACTCTCTCTTGGCGGTGGAATTACAATTCTTAAAGGTTCACTAACGCCAGAGGGTGCGGTGTGTAAGACAGCTGGAATTGGTGTGGATGTATTTGAAGGTCCAGCAAAAGTTTTTGAAAGAGAACAGGCAGCAATGGATGCATTAGAAAATGGATCAATTGTGGCAGGTGATGTTGTAGTAATTAGATATGAAGGTCCAAAGGGTGGACCTGGTATGCGCGAGATGTTAATGATTACTGGCGCGATCAAGGGTGCCGGTCTTGGCAAATCTGTATTGCTGTTAACTGATGGCAGATTCTCTGGTGGCACAACCGGACTTTGCGTGGGACATGTTTCACCTGAAGCAGTTGATGGCGGCCCAATTGCATTTGTTAAAACTGGGGACAAAATAAGAATTGATACCGTAAATCGCACTTTAGATTTATTAGTTGATGAGTCAGAGATGAATGAGCGAAAGAAAAGTTTTAAACCCCTTGCCCATAAGTATCGTCGCGGGGTATTAGCTAAGTATTCAAAATTAGTTGGTAGCGCCGCCAAGGGCGCGGTCTGTGATTAATACTTTTTTGTTATCTGCCTAGGCTCAAATACTGAGATTGGTATCTCAGGAGTTGACTAGCCAATGCACCACCTGCGAAACTAAGCCCATGAAGAAGAGCTCACTTATCTCACAAATCGTGATCACATCAGTGGTCGTGGTGATTATTGAGCGTGCGCGCTAACTAGAAAAAGTTAGTTCGCACCCCTCAGATAAAACTGAGGGGTTTTGCTTTAGTAGGGCATATGTAAATGAAAGGGAGCAATGAGCAAGATCAACGGTGCGCAAAGTTTAGTTAACGCACTAGAGGCTGCTGGGGTTGAGGTTATGTTTGGTATCCCAGGGGGCGCGATCCTGCCTGCATATGATCCAATATTTGATTCAAAGATTAGACACATATTAGTTAGACATGAACAAGGTGCAGGTCATGCTGCAACTGGTTACGCCCAAGCAACTGGTCGAGTTGGTGTTTGTATTGCAACCTCTGGCCCTGGTGCGACAAATTTAGTAACACCACTTGCTGATGCACAGATGGATTCAGTTCCAATAGTTGCAATTACAGGTCAAGTTCCCTCTGCTGCAATTGGCACAGATGCATTCCAAGAGGCAGATATTCGCGGCGTCACCATGCCAGTTACAAAACATAATTATTTGATTACAGATCCAGCTGATATTCCACGAGCAATTGCTGAAGCATTTCATATTGCCAGCACTGGCCGGCCTGGTGCAGTACTAGTAGATATTGCAAAGGATGCTCTGCAAAAGGAGACAACCTTTAATTATCCAAAGAGTGTTTCACTTGCTGGTTACAACCCAGTTGTGGAGCCAAAGAGTGAGGCGATCTCAGATGCTGCTGCCTTAATTGCCCAATCTAAGAAGCCAGTTTTATATGTTGGTGGCGGTGTTATAAAGGCAGATGCTGCCAAGGAGTTAATGCAGCTGGCTGAAATAACTGGCGCGCCAGTTGTTACAACTTTAATGGCACGAGGTGCCTTCCCAGATTCACATAAACAACATTTAGGTATGCCTGGCATGCATGGCACAGTTGCGGCAGTTACCGCATTACAAAAGGCAGATCTATTAATTACATTAGGTGCCAGATTTGATGATCGTGTAACCGGCAAGCTTTCCACCTTCGCCCCAAATGCCAAGATTATTCATGCTGATATTGATCCAGCAGAGATTGGTAAGAATCGTCATGCTGATGTGGCAGTTGTTGGCGATCTAAAAAATGTATTAAGAGCATTAGTGCCAGCAACAAAGGTGGCGCTGGCTAAATCTGCGCCAGATTTAACCCCTTGGCTTAATGAGGTTTACGGCTGGCGAAATAAGTTCCCACTTGGTTATGACAAGCCATCAGATGGCTCAGTTTCACCACAATATGTAATTGAAAGAATCGGCAAGATCTCAGGTCCTGACACAATCTTTGCTGCTGGTGTTGGCCAACATCAGATGTGGGCATCTCAATTTATTGGTTATGAAAAACCAAGAACTTGGCTTAACTCAGGTGGTCTTGGAACTATGGGATACGCAGTTCCGGCTGCAATGGGTGCAAAGGTTGGCGCACCTGATACAACTGTGTGGGCAATTGATGGTGATGGCTGTTTCCAAATGACAAACCAAGAGTTAGTAACCTGTGCGCTAAATAATATTCCAATCAAGGTTGCGGTAATTAATAATGAATCCCTTGGCATGGTTCGCCAATGGCAGACATTGTTTTATAACCAACGGTATTCAAATACTGATCTGCACTCAAAGCGCATCCCTGATTTCAAATTGTTAGCTGAAGCTATGGGGTGTGTTGGATTGCGCTGTGAGACACCAGGGGATGTAGATAAGACAATTGAGGCTGCGATGGCAATTAATGATCGCCCAGTAGTTGTTGATTTTAATGTTCATAGAGATGCGATGGTTTGGCCAATGGTGGCAGCTGGAACTTCAAATGATGATATTACTGTTGCCAGATCCATGGCACCTGTCTGGGATTCACAGGAGTTGTAATGGCTATTCATACATTGGCAGTTTTAGTTGAGAACTCACCTGGCGTACTTGCCCGAGTTGCTTCTTTGTTCTCTCGTCGTGGTTACAACATTGATTCACTTGCTGTTGGTCCAACGGAGAATCCAAAGGTTTCTCGAATGACAATTGTCTTAAATCTTGAAGGACATGCGCTAGATCAGGTGAGCGCGCAATTATTTAAGTTAGTAAATGTGATTGGAATTTCTGAAATGAAGGATTCTGATTCACTTAAGCGAGAAATTTTGCTAGTTAAGGTGGCAAATACACCAGCTACAAAAGAG
>Ga0208787_1000907_pt1 | contig 13651 bp, 13 predicted proteins | sample Wag4_2014_7_11_FD_187362 | JGI IMG/M metagenome (GOLD analysis project Ga0208787, IMG submission 187362) | Fresh water microbial communities from Ohio, USA - Utica-2 Time Series HT 2014_7_11 (SPAdes) (version 2) | ecosystem: Environmental > Aquatic > Freshwater > Water tank | place: USA: Ohio... | reverse complement strand
GCCCCTGCCCCTGGCCGCCACGGCCGTGCCGGCCAGGGGCAGGGGCTGGCAGCGGGGTGGGCGCAGTGGATCGGCCCGGCCCAGCAGCGCCGCCTCCAGCTCCCTGGCCCGGTCGCTGCCCCGCCCAGGCCCACCAGCCGCATGCAGCGCCATCACCCGCCTCGATACCAACAGCTAGTATGCCTGTATTGGTGAGCTGGCTGCGCGCCTGCCAGGCTGGGTTGGTGAAAGTTCCGGTGGAGGCTGCTGGCATGGCAACCCGCAACACGCCCCGCAACGCGAACAGGCGGTTCAGGCCAGGGCTGGCAGCTGGTGCCCTGGCGGCTGCCCTGCTGGCGGCGCTGCCGGCTGCGGCCTGGGCTGAGGCGGGCCTCAGGACCGACTACCTGTGCAAGGGCCGCTTTGATGCCAGTGCGGTCACCGCGTTCTTCTTCAATGGCACCCCCAGCGCCGTGGTGCTGCTGGAGGGGGAGGGGGCGACGCGCCTGCCCCGGGCCGTGAGCGCCAGCGGCGCCCGCTACAGCGATGGCGAGCAGAGCTTCTGGGTGAAGGGGGATCGGGCCAGCTGGCAGCAGGGCCAGGCCCCCGCGCGCAGCTGTGAGCCCCGGCCGCGCTGAGCCCCCGCTCCATACGATGGGCAGCGGATTCACGTTCACGGCTGGGCGGCCAGGGTGCAGACGCAGGCTCACAACGGCAAGGCCTGGCAGCCCGGCACCGGCGCCTGGCTGCGCACCGCTTCGGCCGCCAGCGGCCTGCTGCTGGTGTTCTTTCTGCTGCTGCACCTGGCGGGGGTGGCCCTGGCGCCGCTGGCGCCGCAGCGCTTCGAGGCCTATGCCGCCGGCCTGCACCGCAGCGCCTGGCTGCCGGCCGCCGAGCTGGCCCTGCTGGCGGTGGCCCTGACGCATCTGGGCCTGAGCCTGCTGCGGGCCGCGCGCAACCGCCGCGCCGCCGGCAACACGGCCGCCCTGCGCAGCCGCCGCACGGGACCGCTGGCCCCCCTGGCGGCCTGGGCCGCCCGCAGCCAGGCCGCCGGCGGGCTGCTGCTGCTGCTGTTTCTGGCGCTGCACCTGGCCCAGCTGCGCTGGCCCCGGCCGCCGGCGGGCGCTGAGCTGGCGGCGTTGACGACGGTGCTGGCCAGCCCCTGGAGCCTGGCCCTCTACCTGGCGGCGCCCCTGGCCCTGGCCCTGCACCTGTTTCACGGCGGCGAGGCGGCCCACCGCAGCCTGGGGCTGCTGCAGCCCGCCAACGCCAGCGCCATCCGCGCCGCCGCCCGCCTGCTGGCCCTGCTGGTGGGCGGCGGCTTCCTCGCGGTGACCCTCGCCCTGGCGCTGCCGTCCGGGGGGGCGCCCTGATGGCCGGCCTGCCCGATCCGCGCCTGCCCGCCGGGCCGATTGCCGACGCCTGGCGCCGCACCAGGGCCGAGTTTCCACTGATCAGCCCGCTGCGCAAGCGCCAGCTGCAGGTGCTGGTGGTGGGCACGGGCCTGGCCGGGGCCTCGGCGGCCGCCACCCTGGCCGAGCAGGGCTACCGGGTGACGGTGCTCACGTATCACGACAGCCCGCGGCGGGCCCATTCGGTGGCGGCCCAGGGGGGCATCAACGCCGCCAAGAACTACGCCGGCGACGGCGACAGTGAGGAGCGCCTGTTTGCCGACACCCTGCGCGGCGGCGACTTCCGCGCCCGCGAGGCCGGCTGCATGCGCCTGGCCGAACTGAGCGGCGGGATCATCGATCAATGCGTGGCCCAGGGGGTGCCGTTCGCCCGCGAGTACGGCGGCACGTTGGCCAGCCGCAGCTTCGGGGGGGCGCTGGTGAGCCGCACCTTCTACGCCCGCGGGCAAACCGGCCAGCAGCTGCTCTATGGCGCCACCGCCGCCCTGCTGCGCCAGGTGGCCGCCGGCCGCGTCACCCTGCTGCCCCGCCGCGACGTGCTGGAGCTGGTGATCGTGGATGGGGTGGCCCGGGGCGTGGTGGCCCGCCACCTGCTCAGCGGTGAGCTGGAGGTGCACACCGCCCAGGCGGTGCTGCTGGCCACAGGCGGCTACAGCAACGTGTTCTTCCTGTCGACGAACGCGCTCAAATCCAACGCCACGGCAATCTGGCGCGCCCACCGCCAGGGGGCGCTGTTTGCGAACCCCTGCTTCACCCAGATCCACCCCACCTGCATCCCCAGCGGCGATCCGGGCCAGAGCAAGCTCACGCTGATGAGCGAGAGCCTGCGCAACGACGGCCGCATCTGGCTGCCGGCGATCGCTGGCGACAACCGCCCCCCCGAGCAGATCCCCGAGGCCGAGCGCGACTACTTCCTCGAGCGCCTCTATCCCCGCTACGGCAACATGGCGCCCCGCGATCTGGCCTCCCGCCGCGCCCGCGAGCTCTGCAACGCCGGCCACGGCGTGGGGCCTGGCGCGAGATCGGTGTATCTCGACCTGCGCGATGCGATTGCCGAGCAGGGGCGCGGGGTGATTGAGCAGCGCTACGGCAACCTGCTGGAGATGTACGCGCGCATCAGCGGCGACGATCCCTATGCCGTGCCGCTGCGCATCTACCCCGCACCCCATTACACGATGGGCGGTCTGTGGGTGGACTATCAGCTGATGAGTTCGATTCCGGGGCTGTTCGTGCTGGGGGAGGCCAACTATTCCGAGCACGGCGCCAACCGCCTCGGTGCCAGCGCCCTGATGCAGGGCCTGGCCGATGGGTATTTCATCGCGCCCGCCACGGTGACGGCCTGGCTGGCGGGTTATCCCACCCCGGCGATCGGCGGCGATCACCCGGCCTGCCGCGAGGCCGTGGCCCGTGCCCAGGCCCGCATCGACGCCCTGCTGGCGGTGCCGGGAACCCGGCCGGTGGACAGCTTCCACCGCGAGCTGGGGGCGGTGATGATCGAGCGCTGCGGCATCAGCCGCACGGCCGCTGGCCTGCGGACCGGCCTGGCGGAGGTGGCGGCCCTGGAGCAGGCGTTTCAGGCTGAGCTGCGCCTGCCCGGCGGCGCCGAGGGGCCCAATCCGGAGCTGGAGAAGGCGCTGCGGGTGGGCGATTTCTTCGGGTTGGCCCAGCTGATGCTGCGCGATGCCCTGGCCCGCGAGGAGAGCTGCGGCGCCCACTTCCGCGAAGAGCACCAGACCCCTGACGGCGAGGCCCTGCGCAACGACGCCCGCTTCGCCCACATCGCCGCCTGGGAGACCACGGGCGAGGGCCGCGAGCCGATCCGCCACAGCGAACCGCTGCGCTTCACCGCCCTGCTTCCCAGCGCCCGCAGCTACCGATGAGCCGCACCATCTCCCTCAGCCTGCGCATCTGGCGCCAGGAGAACCCCGAGGCCGCGGGCGGCTTCCAGAGCTACCGGCTGGAGGGCGTGAGCACCGATCTCTCGCTGCTGGAGGCACTCGATCGGCTCAACGAGCAGCTGATCGCCGCCGGTGAGCGGCCCGTGAGCTTCGAGCACGACTGCCGCGAGGGCATCTGCGGCAGCTGCGGCTTCCTGGTGAACGGCCAGGCCCACGGGCCCCAGGCCGCCACCAGCGTGTGCCAGCTCTACCTGCGCCAGTTTGCCGATGGCGCCACCCTCACCCTGGAGCCCTGGCGGGCCCGGGCGTTCCCCTTGATCCAGGACCTGGCGGTGGAACGCAGCGCCCTCGACCGGCTGCTGATCGCCGGTGGCTACTGCTCGGTGAGCACGGGCCAGGCACCGGAGGCCAACGCCATCCTGGTGGGCCAGGAGCAGGCCCGCTCGGCCTTTGACACGGCCACCTGCATCGGCTGCGGCGCCTGCGTGGCCAGCTGCCGCAATGCCTCGGCCAGTTTGTTCGTGGCCGCCAAGCTGGCCCACCTGGCCCAGCTGCCCCAAGGCCAGCCGGAGCGGGCCCGCCGCGCCGGCGCCATGCAGGCAGCGATGGCGGCCGAGGGCTTCGGCAGCTGCAGCAGCAATCTGGAATGTGAGGCGGTCTGCCCCCAGCAGATCTCGGCACACTGGATCAGCTGGATGCACGCTGAGGGGCGCTGAAGCGCTGCACGAACTGGGCCAGGGGCATGGGGCCGCAGCGCCGCTGCCAGCCGATGCCCTCGGGGTAGCGCCGCCAGCAGCTGAGGGCGGCGCCATGGGGGCGCAGCTGGATCAGGTAGCGGTAGCTGGCCTGCACGCCGGCGGGGTTGGCCTCGGCCGACCCCAGGGGCGGCAGGGGATCAAACACCTGCAGCAGTTCATCGAGCTGGCGGGCGGGGCGGTGGTGACTGCACAGGGGCGCCCCGAGCAGGCCGGCGATCCGCTGGGGAAAGCCATCGTTGGCCAGCCACCAGTGGTGCTGGCGCGGATGCTGGAGGTGCACCAGCGAGATCAGGGCGGGACAGGAACGGGCCATGGAGCAGGGGCATTGCCCATCTCCAGTGCCCTGGGTGTCTCATCGAGCCATTGCGGCAGGAGGAGGTCCTGCCGTAATGGCGGCGAGGGCCGGTGGTTGATGGGTGATGCTTCCTGTGCGCTGTGTTGTTGCTTTAGGCCGTGGGTGTGCATAGGGCATCAATTGCACATTGGAGTGAGAGCTAGAGGGTGATGAACGCTGTGGTGCAAAGGTTCCCGCAAGGGCCCTGTATCATTTGCTGAGTTTGGTTATCGGGTCTGATAACCACTGTTCCTGCCAAACATGTACCCGTGGAACTGGCTGCGGTTGATAAACTTCAGGGGATTACCTTAGAGTGGTTCACGGAAAGTGGTAGAGCCGCTTTAGTGGTTCTCGGAAACCATCCAATAAAAAGTTATCCATAGCCTACTTCACGCAGCTCATCTGTTAAGAAGTTCACACATTTTTGCATAAGTGCCTGCAGTCAGCTATAGAAGCTAATATACATCTTAGCTATACGTCAATCTTGGAAGAATCAAAGCTAAGCCTTGATGAGAGGCGACTAATGCTAGAGGAGAATCGGCTAAGATATGAGAATTCTTTTGCGAGAAAATGGTTTCCCACCTTGGCAGTAATTGCTGTTCCAGTTACTACCGTTATTTTTTCCTCCTTTCAGTATCTTGACTCGCGACAGCAGACCCAACGAGAGAAGATCCAAGCAGCCTTTGAAAAGGACAGAGACTGGAGATATAAGACAGTCGATTTTTACTTCTCGCGGCGGAATGACTTTGATCTTATAAAGAATCCCCAGCAAGCGGCTAGGAACCTTCAGGTGCTTGCGATCTTTGCTCCTGCTGAAGTGGCCCGTATACTTAGTGTCGAACAGAATCGAGTTAATATTGAGCAAAAAGTAAATGCAGAAGGGGTGTCTGAAGAGACCAAGCAAGCACTAAATGACATTAGTTTTACATTGCTAGACCAATATGGCCGTTATGCCGTCATCAATGCTCCATTAGGCTATACAAATCTCAGAAGTTCTCCTCGATCTGATGGCGTAGTAGTTGAGAATATCAAATCAGGGCAGGAAGTTAAAGCAGTTCCAGAGGCAGGAGCAGATTGGTGGCGGGTCAGCTTACCATCTCGAGCCGAAGGTTCACCAACAAGAATAGGTTTTATTCACAGATCGCGCATCACTATTCCTGATTAGGATGTTACGATAGTCTTGTCTGGCTAGGTTGCATCTTCGACCTAGATGGGTTCTCATGATTGATATAGGGTTCCCCTTCGCATTGCGTTTCAATTCTTGGCAGGGCTGAAATATGCTATTGAATGCCTATTCGGATGTGCTTCATCGATTTACCGTAGTTGAGTTTGCCAGATGGAACCAATACAGGCGAAAGCTTTGATATTTGATGGCTTTTCAACAGGGTTCATTCTTGTGATGCTGTGGCTAACAGGCCCCTAGAGTGGACAGGCCGCCAACTATCCTCTTGATCCGCTCTATACAACTAGCCTGCTACTCAGAGGCAGCGTTAGACCTCATGGAGACCTTTTCATGAATCCCCAACTTCTGTTCAATGAGTACTTCGAAATCGACCAGAACGTGGTGGATGCGTATGGCGCGCTCAACATCTGCTTGGAAGCAGATCTTCCGCTTTTCGTCGATCCGTTTCTGCTATTCTCGTCGAAGAACACTGAATATCAGGAGCTGCACGATAGAATAGTTGGGCACCTTGTTTTTCTTCGCGGCCTTGCAACAGCAAATCACTCAATTGGGCTTTCTCTTTTCACATTTCCAGAAGTCCCGCAGAACTGGCTCGGAATGTGCAAGTGGGGTAACAAAGGGAAGGGCCTAGGTCCTAAGTTTGCCCGGAATTTGATAAGCGCATTTAATGGCTTTTATCGCAGTTTCGGCGCCGAAACTGTAACCGAATCTTCTCACATAGAAAAACTGACGCTCGTTGGGTCAGGGATTGGTCGCGATTTCATAAGCGATTTCACAACAAATCTCATGCTCGAGTTTCTGCTGGGTTACTCTGAGAAATTCGCAAAGCAGCATCTTTCCCAACAACAACGCAAAACTTTTACGGTTCGCTGCAGCTTCGACCGTGACCTCATGGTTTGGACTCCGAAGTCTTTCGATCTTCCATACTTCTATAAGAGGGATCGCGAGGAGGACTTCATACTGTTAACACCTGTTGACCTGCTTACAAAAGATGAGGCTTTCATCTGTCATAGGGATTTCACGAGTCAGTTTAGGAGTGTGGCAAATTCCCTAGATAATATTGCGCTCCGAGATGCTATAAATCTTTATTTCCAGAAACGCCTGCCCACAAACCCCAAGGAGGAAGATATCGAGCGGGCAATCGGCGCAACGGTTCAGAAGTATCCCGAAATACTCGACTACTACATTGCGAAGAAAGAATCAGAGAAAGACAAGGCTTCTGCGCTTTCTGCTGACAAAGTAGAGAAATTGCGAGTAGAGCTCCTTGCCACCCTTACGGAGTTCTGCAAGCACCTGTTTTCAAACAGTGATTTCTACAATATCAGGCCTAATAGCTACAGTGAGGCACTGAAGCGGGCACATTTCCTTAAGCAGGTTATCGAGGATAACGACGGCTACAGAATTTTCTACAAGGACGGTAAGCCAATCGCGTCAGAGGAAACAGTTCAACGAATCTTTCGCTTGACTTGGTTCGCTTCGCCATTCGACGTAAATGCCGAAGTTAACAACGGTCGAGGCCCCGCCGACTACAAAGTTTCATTTGGGAATCGAGATTCAACTATAGTAGAATTTAAACTTGGCGGCTCCAGCTCGCTCAAGAAAAACCTGCAACATCAGACTGAAATTTACAGAAAGGCATCGAAGTCGATATCTGATATCAAAGTAATTCTCTGTTATACCAAGGCCGAAATCTCAAAGGTCCAGCGGACGCTCAAGGATATTCAGCAGGAAAACGCGGAGAACGTAATCATTATAGATGCCACACCAAAGGTATCGGCTTCAAAGGTGGGTGGATGATGAGGGCTAACAAATAGCATCAGGTGACGCTTGACCCTCCACCCACATCTCCATTCGCAAAAGCGGGCGTCGCCACAAACTCACCTAAGCTCAGGCGTTAGGCATTAGGAGGCAATATGCTGCGCCACACCCTTGAGACCGTTGCCAGACACACCTGGGAAACGCTTCGAGACTCTACTAAGTACAGCATCTCCCAAGGAGAAGAAACAATCACTGATAACATGCTTCTCTATTTGTTGAGACAATGCCTTCCAAGTATTCATGTGATCAAAACTCCTAAAGACAAGGAGTCAAAGATGGGTACTGATTGGGAATGGTGGATCGGTAGCAAGTCAGGGGGCTTTCTGAGATATGCCGTTCAGGCAAAGAAGTTGGACTATGCATCGCATCGCTATTTAAAGCTCAAGCATGAGGTGCAAACAAAATGCGGAAAAGAAGACCAAGAGAAAGTGCTTAAATGCTACGCGGCTGATAACCTAGCTATTCCTCTCTATGCGCTATACAACTACGTTGAGCTAGATGACTTCAAGCCATACTGGCAATGTCCTATTTCGCTGGCACCGGATCAATTTGGTATCACGGTAACGCCACTTCGTAACATCGAGAAAGCCCTCGCGACTCGTGGATGGCGATCGTTTGAACGCCTCCACTCGTTTTCTGAGACGATTCCTGTTCGATGCCTTGCCATGTGCCCAGGGATTTTGCCGTCACCTGCAGCCAATGGTCTGATTCAAGTTCCTAAGTTTGATGGATACGAGACAAAACTCTACTCGTTCGATGAAGTGTCACTACTTCTTTCCGCAGAACAACGTGGGTTGGAGAAGTTTCCGCCAAGTCTCTACAATAGTGACTTGGGTCTCTATCCAAAGCGGATTGCGGTGGTCGATACTGATGCCTAACATCCAGATTCAGAAGACGGGAGCTGGAGCTGGACTCTATGCTGAGATCCCCGCCCGCTTCTGATCTGGAGCGTTAGGCCTCACACAGCGACCGCGCGTCGACTGGGAGATCGTCATGTCATCGCCTTACCTCGAACCGAATCGCCTACCGGACATCCTCGCGGCAATCCAAGTAATGGGATCACACTTGTGGGACAGTCGGACAGTTGAAGACTGGAAGCTTAACCTCGGTGACAAACCGCAGAGCGCCGGAACATGGGAGAAGCTGTTCCTAGATCATCCAGAGTTCTTTGGAACAAACAACTGGAACGGCCGCGAACTTCATGTCCTACGCTTACGGCGAGCATATGAACGCAGCGTCAACCCGGACACGTTCGTAGAGCTGTCAAAGGAAGAAATGCAAGCCCTTAAGGACTCGGGCGAGTACGCCAAGGCAAAGCTGGCTCGTCGCCCGCTTACGCCGTCCCAGGTTGAAGCACTAATGAAGACGGCCATTGAACTGCAGGTCCGAGCTGCTGCACTCGCAGACCGCCAACGCTTCTGGGTGTCGCTGGCAGCACCAGCGGTTACAGGCCTGCTCGGGGCTGCGTTGGGCTACCTCCTTAAGTCCGGGCAACAGTGAGGCCTAACAACTCGCTCGAGCCGACCCGCTACGGCAGGCGGCGCCAGGCCGGGCCGCGGCGCGGACGCATTTTCGCGGCCCGGCCTGGCGCCACCTGCCTCCGCGGGCCGGCTCAGCTCGAACGTACCCCCTCCGCTCTACCCAGCGATGCACAAACTGCATCGTTCCTCGAAACCACCACGAACCGAGTGTGAGCAGGCAGACTAAGGATCAGGCAGCCCAGCCCTGTGACCGACTCAGCGATCCTCACCACCCCAGAAGCAGACGAAGAGGACCTGGGGGATCTGCTCCTGGATGTGCTGCCCCCAGACGGCAGCACGATCGGGAACCTGTCCGCTCGTGAGGCCCTGAGCCGAGCCGCTGAGAGGCCGATCAGCGAGGAGGAGTACGAGTCCATCAAGGACAAGGCCCTCGCCCTGGGGCTGATCCGCAAGGGGCGGGGCCGTGGGGGTGCCATTGGCCTGGCGCCAGGGATTGAGGGCGGCAGTCGCTACGAAGCACCATCAGCACCTGCAGCAGGCAACGGTCGAGGTCGGGCGAAGAAGGAAGCACCCGCCAAGGATTTCAAGGCCGTGCTCTGGGCAAGCGCCGACAAACTACGTGCCCAGATGGATGCGGCGGAATACAAGCATCTGGTTCTGGGTCTGATTTTCCTGAAATACATCTCAGACACCTTCGCCGCCCAACAAGGCAAGGTGCTGCAGACGGTTTCCAACCCCGAATCCGACTTCTACCTGGGCGATGACCCTGCCGATCACCAGGCAGCACTGGAAGACCGTGACTACTACACCCAAGAGAACGTGTTCTGGGTGCCTGCTGATGCGCGCTGGGAATCGCTGCGGGCAAAGGCAAAGCAACCTGATATTGGTCAACTGATCGATAAGGCACTGGTTGCCATCGAGAACGAAAACCAGCCCTTGAGGGGCAAGTTGGATAAGCGGTTTGGTGCCGCCCAACTGGAACCTGGGCGACTGGGGGAACTGGTGGATCTGATTTCCACCATTGGTTTTGCCGACGAGCACAGGTCTGGTGATGTGCTGGGTGAGGTCTACGAATACTTCCTCGGTCAGTTCGCCAGCGCAGAAGGCAAGAAGGGCGGTCAGTTCTATACGCCTGCTCACGTCGTCAGAACACTGGTTGCTGTGCTGGCACCCCACAAGGGTCGGATCTATGACCCCTGCTGTGGTTCAGGGGGAATGTTCGTTCAGAGCGAGAAGTTCATCCAGGCACACGGGGGTAAGCGGGATGACGCTTCGATCTACGGGCAGGAGAGCAACCCCACCACCTGGCGGCTGGCAGCGATGAACTTGGCGATCCGAGGGTTCGCTGCGGATCTAGGTCAAGAACCTGCTGACACCTTTGCCAGAGATCAGTTCCCCGATCAGAAGTTTGACTACATCCTTGCCAACCCTCCATTCAACATTTCGGATTGGGGCGGGGAGAAATACGAGAGTGATCCACGCTGGGTTTATGGGAGACCACCTGTAGGAAATGCGAACTATGCGTGGTTACAACATATGCTCTGGAAACTACGCCCTGGTGGTGAAGCAGGCGTAGTGCTGGCAAACGGATCAATGAGTTCCAACCAGAGCGGTGAGGGGCAGATCCGTGAGGCGATGGTGCGGGGTGATGTGGTTGAGGTGATGGTGGCGCTGCCTGGGCAGTTGTTCCTCAACACTCAGATTCCTGTCTGCCTGTGGTTCTTAACCAATGACAAGACCCAGCGTGGTCGGGATCGTCGTGGAGAAACGCTGTTTATTGATGCCCGCCAGATGGGCACGATGAAGACCAGAGTGGAGCGGGTATTGACGGATGAGGATATTGCCAAGATTGGAGACACCGTTCACTCCTGGCGTGGTGATGGAGAGGTTTCTGATGCTTATGAGGATGTTGCTGGGTTCTGCTACAACGCCAAGTTAGGGGAGATTGAGAAGAATGGTTTTGTGCTCACACCTGGGAGGTATGTGGGAGCAGCAGATGTTGAAGATGATGGGGAGGCATTTGAGGAGAAGATGAAGCGCCTCACTGGGTTGCTTAAGCAGCAGCAGGAAGAGGGAGCGAAGTTGGATCAGCAGATTGCTGAAAATCTGAGGAGGTTGGGATATGAATTCTGATTGGAAGGCATTCACCGTTGGTGAATTAACCATCAACCACGACGCCAAGCGAATCCCCGTAAAAGAAGCAGACAGAAAATCTGGTGAATATCCATATTATGGAGCATCAGGGATAGTTGACTGGGTAGACCAATTTATCTTCGATGGCGAGTTTCTGCTTGTTGCGGAAGACGGTGAAAACCTGAGGTCTAGAAAAACCCCAGTCGCCTTTATGGCAAAAGGAAAGTTTTGGGTTAACAACCACGCGCACATCATTCAAGGCAATGAAAAGGCGGATACAAGATTCCTTTCCTATCTCCTTGAGGGGAGAGATATCAGCGGTTACCTTACTGGTTCGACAATCCCAAAACTATCTCAAGGAAGTCTAAATGCTATCGAGTTAGAGGTGCCAGAGGTCGGAGAACAAAAAGCAATCGCTAATATCCTCGGCACCCTTGACGACAAGATCGAACTCAACCGCAAGACCAACGAAACCTTGGAGGCGATGGCAAAGGCGCTCTTCAAATCTTGGTTTGTGGATTTCGATCCAGTCAGAGCGAAGGCAGAAGGTCGCACAACTGGATTGCCAGCAGAAATCAGCGATCTGTTCCCGGATTCATTTGAAGATTCGGAACTGGGTGAGATTCCGAGTGGGTGGATTACAGGTCGATTGGAAGAGATTCTTGAGGTAGATCCGCCACGCCAACTGAGAAGAGGTTCTATTTCTCCATACCTAGAGATGAAGGGAGTGCCTACAAGTGGTCACAATGCCGTAGATGTTATTAGACGCGAGTTCACTTCTGGGAGCAAGTTCAGGAATGGAGATACTCTTCTAGCTCGAATAACGCCGTGCCTTGAGAATGGCAAGACAGCATTTGTTGATTTTCTCAAGGATGGAGAAATGGGTTGGGGCTCCACCGAGTTCATTGTGATGTGCGGCAGGCGAGAAGAGCTCAATCCCTTTGCCTACTACTTAGCAAGATCTGAAGTGTTTAGGAATCATTCAATTCAGAATATGGTTGGTTCAAGTGGGAGGCAAAGGGTGCCGTCAGATGCCGTAAGCGCATTCACTTTGCCATTGCCACCCGAGGAGATCCTCCTAAAGTTTGGATTGCTTGCGACTGATTTGATGCGTAAGATTAGTGAGAGTGCCGCTCAATCATCGATCCTTTCAACGATTCGAGACACACTCCTCCCCAAACTCATCTCAGGCGAAATACGTATCCCTGATGCCGAGAAGATGCTTGAGGAGGTTGGTGTCTGATGGCAGCCAGCACCCCACCCGGTCGTTTTCAGCAGGACGCCTTTGGTCAGGTGGTGCTGTTCCAGGCTGCCGACGGCCAAGTCACGCTCGATGTGCGCCTAGAGGCTGACACCGTCTGGCTCAGCCAGGCCCAGATGGCGGAACTGTTTGGCCGGGAACGCTCGGTGATCACCCGCCACGTGGGCAACGTGTTTCGAGAGGGGGAGCTGCCCGAGAAAGGCAATGTGCATTTTTTGCACATTGCCGGTGCCGACCGGCCCGTGGGCTTCTACAACCTCGATGTGGTCATCTCCGTGGGCTACCGGGTGAAGTCGCCCCGCGGCACCCAGTTCCGGATCTGGGCTACGCAGGTGCTGCGCCAGCACTTGATCCAGGGCTACTCACTCCATCAACGCCGCCTGCAAGAGCGGGGCCTCGGCGATCTGCAGCAAGCGCTGGCCCTGATGGCCCGCACCCTCAACTCCAGGGGCCTGGTGAGCGATGAAGGCCAGGCGGTGCTGGAGGTGGTGCAGCGCTACAGCCGCGCCTGGCGCTGGTTGCTCGCCTACGACGAGGATCGGCTGCCGCCCATCACGGCTGAGCCCGATGGCAGCCCGGAAGCTCTGAAGCTGGAGGAGGCGCAGAGGGCCATCGAAACGCTTCGGGCCGATCTCGCCCGCTGCGGTGAAGCCACCCCGTTGTTCGGCCTGGACAACCGCCAGGCTCTCGGCGGCATCCTTGGAGCCATCGAGCAGACCTTCGATGGCCAGCCGCTCTATCCCACAGCCCAGTTGCGTGCGGCCAATCTGCTCTACTTCGTGATCAAGGATCACCCCTTCGCTGATGGCAACAAACGCATCGGCACCCTGCTGTTTCTGGAGTTCCTGCGCCGCAATCAGCTCTTGCTGCTGGCCGATGGTGAGCCCCGCATCGCCGATAACGGGATGGCGGCCCTTGCCCTGCTGATCGCCGAAAGCGCACCTCAGCAGAAGGAGCTGATGATCCGCCTGGTGATGGCCCTGCTGGAGGATCAAGAGACAACGTGACATCCTCCTAACCTTTTGCGCTCCGCCTGTTTGTCCCATCCGGCATCCCGGAAGGCATGCGCATCGTGGAGAAGAGCAACTGGAGCGGCATCGGCTTTGTGGTGCCCCGCTCCCAGCTGTCGGAATTCCTCGCCCGGCCCGAAGCGCAGCGCCCCGGCGTCTACGTGCTGTTGGGACCTGATCCGGATGGCAGCGGCGAACTCGTTTACATCGGCGAGGCCGATCCCCTCGGCCGTCGCCTCGAGCAGCACGCCGCCTCTTGTCCGACGACAATCTGGTTGAGGGGTCGCGCCAAACAGGTTGACCGCTCTTGAGGGGTTCATCTGAATCCGGTTGCCATGCGCAGGGCACCGGGTCATGCCTGCTCCCCTCACCGCTCAACAGATT
>Ga0208787_1000905_pt1 | contig 13656 bp, 1 predicted proteins | sample Wag4_2014_7_11_FD_187362 | JGI IMG/M metagenome (GOLD analysis project Ga0208787, IMG submission 187362) | Fresh water microbial communities from Ohio, USA - Utica-2 Time Series HT 2014_7_11 (SPAdes) (version 2) | ecosystem: Environmental > Aquatic > Freshwater > Water tank | place: USA: Ohio... | reverse complement strand
AAACGTACGCGTGCGGGCACCACAAATGTATCCTAACGAAATTGGAGCATCCGTGTAGGTAAGCGTAATGCTATCAACAGGACAGTTATCCGTTACGGTTGGAGAACCCGTTACCATCAAGTCAAGGGGATCCATTGTTGCGGAGCAATTGACGGTGATGGCTGCTGGGCAAGTAATGGTTGGGATAACATTATCTTGTACCACTACATAAGTTTCACAGAAACTGTAATTACCTGCCTGGTCTTTCACCCATAAGATAATGGGGTATTCGGTGTCACTATCGGCCTCTTCACAGTCAAAAATAAGCAAATTGGAAGGAATGCCTATGGTATCGCCGTTGGTAGCATACAGTTCTTGAATTTGGAGGGTAACTGGATTGGTACAGTTGTCCAAACTCTGATTATTGATCAGCTGTGGAGTCACCACCGCTTGACCGTTTGGATTTAAACCTACCGATACGCCATTAATACAAGAGGCAGTTGGAGGTGTTGCATCTTTTACAACAAAACTCAAAGTCGATGTGGATACATTTCCAACTGGATCCGTAGCCGTAAATGTTACGGTATGGCTGCCAACTGCTAGCGTTTGCGTGGAATCCGACAAACTAAAATAAGGTGGGTTTACCACGATCGTCAACTGACTATCTGGAGCGCAATCGCTCACATAGGGTGCCAATTTAAACGTAACCAACGCCGCACAGTTAGTGGCGGTGGGTGTCGTATTAAACGTCAAATTTGCTGGATTTACATTGGCAAAAACAGGCGCGATCACATCGCGTACAGTAAGTGTCTGAGAAGCGGTGGCTGTATTTCCGTAGGTATCCGTCGCTGTCCAAACTCGAGTAATGACAAAGTTATAGTGGCTTGGTCCAGTAGCGGTCTGTGTAGAAGTCTGGCTCATCGTAACCGCCACACCACAGCTGTCGGTGGCTGTCACCATTTGTGCAACTGGCGGAGTGAATCCGTTCGCACAAGTTTCTATGGTCACGTTTCCGGGAACGGAAAGGTTGTTGATTACTGGAGGTGTGTTATCGATCACTTTGATAGCCGCTTCACAGCTTGCTGTATTGCCCGACTGGTCTGTCGCTGTTAATACGATGGTATCTGTAGCAAAATCCGCACAAGTGAAGGTGCTTTGGCTAAGGCTCAAGGTCACTTGGCTTGTCGCTGGATAAGGGCCGCAGTTGGATGGATCGTGGCTGCCATCCACTGTAAACGCTCCGTTGGCAGCGTCTATCATCGCTGGAGTGATGGTGGCAACTGCAGGACCCGTTCCGGGAAGTACTATTTCCGTTACTCCTGTAACACACTTCGCCACTGGTGGAATGGTATCCGGATTGATTACTAATTTTTGTAACTGAGAGGTACTTAAGCCATTATTATCTGTGTAAGTCCAAGTAATGAAATACGTACCTGGAGGGGAAGTCACTCGGTATTTAGTCACCACCGCGGGGATGTTTGGTAAGGATTCAATACCTACCGCAGAAACACCCCCTGGTGTTCCGTAAACTACAATACCAGTGTTCGGTCCGCAATCATTCGTATTAGCCGTTGGCGCATCTACAATAGCAAATCCACAGTTCCATACCAAATCAGGTAGTGGGGTAACATTTGGAAGCGGCAATTGATTGTCTACCAAACGCACCGTAGACGTGCAAGCAGCAGTATTTCCACTGTTGTCCGTCACTGTGAACGTCATCGGGAAGCTGGCGCCATTCACTACGTTTCCTACACCCAATACACTTTCCAAGGTTACGCTCGGCATTGCCGGATTGGGTAAATGTTGTTGAGAAATCGTCAAGTACGAAGGACAGTTGTCATTCACAGAGACCGTATTGCGGAAGTCCTGTATTACCTGCGTGGGGCAAATGGAATTAATAACAATTTCATTGACCGGACAGGTGATGGTTGGACTTGAAAGGTCCTTCACAGTAACGGTAAACGAACAAGTACTCTTATTTCCTTCCACATCCGTAGCGGTGTAGGTGAATACCGTAGCACCAACGGGCAAGCTAATATTCGTGGTTGCAATGGCATTCAAGGATTGCAATGGATTGAAGGCCACACTCGGTGTTTGCGTTTGTGTGGTACCGATTGGAGTGGTCGTCACAATACTCTCCGTTAAGCTAAAGTTACCACAATCGGTCACATCAGGGTCAATGGCGATTGGAGCGCTCAAGGCTGGTCCGGCATACGGACGGTACCAAGCAAATCCATAGGTACAGTTGGCCGTAATGTCGTAGTTGAAGCTGGCGCCGCAATACGATGCAGCTGGGGCTGGTGGAACCGTCGGCTGCAAATAACCTGCAAAAGAAGCGCCTTCATCGTCTACCACCGTGATTTTCATCGTTGCCTCCGATTCGTTACCACAATCATCCACTACTGTATAGGTAATGAAGTTATCCCCTTTGCGGAATCCACCCATCGGAGTTACGCTTAAGCCTACCCCACTCTGGGTTGTATTATCTGCCAATTCCAAGAACCAGTCGCTGTTCGCAACCAAGGTAACTGCCGAGGTGCACGCATCGTTTACCGTAGCGGTGTACGTCCCTACTGGATTGCAGCTGGCATAATCACTCAAGGCAAGCGTCACATCTGCTGGTACGCTCAACGCAGGAGCCGTATTGTCTTGCGTTGTCACAATGAATACGGCTGTGGATGTATTTCCACTCAAGTCTGCAACCTGATACGTGATGGTCGTGGTCTTTTCTCCCTGGCACGTTCCTGGGGTTTCCACCGTGCTCAATACCGTCGGTGTTAAGTTGGTACCATCGCATACGTCATTTACTACAAAAGCAGGGGTGGGCATAGGTGCTCCACACTCTACGGTTGTTGTTGCGTTGGTAATGGTAAAGGTTGGAGGCGTTACGTCATGTACGAACAAGTTCGTATTGCAGATACGCGTATTACCGTTTCCATCACTGTACCGAACTGTTAATATTTGATTGGAGGTAGCCTGAGCACAATTTAAGTTCAAAGAAGAAACAAACGGCCCTGTAACTACCAAACTAATGCCATCCAAAATCGCCGAACAATTGTCTGTAGCGGAAGTTCCTACGTTTGTAGCGTTCAACACCGCAGTTCCATTTGCGCTCAGATCGATTTCTACCTGAGGTGGGCAAGTAACCGAAGGCTTCGTCACATCGTTAATAGTAATCGTACATGTGGCAGTTCCTGACAATTGACCTCCACTTTCACGTACGCGGTACGTAACCGTTTGTACGCCCACTTCACTACATCCAAAAGAAATGGAGCTTGTAAACGGCGTCGCTGGATCTGTTCCTTTTTTAACCGTGGAAATCAAATTAAGGAAACAGTTATCCGAGCTACCGTTCTCCAATTCCGTCGCTGCTACACTCACCGTTCCAGGGAAGGTGGCAGACAAATCGCGGCTCAGGTTTTTACAAACCGCCACTGGATTGGTTTGATCGCTGACGGTAATGATAAACTGACACTGACCAATATTACCCGCAGCATCCACTGCCGAGATAGAAATTGAGTTATCTCCGAGATTGAATACTTGGCCATTACTCGGCTGTCCAGCAGGGGTAAAGTTTGATTGGCAGTTATCCGAGAAGGAAACTGGGCCATTCCAAGTCCAGCCAGAAGGAGGGTTGTTGGAATCGTATTTAAAGCTGCAACCTGGGTTCAGGTTCGCAGCCACCGTAATATTCGATGGGCAGTTCACTGCCACCGGCGCCTGCTGATCAGCTACTGATACCGTAGATGTACACACAGAGGTCTGTGTGCCATCGCTTACGCTGTACGTTACCGTTGTCAAGCCTTTGTTAAAGGTGCCGCTCGCCATCGCTCCAGTTCCACTGAAGGAACTTGAACCAGAGGCGGTCCAGGTAATAACCGGGTTGCCACAGTTATCGGTAGCGCTAAGGGCCGTCAAGCTGCGCGTTGCTGTACATACTCCAGCATCTGTAGTCGTGCTCAAGCTGGCAGGGCAAGAAATAACCGGTGCTGTGTTATCTAAAATGGTAATTGTACAAGTCTTGGAACTGGTGTTGCCGCTGGCATCCGTAATCCTCAAGGTGTACGAATTCGTACCGATGTTCGCACAGGTGAACGTCGTGTTCACTGGAGAAGTGATCGACAAGGTCGTTCCTACCGGACAGTTATCCGTTGAGCCATTGTTGGCTTCGGCGGCTGTCAAGGTATAAGTGGCAGGCGCGGTAGCGCTCAATGAACGAGTTAAGTTCTGGCAAAGTGCCACCGGCTTAATCGTGTCTTGTGCAATAAAGGTATACTCTACCGAGTCCTTGTTGTTCACATTATCGATCCAGTAGTACCTGATTTTAGTAGTACCTGCTGGGAACTGCACCGTAATGGTACCTCCGCCTGTTATTGGGTTGAAGGCTGTAGCCCCAGTTAATACTGCAGGGTCAGGACCGCTAACCACCTTTTCCTCCATAGTGACAGTACCGCAGTCTACCACACCAGCCATGCTAGGACGGGTAAAGGTGATAGCCTTGGAGCAGTCGGTGCTGGCGACAATGGCAGTGAAGCTCTGGTTGGTTGCTGTAATTTCTGGCGACTCATTATCCACTACTGTAACGGTGAAGCTATGCGTAGTGGTGTTACCCGCAGCGTCTGACAGTGTATATCGTACGGTAGATACCCCAAGATTAAAGTTATTCAAAATATTGGCACCCTGAGCAATAGGAGCTGCTGCTTGTATAGTTGCACCCGTAATGGTATAGGTACCAGAGGTTACACCGCAGTTATCCTTATAAAAAGGATGTGCCCAGGTCAATTGGCCATCACACAGGTTCATGGTACTGCTTCCAGTGCTCGTTCCGATGGTCTGGTTACCTTGCGCATACGCCGCGGTAAAGCCTGCATTGGCAAAGAAACCAGGGTTCTCATCATCTGTCACCGTCACGCTAAATCCGCAGGTACTGCTATTACCGCTACCGTCTGTTGCACGATAGACCACAGAGGTCGATCCCGTAGCAAAGGCCGTACCGCTCAATTGGCCACTTACCAGCACAGGCGTATTTGCCGCACAGGCATCTGTCACCGTTGGAAGTGTGTACGTTACAATTCCGTTACATACGCCCGCATCTGTACCAATACTGATGTTGGATGGACAAGTAATGACTGGTGCAGTCACATCATTTACATCTACATTGATAGCACAAGTTGTTTTATTGTTGCTAGCATCTTTAAATTCTAAATAAGCGATAAAACCTGCTGTCACATCCGCGCAGCTCAGCGCCAGCGCTGGGCTGAATGGACCAGCTACGACGCGGGAAATACCATTCAACGTCGTAGTAGCACAGTTATCTGTGGCAGTCGCACCGACACTCACAGCAGTCAAGCTACCTGCTCCTGCTGCATCCAAATCGCGAGAAACGCTCGTTGGACAAGTCAAAACTGGTGCCGTCACGTCATTGATCGTAATCGTGCAAGTGGCCGTCGCCGACTGAACACCACCGCTTTCCAAAACGCGGAAAGTAATGGTGTGGATTCCAACTTCACTGCAATCGAAGCTCAAGCTGGAAGCAAATGCTCCACTTGCTTTTTTCGCTTCAAAATTCAAGTCCGTGTAACAATTATCGGAGCTACCGTTGTTCCATTCAGAAGCATTTACAGTCACCAAACCAGGGGCAGTTGGACTCAAGTTCTTCGTCAGGTTCTGACAAACCGCCACTGGAGGCACCGCATCAATCACCGTAATTACAAAGGAACAAGTACCCACATTTGCAGCTGCATCCGTAGAATTGATAGTTACTAAATTCGTTCCTAAGTTGAAAAGTGCCGTGGGCGCTGTCTGCGTTGGAGTGCTAGCTCCATCGCAATTGTCAGAGAAGACCACCGGACCGTTCCAGTTCCATCCTGCGGGAGGCGTGCTGCCCAATACAAAACTGCAAGTAGTTGTATTGGCATTTACTGTTACATTCGACGGACAGTTGGTAGCTACCGGCGCTTCATCATCGGCGATGGTGATGGTGGTCGCGCAGGTGCTCACGTTCGTGTTGACGTCCGTCACCGTAAATACCACAGTAGTCAACCCTTTCGCAAAAGTGCCACTGACCACATTGCCTGTACCGGTAAGCGTCGTTGCACCAGAGGTGCTCCAGGTAGTGGTGCTAATATTGCAATTATCTGCAGCTGATAAAGGCGCTAAGGAATATGCGGTCGTGCAAACGCCCGCATCTGTTCCAACAGTGACTGCCGTTGGGCAAACCAAATTCGGCGCTACATTATCTACAATGGTAATGCTGCAGGTAGCGGTGCTGGTGTTACCCGCCGCATCCGATATTTGTAAGGTATAATTGCTGGTTCCAATGTCCGCACAAGTGTACTCCAGAGATGCCGGAGAGATAATGGACAACATGGTACCCTCTGTACAGTTGTCGGAAGAACCATTGTCCGCATCGAAGGTATTCAGCATATAGGTGCCTGGTACCGTATTGCTTAAGCTTTTGGTGAGGTTGTTACATACTGCGTTAGGGAGAACATTATCTGTCACTACAAACGTGTATGTCACAGTTGCTTCATTTCCAACATTGTCGATCCAAGCATATTCCACTACCGTAGTCCCCCGTGGGAATTGAGCCGTCAATACCGCTCCTCCACCAGTAGCCGTATTAAACGGAGCTACCGCAGGTGGGGTCAAAACAAATGGATCAGGACCACTGACAATGGTCTCCGTCATCGTTACCGATCCACAATCCAACACGCCCGTCATATCTGGGCGGTCAAATGGAATCACGCGGGAACAGTCCGTTCCGTTCGTGAAAGCGTTAAACGTGCGGTCCATCCCGCTGTGAATAGGGGCTTCGTCGTCTTCGACGATTACTGAGAAGTTGTAAGAAACAACATTTCCAGACGCGTCTGAAACCGTATAGGTGAAAAAGGTGGTTCCCAAATTAAGTGCTACCGTCTCAGAAGCTCCTGCCACAAATGGAGCGCTAGCTGAAACCGTCGCACCCGACAACGAATAAGAGCTAACACCAAGCGCACAATTATCAGTCGGATAAGGATGATTCCAAGTGAAGGATCCGTCGCAGAGGTCTGCTAATGTGGCACTTCCGGTACTGGTACCTACTAGCTCATCAATTTGCGAGTACGGGGTAGTACCCGCTACATCAGCAGCAAACATTGGATCTTCATTATCTTCCACCGTCACATCAAACATACACTCCGAAAAATTTAAACTGGCATCGGTGGCTCTTAATGTTACCGTTGTGGTTCCCAAAGAGAAGGTACCCCCAAAGCTAGGACCCATTTCCACCGTGATGGTCACCGCAGAGCATTCATCCGAATAAATCGGATCTGGATAGTTCACTACCGCCGTACAAACACCTGGATCCGTATCCACGGTCATATCCGCTGGACAGGCAATCATCGGGTCTGTAATATCGTTCACTACTACTTCCGTAAAGCAGGTATTTGTGTTACCACTTGGATCAGAGTAACGCAAGTAAGCCATAAAATTGTTAAACACATCCGCACAATCAATCGCTATATCGGCCGCAAACGGACCGGTTGCATTTCTGCTAATCCCATCCAAACTCGTACTGCAGTTATCCGTAGAAGTAGACATCACACTCACTGCCGTAACAGTACCCGTACCAATTGTATTCAAATCATAGGAGACCTGAACAGGACAAACCGCCGTCGGTGGGGTTACATCTGAAATCGTAACGGTACAAGTAGCGGTGCCGAATCGAGCGCCTCCGTCTTCAAAAGCGCGGAAAGTCACCACATTCACTCCCGTCTCCAAACAGCCAAAATCAAGAGAGGGGCTGAAGGGATCGGCTGGATTGGTGCCTTTCTTAATGGTATATACTAAATCAAAAAAGCAATTATCAGAACTTCCGTTCTCCATATCGGTAGCTAATACGGTCACAGAGCCTGGGGCAATGGCACTTAAATCAAGAGATAAACTTTGGCAAACTGCCACTGGATCTTGTGAATCCACCACCGTAATGGTAAATTGACAAATACCTTCATTCCCTGCAGCATCCTCCCCAACAATGGTAATTAAGTTTGGTCCGACGCCAAAATTCTGTGTATGCGAAGGTTGACCAGCCGGTGTGAAATTCACCCCGCAATTATCAGAAAACGAAATAGGGCCTAACCAAGTCCAGCCCATGGGAGGTGTACCAAGGGTAAAGGAACAGCCCGGAGCAATATTGCCTGTTACGGTGATATCCGCAGGACATGCAATTGCAACCGGTACATCATCATCCTGAACGGTAACCGTTGCCGAACAAGTAGCCGTGGTGGAACCGTAAGTAGCCGTATAGGTAATGACACTGGTACCTAGATTAAAAGTACTACTTGCAGACAAGCCTGTTCCAGAAGTGGTGGTAGCTCCAGAGACTACCCAAGTAGCCGATAACATCGGGTTAGAGCAATTATCTGTCGCAGTGATTGGGTCCATGGTGACCGCAGCTGTACAGCTTGCACCTGTACCCACCGTCACATTCGCCGGACAAACCACTACCGGAGTAGTATTGTCTTGAACCGTAATTTGACAGGTAGCAGAGGCAGTATTACCACTTGCGTCTGTAATGGTCAACACAAAATTGCTAGTACCAATGTTGGCACATGTATACACCGAGGGTGAAACGGAAAGGACAGAACCAAGTGGGCAGTTATCTACAGAACCATTATCCACATCGTTGGGATTCAACGTGTAACTTCCAGGTGATCCCGTGCTTAACTCAACCGTGATATTTTGACACTGCGCAGTTGGAACCTGGCCATCAGATACAATAAACGTATAATCAACAGTGGCTGCGTTTCCATCCGAATCCACCCATGAATATCGTATAACGGTAGTACCTGCAGGGAAAAGGGCTGTCACGCTTCCTCCACCAGTAGCTGGATTAATCGGATAGGGATTCATCAACGCGAGATCCGGTCCACTTATCACCGCTTGCTGCATCGTTACTGGGTTACAATCTCCCGTTAATCCAGTAATATCCGGACGCGTGAAAGTAACCAACTCCGTACAGGCACTGCCTGCCAATGAGTAAGTAAAGGTTTGATTCGTAGTAGTGATGACCGGATCTACGTCATCCACTACCGTCACTATAAAGGAATAGGTGGCAACATTGCCTCCAGCATCCGTGAGCGTGTAGAGTACCGTGGAGTTCCCTTCATTGAACGCTTGAGTGATAGAATTGCCAGAAGTAAAGGCAGTACTTCCCACTGTAGTTGCACCAGAAATGGCATAGCGAAGCGTCCCAAACCCACAATTATCAAATGCAAAAGGGTGCTGCCAAGTCAAAAAACCATCGCAGTACCCAGGAGTAGCAGAGCCTGTGCTAGTCCCAACCGTCTGATTACCCATCGCGTAGGGTGTTGTAAAACCAGCATTGGAATAAAGTACGGGAGGTGTGACATCATTTACTGTCACGGTAAATCCACAGGTAGCTGTATTACCAGCTGCATCTGTGGCTCGGTGTACCACGGTGGTTACCCCAACTGGGAAACCAGAGCCTGAAGCGAAACCTGAAGTACGCGTAATGGAGGGCGTAGAACAAGCATCCGTGGCCGTAGGAGTAGCGTAAGACACCACCGCAGCAGCACAATTGGTAGGATCTGCTGTCACCACCACGTTACCTGGACAAGAAGTAATAACAGGAACTATACCATCAATGATTGAAACTGAATAGTTGGTGGTAGTTGTATAAACGGTACCAGTGTTGGCAGTGGCCGTTAAGGTAACCGTATACGTATTATTTCCTTGAATATTAGGGAAAGTGTGGTTGACATTTTGACCGGTAACCGCCGGACTGCCATCCCCAAAATTCCATGACCAAGTATTGATAGTAATTGGAACGATGGCAGAAATGGACACATTTTCAAGCCCCCAGTTATCACAACAAGTGCCGGAGTTACTGGGTTGGTACCAACGAAAGATAGTACTAGCTGTTCGAGCACCCGCTGGGATAGTCACAGATTGCTGGTCCCAGTTATACCAAGCAAAACTGCCAGAAGGTGAGGTATCCCAACCATTAAAAATAGTATTCCAACTACCTCCTCCATCTGTTGAATATTGCAACCAGACCTCCTCATCAGGTAAGTCAGGCTGCTCACAGGCCGCAGCTTCTCCGTTGCCATAGCGCATTAGAAAGTCAATTGTTCCTCCAAAAGCTACATTAACTGAGTTGGTCTGGACGAAGCGTTTTCCGCTTCCATCCAAATCAGTGGCCCAGAAATAGGCTGTATTATCAGGTGTGTTTTGACCTGGACAGGTAGTTGAACTCACTGTATAAGGAGAACTCGACCAACCTGCTGGTAGCGTCCCACCATTAAACGTAAAAGCGGTTGCGGTTGTAGTAGCACTAAACGAGCCACTGAAAGCAACCGATGGGCTTGTACAGCCATTGACACTCACGGAAGCCGGGGTAGCAGAGATGGAAGCCGCTTGGCCAAAACCATTTACTTGCGTGAGCAACAGACTTAGAGATAGAAAGGTATTTCGTATTAAATTAAAGTTCATATTCGCGAATTTTTGAAATTTTGATGGTAGCTGGTTGGGCATCAGTTTTTTTCAATTCCTTTGCAAAGATCCGAAGATCGCGGTTCTTGCCTTCACAATCAGATTCAAGTACCTCCCCTGGAGCCAAAATCAAAGAGCGATAGTGCTCCTGATCTTTCAGCGTAATGGTCGTTGCACTTGCATCTCCCTCTCCCAATACTAAACCAATATTCATTTTTTTGGTGGTCTTATTAGTAACACGTAACAGGTAGTAAGCATAATGCACATCGTTACGTATATCGTGGCACTCAGCCAAACGATACTCTATCTTAATTTTTTCAGATTCATGGTAAACCATCCATTTTTCTTCGGAAGGGCCTTGTAGGTCAGAAATAACGAAATGGGCCTTCTTTGAAGAAAGGGCATCATCAACGGCCTGTAAATTCGTCTGTAAAGTGTGGGAGGTGGCTGTCTGCCAGCATAAAAGCGCTAAGGAAAACAGCAGCAGTTTAATCGAATGCATACCGAGAAAAGAATTTTAGATGAGATGGTTAAAAGAGAGATGATTAATAACCATGTATTATCAACGTTATAGTTTGTAATTGTTTTGCTTTTTTGTCACAAAATGGATCCTATACGAGATGGTGCGATTAAAAAAATATAACTTATACTAAGAAAAACAACTTACACATTTTATTGAAAATCATAATGTATTGACTGTTTTTCTCCAGAAAGTTAATTCCAACTTAAAGGTATATAGAGCCGGTTTTTCAAGGTTTTTCACTATTTCAATGCAAGAGTACGGTATTATTTTGAAATCATACCATATTTAATACATTTTTGACAATTTTACTCCCAATAAATGATACTTTTTTATCAATTATAGGACAACTTATGCCCTAAAATAACCAGTTTTTTTCCCTGTTTCAAAAACTATACCAAACCAGTGCGTTTCCGGCAGCAAACCCTCAAAATGGAGTAAAATCCTTCCGCCTTCACCCCCTCTATTTGTCAACTATCATCATCTGTTTAATAAATTCTAGAAAATATGCAACCATATACGATTTTTGCAACCTATTGTATTTGTCAAAAGTCGGTAGGACTCAACACCCATTAACAATCAGCTGCTTTTAGGAGCATGCTCTATCCACCCTTTTTGCTCTCCATTTTATACATTTTTTTCTTTCCTGTTCATGAAGCGACTACTCAACACCTTGCTCTTTGCACTCCTGGCCTCTCTTGGCCTTTCTCAAGATCTTCCACCTCAGATGCAGCTTTCCAGTGATGGACGTATGCTGCTCACCGGCAAAGGAGCACCCTCTGGGTTGTACGATTCTGCCACCATTCGAACCATCGAATTGCAATTTCCTCAAGCCAATTATTGGAGCCAACTTACCGCTAACTATGCGTCTAAAACAGACCTTCCAGCTACCATGTTGGTAGATGGATTGGTGTTTGATAGCGTTGGAGTGCGCTTTAAGGGACAAACCTCCTACTCTATGGCGGGTAATACCCAAAAAAAATCATTCAATATCTCGCTCGATTTGGTCAACGAAGACCAACGCTTCCTAGGCTACAAAACCTTGAACCTGAACAACAGCTTCCAAGACCCTTCCTTCTTGCGCGAGGTGTTTTACCTACACCAAATAAAGAGGCACATCCCTGCCGCAAAAGCCAATTTCGTGCAATTGTACATTAATGGTCAAAACTGGGGACTCTACCCCAACATTCAACAGCTCGATAAAACCTACTTGAAGGAGTGGTTTTTTAGCAACAATGGAACCAGCTGGCGCGCTGATGCCCCTGCCGGAACCGGTGGACCGGGTGGTCCAGGCGGTGGCGGACCGGGTTGGGGTGACGGCACCGCTGCCCTCAATTACTTGGGAACAGACACCTCCACCTACCAACAATACTACACACTCAAAAGTACCGAACAGGAAAACCCTTGGGAACTGTTGGTCAACGCTACTAATGCCCTAAACACAACAGCCATTGAAGACCTCCCTTCTGTTTTGCCCGACTACCTCGACATTGACCGAACACTGTGGTTCTTGGCTACCGAAATCGCCTTCACCGACGATGATAGCTATGTCTACAAAGGGAAAATGGACTATTACCTCTATTATGAGGCTGAAACCGGTAGAATTACGCCTCTGGAGTTTGATGGCAACAGCGCAATGCTCTCCAATTATGCAAGCAATTGGGGACCTTTTTACAACGCCAATAAGGTGAATTACCCTCTGCTCAACAAAATGCTGGCTGTTCCTGCCTGGCGCCAACGCTACCTAGCGCACCTGCGCACCATTATCCAAGAAGAATTGGATCCTGCCAATTGCGCCGCACAACTCGACCACTACCAGACCATGATCAGTACACTTGTCCAACAAGATCCTAAGAAAATTTATACCTTCAACCAGTTTAACACGGAAGTGCAAGCCCTCAAACAGTTTGTCACTAACCGTCGCAACTTCCTTCTCTCCAATGCAGAAGTGGCACAAGTAGCTCCTACCATCCAAGCGGTGGACTTGTTCAACACCAATGGAGAAGCGTGGGTGCAACCTCTGGCAGGTGAGCAGGCCCATGTAACAGCTACCATCAACTCCAGCAACGGAATCCATGCTGTTAATTTGTACTACTCCGATCAACTCACCGGCAATTTTGACCTACTTCCGATGCTGGACGATGGTCAACACCAAGATGGAATCGCCGGTGACGGCCTCTTTGGTGCAGTATTACCCGCCTTTTCTGCAGCTACTTGGGTGCGTTTCTACGTCGAGGCCGTAGCAAATAACACCGCTAAGTCTGCCAGCTACCTGCCTGTTGGAGCGGAGCATGATGTATTTATTTACCGGGTACAGCCAGAATCCGCGCTTGGACCCGTCGTTATTAATGAAGTGATGGCCTCCAATACCATAACTGTCACCGATGAAGAAGGGGTCTATGAGGATTGGTTTGAATTGTACAACAACTCCAACCAAGCGGTTGATTTAAGCGGCTATTTCTTGACCGATAATCCGGATAATCTGACCAAGTACACCATCCCAGCGGGTGTCAGCATTCCTGCCAATGGATACTTGATTTTTTGGGCAGATGAAGACAGTGCAGATGGTCCGCTGCACTGCAACTTCCGACTTTCAGTAAATGGAGAACAACTGCTGTTGCTCAACCCCAATCAACAAGTAGTCGATGAGGTGGTTTTTGGAG
>Ga0208787_1000903_pt1 | contig 13667 bp, 13 predicted proteins | sample Wag4_2014_7_11_FD_187362 | JGI IMG/M metagenome (GOLD analysis project Ga0208787, IMG submission 187362) | Fresh water microbial communities from Ohio, USA - Utica-2 Time Series HT 2014_7_11 (SPAdes) (version 2) | ecosystem: Environmental > Aquatic > Freshwater > Water tank | place: USA: Ohio... | reverse complement strand
GCAAATCAAATCCGAACTTGGTTTCTTCTGAAGCAATATGGACTTGCAAAAGACAGTTGATAACCCTGCCCAGTTTGCGGCCTTCCTTGTTAATCGCTTCCAACAGTTTCAGGCTATCTACGCCATGAATCAGGTGAACAAAAGAGGCGATATATTTTACTTTGTTGGACTGCAAATGGCCAATGAAATGCCAGTGGATATCGGAAGGCAATACCGCTTGCTTACCCACCAGTTCCTGCACATAATTCTCTCCGAATTCGCGATGCCCCAATTCATACAAGGCTGTCAGATCCTCCACAGGTTTGGTTTTGGAGACTGCTATGAGGGTAGTATGGGTTGCATGTAATTCTTGCAGAATGGAGGTGTAATTGGATTGATATACTGCCATATTTCCGATATTGGACTGCGAAGATACTCAACATGTTTTATAGGAACTACATGTATAAATCATAAAAACCTATCTAGAAAAAGACATTGCTTCCTCCAGAAAATGCTAATTTGCCCTTCAATCAAGCAACCATGCCAAAAACACAATCCGAATCCAACTTCAACGTACAACGCATGGTAGCCATAGTGGCTGTGGCGCTCTTCATACTCAAAATCATCGCCTGGTGGATGACCCGGTCTGTTGCTGTTTTGACAGATGCACTAGAGAGTACCGTAAATGTGGTAGCCGGATTCATCAGCCTCTACAGTCTGTACGTAGCTGCAAAACCGCGTGACAAAGAGCATCCATACGGACACGGAAAAGCTGAATTTGTATCAGCCGCCGTGGAAGGTTCGCTGGTGACCGTTGCAGGATTTGTCATCATTTACGAAGCCATTGACAATATCATCCATCCGCATATCATCCGGAAGCTCGACTGGGGTATGGTTATTGTGGGATCAACAGCATTTGCCAATTTCCTGACAGGCATGTATTCCATCAACGTGGGCAAAAAAAACAATTCTTTGGCCCTGGTGGCATCCGGCAAGCATTTGCAGAGCGATACCTATTCCACCATAGGTATCGTTCTGGGTATGGCTTTGATCTACCTCACCGGCTGGATCTGGCTAGACAGCCTGGTGGCCATTGGCTTTGCCTTCTTCATCATCTATACCGGCTATACCATTGTGAGGAGTTCAATTGCAGGCATCATGGATGAAGCCGATAATGCCTTGCTGGAAAAACTGGTAGGCAGAATCAATGAAAACAGAAAAGAGAATTGGGTGGATCTCCACAACCTCAGGATTATCAAGTTTGGTTCTGTTATTCATGTAGATTGCCACCTGACGGTACCCTGGTTCCTGAATGTGCACCAGGCCCATGATGAAGTGGAAGCCTTTTCGGCTATCGCGAGGGATGAGTTTGGAGAAAGTGTTGAACTCTTTGTGCATGCCGATGGTTGTCTGGATTTTTCCTGTAGAATCTGCTCCAAAACCCACTGCGCTGAAAGAAAAATCCCATTCGAGCAAAGAGTCGAATGGGACGTGCACAATATTTCCAGTGATGAGAAACACCGTTAATTTCATTCAGTTTTCATACTTCAAAATATTATCGTCTGTTGTTAGATTTACATCATATAATACCTTTTATTCAGCATTCAAAAGCATTACAAGAAACACCACCAGGGAAGATTCGAAGAGCTAACAAATGTTCTGAACTCAAATAATTTCTCCTGCCCACAAACGCTTTAAGAACAAGCTCCATGGCATAACAGTTAGATCGCCGATTTTTCTTTCACTTGGATCGTTGCTGACGATAATCATTTTCTTTACAGTATATTCTTCTGAGAAGCTTTTAAGTCCTTTCAAGTGCCTTGTCTGAACATTATCAGTTCCCTTTATTTCCAAAGCAACCTCATGATCCCCTAAAATAAAGTCAACTTCCATTTGTGACGTAGTTCTCCAAAATGAAATTGGATAATTCTTATCTGAATATTTACTGTGGGCGTATAATTCCTGGTAAATAAAATGCTCAAAGGAATTACCAAATGCCTCACTTCCCATTTCAATTTTCCCGCGTTTCAACAAATTGTTTGCGATCCCTACGTCGAAATAATAAAATTTAGGTGATAAAATAACCCTTCGCTTGGGCTTTTTCTGAAAAGATGGAACAAATCGCCCAATCAGTGTATCTTCTAAAATCTGGAAGTATTCCTTCACCGTATTATGACTTACGCCGCAATCAGATGCTATATTAGAATAATTCACCATCTCCCCATTTGAAAAAGCAGCAGCTCCCAAAAACTGATTAAAGGCGTTGATATTCCGAATTTTGGCTTCAGCAATAATTTCATCCTTAAGATAATTTCCAATATAGGCATCAATCATTTTTTTGGGATTATCTGCCAAATAATGCCTCGGAAGCATTCCGTTGTTCAAAGCCTTCAATAAATCAAAGTCTGGAATTTCTGATTCAATCAGTGGATACAACTCATACCTTAGCGCTCTTCCTCCCAATAGGTTTGCTCCTGATCGTATTATTTTTCTAGGGCTGGATCCGCTCAAAATGAATTGGATATGATGATTTGTAATCAGCCAATGAATTTCATCCAGCAACTCTGGTATTTTTTGTATCTCATCAACTATCACAAGATTTTTGGACGTTTGGGCTAAAATGGTTTCTCTAAATTGTTGGGGATCTGTCAAATACCTTCTATAGACGTCAGATTTTAATAAATCAAACCATATTGCATCAGGGAATAAGGTTTTCAACAAGGTACTTTTCCCCGTTTGCCTAGCTCCCCACAAGAATAGGCTTTCACGTCCGGCACCTGCAAGAATTTGTTTTCTAGTAAACATAGCAAACAAAGATATCTATATTTTACATGAAATTACAGATATCTACTTACAAATATCATGTTTATTTTGACTAATTTAAAGACTCCCGTATTATTGAAATTAAATATTTAACCCCAGTTCAAGATTTACTCAGAACTCAAATCAGGCTCCTGCTGGCTAAGGCAATGAAAACTGCCAAGCCCCCAGATGATATCTGTTGAATCAATGCCAACAATTTCCCTTCCCGGAAAACACTGGCCAATGATGTCAATAACCTTATCATCCTTATCAGACCTATAAGTGGGTACAACAACCTGATTGTTGCCGATGTAAAAATTGGCGTATGATGCAGGCAGCATCTGGTCTTCCCAAATCACAGGATCGGGCATGGGAATTTCAACAATATTCAGTTGTTTACCATTCAACAACCGCATCTGCTTGAGCTGATCGAAGTTGTGTTGAAGCAACCCATAATTCTCATCCTGCTTATTTTCTTCTATCACTGTAATCACGGTGTCTTCATTGATGAACCTAACCGTATCATCAATATGTCCGTCTGTATCATCCCCTACAATGCCTTCGTCTACCCACAATACCTGATCCTGCCCGTAATAATCCATCAGGTACTGCTCTATCTGTTGCTGGTTCAAATGTGGATTCCGGTTGGGATTGAGCAAACAGGCTGTTGAAGTTATCACCGTTCCTGCACCATTGAAATCTACCGATCCGCCTTCCATGATGATACCGGGATTGAAAACCGGAAGTCCCAATGCCGCCCCTATCTTCGTTGGAATTACATCATCGAGGTCAAAAGGGGGATATTTGTTTCCCCAAGCGTTGTAATTCCAGTCTACAATGGCCTTTTTAGTAGAATCATTCCGATTCAACAGGAACGCAGGACCATGATCCCTGCACCAGGCATCATTGGTGGGATGCAAAAAGAATTTCACCCTGTACATGTCAACACCCGCTGCCAACAGCATCGCCGTTGCCTTTTGTTGCATCGCATTGTCAACAACATTGATATTGACGTTCTCAAACCTCACCAGCGTTTTGATAAATGCCACGTAGGATGGAAAAATAGTCTCAATCTTGCCAGGCCAGGAAGCCTCCTTATGAGGCCAACTCAACCAGGTTGCCTTATGCGGTGCAAATTCTGCGGGGAAATAATAGCCGAGGGATTTGGGGGTTTGGGGCATTGTTATGCGTTGTGGGTTGTGGGTTATGAGTTGTGGGTTGTGGGTTATGAGTTGTGGGTTGTATTTAACCGATAACCGATAACCAACAACAGACAACCTCTAGTCAATAAATCTTTTCACAATCTCACCATAGCTGTCAATCCGCCTGTCTCTCATGAAAGGCCAGTGGGTGCGGTAGCTATCGGTTTTGGATAAATCCAGTTCAGTAACAATAACCTCTTCTTGATCATGGGTTGCCTTGACAATCAGCGAACCAAATGGATTGGATACAAAGGATCCGCCCCAGAATTTCATTTCGCCATCCTGTTCAAAACCAACACGGTTCACACTGACAACATGCACACCATTGGCAACGGCATGGCTGCGTTGAATGGTTTGCCAGGCATTGTATTGCTCCTCATTGGTGGCAGCATCCTGTGATGTTGCCCATCCAATAGCAGTCGGATAAAAAAGAATCTCAGCACCCCTCAACGCAGTGAGTCTGGCTGCCTCAGGATACCACTGGTCCCAACATATCAACACGCCAATGGTGGCAAACTTAGTCTTGAAAACCTTATACCCCAAGTCGCCGGGTGTGAAATAAAACTTTTCAAAATAAGCGGGATCATCCGGAATATGCATTTTACGGTACTTCCCCAGGTAGGTGCCATCCGCATCCAAAACAGCTGTGGTATTGTGATACAATCCCTGGGCCCTTTTCTCAAACAGAGAGGCGATGATCACCACACCCAACTCCTTGGCAACTTCTGATAAAATGTCTGTTGAAGGACCGGGAATAGGTTCTGCCAGTTTGAAATTCTCGTAATCCTCCACATCGCAGAAATACAGTGATGTGAACAATTCTTGCAAGCATACAATTTCTGCCCCCTGGGAAGCCGACGCTTTGATGCCTGCAATGGCCTTATCCATATTGGATTTGGCATCACCACTACAACTCATCTGCACCAAACCTACTTTTACCTTTGACATGTTCTCCGTTTAATTTTTATATTTTGTTTAGCGGCAATTGTTTCATCCTCATGTCTCCACAAGTACCAAATCTTCGAGACTGCGGATACCCACTGATTTTTGCGTCATAAAGCCTTCTCCATATTGCACGCCTATTCGCTTCCCCATCAACCTCGACCTTGAAATGATTGCATCCATGAATCCAGGCGTTGAAATGTATGTTTGGGTACCATTGGCGCCAGCTGGCTGGGTATGAAACTGGGTAGCATAGGCTTTGATTGCTTCCATCCGCTGTTCAAATACTGCTGATATATCTACAATCAGTTGAGGTTCATAAAACCTGTCCTGAATATAATGTAGTATTTGTTTCGGTCTCCATCTCTCCTGCGGACGACCATCTTCATCAACTGTTTCAATTTTGCTTAATCCTGCCAGGAAAGCAGATTCAGCCACAAGCTTACCAGCCCTTCCATGATCGGGATGGCGGTCATCCAGGATATTTGCGAGTATGACTTCCGGACGGTATTTCCGAATTACGCGGATCACTTTCAGCTGATGCTCTTCATCATTCCGGAAAAAACCATCCCGCATGCCGAGGTTTTCGCGCACAGACAAGCCCATAATCTGAGCTGCCAGTGCCGCTTCTGAAGCCCTTGTCTCCGCGTTTCCACGTGTCCCCAGTTCTCCGGCAGTGAGATCAACCACTCCTGCAGCATTGCCTTTTCTGACCTCATTGATCAACGTGCCGGAACAGCTGAGTTCAACATCGTCAGGGTGAACCCCGATTGCGAGAACATATAATTTCATGTGTTGATTTTTGCGCTGCAAAGATAAGTAATCAGGAAGCATGTCCGTACATCCTTGCAACTTCCAGTACGATGCTTTCCATTTCAGCATCTTCCCCGTTGGGGTCATAATTCTGCTTCAGGCTGCCGCCGAAAACCCACGCAACAGTCTGCCAGAACTTTGCAGAAAATCCACCTCGGTATTCTTTAACCAATTCGTAACAGGTGTTCTTTGTTTGCCTGTTGATGAGTTTCATCAATATTTTTCCCTGGTAAACGGATAGATTGGTTAAGGGAGCTGTAAACTCTTTTTTTAATTCTTTTTCCCGCAGACTGAGGTACTTTTTTCTTTTCTGTTCATCTGTAACACCCGCAAGGTGCCTGTTTACATCATTGATGATGGCACTGGCCTTCATGGCATAAGGGTAGGTAACATATACAGCATTACGCAGTCTTGTCCATTCCCGGTGTGCCTTGCGTTGCTCTCTGCTCATTTTGGCAGAAACGAAAACCTGATCCATGACCCTATAAGTCATGGTGTCCCCTCCATATACAATGAAGGGGACAACCAGCGTATCGTTAGGGCCATAACTTGCTTGTGAAAAGCCATGACCTGCTATACCTAAGAAAAAGATGATGAGCAGTCTGTTCATCCTTGTTTTACATTAGATGGCGTATAATTTGCTTTTTAACCTGAAGTACATGCTGATCATGAATCCGATTACCATTATGACAGTGCCGAGCCACAACAGGTTTATCAGCGGGAAGCGGAAAGCCTTGAGTGTGATGTACCGCATAACGGATGCACTTTCTTTGACACCCAGGTAAACATCATCCTTACCCCTTTTCTCCAGGTTGAGTACCAGAGACTGCTCCATGACTGTATCTGCCTTGCTGAAACCAAAACCTTTTTGCACAAAATATCCGGGAGTTGATTTGAATCCTACACCCTGGCTGGATACTACATTCAGTTTAGACAACCAGGCGCTATCTACCAATGGCAAGTCTTTATTGTCGTTTTTATTGGCCCTAACAAGGTCTTCAACCAAGACATAACCATTGGAATAAAAAACGGTATCGCCCTGAGAAACCCGGGTGTATTTGAACTCAGAAGTGTCTTTTTTGGCGTTCTCCGGACTCATCCACGATGTGATGTAAACAAATACATCGCTGGTGAGGTAATGCTTCGCCCCCGGATTAGATGAAAGGTTTGAACCGGTTTCGGATTTGATCATGAATGCATTGGGTGTAATCGTAAACTGATCCTTTACTTCATTCGTAACAGTGTCCGTTTCAACGAAGTTGATTTTAAAATAAACCTTGTTATTCTTCGGTTCGGATGAATCACCCAGGTAGGTAACCATATACTTTCCCATAGGTATGGGTGTGTTGTATATCAGGGTCATGTTTTCCAGCGGATTATCTTCCTTTCCCTTGTTATCACGCAGCCCCTTCACCAAGATACCTGTCAGGTTTTGCGAAATCAACTCCTTTTTAGAAGCAGAGATAAGAATACCCACCAGCATCAATCCGAACCCAAAATGGGTAATGGATGAGCCTGCAGCTTTCATTTTCCACTTCAGAACTGAACCGAGGTAGAACGCATTGGCAACAACCGTGTAAATGGATGCCCACAATGCTACGTGAATGGCCACCAGGTAACCCAGTCCGAATTTATCATAGTTGATGTCACCAAAAATACTGACCAGGGCCCCCAAAACTGCCGAGATAACGGTAGGGACCAGCAATTTGGACCAGAGGTATTTTCTGGTGGTGTCTTTGTATTTGAAATACTGCGTCATGGCAGTCAGGAGCGCTAAAACAATTGTTACCAGTACCATGATCCTGTTGTACACATATTCTACCTCATCACCAATAGCCCAGCTTGTACCAATGAGCTTGTTAATAAATGGGAGTGATGTTAAAACGATGATGTAAACAGCAGAAATGAGCAGGAGGAGTGACCCCACAAACATCCAGAACTCACGGGAATTCATACTCTCTTCTTTTACCACAACCGGAACATTTTTGCGATCTCTCCAATAAAGTGCCAACGGTAAGGCGATGAAAACAAACTGCATCAGCAGGAGGTGCCAATAAAGTGAGTTTCCTTCTCCAGTGAATGAGTGTACGGATGTATCACCCAATACACCTGTTCGGGTTAAGAATGTTGAATACAATACCAACAGATAACCCAGTGCAATAAAAAGATAAGATGATTTCAGGGAATGACCAGTGCTTTGGAATATCAACATGGTGTGAATGCCTGCAACCAAAAGAAGCCAGGGCACCATGGAAGCATTTTCAACAGGATCCCAAGCCCAGTAACCACCGAAGGTTAGCGACTCATAAGCCCAGGCACCACCCATCATAATACCCAATCCGAGTATACCCGCACTGAACAAAGCCCATGGCATGGCAGCCCTAACCCAGCCCGCATGGTCTCTTTTCCAGAGGCCGGCAACGGCAAATGCATAAGGCACAGCAGCTGAAGCAAAACCCAAAAACAGAACCGGGGGGTGGATAACCATCCAGTAATTCTGTAAGAGGATATTCAGACCATTACCGTCTGTTAAATATTTAGTGAGATAATCAGCATCCTGAAATATGGGCGCATCCGGGAATTCATTCCGCATCAGAACGAAAGGATTGGTTCCAATCCGAATGTCGAAGAAATAAATACCCAAAAGGAAACTGGCCAGGAATAACTGTAAAATGCTCATCACAGACATCACAGGATATTCCCATTTGCGAGACCATTTAATCAACACAGCACCCAAAATAGCATTCCAGAAGGCCCAAAGCATGAAGCTACCCTCCTGACCTTCCCAAAAACAACTGAGCAAGTACTGCATATCCAAGCTGCGCTTGGAATGTGAATGGGCGTACTTGTATTCGAAGTAGTGGTTATAAATAATCAGGTAAAGCACCACAAAGAGGCCAATTACTGATACTGCATTGGTGAGGAATGAAATCCGCGCAAGCCTACGCCAGGGTTTTTCCTCCAGTTCATTTGCATTTGCAGCTTTAAAATTGGCAAATGCCGCCAGAAGGGCGGCAGTGAAAGCCAATAGAGTCAGGAACATACCAATCTGACCGATCAGCAGATGTTCGCCATTGTATTTAATCATAATTTCGCAACCTTTTCGTCAGTATATTTAGATGGACATTTCAGGATAATCTCCTTGCATTCAAAAACTTCACCCTTCATGGATCCTTTCATGACCACACGCTGACTCTTCTCAAAATCAGTTGGTTTAGCATTCCTGTAAACAACTGCTGTAGAAGATCCAAGTGAATCAACAGCTACAAAAGACAAGTAATTTGGATCTTTCAAGGGATCATAAATAACAGGCTTTGTAGTATCAAGCTTGGCAATCAGGTGAACAAACTTTCCTTCCTTTCTGCGGGCAGACTCAACAGAATCATACGTGCTGATATCGTCCATCAGCGTAAGCAATGCAGCAATGGATGCTGCAATAAAAACAAGCCCTAAAACGTGTGTCTTTTTCATGTTTACGAATATTGGTACAAAGTTAGTTAAAAAGGCACTAAATTGCGGTCCTCAAAATCCCATATGATCGCTGACTTATCCCGCTTCGACCCCAATGGGGTCAGCGTTGCGAACAACAATGTTTTCGGACTCCCTTATAACGAAGAAAACGCACAGCTTATTGTTATTCCTGTTCCCTGGGAAGTGACTGTAAGCTTCAAGGGAGGCACTGCCAGAGCCCCGGAGCATATACTCAAAGCAAGTTTACAGGTTGATCTATTCGACAGCCAGTTTCAAAACAGCTGGAAAAAAGGGGTATTCATGCTACCTGTAGATAAAAAGATTTTACTCAAAAATGACATTCTTCGCAAAGAGAATGAGCTCTATCTCAACTTCATCAATTCGGGTGAAAAAGTTGAAACAAACAAATTCATGTGCAAAACACTGAAAGAAGTGAATGAAGGATGTGCATGGATGAACAATTGGGTTTATGAATCTGCTAAACTGCGGCTTAACAATGGCAAGCAGGTTGGTTTGCTGGGGGGAGATCATTCGATTGCATTCGGACTCATCAAAGCACTGTCTGAAAAGCATGACGATTTTGGGATATTACAAATTGATGCGCATTGTGATCTGAGAAAGTCATACGAGGGTTTGGATAATTCGCATGGTTCCATCATGTACAATGTACTTGAAAATATTCCGCAGGTTTCAAAACTCATTCAGCTGGGCATACGCGACTATTGCGAAGCAGAATGGAACTACATTTGCAACAGCAATCACAGGATAATCACCTATTTCGAAAAAGAACTGAAAGAACGACAGTTTATAGGCGATTCCTGGTCTATCATTGCTGACGAAATTATCAGTCAGCTTCCCCAAAATGTTTACATCAGCTATGATGTAGATGGACTAGATCCTAAACTTTGTCCGCACACCGGTACGCCTGTTCCAGGAGGATTTGAATTGGAACAACTGAATTTCCTTTTCAGGAAAATACACAACAGCGGAAGACAAATTATCGGCTTCGACCTGAGTGAAACAGGTATAAGCAGCAATGGCTGGGATGAAAATGTTGGCTCACGAATTCTCTTCAAACTCAGTAACCTGATGTTATGCGATAAATAATCTGATGAACAGAAACAAGGTATATGATTATGTTGTTGTGCTGAAGAATCATAACATCAAACTGATTTCTAAAACGAGCAGGCTGATGATGATCTTGTCTGTCCTGCCTTTTGCCGCTTCCATATACTTTAATCCCAAAAACCTGCTCACTTACTTATTTGTATTTGTTTCAGCAGCACTGCTGATTTCAAAACTGGTTGAACAGCAGAAAGGCAAACAAGTTTCTTACGCATTGTTATTAGGGGTAACAGGATTGGGTATATTTTTCAGTACTTCAATTCCTTATATCGGACAGCTTTATATCCTGGCAGGATTGTTCGACTGGCATTTTTCGAAAAATACAGAAGTTGGATTCAGCAACGATGTAATTGTAAAATCCGGCTTGTTCCCAAAGAAAATCAATTGGAATGAACTCAACAATATTGTCATCAAAGATGACCTGCTCACCATCGATTTCAAAAACAACACTCTTTTCCAGGCTTATACCGATGATGCTGATAATGATGAATATGAAGTGGGTGATGATGAATTCAATGCATATTGCAGGGAAATACTAAATCGCTGACCCTTGTGCCTCGTGCCTTGTGCCTCGTGCCTTGTGCCTCGTGCCTTGTGCCTCGTGCCTCGTGCCTCGTGCCTCTTTATCATACTTGTCTCTTTTAGAACAACCCTTATCTTTGCTCAATGGAATTGAGTCAGTCCCCTTTTCTCTTGTATTCTGATGGTAATGGGAATATTTTTGAAGACCCCACCCTCTTTGCCATTGGCCGTGCAGGATGGGATGCCATGCCTGTAGAAACATCAGAGTGGATAAAACTCCCGGATGGTGGCTCCCTCTATGAACTGCCTGGCAGAAAAGGTATAGGTATTGACGTTGAAACAGGCGACATGCGGTTGTGTGAAAAAGGCTGGGCTGTTGCCGCATTCATTCCTCCTGCACATACCGGTACTTTTATTGCCGCATTTGAAACTGACCCTACAGCTGAAACCCTCCCACTTTTTTGTTACACTGCAGCAGGATGGCATGACGATGAGTTTTATGTAACTGCTATCCGGATAGAACAGGATATCAGGCAAGAATGTGCAGGATATGATCCGGAAGTTATTGAAGCAGGTGTTGAACAACTCACGAGTGCCTACCCCAACAACAGACTGGTTACGCACCTGGCCGAAAACTGCTGCAGAACCTATACCTGTCCGGCTGCCAGAAATTATTTTATCGGAAGATGGGAATGTCCGGTTCCTACCTCCCCTGCTTGTAATGCCAATTGCATCGGCTGCATCTCGTTTCAGCCTGAAGCAGAACAAATCACCTCTCCGCAAGACCGCTTGCAATTCAAGCCATCTGCTGAAGAGATTGTGGAATTCACCGTTCCGCATTTAATGCATGCCCCCTTCCCACTGATCAGTTTCGGACAAGGTTGTGAGGGAGAACCACTGCTTATGTGGGAAACCATTGGCGAAGCGATCCGTGAAATCAGAAAACATACAAATAGAGGCAGTATCAATATCAACACCAATGGTTCAATGCCAAAAGCTGTAAGGGCACTGTGTGAAGCCGGACTGGATTCCATTCGCGTAAGCACAAACTCATTGCAAAAAAGCTGGTATGAAAACTATTACAGGCCCAATAATTACAGCTTTGAAGACATTGTGGAAAGCTTAAAAGTATTGCATGAATTTGGCGGATGGAGCTCCATCAACTACTTTGTTTTTCCCGGCATGACAGATACTGAAGCCGAATACGAAGCCCTAAGAAAGGTTATCAGGCAAACACACCTGAAGATGATCCAATGGCGGAATTTCAACATAGACCCAGACTGGTACCTTGGCAGGATGGGTATCACTGAACCGATGGAATTCATGGGTATCCGGAATATGATGAATCTGATACACGAGGAATTTCCGGATGTTAAATTCGGGTATTACAATCCGCCCATAGAACGCATCAAAGGTAATTTTGAAGAAGATTTTGCACATCATTAAACATTTCAATTCAAAATTTGCATTAATTTCAATTGATGTCAACTTTCGACCAAGATAAAAACCTGAAAGCCAGCACCTATACCATCCTTCTGGTTGGCGGATTGTTGATTATCAGTTTCCTGATTTCATGGGCACCTCCCCCGCCGATAGAAATCCCAGTGGAAGAGGGCATGGAGGTTAACCTTGGCAACAGTGAAATGGGTGAAGGAGACATTCAACCATTATTACCTGATGACCCTGTTGACTTGATTGAAGAAGTTAAACCCTCACCACCTCAGGCAGCGGCTCAGGAAGCTCCGGTAAAGGATATTGAAACCAATGACGAAGACCTTGAAGCACCTCCCGCAGTTGTCAAAAAGCCGGTTGAAAAACCAAAGAAAAAACCCGAAGTCAAACCCACACCAGAAACACCCAAACCAGTAACAAAGCCAAAACCTGAAGCCAAACCGGTTGAAACGCCTCCGGCACCTCCAAAACCAAAATTTATTTACAAAGGAAAATCGGGCAATACCAGCGGGCAAGGAGGCAATAATGCCGATACCTATCAGCCAAGCAACGGACAAGGTATTTCCGGTGGAAAAGGAGACCAGGGTAAACCCAATGGCAGTGCTGATTCAGATAGTTATACCGGTAACGGAGGCAATGGTTCAGGGGGCAGTGGCATTTCTATTTCAAGAGGACTGCAAGGGAGAAAAATCAGCAGCAAACCATCTTTCGAGGAAGACTTCAATGAAAATGCCAAAATTGCTGTTGATATTAAAATCGATGCCACCGGTAAGGTCGTGAGCGTTGCTATTCAGCCCAGAGGAACCACTACAGGCAATACATCCATGAAAGCGATTGCACTCCAAAAAGCCAGGCAGCTTAAATTCACACCAGACGAAAATGCTCCTGATGAACAACTTGGTACGATTGTTTTCAATTTCAGGATAAAAGGATAAATCAATTTATTTTTATTCCGATATTTGCAAAAGAAAAAAAACTTCCATGGATAAAAGAATTAATAATTTAATCTTCTTCTTTGTCATTTATTTCATCATCGCAGTTTCTATGTGCCTTTTCACTCCTGTGCAGAAATTCCTGACTGGATTCCTTTTTGGTGCATCAGGCGTATTGATTTTTCTGATGTTTTTCGGACTGTGGTTGTTGAAGGAGAAGGAGTAAGGTTGTGAGTTGTAGGTTGTGAGTTATGTTTAAAGGCAAAAGCTTGCAGGCCGAAGGTTGGGCACAAGGCAAGTGTCAAAAGGGATATGGGATGAGGGAATGAGTGATTCAATAACAGATAAAAAAAGCTGCAAGACATTCAACTTGCAGCTTTTTCATTTACGTCAAACTAGTTTGCATTTAAGTCAACCTAGTTAAAGG
>Ga0208787_1000900_pt1 | contig 13691 bp, 14 predicted proteins | sample Wag4_2014_7_11_FD_187362 | JGI IMG/M metagenome (GOLD analysis project Ga0208787, IMG submission 187362) | Fresh water microbial communities from Ohio, USA - Utica-2 Time Series HT 2014_7_11 (SPAdes) (version 2) | ecosystem: Environmental > Aquatic > Freshwater > Water tank | place: USA: Ohio... | reverse complement strand
ATATAATATTTTGCTTATCGACTTGTTCTTTTTTAAGCTTATAGTTTTCTTCATTTTCAGCATATTTTTTACTTTCAGCTTGTTCGATTTCATACTTTTTAGATAATGCTAGCTTATCTAAAGAAAGTTGCCATTCACGATAAATTTCTCTCTTAAAAATATAAGTTTCTAATGGTGCAGATATGGTTAAACCAATAAGAATTGCCATCGCTAGCCTAGGAAGCATCGACCACAATTCTTGACCTGTGATCTTCTCTGTTCCATCACCTTTAACGGTGGAAACAATAAATCTATCTAAATTGAAAATAATTAAACCCCATACTATGGAAACTGGAATGGTAACAAACCAATTACCTGCAAGTAATTCCCCACCCGTAATTGGATCAACTTTACCCTCAACAGGACTAGCAAAAATAGTATGCATCGCAAAACCCATTGCTAATGAAGCCATTACAGATGTAGCAAGGACCACACCCCCAATACCTGCATTTTTAATATGATCTGAATAGGGTGAAAATTGAAGAATTTGTGCATCTGCACCTGCACATCTCCAAAGGAACTTCATCACTTTATCCATTCCGGGGCTGTAGGTTTTCTTCTGGTAATCAACCAGTTCATTTAACCCGATAGAGTTATTGTTCTCGCTCATCGTAAAAATATTTTAAATTATGGTATTATTTTTCTCAAAATCACTAATTGCTTCATTATAAGCCTTAGGATTAAAAATAAAGTTCTTGTTTTTAAAAGAATGGGTTAAGGTCTTTCTCAGATTAGACTTATCCTCTTTTAAATTTGTTTTAAAATATAAACGTTTTACATTCATATGTAAGCTATTACCCTTGAAATAGACTCTTTCACTCAAATAAGTTAATTTTCTAAAAAATAAATATGTAAATTTTTCAAATGAATTATAATTGTTATTTATTAATTTCTTAGTTTTCAGATTATGATTAGATTGACCATAAAGCAGCTCTTTACTTATATTAAAAGTTTTTAGTTTTAGTATTTTAATTGAATCTATCGTCAATTCTTTCTTGAGTTTTCCTTTTAAAGTATGTGCTATCAGCGTATAATGGCATTTCTCACTGCTTAATACCACCTTGGCAGCGTTTCCCTTTAAGTTTTTACCCAATGGCTTGATATCAATTCGATAAGCCCCAATTACTTGCCAGTTAATTAAAATAATCATACCCTCGTAAATTATAGGGTGTTCTGTTTTTAATAAGTAAAACTTTTTTTCAGCTCTTTCTCCTATATTCAAGTCCGGAATTAATCTCCAGGAAAAATCTACAATCTCTGCCTTTTTCTTTGTAATAATAATCCAAAAAATAGAAGTAATCTGATCCATAAATGGAATCAAAAACATAATTAATGCGGCAATTACCGCTATTATACTTAACAGGCTTGAGTTTAATGTGGATAACCAATCAAATAATTCTTTCATGTTAACTAATAGGTATAATCTTTAAATTACTATATTTTGATAATGTATCATGATGCTCTAAAGGAATTGGTGTTGTCGTCTCAACCAAAAAATAATCCTTACCCTTATAATTTACACTTGGACCCTCAAAAGGTAAATCAGAAATACCTAAAATCATTTGTGCCCCTCCATCAAACATACAGGTTACAAGTATGATATTTTCTACATCAATCAAATTTTTTAATATACCTGCTAGTAAGGTGGACTTACTGTCGCAATCAGAAAATGAGATTGCGACACTTTCCTGAGGTAATGCCAAACCGAAATAAACATATTTATCATCAAAATCTGGAACACCATAAGGAATAAACTGAACAAAATTCAATGCAGCTATTATCCTGTTCACGTAACTATCCAAGTTATTTTTGTACAATTCATTAGCTAAGAAGCGAGCTATTGAAGTATTTATTTCAGTTGAAATTGAAAGAAGGTACTTATAATCAAGACCCCAATCTCCATTATTGTTAAAATAAAAACCGTTATTGTTTAATTGTTCCTTTAGTAAGGTCTCATCACTCCCCAAAATACGGTAACCTTTTGAGTTGATTTCACTAAAAAAAGAACGTGAAACGCCGAACTTACTTAAAGTATCAGAAAAAATCTTTGGATCAAACTTTAACCAAAATATGGATTCCTTTTTTTCAATCAGAGGAAATTTATAAGTTACCATTCCGTAGCCATCCTTAATCTCCCCATTAACGAAATAACCAAAACTTTGATAATTTTCAACAGACTTTCTATAATTTCTTTGTTTTGAAGAAAATTGAGCTAAGTATTCAATGAATAAAAGATTATCCTCTTGTTTTGGTATTAAGTTAAGACTAAAGTTAGAATTTATGATTATGACGGTAATAATTAAAATCAGAATGTAAACGTCAATTTCAGCCATCAGTTCGATTTAATGCATCTTACAAAAAAACCAGCACCTTTGTCATACAAAACTACTTTCATTACCTTTTTTTCGTTATCAACTGAAAATGCATGGGCCGTGTAATCAATTTTTTGAGTTCTAGACCAGAAAATTCTTTTGTGAACAGTCTCAATCATAGTTCCATAAGCTAAACAATGAAAAATATCCTTTCCCATCGACTTCTTAAGATGATCTTCTAAGAAAATACTAAAGTTTTCATTTTGTAAGACTGCTATATCATCAAGCGAAGGAACTTGCCAGTCACTAGTGGGAGGTAAAAGAGAAGGATGGTTGACCGCATAAAAGTTGTAAAGAAAACCTAAAGTGTTACCTATATTTGAATCAAAATGTGGAAATCGAAAGGCAGGTAATTTATTTTCATTAGCCCTTACCCATTCCTTCTCATTTTTTGCATGAATAATATTGGTACCATCTTGAAAAGTTTGCACATTTAAAAATGATTTCATCCAGATCTGATTTCCAATCTTAATTGTCTGAAAAACGGGAACAGGTTTTATTACTTCCAACTTTTCCAATTTGGCAGTAGATATTTCTACCTCTTGCTCAGGTTGTGTAACTGGAGCAGTCTCTATTATTTCCTCCAGGGTTTGCTGAATTGGATTTAGCATTGGCTTTGTCGAAATATCACATAACGGACACCAAAAATCCCCAGTTGGTTTTTCAAATTTATGTTCCGGATTATTTGAACATTGATAGTTGTAACTCATCGCTTGAAATAAATTAGAAATTTAAATAAAACAGTTTTTTGATAATATTACTCTAACAAATATGCCCTAAATGTTTTCTTAATTCATCTTTAAAATTTACCCCAGTTGGTAATTCACCTGGCAATAAATGTTCTATACTACCATATGTTGTTTCCAAACTAATAACATAATCTAACAATAACGACATTTCAGCAATTGAGAATAATTTATTATTAGAATCTTTTATGTATCCTTCATTATTTTTAATGTCAAATGTTTTAGGTCTTAAAACTTTCCCCCAAAAAAAAACCTGTAATGCAGGCATTGAATCATTTGAAACTACATTACGTAATTTTTCTAGGCCTGGGAAAAAAAGTCTTAAAGCTAAATCTGTAGAACCAGGAATCTGACTCCAAAATCTTTTCCACTCAGATTCTTTAAATGTAGGACCTTTCATATTTATTGGTTTAATTTTAACAATATGAAAAGGTTTTATTTCTTCGATTTTTTGATTTTCCCGGTGTCCGCTTTTGGGTTCATCGTTTTTATGCTCAAATACAAATTCCTTCTTTTTAATTTCAAATGATTTATTCTCATCCTTAGTTTCCATTTTTTTCAAAAAGGGCAACAACATTGGCTTTGTCGAAATATCACATAACGGACACCAAAAATCCCCTGTTGGTTTTTCAAATTTATGTTCCGGGTTATTTGAACATTGATAGTTATAAATAGGCAATGCCATTTTCTAATATATTTTTGATTCAAGAATAGTCTCAATATGCTTAATTTCAAATTCTATTGATTTTAAATCCTGAACCGTTTCTTTCTGTACATCATAAAAATCATTCATATATTTTTGAAAAAACAACTTTTGACCATTATCCGTCCAAATGGTTGAAGTTTTTTGTAGAATATTAGTTGTTTGATTTATTAATTTTTCTAGTTCTATCTCAACATTTTTAATGGTCTTACTGGTAATTCCCTTTTCTACATTCATTTATCGATAGTTTTAAAAGCTGAAAAATCATTTGGCCCATTTTTATTAATTGTAAAGCCATTTTTTTGAAGTACGTTAAAGTCAGAATGACTTACATGGTCTATTGAGATTTTATTTCCTTTAAAATCTGATGATTTCAACTTATTTTCAATAGCATTTAAATCCATTTCAGTTATATTCTTGCCAACTTTAAACTTTACGTTGCACGTATCTCCAAGTACTTTAATTTGAATCGACTCATTACCATTATTTTGTCTCGTTGATTGATTATTTCCCGAATCAATTCTTGATGAATTTATTTTGAGGTATTTTTGAGAAATTTGCTGTATTCCATTAAGTTTACTTATTGCATTTGGCATTTTTGAAAGCATTACAATAAGTTTATTCTCTGAGCGCTCAAATAGGTTTATAATATGGTCTAATTTTGAACTAGAATTTTGTAAATCTTGTAATTTTATATTTAGGTAATTTAATTTATCCCTTAGTTCCCTAACTTGACCGTCGTTTTGCCCACCCTCCTGGTTTGCTTGACCTAATTCTCTTATTTCAGCGGCTACGGTTTTAATTTCAATTGTTGTTTCATTCATGTTTGTAAATAAATCCCTTTTTAAATCCTCTAGGGCTTTATTTACTTCTTTCATTAATTGTGGGGCAATATTAACTACCTGATTAATATTGTTTGCAATTTCCTGAAATATTCCAATATCTTTAATTTTTAGATTTGTCATGATAATAGGGCGTAATATTCTTTAATTAATTGCGAGCGCATTTGTAACGAAACTATGAATACTTCAAGTGCCTTTATTGCACCTGTTATAGTGTTACTTCCATTATCTATCACGCCTTTCAATTCAGTAAATTTCTTATCTGTAAAACCTGCTTTGTATAATTTATCAAGTTGCTCAAGGAGCTGATGTCTTGTTTTTTTGAGGTTTTCCATATTCCCTCTCAACTCCTTGATCAACTGATCTAATGCCTGATAATCATTTGAAATAATCATCTTACTTTATTCTTTAAATATTGCTCAATAATTGGAATCCAAACATTATCTGCATGATTTTGAACTCTGGTTAGTTCTTCCGATAATGGTTTTAATTTGTCAAGATGTTTTCCAAATTCACTTTTGAACTCTTCATACTTGTCATCTTTCCATTCATTTCCGCATTTTTTTATGGCTGAATCCATACTCTGGAAAGATGTTTCCAGTTCTTTACTAAAAGCTTTCAAAGTCTTTGTAAACTCATATACATCCCTTACAGGAATAGCTACCTTGTTACTCATATATTAAAGTTTTGGTGAATTTAGATACGTTAATAAAAATTTCTCTTGTTCCTTTAGATAAACAGCATACCGTTGCATAAAGCCCTGTAAAGCTTTTACGCTCTCTTTATGTTGAACCAGTGTACGATCTAATTCTTTAAATTTATTATCTTTAAATCCTGCCTGATTAAGATCTGCTACCCCCTTCTCAATATTCTTTGAAACTTTTCCGAGACTTTGGTTTTGCTCCTCTATTTTTTTATGAAGGGTACGCAGTTCATCGACATCTACCCTAGCCAGTTCTTTGAAAGCCATAAATATTATGTTTAATTTTTAGTAAGTTAACTATTATAATCTACGAAAATTGTAGAGTCATCATCTTTCAACTGTTCCCAAATATCATCCTTTTCTTCCGCTGAAATAACAGTTAAAGAATTTTCAGTCCTTTCTGGTAAAATGGTTTCCAGTTTTAAAAAGCCAGTCCGATCTTCATCCATTTTATGAATCAATTTATCATTCTTAATTAAATCTGTAAAGGATATAAATTTGACTGATGCTTGACTGGATAAAGAGTAATACAAACCTATATTTCTGACGTTTTGATTAGATACTGAAATAAGTTTATTTGCTTTCCTTGATTCAATTAAAATTTCTGACTCATCCTCATTCATAAAAAAGCCTATTCTGTGTTCAAAATAGGGTAATATATCCTGACTATTTGCCAATTTACTTAGGTTTGAAGGTTTATTAATTTCACAAACAAAGTATATGCCATGATTAGAACCATTTTTTAGTAATTCTAAGAAGTCATTTGTTTCAGAAGTTAGGTCATAATTATTTTTGTGAAACTTAATGAATACCTCTATTGCTGGGATTACTACTATTACAGGTTGCTTTTCCTTGGTCATTTTTCTCTCATTCAATAGTAATTTCAATTTTGCCATTACCATTTCTAAATCAGATTCATGAAATTCTTCATAAGCATAATTAGACAGAAAAGACTTCAACTTATTAAAACCTAAATCTTTGCTGTAATATTCATCTAATGGATTTAATAATTTTATTGAAAAATAACCAAATGGAACAGTGTAAGATAAACTTGAAATAATTGAATATACTGCTTGTACAGTGAATTCTCTTTCATTACCAGAAATTAATATATTTTGACCTAACGAATTTCCATTAATTTTCCAATTGAATGAAAAATAATTAGCTTCTTCAATGAGAAAAGATTTCCCCAGATAACAATGTACGCCAAGCTTTCTAAAAGATTCATCAACTATATCACTCGTAATAGACGTTGGAAAAAGCTTAGAAGTATCAAATATGATATGTTTGGAAGGATCAATTAATTGAGCAGGTGATATATTAAATTGATTTTCTTGTGATTTTGAACGAATATCCTTAAGTATAGGTAATAAGTCCTCGTTGTCTAATAAATACGACTTAAATAATTCATTGCCACCATCTGAATTAATTTCTCCATAATTCAAATTAATTAGACCCTCTCCAGTTCGGGTTACCTCCTTATATCCATAATTAGAGGTTCCCAAAATAGAGGCTGAAGCTTCTGGTGACCCTTTCAGAACTATCCTGGTTGCAAATTGGTTCATCGCTTGCCTAAATTCTGAAACTCTGATGTTATTAAAATTTTGTGTAGCAAAGAAAAGGTTTATTCCCATTGCTCTACCTTTCTGTGCTATATTTAAAATATTACTAGATATTTCATTTTGGTAAGAATCATCATCAGTGTAAATGGAAGCAAATTCATCTATAATGACGATAGTTCGTTTAGGCGCCGTTAACTTTAAATCTGGATGTTTATAAACATCTTCAATATTATCAATGTTATACTTGGCATATTCGGTATATCTTTGATCCATATCGATTTTAAGTTTTAGGAAAACATCATTAACCAACTCATTTTCCGCACTAAACACAAATAACTTAGCATGTGGTAATTTTTCAGTCTCGAAAATACTAAAGCCAGCACCGCTCTTCATATCAATGAGATATAACTCAACCTCTTCTGGTGAATATTGGATTGCAATTGATGTTATTATAGTTTTTAGAAAATTAGTCTTACCCGAACCAATACCTCCACATAATAACACATGAGCTAAATCATTTTTAGTATTAAATGACATTTCTTCATGCCTATTTTTAGTAATTGATTTGCCAATATTCACTTTAACCTGAGAACCTGAACTTTTTAAAAACCAGTTATTAAAGTCCTTATCTAAAAATTCAGTGAATTTGAGTTTTGATCTATTTTTTTCAACTTCTTTCAGTTCATCAATAAATTCATCTATAATAATCTTTTTGTGCTCGTTGATAATATTAGCCGTTTGAAATTCATTAGAACTGAATATATCATTTTTAAATTTCCCAGTAAAATCAATCACTTGAAATAAATTGTCATTTAAGTTCTGAAGAAATTCAAGCCATTCTACATTTGGATCATTATTGACCCTAAATAAAAGAATAAAATTACATCCATAACGAGTAAGATTATTCATTCTTTCAAATAAATCAGAACCAGTATTTCTGGTTATCAAAGATTGAAAATTATCAAAAATAAAAAGATGATAAGGAATGATATCATCATATTTCTCAATGCTGATTTTTTTTAAATTGTATTCCAGGATAGATTGGTTTCCATCACTTATATCGGACCAAACTAAAGAAAGTTTAGACCTGACGTCATTTTCAATTTTTTCAATTTCACCTACAAAAGCTTCAAACGTTGACCCCTTACTGAGAATTTTAGGTGGCAAAACCAAAAATTCACTAAACATTTCAAGCATTAACCTGTCGTAGAGATGCAAATGCAATTTATCAGGTAAATTTGAACTTAAAGTCCTAAGTATTGTGGTATCTGCTATTGCCTCAGCTTTATTCCTTGACGATTCGTCATAAATTATTAATATATTTTTTGAATTTTGAAATTCTAAAATACATGGAATATTAAAATTGAAGGTAGCTATTGGTGTATCATATAATTTTTTGATACTTCCTATATTCAATGTAGATGAGTGACGGTCATAATTTGCATGACTGAAGTTAACTAATTCATTTGCTTCAACTGTACCTTTGTAAGCTGAAATATGGGTTTTCAAAAAAGTCTGTAATTCATTAATTTGAGCGTTAATTTTTGCCTCAAATTGATCTTTAAGAATGTCAATTTTGACCTTCGTTTCATTTTGTTGCTTTAACAATTCAACTTCTTTATTATCCCTGTGTAATTTTTGATTGCCGAGTTGCGAACTAATTTTATAGTCGGTGTATTCATTTATTGCCTCTTCTAACTCAATAATTCTTTGATCAAATTCTACACCTACCTTTGCTTTACTGTAATCCTGAAGTAGATATTTATAGCGCCAGATTTCTGCTTTTAAATATTCACATTTTTTCTTTAGTTCTTCATGAACCTGAGATTGTTCATTTGCTAACAAAGATATCTCACTATCTAAAATATTTTGTAACCTATTTAGCTCATTTTCTAAATAAACATACTTACTATTGAACTCTGTTACTTCAGAACTCAATATTTTTTCAAGTGAATTTATTTTTTCACTTACGATATTTTCTACATTCATAAAATTTAGCTTTGAAAAATAAAGTAAATATTTTTAATTTATTGGTTTTTAGCTTTATGATCAAATAACTTAAAAATCCATTTTCTTCCTAGCACTGCAAGTAACATTGTAAGCAGTAAAATAAACTTAAATAGGTAATGATTCAGTCCAAAATATTCGAATATTTGAATAATCGTTGTGAAGCCACCAATTACAGTTATAAAAAGCACAAATTTTTCAATTTTCTGATTCCTTAATTTTTCTTTCTTACTATTTTCTGAATCAAGAATTCCATGAATTGAATCGATGCTGTCTTTATTATCATTTAACAATAATTCAAGATTAAATTTAATTTGTAATTCTTTATAAAAACAAGCAACCTCATTAAAATTACTAATACTATAAAAAACTTGCTTTAATTGTAATATGTGTATAAGCTTTCTTAATTCAGATAGCTTTTCTATAAATATTGGGCTATTTTTTTCAATTTCCAAACCAGGAATCTCTGAAATAATTCTGGCCACTTTCATCATTATCTCTCTTTGATTTAAAGCAATAATAAATGCTGGAAAGTATTTATTGAAAATGGAATTCATTTCTGTATTTGCAGTTGTGCGATCGATAATTAGTGCTCCTTCATTCATACAAATAAACTTAATTCTACCTTCGACAGTAGTACTATTTATTTGAAGTGAGTTTAAATCTCCCATATCCCTCGGAGGAATTCTTAATAGATTATAATAAACATTATCTTTTATTGATTCAAAAGGAAAAATACCATGGTGGAATAAAACAGGTTTAAGGTATGTAAAAATAATAGATTGGGAATATTCAGAAAATAAACAATTTATAATTTCAATCATTGGGATAAAATATGTTTTGTCATCGTAAACGCAAGAAATGCAATGTTTATCTCGATTTTCCCTAAAAAATCTAAAGAAATCAACTTTTGAAAGAGCTTCGACGAAAGCTAAACTTTCTTTATCGGAAGCAGATTTTTTATCGTTATCATCAAAGTATTCAATAAATCTGAATCTGAATATTATATACCCAATTTTTATTAATTTATTTAAAACAACTAAAGGTTCATTTAATCCAAAATGCAAATTACTTTCACCTAATTTTAAATTGATTCTATTGAAAAAAAAGTTAAAAGGGATTTTATCCTTAATGGTTTTATTAACCTTTTCGGGGTCAATGAAAAATGTTTCCAAAAAACTTAAATCATTATCTTTATTTTCATTAGATCCCAAATAATTGGATATATAAGTATGATATTTTAATTTGTCTATAATACTGTGCTTATTATTCGAAATAGAAAATAAATACTGCCGGAGTTCCTCATAAAAAACAGTATCTTTTAAACTGTTTTCAGAAATAAAATCTTCTTTGTTACTACTAATATTGAATGGTATTATGATAGTAGTTGAAAATGGTATATTGATACTGTTAGGCATAATTCTTTATTTATTCGCGTAAATTTTCAAAGCTTTAATTTTTTCCCAGCGAACAATATCTGATTCAATAATGTAAGCTAGAAGACTTCCACCAAAAACACATCCTAAATCTAGGCCAACAGCATTACTAAAAATTACAGGTTTATCCTGAAAAAAGGGCTGATGCCCAAATAATATAGTTCCAAATTTACCATCATAAATATCCGCCCAAAAGGAACTATCTTTATTTTCCTGACCTAAACTAATAAAATCACCAAAAACATCCAGATACCTCGTTTTAGTTATTAAATCCAAATGTTTAAAAACCTTTGGAGAATGAATATTATATTGATAATTCACATCAAATTGTAACTTACAGGTACCCGGTAAACCTCCATGAATGAGTAAAATATTAGTATCAGCAATTCTAAAGGAATAATAACTCTGATATAAAAAATTCAATTCCTCCTCAGTCAAATTTTCTTCTAAGGAATTAAAGTCAGGTAAAATAATCATCTCCTTAAGAGCCTTGGGATTTAGTTTCTTATTTCGAAGGTATCTTAAAAATTTCTCCTCATGATTCCCTAAAATCAACTTTACATTATACTTCAGTGAAAGTCCATAAACATATCTTACCACACCAACAGAATCCGGACCCTTGTTTATTAAATCACCAATAAAAAAAAGCTGGTCTTCAGGTTGTAAAGAACACTTCTCTAATAAAGCTTCCAACTCTCTAAGACAACCGTGAACGTCGCCGATAACAATATTTCTCATTTAATAAACATATACCCTGATTTTTAAATCTATAGCAAGTAACTAAAAAGAATAACCTTTAAACCAAACTCCTCAATTCTCCTTAGGAGTGCCCGGAACCAACAAAATACCATCGAAAACTTTGTTCATCCTTTGCTTTTGCTGCACACTGTCCAAGCTGTAACCGCCGATGGCTTTAGCTTTTTGGGTGGGACATTTATCGCAACCTGGCTCAAAAATTTTATTTTGCTGTCTATATTCAGGACTGAAATCATTGGCAAATTTTTCCTTATCTTTCTTTAACACATAGTAGAGATTTGCCTCTCTCATTAAGCCCTCAGCAATTTGATTGGAATTGGAATAAATAAATTCCAGGCGATTCTCTTTGCTGAACAGTAAATTCAAATCGTATATATCTGAAGTGTATTTTAATTTATTGGCTTCCTTTTCAATACCAACATCATTTCTCTTGGTGGTGGGAAGTTCCACATAAATTTGTTTGTATTTATACTGATACAATGCATACCCATCCATTTGAGCAGATAAAATATTGTAAGGGGTTCCCATGATATTTTTAACTTCAGTGTAAGACATACCAATACTTAAGTTTGCCACCTCATTCATAGTAACAAATTTTGGAATATCCTTCAGTTCTTCCCTTACCGTGGGGACCGTTACTTTTTTAGTTTTCCTATTACAGGATATTAAAAATATAGACACTGATACTAATATTAAAAATAGAACTTGCTTCTTCATAAAAATGTGCATTTAATCAATTTTTTAAACATCGAATAGAAAAACCATTATTCTGGAATCCAACACTAACAATGATAAAATCATTATAATTATCGATTACCCTGGACCACGAAAAACCAGGTTTATCAATGGTTGAACTCCAATAATACCCAAAATAATATTTGTCAAAAAAACTTCCGTTACTGTATCGAACCCCTCCGGGCATAGCATCAAATCCGCTTGCATTCCCGTAATCGACCCGATTTTTCCATACTTTATCCTTCCTGGTCTTTAACTTCAAACCTGCTGTATTCTCACCGCCTAAATGGGAGGTAAGTATTGCCCAATCTGCATCGGTGGGAACCCTCCAACCTGTTGGACATACATTTCTGGAATCTTTCACTACATGCCAATTGTATAACTTTCCAAAGCCTTTATGGTCAGTACTGTCATTATTGAACCAACACCATGCACCTGTTTCCACATATTTCCATGTTGTGTCATTCTCAATCTGTTCTATCTCATCGCCATTACTATATCGTGAAGTCATCAAGTCCTTAGCCATCCATTTTTGTCCTCCAATCGTTATCGTCGGATAAATATCGTCGTGGTATAACACAAAATCCGGAAACTTCTCTTGAAAAAACTGAATGAGATTTACAACTAACTGGGGTTGATTAGAAAAATCGAATACCTGATTTTCTTTTTTATTTTTACCCAACTTGAAAGAAATAGTTTTTATGGTATCTCCTTTTGTCAATACATAAAAGTCTAAAGCATTTATTTTTTCATCAACGGATATAAAGGTGGAATCTGCCATCCCTTTCATATCACTATAACTAAACATTACGTTTCCAATGGAATCAACAAGATTTAAAATCCAATTTTCATTGTATTTAATTTTAAAATATTCCACCTGATTATTTAAATTAATCTTTATTTCCCTTCCTGTACTGTCTTGTGCATGAGTGGTTACATTCAAAATTATCGCGAAAAAAAAAATTAGCTTGCCTTTAATTTTCACGATTTAGAATAATTTAAATTTTTTCGATGGACTATTAGCAATTAAATATTTTTCCATTCCAGCAAAATTCTTATTCAATAATTTTTTATCCTTTTTATTTAACTTATTAGATAAATTTGTTTCATTTTTCAATCTGCTTAAAAATGCCATAGTGTTTGGGATAGGACCAATATTAATTAGAATTTTCCTTTCTTTTCTCTTATAATTTTTCCAATTGCCGGCAATTTCGCCCAATTTTCTCATATACTCTTCGTCCGCAATCGCTCTTTTCACTTCCTCATCCTCTCTTGTATTTTTTGTTTGACTTAAAGGAACTATCGAATTGCCTCCGTAATTCGTACTATTGTCATTACAATTAATACAGAGCGGATCAAAATAGATGCTATTTACCTTTCTGTACTCCAGGCTTTCATCATTAGAAAATTTCTCCTTGTCCTTTGAAATGACATATAAGAGATTATTTGCCCTTAGCATTTGTTCAGTAGCGTCATCCAAACTGGACTTTATGAACTCCAATCTGCTGTCCTTATTAAACATCAAATATAAATCGTGTAGATCAGGACCATATTTAAACTTTGTATTCCCTTTTTCAACCCCAAAATTATTACTTAACCGCAAAGGAACCTGAAGATTGATCAACCTATATTTATATTGGTAAATAACAACCCCATCATTTTGTCCCATAATGATGTTAAACGGAATGCCAAGAATGGTTTTCACATTTGTAAACGACATGCCTATGTTGATATTGGCAATATCGTCCATACTGACAAATTGTGCCAACTCGGATTTAGGTACGTTAGAT